>Ga0307475_10002180_pt1 | contig 11789 bp, 8 predicted proteins | sample atmos_gasesECM1C_FD_203317 | JGI IMG/M metagenome (GOLD analysis project Ga0307475, IMG submission 203317) | Hardwood forest soil microbial communities from Morgan-Monroe State Forest, Indiana, United States - atmos_gasesECM1C_515 | ecosystem: Environmental > Terrestrial > Soil > Temperate...
ATGCTTCTGTGGCCAGAGAAGTCATCCGCAAGTTTTTACTGGCCCCTCGCTGCAGCAGCTGCTCCACCAGTTATGCTAGCGACATCCCGGCGTCTGGCCGCTTGCTCTTCACGCGGCTTGCTGGCGGTGACTCTGGCGTTGCTGTCTGGCGGCTTCCAGCTTGCGGTCGCGTTCCGCGTGGATTTCCTGCTGACGCCCCGCCAGCACATCCTTCGGCGTGACGTAGCCGATGGCACTGTTCAGGCGGATGTTGTTGTAATGATGGCGGCTCTCTTCACTTTAATTCCTTCTTTCTCAAAGTCAGATAAGCATCGATGGTGCGTCGAACGAGCTCAGCGACGGGTGCGCCCGTCTTGTCGGACAACTTCTCCAGTTTCCGTTTCTGCTCACGATTCAAATAGATATTCATTCGAGTCTTGGCCATAGGGTGTAGTATACACCATACGGCATCTAGTGGCAATACTCTTCGCCACTGAAATGAGGACTTTCGTTTCGTTGACTTGCCTGTGGGTGCGCCCTAAGATGTGCTCCACGTGCCAGCCACCGACTCGCTGATCGGCCATACCATCTCGCACTACCGGATCCTCGAAAAGATTGGAGGCGGTGGTATGGGCGTGGTCTACATGGCCGAGGACATCCGGCTCGGCCGCCAAGTGGCCCTCAAATTCCTGCCCGATGAAATGTCCAAGGATCACAATGCTGTCGAGCGCTTCCAGCGGGAGGCGCGCGCCGCCTCGGCCATGAATAACCCGCACATCTGCACTATTTACGACGTGGATGAGCTCGATGGCCAGCAGTTCTTGGTGATGGAGTTGCTGGAGGGTCAAACGGTGAAGCATCGGATTGAGGGGAAACCGGTCGACATAAAGCATCTACTAGATTGGGGGATGCAAATAGCCGATGCTTTGGAGGCGGCACACGCTAAAGGCATCATTCACAGGGACATTAAGCCTGCGAATATCTTCGTCACGCAGCGAGGGCAGGCGAAGGTGTTGGATTTCGGCTTGGCCAAACTGTTGCAGCCCCTAAGCGAGGCAACGTTGTCTGAGAATTTGACTGGTACACAGGCCGTGATGGGTACAATACCTTACATGGCTCCGGAGCAGTTGCGTGGGGAAAAAGTCGACGCGCGGACAGATATATATGAACTGGGAGTGGTGCTGTACGAGATGAGCACGGGTCGGCGTCCATTCGACGCAGCTTTGCCAACGGCTCTGTCTGCCGACATCCTGCACAAGCCTCTTGTGCCGCCCGGACGACTCAACGTCGAGCTTTCGCCGAAGCTCGAAACCGTCATCTTGAAGTGCTTGGAGCGGGAAGCAGACAAACGCTATCAATCTGCCAAAGAACTGGGTGTAGATTTGCGGCGTTTGGCGGAATCGCTGGAAGCGCCTCCGCGGGGGACGGCGGCGGACTTGGAAGCGACGAAATCGCTGGCGGTTCTCTACTTTGAAAACTTGAGCGCAGCCAGGGAGGATGAATACTTTCGCGACGGCATCACCGAGGATGTGACGACAGAACTGTCCAAAATTGGAGAGCTAACGCTCTTTCCTCGCTCAGCGGTGTTCGCGTATCGCGACAAGCCGATTACCGCGCCTCAGGTCGGCCACGAACTTGCGGCCGCTTATGTTCTCGAGGGAAGTTTGCGCCGGGCGGGCAATCGTCTTCGCATCACGACGCAACTCGTCGAGACGCGCACAGGGCATACAGTATGGGCGGAGCGTTACGACCGCGAAATGAAGGATGTCTTCGAATTGCAGGACGAAATTGCCCGAAGGATCAGCCAGGCTCTGCGCATCAAGCTCTCCCCGCAGGAAGAAAAGGCCATCGCGCGGAAACCGACTGAAAGTGCGCAAGCATACGACTACTATCTGCGCGGGCGTCAGTATTTCCACCAGCTTCGCCGAAAAAGTTTTGATTTTGCCAGGCAAATGTTTGCCCGCGCTATTGTGATTGATCCGCGCTACGCCCGTGCCTATGCTGGAGTAGCGGACTGCTCTTCTTTTCTTTACATGTACTGGGAAAGCACCGATGATAATTTAAACGAAGCGGATGCAGCGAGCAGCAAGGCTCTAGAACTCGATCCCGAGCTGGCCGAGGCGCATGCGTCCCGAGGTACGGCTCTCTCGCTAAGTAAGAACTGGGAAGAAGCCCAAAAAGAATTCGAGATCGCCATCCATCTGAATCCGAAACTTTACGAGGCTTACTACTTTTATGCCCGCACGTGTCGCCAACAGGGAAAGCTGACGAAGGCAGCGGAGCTATACGAACAGGCTTGTCAAGTAAATCCCGATGATTATCAAGCTGCAGCCCTCCTCGTCGGGGTTTATAACGGTTTGGACCGTGAAGCAGAAGCCGCAGCAAGTAGACGCCGTGCCTTGCATGCAGCAGAGAAACAGATCGAATTTCACCCAGACGATGCGCGCGCCCTTTACCTGGGAGCAAGTATGTTGGTTCAGTTGGGAGACCGCAGTCGAAGCCTAGAGTGGCTCAATCGGGCGCTCAAAATTGATCCTGACGATGGGGGGATCCTTTACAACGTGGCTTGCGTGTACGCCCTTCTAGGGGAAGTAGAGCAAGCGATCAATTGCCTCGAAAAGGTGCTCATGCATGGCGCTTGGTTCAAGGGCTGGGCGGAAGGAGATTCTGACCTCGATTCTCTCCGCAACCATCCTCGCTTTCAAGCGCTTCTGAAGTCCAGTACGTAAATCTGACGTCTATCAACCGGGCGACCACCGCTCTTAACGCCGAACGTATTGCCCATAGAAAGTCAACGCACGCTGGAGGCTGAGCGAGGCATTCTCGAAAGAAGAGAGCCTCCGGGGGCAATCCAATCCAGATGTCCGCTCACGTTGACTAGCCAGTGCGTGCGACCTAAGATTGCGCCAGTTTCCAACCATGATTGGCCAAACCATCTCGCATTACCGCATCCTTGAGAAGCTCGGTGGCGGTGGAATGGGTGTCGTCTATAAGGCTGAGGACATCAAGCTCCGCCGCTTCGTTGCCCTCAAGTTCCTGCCCGACGAGGTAGCCAAAGACCCGCAAGCACTCAGCCGCTTCGAGCGCGAGGCACAGGCCGCTTCTGCCTTGAATCATCCGAACATCTGCACCATCCACGAAATTGACGACCAGCACGGCGAAGCGTTCATCGCCATGGAATTTCTGGACGGTCTGACGCTGAAACACCGAATGGCGAGCGGCCCAGTGCCGATAGATGATTTGCTCCAGATTGGCGTCGAGGTGGCGAATGCCCTTGATGCGGCTCATGCGAAGGGGATCATCCATCGCGACATCAAGCCCGCAAATATTTTCTGCACGCGCGGTGGACAAGCCAAGGTGCTCGATTTCGGCCTGGCTAAGATCTTGTCCCCGCGGGTGTTTCCGGGAGTTACGGCCTCTGCGCTACCCACCGCGTCTGAAGAAGAGTTGCTCAGCAACCCGGGGGCGGCCATGGGTACCGTGATGTACATGTCTCCGGAACAGGCGATGGGAGAAGAGCTGGACGCGCGCACCGATCTCTTCTCCTTTGGCGCGGTGCTTTACGAAATGGCCACGGGAACATTGCCGTTCAAAGGCGCAACGTCCGCAGCCATTTTCGATGCCATCCTGCACAAGGCGCCGGTGCCGCCGACGCGGCTCAATCCGGAATTGCCTTCGGAACTGGAGCGGATCATCCAGAAGGCGCTGGAAAAGGACGCCAGGCTACGCTACCAGCACGCCTCGGATCTGCGCGCGGACGTGCAGCGGCTGAAACGCGAGACGAGTTCGGGGCACGTTCCCATCGCCGGGATCGGCCCGCTGGTGTCTTCCGCCTCGCCCGCGACACTTCCCGCGGCTTCGAGTGCTCGATCAGCCGCCCCGGCAGGGCTACCGTCGAGCAGTTCGGTGGTCACGGCGGTTGCACAGCAGCACAAGTTTGGCGTGGCCACGAGCATCCTGATCGCGATAGTGGTATTGGCCGCTGCGGGTTACGGCGTGTATGCCCTGCTCCATCGAACGAGCTCCGCTCCGTTCGCAGATTTCACCATCACCCAAATCACAAATAGCGGGAAAACCGTAGGCGCGGCTATTTCTCCCGACGGCAAGTATCTGTTCACCGTGATCGAAGACAAAGGCAAGCAAGGCCTCTGGCTCCATCACATTCCGACAAATAGCGATACGCAGGTGCTCGCGCCAGCGGAAGCTTATTACCGGGACCTGATTTTCTCTCCCGACGGCAATTACATCTACTTTCGAAATAGAAGCGAGGCTGGCTTCGATCTCTACCGCGCAGCGGTATTGGGAGGCGCGCCACAGCCCATGCTCCATGACATCGACAGCGGTGTGAGCTTCTCGCCTGGAGGCAAGCGCATGGTGTTCGTGCGCGCGAACGATCCGGAGGCGGGAAAGTTCCGGGTACTCACAGCGAACCCCGATGGTACGGACGCAGAAACGCTTTATGGCGGGCCCACGACAGTGGACAGATCGGTTCTGGTAGCATGGTCCCCCGACGGCAAGCAAATCGCCTCGCTTTTTTCTTTTGCGCACGGGGCGCTCAGCGAGATTCAATTGGCGGACGCCGCTTCCGGAAAGCTGCAGCCGTTGGCGCGATACAAAGACCGGGATCTTGGCGATCTGGTGTGGCTGCCGAACGGCCTCGGTCTTCTCACCACCTACACGCCCGGGAGCAGCCCTCCCCCTATCCATTTGCAAATTGGATTCGTCGCGAGACCCAGCGGAGAATTTCGCCGGATCACCAAAGACACGAACAGCTACCAGACACTCACACTTTCGGCAGATGGAAAAACGCTAGCGACCGTACAGCAAAAAGCCACGCAGACTCTATATCTCCTGCCTGCAGAAGGTTTCGCAGGAACTCCTCCCGTTCCCGCGGCGGCACAGAGCAAGGACTCCTATTTCTTCAATTGGGCCGGCAACAGCGATTTCTACTTCGATGGCGACCTGCGGCGCGTTTCTCTCGATGGCAGCACCAGGACGCTGCTCACTGACCCCGATCACCGTATATTTAGGGCAGTAGGGTGCCCGCTTGGACGATACGTCGTGTTTGTTTGGCAAGGGCACCCCGAGAGCAGCAGTGTAGTTCTGTGGCGCATCGACGCGGATGGGGCGAATCTCACGCAGCTCACGCGCGGTGTCGCAGACGTGGGACCTTATTGTTCCACGAATGGGCGTTGGGTTTACTACACCGATCTGGTCAGCGGCCGGATCATGCGGATTCCCGTCGAGGGCGGCGATTCCGAAGTCGTCAAGGAGGCGGTGATGCCGGGCATGCTTCTCGGCCTCTCGGGAATGGGCCTGTCTCGAGATGGCAAGCTTCTCGCGTTCATGGCCTTGCAGGGTGGTGCACGGCACATAAAGATCGTGCTCGTGAATCTGATTGCGGGCACCGACCCGCGAACCCGGCTGCTCGAGCCAGATCCACGAATTATGGGGCTGCCGCACTTTGCGCCAGACGACAAATCGATCATCTACATCATTCAGGAAAACGGCGCAGAGAACCTGTGGCTTCAGCCGCTGGATGGCGCTGCGGGCCGCTCGCTTACGAACTTTGAGTCGGACAAAATCCAGAATTACGAATTCTCTCCCGACGGCAAGGCTCTTGGTGTCCTGCGCTCCCACGTAGAATCCGACGTTGTGCTCCTGCACGATAGTGGCGCCCCGGCACAGTGACCTTGGTCTTACAACACAGCAAAACATGTTATGATTTCAACACGCTTTGGAAGGACGCGGACCCCGACCCCGACCCCGACATCCCCATCCTCATCGTCGCCAACGCGGAGTACGCGAAGCTGAAGTAACCAGTCCATACGTTCATAGCGGCGTCCGCACCCCGTTCCGATAGTGTCGATAATTCCGTTTCTTTCGCAGATATATCTACTGGGGCATGGCTCGATAGCCAATCACCATCATCATCCAGAAGCACATGCTCTGGACGTTCAGGCTGCACTACATGTCTCCAGAATCGGAACTATCGGCGAACACGCACGAACGGTGGAATCGGACGCACCAATATGTCGCTACTGGGTTATTTCTTCGGTGGCTGAACTCCGCCAATGAATCCCCAACACGTCTCGTCTGCATCCTCGAAGACCTGCGGCTCGAATTCCGGGTCAGGATTCGTATTCTCTGGCGACTCTGCCGAGTGCGACGGTGCCTTCTTCTGGCCCGTCACTGCCGATGTATTAGGAGGCACCTTTTTTCTTCTTTTCGGTTTTCGAGTCATACGTTTTCGCCTGTCTCACAGCCTTCAAATAAATTCGAGCCGCCATCAATCATGCATTCGTGATACTTGCAGGAGCCGAAAACAAAAAAGCCGCCCAAGGCATCAGGCGGCTATGAATCCGGAGACTTTCTGCTTCGGAACTGCTGTTCCGCGCATCGAGCGTTTTATTCGCTCAAGGCACCGTGGCGTCTCGTGACCCGGTTGCCGGATTCGGATTTTGTCCGAATCGCTCCTGATGCTCCGTTCACTTTATCACGGAACGAGGCGGACACAATGTCCGCATGGCCGAGAAATCGAGACAGGAGCACTTGCCAGCATGGGATATCTGACACCCACTTATGTTGGCGAGGGTTATCCAGACTTGACAGTTCCTCGACTTTTTTGGGCCAGAATTGCTGCCCTTTTGAGTGCGTCTGGCCGCCAGATTGGCCCGAGAGGAGGCAGCCGGGTGTACAATGCCGCCTACTTGAGAGTCCAAAAAGGAAATGTCGGTTACAACCGCCAGCGAAGAAAAGGCCAAACGCATGCAGTTCGTGAGCATTCCGGCGGGGAACTTCATGATGGGCTGTTCAGAAGGAGACCGTGAATGCTACGCCGAGGAAAAACCAGAACATCGAGTATCCATTACTCGGCCTTTTGAGATGGGCAAATTCCAGGTGACGCAGGCGCAGTATGAAGCGGTGAGGACTGTCAATCCGAGCTATTCCCAGGGTCCGAATCTTCCGGTCGAGGGCGTGAGTTGGGAAGACGCGCAGAAGTTTTGTGAGGCGCTCAATGGCAAGCGTGATGGCTATCTTTATCGCCTGCCGACAGAGGCGGAATGGGAATACGCAGCACGCGCCGGAGACAGTTCCTGCCGGTATGGCCCGTTGGTTGAAATTGCCTGGTTCCACGACAATTCGGGCGGTAAGACCCATCCTGTGGGCCAGAAAAAGCCGAACGGATTTGGACTGTATGACACGCTGGGAAACGTCTGGGAATGGGTGCAGGACTGGTACGACATAACTTATTACACCCGCAGTCCGAAGTCCGACCCGCAGGGCCCAAGCAGCGGACAGTATCGCGTAGCGCGCGGCGGCTCCTGGCGCGGAGTCGTCAGGGGGCATGCGCGCGTTTCTTCTCGTTACATCCTCAAGCCCGACGTTCGGAGCATCGTGGTCGGGTTCCGCTGTGTGCGCGAACTGGTTCCCTTCAAAGTGACGGTCGGTAAGATAGCGTAGGCTGGATGGAGTTCGAACGAGGCGGACACACTGTCCGCATCGCCGACAAATCGGTGCTGTCCTAATTCGGATTCTTGGATTTCTTCTTCTTGCGGCGTTTGGCCAGGGACATTCTGGTGTTAAACGCAGCTAACCGACGCGAGAGATCTGCGACCCATTGCTTGGTCCCTTCAGCTTCAAACTTCTCTGCCGCCATTATTTCTTTTTTAGCATCCCGCCGATATCGCTTGCGCGCTTTCTTCCGGTAACGGAACGGGCTGCCCATAAGCTTAATCATAGGCTCCCCCCGCAGAAAAACCGCGCGAGTGATTTCAACTTCGGACACTACTAACAAATCGGGACAGGAGCGCTCCCTAAATGGCTATCCCAGACGGTCCCAAAAGCCGTGGGCACGTTGCAAGCCGCTCTGCCGAAGTATGAACGCTGGAATTCAGGGAAACCGGCCATAAGCCATCTGGGCGAGGAATCCTGCAGAGTGGCTACGACTATCAGTCAGCCAATTCGTGCCAACTGCTCACTCGTGCTTAAAAACGTGAGCAGATTCAGGAACGACAAGCTCATCCGGTTCTTCTTCAACAGGCGGTCGTGGCGGGCCGATGAGCTTTTCCACTTCTTCTTTGGGCATCATCTTTTCCAGTTCTTCTCGCTCCATCGGCGGGTCGATTCCATAAACACGGGCACGCTCCATCGTTACAGCAGCTATCTGCATCAGCGCGCTTCCTATATTGCTCACTTAAACTCTGCGTGTTCGTATCCGTTCTCGTGACTTCCACTTTCTGTGAGGTTGGCGCTGGCTGCACCATGCCGAGCGACAGTAGTGCTCGCCAAGCCATCTTCGCGTCCATCTCCGTATTCACACAACGGCGAAGTGAACCATAAAATTCTTCCCACATACCCAGAATAGCGCCCTTTGCTCTATCAATCTCCGCTTGCATTTCATCGCTCTTCACAACTTTGGCCACTGTGTCCCAGTCTTTACGCATCTCCGTGGCGATTCTGTTGATGCTTTGCCCGTGCATGCGTCTCTGAAGCATCTCAAGCTGTTGAGCTTCCGGAGTGTACATATTCGGATTCACGAAGTTCATTTTTCGCCGACTTCTGCCGATTTTTGCAGATTTTCCATCAGCCTGCTCGAACGCAATCCCCCGCTTCTGTTCGGTCGTGCCGATATGTTGGTATCGCTTGGAGCTTTGCATAATGGCTTATCCCATCCACACACCACGAGTAGTTGCTCGCCGACGTTCAGTCATTCTTATTTTACTGGAAGTTTTGCCAAGCAGAACTGTGGGCTATTCCTGTTGGTCGGTCTAGTGCGCCATAACTTCGGTACGCGTCTGCTCTCCGCGTATTTGCTCCGGGAAGCTAGACCCGAGGAGCGATTCAGGTGTGACAGTTGCGATTGGCGGTTGTGATTCACGTCAAGATAAGCGTTTAGGCTTTGCCAGCGCCAGGGAGCAGACCCTCAACCAGCGCCTGCCATTCTTCATTAAGGTTGGGGCGATTAAATTTCCGACCTGCGCGTTGGTACCAATAGTCCGCGTTCGAAATTTCTCCTCCTTTGCGGTGCAGGTAGGCGTGGACAGCCATGCCGTCGAGCGTTTCTAGCTCATCCACCAATGCGTGGGCGCGATTCCAATCCTGTTTTGCGTCCCACCACAGCGCCAGTAGCGGTGTTGACAGCCCGTCCGGCGGCTTTTCGTGTCCAAGGGACGCTTGGAATTGCTCGCGGTTCATACGCGCCTCCCATTTGTATGGCCCATCCGCCTTCTATCAACTAGTGGCGGTCCTGCAAAGCATATCGGAACAGTAAGCGTCTCGCGTCATATTCCACAGGCACCACGCTGCCTTGACATCTCCCGCGCACGGAGTCTAAATATCTGGTGCCGGAGAAGTGAAGCTCTCCAGTCCGGCGAACCCACCACCCCGGCAAATCCTCCTAAAGGAGCCAAGGATATGTTGACGACGTCTAGACCCACAGAAAAATCTTCTCTGGCGGGGAGCGAATCACTCACTGCTGAAATCTATCCCACACGTGAAGAAACCGAGCTGCGAGCATACCAAATTTACATTGAGCGTGGCTGTGCTGACGGACACGATGTGGACGATTGGCTGCAAGCGGAACATGAGCTATTCGAGAAATATGCGAACACCGGGCGGATAGCGAAAGGGGCGAGCGCGTAACTCGCGCAACATCGGGAGAGGCCACCAACTGCGGCATTCGCTGCCGACAATTTACGACCCTTGTGTGCCGACGCTGCAATATCCGCCTTCCGGGTCGGCGAACTGCGCCAGCACGCCTCCGTAGTCCTGAAGGGGATGCCTTGCATAAAAGCGTTTTGAGAAAGGCTGCGCTGTAGGTTCCAGGTGTAAATCCTGCCTACAACATCCAACTACACTTATCGAATCCTCGAAGAGACCTAATCCGAGGAGCGCGACCTAGTAGGAGGGGAAATGATGTATCTGGTTCTGGGAATCGCCGCAGGAATAATCATTCTAGTTGCTCTCGTCGTATGGAACAGAAAGAGGCGGGCAATCAAGCTGAATAATCAGTCGCTGGCAAACCAGCTTCGAAAGAAGGCCGGAGCGGCATCCGACACACAGGCTTTTCAAAAGTGGGCGGAAGGCAGGATTGGCCGTGACACCTACGTCGGGATTCTAGACAAGAACGAAAAGGAAGGTAGATGACTTGAAGATGCCGGGCTGAAGCCCGGCCGCTACCTTCGAATAGTCTCCACTAACTTTACCTCACGTAGGCGAACAAGTCCTGCTCGGACTCCATCGACCATTTCGCTGCCAGTACACCACATCCGGCCCTACTTCGGAATCTGCCATGCAACGACTACCGCTGTGCTATGGGTCGTATGAGGGATAATCACCCACCATCCATCACCGTCTTTGTCTGGCACGATATCGCAAAAGACCACCTTGACCAGCTTCCTTTTCAAGAAGTGGTGATCGTCGATATAATCTCTGGCGGCCTTCTTGCTAGCGTGAAACTTCTGAAACTCCTCGTTCGACATCTTTAGAATCAACACTTCCGGTTGTTCGCCCCCTAGATCAGTTTTCCACGCGCCCTCGGACAACGTTTGCCACGAGGGTGCTGGCAGCTTTTGCTTCGCCGCTTCTTGAGCGAAGGTCGGCGTCCGTTCATGCGAGAACAGCAGAAACGATACAAGCAGCATCGCCAACAGGAACCGTTTCATGGGTTGACCTCCTTCAGAGCGCGGAACGTCTAACAGTTTGGCGCGGGTTTTACATCGAGATCACATCAATGTCAACTTGTCGTTCCTCACCACCCGTGATTACAAGCGTTACGATGTGCTTCGGAAAAAGGGTGTACGAAACGAAGGAAATCGCTACCGAAGCGTGCTTTATGTCAGGCCAGAGAATAATCGCTCAAGCCGCTTGAGGAGCGATTTCGGCTGGCATTCTGCATTGTGACGCCGGTGTGACGCAAAACCTGCACACACTGCCAAAGTTGACAATATTGACAGTCAACGAGAATTGGTTCCAAACAACTTATTTGTTTGCAATGCAGCCCGGAGAATCCGGCTTATAGGCTCATCCGCCAAATCTTTCTTGTTTTCGGTAGCTTACAAAACCTCAATGCACGATTGCGACGCCGGTGTGTCAAAAATCATCCTGCCGCCGACAACATCATCTCGTCGCCCGATGCTTTCCGCACGCTTTTCAACACGTTGACTTGGTTGAGGGTGAAACCTAAGATTGCGCCAAGTCTCTTCCCATGATTGACCAGACCATCTCGCACTACCGCATCGTCGAGAAACTCGGCGGCGGCGGTATGGGCGTTGTGTACAAGGCGGAGGACACCAAGCTGCACCGTTTGGTTGCCTTGAAATTCCTTCCTGACGAGTTCGCGCCAGACTCACAGGCGCTGAGCCGCTTCGACCGTGAGGCGCAGGCTGCTTCCGCCCTGAACCATCCCAATATTTGCACCATCTACGAAATCAGCGAACACAACGGTCAGCCCTTCATTGCCATGGAGTTTCTCGACGGGCACACGTTGAAGCACCGCATTTCTGGTAAGCCGCTGCCGCTTGAGCAAGTGCTGGAGTTGGGAATCGAGATTGCGGACGCACTGGATGTTGCTCATGCCAAAGGAATCATTCACCGCGACATCAAGCCTGCCAACATTTTCGTCACCGAGCGCGGACACGCCAAGATTCTCGATTTTGGTCTAGCGAAGCTGGCACCAGCTGGAGGTGCCGTGAATCTTTCGGCGATGCCCACGGCCAGCGAGGTAGAACAGCTAACTCGACCGGGCACAGCGATTGGCACCGTCTCGTACATGTCACCAGAACAGGTGCGGGGCGAAGGGCTAGATG
>Ga0307475_10002181_pt1 | contig 11788 bp, 8 predicted proteins | sample atmos_gasesECM1C_FD_203317 | JGI IMG/M metagenome (GOLD analysis project Ga0307475, IMG submission 203317) | Hardwood forest soil microbial communities from Morgan-Monroe State Forest, Indiana, United States - atmos_gasesECM1C_515 | ecosystem: Environmental > Terrestrial > Soil > Temperate...
AGTGCGGGTGAACTCGTGCCGTCCGTAGGTGTTCGGGTCCCTGGCAGATGGGGCGCGCTACGGTGGCGCCCAGAAGAGATTCTCACTCGGCTTCCTTTTCCTCTTTCTTTCTCTTCTCCTCGGCCATCTTACGGTCGATGAATTCACGCAGGCTGGTAGGCTGGGCTGGGCGCGATTTCCCGGCGATCAAATCGTCGATCTGGCGCCTTAGGGATCGCGCCGCTGCCTTGCGACCTTCGAGTTCTAGATCTGAGTTATCGGCCATGGTCCCACCTCACTTCTGCAACCATTTTACTCTAACCCTTGGCTGGTTTCTTGAGAAGAGAGCTGATCTGACCTCTCAGGGACGAGGCCGCGGCCTGGGTTGATTTGTCCACCATGGACTTTGGTTTTCTCTTGCCCAGTGCGCTGGTCAGCATAAGTGCTTTGGGCGGGGTTAAGTCCAAGTTGGCGCGGCGTTCGTTGGTAAATTGGTCGGTGAAAGAACGCAGTGTTCCAAAACCAGCGGGCAGGGGACCTTGATCCTGGAAGGTCTGTTTTCCGTTATCCACGAAAAGCTGAAAGACGTGAGTCGAAACTGGATCCCACCAGCTTATGTAGCCTCCGTCCAAAACTTGCCGAGGCGCTGTGATGGCTCCGGTGTAACTGTACCTGACTCCGGGGGCGGTGACGGGATCGAAGAAGTTGGGAGTGTAGAAGTCGGAGACCAGAACGCCATTCACTGAGTAAGCGAATTCGGCGGCTTCGCTGGGGTCGGAGACTTCGACAAGAATGAGCACGCGCCCCTGGTCGGGTTTGGGAGAGTTGGTGGCCACGGTGCGATTGCCGGAAGGATCAACCAGCATTTCCAGGGCTTCGTGGCTAGTAGTGAGTGACCAATCGTCGGAGTATTGGACGAGAGCGAAAGGCTGGCCATTATCCCGGTTAAGGTGGATGCCGGCAGCATCATAGGGGATTTTGTCCATGATGATGAGTTGCCAGTAGCCGAGGGGTACGTCCTCCAGCTTATCGAATGCGCTCACGCTTGCGTCGATATTCCAGATAGGAGCCAAATCGCGAGACACTTGCTTTTGGATCGCTGCGCTGACGATGTTCAAAGCACCGAGCGAAATTTTCTTGCTTTCAGAGACCAGAGCAACTTGATTGACCATAGAGTTTCCTCCGTTCTGGTTGGAAAATTGTTTGGGGAAGAATCGCGAACCTAGGGTTCGAAAAAAAACACCACGTGATACGTGACCGGCACCCGGAGCCCTGCCGCCTCAAGCGCACATTTCCTCCCCCTTGGTGGGAACTGCTCCTGGAGAGGCGGTTTTGCCGACAGATTGTGTGCCGCTGGTATCCCAAAGTCAAGAACAAAACGCAGGTTGGGTGGTGGCCGAGGCTAACACCAAGGCTCCTCGCTTCGCTCGGGAAGACAATGGTTTTGGAATGAGTGTAAGGCCTGAGTTCAGCAATTGAGAATTTAGTGCAGATACAAGCGATTCGGGCGATGTCGATTGGAGAGCTACTACTGGAGCAGGATGCTCCCTCGCTCAACGAGGCTCGACAGATCGTGGGCTACGGCCTGTTAGACCCGGCATTCGTCAGTTACGAAAGACAGAGTCGCTGTCGGCCCGTCGATCATGCCGGAAATGAGACTACGGGTTAACCCTCTTTAATGAACTTGGCGGTAACGTAGTTGGTACAGGGCGCTCAGCCGTTGAAAGGCAGAGCGGTACTTACTCCTCGCAACAAGGCAGAAGCTATGCATAATTCAAATGTCCCCACATTACGTCGCAGCTCGCGGGTACCGATCACTGTTCCGATACTGGTAACCAGTTTAGATCCGGGCTCCAACTTCTCTGAAGTCTGCGAGACCTTGGTGGTTAGCGCCCATGGTTGTGCGATGCGGGCTCCTATGAAGCTGGAAGCCGGAGTTCCGTTGCACTTTCACAGCCAGGAAGGCCGAGAGACGACGGCGCAAGTTGTCTACTGCCAGGCCATTGGGCCTGAGAGGCATAGCTGGAGGCTAGGCGCGCGGTTCGACAGGCCGCAAAATTTCTGGGGGTTGCAGACTTGTCCGAAAGATTGGGCGAAACTGCCGGCAACTGTCGATGGGAACGCCGCTCCCGTGGTTTCGTCTACTACTATCCTCCCGCCTAATCAGGCCACAGCCTCCGCGAAAATCGTGCTTGACAGAATCAAGAAGCAACTCTCAGACGAACATCTCAAGGCGATGCTTGCCGAACTTGTTCACCCGCTTGAGGCGGAGGTGACGGACCTCAAGGAAAAGCTCGCACAAGGGGCAAAGCGGAGCCGATTTGAGGTGTCGCTGTCGCAAATTCCTCCCGAGCTCGAACAGCAACTGGAGCTGCGCCTGAAGAAGGACTTGGGACCCCAAGTCCTGAACCAGGCGCGGGAGCAGTCCGAACGAGTACTTGAAGGGGCGAAAGCCGCCATCGACCAGAAGACAGCGCAAACCCATGGAGAATTTCTGCAGCGAGTCACCCTCGATCTGCAAGCAGTAGAGCAGCGGACGCAGGGCCTTTCGACTGATATCGCTCGGAACCTGCGGGAGCACCTGAATCGTGGACTGGGAGAACTTCACCAGCAGGTCATTGAAGCAGGCAACCGCCTTAAGCGGTTGAGTGACGAGCTCCTGCGGGTTATGGAGCATAGCTTGGGTGAGGTACACGATACGCGCCGCCTGGAATTGGAACAGGTTCAAGCGACGGTCGCGGCGGAATCGTCCCGCTTAGGGGAGCAAATTAAGGATCTTGACTGTCGCATGTCAAAGCTAGACGAATGTGCTCGCCGACTTGAGTCAGGCCTTGATAAACGTCTGTCGCAAATGTCAAGCGACACAGTACGCAGTGCGCGCAGCCAACTGGATAGAGCGCTGGAAGTGGTTCTGAGTGAGCTGGGCGCACGCAATGTCCAGGAACTCCAAAATCAACTCGATGAGGCCAGCGCAAATTTGCAGACGATCCAAAAAGGGATCGAAGCTTCGGTTTCCGAGTCACTCAGGATGCAGGTCGCTGCGACTCTTCAATCTTTTGAGCATAGAATGGACGAACTGGCACAGCAGTCCGCGGAACGGTGGCGGCTGGCGCTCGCCAGTGCTCTGAACTCAGTTGCAAGAACCCTTGGCGACCAATTCCGCTTGCAAGCGGCGACTGACGCGAACCCGGGCCAACATTCTTCGGTCGAATGACTGATGGCCCTTACTTAACTACGTCCCCCGACATTGAACCTGCGTACCATTGAGGTGGCTCTGCGTCCCCTTCGCCCCTGCTCCTCCCGAGCTGAGCGAGGCGCGGCACCAAAGGGTCGTAACGGGACCCGGACTGGCACTTATGTAATCTTCGGTTAGTTACCACCCCGCCGCATACTGATGCCGGATTGTGAGCAGCCTTCCCCAACCCGGTACGCCATGGCGTGTCCCCCGCGCACATCTGGAAGGGGATACTCCGGCTGTGCTTCGTTTCGCAAATGGCCAGCGCGTCGGGGCAAGCCTCCAGGTAATTTCTCTCACCGGTGGTCTGCTTTCGCTCTCTCAGCCAGTCGTCCAGGGATCGCGGGTCAAAGTGATGTTCCTGACCCGCGCCGGGTCGGTGCTTGGAGGCGCAGAGATGCTGCGCCCAGTCACCAACGCGTTGCAGCCGTTCCGCTTCGTTTCACTCGCTGCCGACGATCACCGCCGTCTGGGGACGCTCATCTGGGAGCGGTCAATTCAGAATAAATCCGATGAGGTTTGGATTGAGAAACTGCGCGCCGCATTGGCGCAGCGCAAAGAGCCGCTGCCTTGGCGGTTCAAGGTGGCGGCAGCGATTGGCCTGCTTGCGATTGGTCTGGGCAGTGTTGCATACGTGTTGGTCTTCGGCTTGCTGAAGTAGACCGGCGTTGGATGACACTTAAGATGGACGCGATCAACACTCGCCGCTGGCACCGATATCATGTGCACCTACCTGTGTTCATCGTGGGCAACCCCTCCGCCAAGACACGTGTACCCGGATTGGTTTGTGAGTTAAGCTGCTCGGGCCTGGAGATCTATGGCGGAGTCAACTTGCAGTGCGGCGACGAAATGGAGGTTGAGTTCCAGACATCGGTCAGGCGGCGTGTTGCCGGTGTAGTTCGCAATCGTTCGGGCTTTTGTTTTGGACTCGAATTCCGCGCAGTGTGGACACCTGAAGAGCCGGCGGATGTGCTCGAATCGGTCTTCTTGTTGAGACACGAAGCCTACTTACGGAAAGTGCAACAGAAGGTCAACCACTCTCTGCGAGCGGTGCGGGAAATGAGGAGATGTCGCAAGGAGATCGAAGAATTCGCGGAAACCTTGGACGATTGGCTCAAGCTGAGGCAGAGATACTTTTCCGCTACGGCTCGTACCCGATCCTCTCAAGCATATGAAGAGTGAAATTGTTTAGTCAGATGCAACCGCGCTCGTATTAGCTGGAGCCGTTAAGAGCGTCGTGGCCATGGTTTCGTGTCTGGTTCCGACCGACCCGGCAATCTGGGTGGTTCTTTTTCATCGTCGGCCAGCAGCAGAATCGCCATGTTAAGGGCTTCGATCTCCTTTTTCACCTGTCTTAGCTGCTCCTGCTTTCGACACAGCCCTGCGTAGAGAGTCTGTGGGTTGAATGAATCGCGCCCAGATTTCCGTAATTCGGGGGAGCCTCCCAGGACTGAACTTGACCGATCCCTTCCTTCGTTGTCTGGCGGAAGTTGGCTGAGGAATTCCAGCCCCAAACATTCGCCAGTACGGTTACGAACAACTGCTTTGACGCGCGAGCCCGTGGACGTTGGAAATTGAAGCTGCATCAGATCGCCGGGATTAAGAGCAACCGGGGCGCGCAGCGCCATACCTGCCCTGCTTATTTCGCTGCCACGGGCAAGAACCGGGGTGGTTAGAATCCCGTTTACCGCAATGACGCGAACCGGCAGATCGACTTGATGGCGCTGCCATCGTCGGGTGCTTTGGACGTGACGCACTTCTCCTGATATTGTTTCCATTTCGCTCCAGTTTCGCGGGCAGTCCCTGCTGAATGATTCGGCAGCCTTACCCGTGCAGCCCCCCCGTTACCAGTAAGCGTTCGGTCCGCCTCATCAGCGTCCAGTCATATTCGTAGGCAGTTCCACAATCCGGGCAAATCTGATAGTAGTGGCCACTCGCATCGATCCGCGGCCACGAAAACCGGTGCTGGCAACCCCGTCCGAAAAGCCGCTTCAAAAAGTTCATTGCTTCGCTCCTTCATTCCGGTTCCTCCAGGCATCGAGCGATCGCCTGAAGAATGGTTTGGACTGACTGTCGAGAGAATTATTGGTTTCTGGCGAGACATCATACTCAGCAATTCCAGTTCGGCCAGGGATTGGGTTTTTCAGAAGTATGCTTCGGTCCCCGGAAGGGCCAAAGTTATCTGGTGGAGTGGCGGCAAAATGATTTGACTACCATGGGAACGAAATCTCAAATTACGAACGTCCACTCGGGTGGCAGTTACGAGCCATAACGCTGATTGACTCGGACCAGGGTAGGCCAATTCTCAACGAGTCTAATCACCTGTTAACGACGGTTTCCCCTTGACACTGGGGAAAGTTGAGCGGAGAATTGCCCGCAGTCAGCTGGTCGCCCAGGGCTTAACTGCCGGCCTCAATTCTGGCCACCCCCATCCATCCTAGTGATGGCAATTCTCTGCGAGAAATGCGCCCCCCAACCAGCGGCCGTCTTAGTGCGGTGTGTAAGAAAAACATGGAGAGAACGAAATGAAAAGCAAGTTGCACGCTAGTCGTCTATCAGGAACGCCACCCACCCAGAGTCCAAAGAAGAATGCACGGAAGATCGGAACATTCGTCCTTCTGGCTCTGCCGGCAGTGCTGCTCCTGTCCACAGCATTATGCGCACAGAATAATCCACCGGACTGGAGCGTGGGAGATGTTTTCGCAGGCACCGGCAACGGCAGTTATCAGATCTGGCACAGCGCGAATCCCTCCGCGAAGAATCCCTCCTACGCAATTCTTCAGACAATTAATGATGGAACGGCAAATGGTGGCAGCACGAGCGGGGGAGCGACCGCTGGCTGCGCATTTGATTTGGCCTACCGCTTTTTCGGTACCAACTCTACCAACGGGTTTGTGGATCGCTATGCGATCGATAACGGCGACAATAATCATTCGATTGCCCAGCAACTCACGAGCGACTCCGGCGCCAGCCTGACCCAGTCCGTTGTGTTCGACGGCGGAAAGAACTTGTTTATCGGTTACGCGGGGGGATCCGGCACGATCGAGCAATGGGCCAAAGATACGAATCCGGCACACGTCACGTATGGGCAGTACACTTTTGTGAACGCATTCTTCGTTCCTTTCGACAACACAGGTCCGGGCTGGATCGACCTGGCGGCCGACGGGCACACTATCTTCTATACTTCTGAGGGCCGTAAAATTTACAAATTTGACTCATCCCAGCCGGTCTCTGTCAACAATCCGGTCGTTTGGGCGGATCTATCGACGCTCAGCGGCAACAACAGCGCCGGCACACTTTTCGCGATCAAGATCCTTGGCCCGAATTACGATGGCAGCAACGGCGTTCTGGTGGCCGATCAAGGCAACGTCAAGCTGCTAACCGCCGCCGGCGGTGTGATCACATCGGTGCAGGTTTTCAAGTTCAAACAGAACACCAATCTGCAAGCTTTGACGTTGGATGCCTTTAACCCCGCGACCATTTTCTGGGTCGGCGACGCTTCCACGAATAATCTAATCCAGTTCAACTGGTCGACCGGCAAAACCATCGTCACACTCAACACAGGCGCTGGGACAACGCTCGGCGGAGTCTGCGCCGACGGAAGTTTCAGCGGGGCCGAAATCGCCAAGAATCTTCTAGCCACTCAAACGTTTGCCCTCACTCCCGCCAGCAACACAGTCACTTTCACCAGCCCCTTCACCGGCGCTGTATTCACCGCTACCTTGCCGGGGCTGGCGAACAACGTGACGGAAACTTTAAGAGACTCGGTGGTCGACTTCTCTTTCGCTCTATCCGATTCCACGGTCTTCTCGTTCAACCTGGGAAACCCGAACTTTGGCGTGTCCACAGTTCCTGGAAATTTGGCGTGCGACCAGACGCTCACGACTGCGGCCGGCTTTTCAAACAGCTGCGAAGTTTTTGAGCTGGAGGCCAACCCGAACTCGGGCTTCTCGGGAACGAGTGTAGTGATCAATGGACCGGGAAATGTTCCGGACTCACTAGCGAATCCGCGGTTGATCAGAAACCTTGGCGAAGACATTACCGACGACATTGACCTCTCTGGCACGAAGAGTCCCGGCAAGTGCGTCTACACGGTCAACCAGCAGACATCTAATGCAGGTTTTGAGATCTGTGATGGCGGATTTTCCTCACCGGCATCCGGCGCGAGCTTTAAAAAGAATCAGACGTCGAGCATCCCCTTCAAGTTCAACGTCTCACCAACAGGCCAATGTCCCAGCGGCAAATCGCCGACGAATCTGCAGCCCTTGCTCATCATCGTACAGCTTCAACCTTCTTCTGCGGGCACAACGCCAGCGCCGGTCGATATTCCCGTGATCGTTGCGGGGAACTCGGGCGGTCCGCCTACGTTCGTGCTTTCAGGCAACACCTGGCAGTTGCAGGTGAAGACGACCAATATGCCCGCGGGATTTACCTACGTTGCTACCATGGTGGACCTTACCGCAACTGTTCCCGCCATCAGCGTTACGTTTACTTTGAACTAGAACGCTGGTTCAAGAGCCGGTCGGAAGCTGTACCTGAAGAGGTACGGCTTCTTTTTTGAGCGTCAGATCGCAATGGGGCGAGTGGAAGTTTTTTCGCCAACAATGAAAAGTTCGGGACGACTCAGCGAGGATTGCCAAACCCGACGGCAGGCGGAGCTTGAGACCATCTTGCCGCATCAGCGTTCATTGCAGCGAGGTCATTGCGCTTTAAGAAAGCATCGCTCTTGGACTCTTTGCTCATTCCATCCAGAATTTTGCCGACCTCCAGATAGTTGCGGGAGGCTTCGGCTTGCTTACCGGTGAGGCGGAAAGTGGTCGCCAGAAGGTAGCGGCTTCTGGCCTGCAACATAGGCGAGCCGAGTTTCTCGCTCCGGGCCAGGGCGCGATTCAGTTCTTCTTGAGCTTTAGAATAATCCTTCTGGCTCAAGTGTGCTTCACCCAAAGAGATCAAGCATTCCAACGACAGATATTTCAGGCCGACGGCATCGGCCTGCTCGGCCAGGCCGCGAAGGACGGCGAGTGCCTCACGCGAGTTTCCCTGCTTCACGGCCACCTTCACCAGGTTGAATTTAGAAATGAGTGTGAGACGCCGGTTGGTGGTCTGCAGGGCCACTTGCAGAGCCTGCTGGTAAAACTTTGCCGCAGCCTTAAGATCGCCTTGATAGAAAGCGGAGTCGCCCTGGAAGTTAAGATTCTGTCCGACCAAAGACAGATTTTTTACATCGCGCGAGATAGCCACCGCCTCGCCCAGACTCTTCTCCGCTTCTGGTTTCTTTCCAAGCAGGGCCAGCGAGTTGCCATAGCCGCCAAGCATTTCCGCGGTGCGGATCTGATCGTGAACTTCGCGAATCGTCTTCAGCGCTTCCGCAATTGCATCCTGAGCCGCCCCGAGACGGCCTTGTTGCTCAAAGAGGTTGCCCAAACCGTAGGACGCGTAGGACTCATGCCGCTTGTCATTCAGGCCTCGCCACAATTCCAGGGCCTTCATATAGTGCGGCAGCGCCTGATCGTACTGGCCGAGTTTTGTTAGTGTCTCCGCCAGCGCGAAATTGCTGTCTGCCATCTCTCCGGGATCTTTCAACTTGTCGCGGAGCTCGGCGCCCTGCGTTAAATACGTCAGCGCATCTTCGTATTTGCCTTCATCCGCGTAATTGACGCCGATATTGCTGAGGCAAAGGGCTTCGTAAGCCTGATTGCCAACTTCACGCTGAATCTGCAGTGATTCCTTGAGCGCAGTCAATGATTCTTCGTTGCGGCCGCGTGCTTCATAAAAACCGGCGAGATCGATCAGGGTATCGCCAATTCCCGCTTTGTCTCCCAGTTCCCTCCGCAATCGAAGCGCCTCCTGGAAGCTCTTCAGCGCATCGGCGAATTTTCCCATGCCGTCCTGAATCTGGGCTATGCCGTTCAGGGTCATGGCAAGATCGTGCTTCTCATCCAGGTGGCGTTGAATTTCAAAGGCATTTTGGTAATTGCGCAATGCCTCCTCGGGCTTACTCAACTGGCTGTAAGCCACTCCAAGCGCATACAGGAGCCTTGCCTGCTCCTGATCGTTACTCGCTTCGATGGTCAGTGATACCGCCCGATTCAGGTAATCGAGCGAAGCCTGCGAGTTGCCCGCACTGATTTCCACTGCGCCGCGGCCATACAAAGCTTCCACATATTTCGGATCCCTTGCCAATAGCTCATCGTAGCGCGCTCGCGCCTTGTCGAATGAACCCAAAGTTGTATAAAGGCCCGCCAGAGCGAATTGAATGTCGGCATCTTCAGGAAGGGCATTCGCCAGATTCTCGTACTGCTCCGCGGCCTTCTTGGTGTCGTTAGCAGTCTGGGCGTGGATCGCGGCAATCAGAGACTTCTCCGGCGGCGGAAGATTTTGACTTAGGTCGACGGCCTTCCGCGTGGACTGCTCGGCTTCATTGCCGTATCCAAGGTTGAAGTAGACCTGGCCCAGCTTGGCGTAAGCCAAGGCAAAGTTGGGATCTTCCCCGATGGAAGCTTGGAAACTCTTCTGCGCCTCCAGGTATTTTCCCTGGCGCAATAATGGCAAGCCCTCTTCGTAATAGCGAAGCGCTTGCACCGACTGCGAGGAGGGTTTCAAAGACTTGGCCTGCAATTCCTTGATCGTTTGCGCGGGCAATGCCAGATTTTTCTCCACCGAGTCCGCCAGTTGCTGAAGGGCTTTGGGAAGATCCTTCTCGCTGCCGGCTTCGGCGCTCATGGTGAAATTGCGCTGCTGCTTAATATCCTCGAGGGTCGCATCAATGCGGATATAGTTGCCGAGTTTCGCGTACTGTCCCCAAAGCACGCGATCGGCACTGGTGAATTCTGCCACGCGACGCAGGGTATCGGGCCCAAGATTTGCATCCGGCGCTACGCGAAGATCGTGCATGATCTGGTCGACGCGATCGGAAGGAGCCGTCCGCAAAGTGGAGGACTGCCCGATGTCGGTCTTCAGCATCGCTGCCACAGTTGTGCTGAGCCAGTCGAGCGAGCGATCGCCCGAAGCATTGCGGAATGGCACGACCGTCAAAGAGATTTGCGGTCTCAGCGGCGTGCGTGACGCAGAATGCGAGAAGAGTTCGTGGCGATACACGATGCCGATCGTGGCCAACGCGACAACTGCCACGCCGCCGCCAACCCATGCCCATATTCCTTCGCCCCAGGTGCGAACTGCCGGAAAACGCAAGGTTACAGCCGATCCTTTGCCTTGCCATTCCTCCAGATCGCGCAGCAACTCGGTAGCATTCTGGTAGCGCAGGGCGGGATCGCGCTCCAGACACTTGCTTACGATGTTGCTGAGCGAGCGCGGAATCGTCTCATCGTGATCGGAGACCGGCAGCGCGCGTTCCTGGGTGCGCTTGATCAGGCTGGCGACCATGCTCTCGGCCTTGAACGGAGTCTTGCCGGTCAACAATTCGTAAAGAATCAAACCTAAAGTGAAGAGATCGGAGCGCTGATCCAGATCTTTCGCCAGCGCCTGCTCCGGAGACATATATTCCATTGTCCCCACCAGCGCCCCAGTCTGAGTCATGCCGTCGCCTTCCACGGTGCGTGCCAGGCCGAAGTCCATCAGCAGGATTCGGCCGCTTGCGTCCCGCATGATGTTCTGCGGCTTGAGGTCGCGGTGGATCACTCCCACATTGTGGGTGGCTTCCAGCGCGCGGCAGATCTGTTGCGTGATCTCGACCGCTTCCCTGGGAGGAAATTTTTCCCTCTCCCGAATGAGCGTGCGCAGATCCGCCCCTTCGACGAATTCCATCGAGATGAACTTCACGCCATCGGCATCGCCAAAATCGTAAATACGGATTACGTTCTTGTGAGTGACCTGGTGGGCTAACAACAGTTCCTGCTTGAATCGAGCCAGGATCGAGGGATTGGCTGCCAGTTGCGCCCTGATGAGCTTCAGGGCCACAGGACGGTCTAGCTCCCGGTCCGTAGCCTTATACACCGCACCCATCCCGCCTTCGCCCAACAGTTGCTGAATCTGGTAGCGTCCGCCGAGCACGTCTCCCGTTTGCAGCACAGGAGCGCTACTGCCCGGAACGCGTGCGCCACCGGCGCCCGTCGAACGTTGGGCCGGCATCGCTTTGGTGTGCTGATTGAAAGCTGGAAGGGCCAGATCAAGCAAAGTAGCATCGGGATCTGACGGAGGACCGGAAGCAGAGCTGTCCCCCTTCACAGGAGCGCCGACACCCTGAGCGTTTGCGGAGTTCTCTCGATCTCCGGCGTCAAACCTTGGATTCTGATCCTGCATGAATTGTCTGGCTGGGGTCCAGACAGACGATCCGAAAAAACCGGCCAGAAATTACCTAGGAGTATATACCGCTGGTCGGAGAACGTCATCGTGAATCCGACGACCGAATCGCTTTGTCAAGCAGAGACTTTAAATCAGCACTTCCAGACATCGTGGTGGCAAGACCTCCGCATCCGATCTCGTGTACGAACCGAAGCGCCTCTTCGTGACGGAGGTGATTATGGCGCGCAACAGAAAGGGAGTTGGCTGAGAGTGGCGGCGCTAGGCGCGTCAAAACCGGACAAAGGCCGGAAAATCCCGGCTTGCCGACCTCTG
>Ga0307475_10002182_pt1 | contig 11787 bp, 9 predicted proteins | sample atmos_gasesECM1C_FD_203317 | JGI IMG/M metagenome (GOLD analysis project Ga0307475, IMG submission 203317) | Hardwood forest soil microbial communities from Morgan-Monroe State Forest, Indiana, United States - atmos_gasesECM1C_515 | ecosystem: Environmental > Terrestrial > Soil > Temperate...
GCGGATTCATCACCACCTATGCTTCGTGGCATTGGATTTTCTTTTTGAATGTGCCGCTCGGAGTGATCGCGATGGCCCTAGCCGCATTGTGGATCACGAACCTGCGGGAGGATCAAGCGGCGAAGCCGTTCGATTGGATCGGTTTCGCCCTGAGCAGTACGGCCTGCGTAAGCTTCATGTATGGCCTGGAATTGATCGGGCGTCAGAACACGCCGTGGCGGATGACCGAACTCTTCCTGGGATGCGGAGCTGCGCTGGGGACACTGGCGGTCTTTCATTTCAGGCGCGCGCCAGCGCCGGTCATCGACCTTTCTTCGCTCAAGATCAAGACCTTTGCAGTCACGGTCGGGGGAGGATCGTTGTTTCGCATGGCGATCAGCGTATCGCCCTTTCTGCTTCCTATGATGTTTCAGGTGGGCTTTGGCTTGGATGCATTCCGGTCCGGTCTTCTGATGCTGGCGCTTTTTGCGGGCAATCTAGGAATGAAAACCGTGACCAGTCCCGTTCTGCGGCGCTATGGATTTCGGTCTGTGCTGATCGCCAACGGGATCCTGACGGCCGTGGGAATTCTTGCTTGTTCCGCGCTCGCGCCACAGACGCCCAGGATTTTGATTATCGCCTTGTTGTTTGCGAATGGCTTGTTCCGCTCGATGCAGTTTACGAGCTTGAGCACCCTGGCCTTTGCGGACGTTCCGAAATCGCAGTTGGGCTCGGCCACGAGCTTCTTCAGCATGGTTATGCAGATGACCATGGGGATGGGAGTCGCGCTTGGCGCAATCGCGCTACGATTGGCCGCGCTACTAGACCGCCATCGAGGCGCGACTCCCGGCGCGACAGAGTTCCGTATTGCTTTCGCCATGGTTTCCGTGTTGGCATTTTTGGCGGTGATTGATTGCTTCAGTCTGGCGCCGGAAGCGGGCGCCGCAGTCACCGGCCATCGCGTGAGATAAAGGGAAACCAGGCCACGCAGAGCAGCCGTTGCCGGAGGCGAGAGGGCCTCGTCGAGTTATTTCGAACCGGATTTTCCGGCTTCGGCGGCGGCTTTGTCCGCGGCGCGGGCGCCGGCGAGGATGCCGCTCATCGCGTAATTCCCCTCATGACACGCGTATTCGTAGATCGGGTCGTCGCTCTTCGTCATCGGCACAACTGCTGTCCAAGGGCGGGTCCACATTGTCGGATCGTCCACCGTGAATTCGTAGAGGAGCGTGTTCGCGTCGGTGCGCGTGAAGCGTTCGATTAGATGCGTATTCGCGCTGGAGCCCGGGAGACTCGTTTCGCGTCTGAAATTGGTCGTATCGACCACGAGAGTATTCCCCTCCCAGTGGCCAACCGAATCTCCCCTCCATTGGCGAACGCTCCCGTGCGGACGCCCATCCAAAGGGACGATGCGAGCGCTGTGAACCATTTCGTTGAGAATCACCACGTATCCAGGAATCTGGAGCAGCTGAACATCATTGTTGTAGGCGCCCGGAACCATAGGCGGCCCGGCATTGAGGCCGACGAGGCAACGCTCCTGCAGAGGCCGATCTTCCCACGAATCGGCCGCCGGATGTCCAAGCTGGTCATTGCGCTCCGCGGCCGCACGAAGGTCCGCTTCCTTTTGCCCCTCCGGCGTCCAAGCGGGAAGGCGGCCGTCGGGCGGATCCACGATCAACGACGTGCGCTTTGTCCCCGCGACCTTGTTGCCACGGTCGTACCAAAATTCGTTGTAAGGGACGACTCCGCCCTTCGGATAAAACAAACCACCCTGTTCAGGATCGATCAGATCGCGATTCTGACGTTGATTCTCTGTCTTCTCATATTTCGCGGCTTCCTCTTCGGTAAAAAACGCCTTCGTTCCCAATTCCTTGGGCCGCTCCAGTGGAGTGATCGTGCGGTAATCCCACACGCCTTGCAGGTCCGGCTGGCCATCGGGTGTGCGTGGCGGAGTCCACGGCTTCGCTGAGGCTGCCGCTTGCCTGGGAGCCACCTTCGACGTGGAGGAGGCGGCCTGGCCCGCGACATTTCCAGGCGCCACCAACGTGACCACGATCACAAGTGCCACCACACCCGTTGTAACGAAAAATCGATGGCTCATTCCAAACCTCCCAAAGCCTCCACTCACTTGCTCTTTTGTTTGCGAAGAGGCCCGTACAAAAGCTCTTCAGCGAATTCAACGCACTGATATTCCAACAACTGCGCATCCTTTTCGAGGTGGCGATAAAGCGGCATGCGCATCTTCCAAGGCCGCGAAAAGATTTTGGGGTCCTCGATCGTGACTTCGTAATCGAGCGCGTCCGGGCTGATGGGTGTGTAGCGTTCGACTACATGCAACGCGTCACTATGGAAATTGCCGGCCCTATCAAACCACGTCTGGTCGTTAAAGCTCGTCACGTCGACGACCAGCGTTTCGCCCTCCCAATGGCCGACCGACCAGCCCATCCATGTATCATTGGGACTTTTCAGCTTGCTATTCATGTAGATGGTCCGAGTGGCGCCCGCGAACTCATAGGCCATAAGGATGTGCTGCGGAGTCTGAACTATCTGAAATGGGTACGGCATGTACGTGGCGCGCGGCACACCCGGCATATAACACTTGATTTCGGGGTCGGCGGTCAACCAGTGCTCGGAGTTTTCTTTCTTTTTCGCCGCTGCTTCGGGAAGGTACGGGATTTCGTTGCCTTCCACTACGCCTCGTCCTGCGGGAATGCTGAAGGCCGCGCCCAGGGCGACAACCGGCCCCATTCGCGCCGCATGGTCCTGGATATCCCAATTCGCCGTGTTGAGAGCCTCCCAAATCCCGTTCAGGTTTGGTTTGCCATCTGCCGTCCGTGCTGTCTTGGAGGTCTGAGCATGACTCACGTTTGGCATCGGGACGAGCCAGAGCGCCGCTATCCCACCGGCCATCAGGCCTGCTATCAGGGCGCCTTTGGAGGCCGCAGATATTGCGACTCTCAACCAATTTTGCATCTGGGTATCCCTCTAACCTGCCTGCCTCCCGGAGTATAGGCTTTTTGACGTTGGCTCCGCATCTTGAAACAGAGAGATTCCTCGCCAATTGATTCGGGACTCGGCGCGCAAAAAACGTGCGCCACAGTAGGTTCGAAATGGCGAGTGGAAGGCGCTCTTCAAAAAAATGCCCCAGGGCCCCCGCAAAAGATGGCGGGGCGCCCTGGGCTACAAACTCCAGCTGCGGCTAGTCCTTCCAGGCGGAGTAGTTGGGTTTGGCTACGACGAACGAGGGATTAGCTCCGGCCTTCGGAGCAAATTTCTCCACGCGTCCGTTATCGACCTCGGCCAGGTAGAGGTTTCCGTCCTGGTCGACGCTCATTCCATGAACGCCCCACAGAGCGCCCGGGAAATTGCCCATCGTTCCCCAGGCGTAGAGCAGGTGTCCTTGAAGGTCCCACTCGACCATCTTGTTTGTGGTGCGATCAAAGGTCCAGATGGTGTTGCCGGAGCCGATGTAGAGGAGGTGCAGGCTCGACGGGCTGGCGTCCACTTTCCACTCGCGGAGGTACTTGCCGTTTTCGTCGAACACCTGAATGCGGTGATTATTCCGGTCGTTCACGAAAACCTGGCGGGTCTTCTGATCGATGGCGATCCCGTGTACGTTGCTGAAGTAGCCGGGGCGCGTTTCTACCGGTTCGTTGTCTCCGCCGCCTCGTGGGCCGCCCTTCATGCCCCAATCCATGATGAACTTGCCGTTCTTATCGAATTTAGCCACGCGGGTGCCCGTGTAGCCGTCTGAGACGAAGAAGGTACCGTCGGGCAGCCAATCGATATAGGTGGGCCGATTGAAGTGATTGGCGTCCGCGCCTTCTTTTTCCGGCGTGCCGATGGTCTGCAAGAGCTGCTTGCCATCATGGGTAAATCTATAAATGACCTGCATATTGTCGTCTACCACCCAGACGTTCTTGTCCGGATCATAGGGGCTGATATAAACCGAGTGCGGGCGGCGGAAGAGCTTGTCCCACTGCTTCCAAGTCTCGATGATGTTGCCCTGGCCATCGACTACGACGAGGCAATTCTCCCAGTTGGCGTCCACACCCATTTTTCGATAGGGCGGGCCCTTGATGCCGATGTCGGGCGCTTTGCCTTCCCAAGCGGTCATCCATTCCGCCATGTTGTTATCTGTCCCGCCGGTCCCTGGCGGAGAGGCCGTGGTGGTGTCGCGCCACAAGCCGGCGACCGGGAAGCTGATGCTGGGGCCAACCTCCGGCAGCAGCCGGGCCTTGGGCGGCGCCATCTTCGGCAGCTCGCCGCGGAAGAGCATGTAAACGCGATTGGGACTTTCCGCAAAGACGCCCTCAGCCGCGCCGTAAGTCCACTTTTCATTTCCCGGCAAAGTGCTTACGTCCTTTGGCCAGCCCTTCACCACGTCGTAGGGTCCGTCGACATCCTCGGAACCTAACGATCCTGGAATGGCGGCGAAACCGGCTCCGGGCTTCGCCTGTCCCTCGACGGGCATCCGTTTGCTGGAGACCCAAAAACCGATCCCCGCGCCGATCGCCAATACCACAACCACCAAAGCAAGTTTTCGCATGTCATCCTCCGAAAACCGAAACCTCAAAATCTGTCGAGACGTTAATCCCTGAATGAAATTGATCTGCGGCCCCGCTCCAGCTTTAGGCGCAAGCGGGCAGGGTGGAAGCGCCAGCGAAGTCTACCTCCATTCGCCTCAGGGCAACAATTGGTTAAGTGGAAGGCCAGGCGTGACAGGTGGAGCAGACCGTGGGAGCGTTCTGCGCCTGATGACAGCCGATGCAGCTGGCCATCGCCGTGACACCGGTGTTCTGCGCCATGGCTTCGACTTGACCGACGTCCCCATGGCACATGCATTGCACTCATTAAATCCCCCTTCTTGCCTGTTTCTGGGACGCTCCGACGGCCTGAGTTGCTCTCCTCTGTAATTGTTGGCGATGTTGCCATAATCCACTTTTGTTCGGCCCGAGAATCTTTGCTAAAATGCCTCCTCCATTCAAACAGGAGCTTTCATGGCCCAAAGATGCCAGATTTGCGGGAAAGGCCCGCACTACGGAAATGTGATCAGCCACGCCAACAATACGCGGCGCCGGCGTTGGAATCCGAATCTGCGCCGCGTCCGCGCGCTTGTGAACGGCGCGCGCAAGAAGATACGCGTCTGCACCAGTTGCCTGCGATCGGGCCGCGTGAAGAAGGCCGCTTGATTCGCGATATCGATTCTGCGAGTAAGGTTGTCACGTGGTAAGAAAAGCATTCGCTGCGACACTTCTTGTTTCCGCGCTGGCGGCGTTCGGTTGCAAACACAGTGACGCGGCGCCCGCCCCCGATGTGTGGGCGGTTGTCAACGGAGATCAAATCCATCGCCCCGAAGCCGAGAAGTATTACAAAAGCCGGCTGAACCCGCAGGCGCCGACGCCTTCGCAGGAAGAGGCTCTGTCGCTTACGCTGAACGTCCTCGACGAGCTCATCAACAACGACATTCTGATTCAACGCGCCAGGAAACTGGGCCTGGAAGCCACCGACGGCGAGGTCGAAGACAAATTCACCGAATTCAAGAACCCTTACACGGAAGACGAATTCCAGCGGCAGCTCAAAGACCGTGGTGTGACCACCAACGACTTAAAGGATGACCTCCGTCGCCAGCTTACGGTGCAGAAACTGCTGAACCGCGAAGTGGTGGCGAAAATCTCCATCACCGATCAGGATATTTCCGACTTCTACAATCAGAACCGAGCGCAATTCAACGTGGCTGAGGCGCAATACCGCATCGCGCAGATTCTGGTCACGCCGCACAAAGATCCGCAGCTGCATAATCGGAAGAATGACGACGCCACGACAGATGTGGAAGCTCGCCGCAAGTCCGCCGCGCTTCTACAGCAGCTCGCCAATGGCACTGATTTTACGCAGCTAGCCATGGATTATTCCGAAGATCCGGCCACCGCCTCTTCCGGCGGCGATCTCGGCTATGTTCCGGAGTCTTCCTTGAATCAAAGCGATCCCGCGTTAAAGCGGACCGTGGTCAGTCTCAAGGTGGGCCAGGTCAGCCCGATCATTTCCCTCAAGGATGGTTACCATATTCTGAAATTGATGGCCAAAGAGGCGCCCGGGCAGCGCCAGATCAGCGATCCTCAGGTGCAGCAGTCCATTCGCGATACGCTCCGCAATCGCAAGGAGCAATTGTTGCGCGCCGCGTACATGGCCGAGGCTCGCGATGGAGCCAAAGTTACCAATTACCTGGCGCAGCAAGTCACCGAATCGAATGGGAAACTGCCGGAAATTCCCAAATTCGCCGGTGCCGCCGGGGCCTCGGCTCCTGCAAGCGCGCCCGCTCCTGCAAGCGCGCCCGCTCCCTCGAACGTACCCGCCGCTTCGCAGCCCTGAAGACGAAACCGCTCGGCGGTCAATTCAATTGATTGTGACCAGCGCCTCGCCCGCCGCGACGGCTTGCCCTTCGCTGATAAATACGCGCTCGATCGTGCCCGCTTTCGGCGCCCGGATTTCGTTCTGCATCTTCATTGCCTCGATAACCACGAGACCTTGATTGGCTTCAACGGTGCCGCCCGCGCTCACGAGAACGCGTACGACCTTCCCTGGCATTGGTGCCGTGACCTTTTGCTTGCCTTCCGCGCCGAATAACGCCCCACGGCCGCCCCGCCACCCGCGAGGATCGGAAACGATGGCATGGAATTCGCGGCCGGCACAGCGGACCAGAACTCCTTCTGCTGCAGGTATGACGATGGCTTCAAATGCGCGCGCATTCAACAGGATCGAATAGGTATTCGGCGCCACTTCGATGGCATCAATTTGCGCCCCGTCGTTAGAGACGATGGCAAATTGATTCGGGCCGCTGCGTTGGATTTCGATCTTGCGGGTCAGCGTTCCAATGCGCACGTCGAATTTCATTTACGATGTCTCGGACGCCGGGTTCGTCGAGTGCATGCAGTTGGTGAAATTGTTGGGCGGGAAGATGTCATCGTCAGCGGTCGAGTGTGCGCGAGACTTGCTCGCGCCGTCCGTCGTCACGCCATTGGGATACGGACTGGGCCGGTTCTTCGTTCGCGGATTTGGCTTGGCCGACATGCCAGAGAGCAGCAGCAATCATCGCAACTTCGATCTCCAGCGCTCCGCTTGGACTGTCGGCGTCCGATACGCGAGCGGGCAAAAGAGAGGCAAGGCGCTCATCGAGCCATCTCGTATGAATCGCACCTTTCTGGAATTCGAGGTCGGCGAGAATCTTTTCAAACAAGAGAGTATTGGTGCGGATTCCGGTGATCTGGAATTCTGAAAGAGCCCGCTGGAGACGGGCTATCACTTCCGTGCGGCTGCCGCCCGAGGCGATCAATTTTGCAAGCAACGGATCGTAATCGCCAGGCACGGTCCAGCCTGAATAGACGCCTTCGTCCAGGCGAATACCAGGACCATGCGGAGGCCGCCAGGAGATGATTTCCCCCGGGGAGGGGAAGAAATGGTTCTCCGGATCCTCCGCATAGATACGGCATTCCATCGCATGCCCGCGCAAGGTCACACCCTGCTGTGTGATAGGCAGCTGCTCGCCCGCGGCCACGCGCAGTTGCAGTTCGACGAGATCCAAACCGGTGACTGCCTCTGTTACCGGATGCTCGACCTGCAAGCGCGTATTTACTTCTAGAAAGTAAAAATTGCGATGCGCGTCCACCAGGAATTCAGCTGTCCCCGCGTTCGTATAGCCCGCTTCGCGCGCCAGGCGAACCGCAGCCTCGCCCATAGCTCTGCGCAATTCCGGCGTCATAAATGGCGATGGCGCTTCTTCAATCACCTTCTGGTGCCGCCGCTGCACCGAACATTCGCGCTCGCCAAGGTAAACGACGTTCCCATGTGCGTCGCCGAAGATTTGGATCTCGATATGCCGGGGCCGGTCGAGATATTTCTCGATGTAAACACGCTCGTCGCCAAAGGCGTTGAGCCCTTCGGAAGCTGCATCGCGCCACGCCGAGGCGACTTCATGGGCGCCAGCCACCACGCGCATGCCCTTGCCGCCTCCTCCCGCAACGGCTTTCAGCAACACGGGGTAACCGATCTCATCGGCAATACGGCGCGCCGATTCGACCTGAAGGATTGGTTCGCGAACGCCAGGAACCATCGGCACACCGGCGCGAAAAGCAAGTTCGCGGGCGGCCGTCTTTGCGCCAAGGCGCTCCATCGCCTCGGCCGGCGGCCCGACAAAGGTGATGCCTGCATTGGCGCACGCGCGTGGCAGTTCGGGATTTTCCGCGAGGAAACCGTACCCGGGATGAAGCGCGTCGCATCCGGACCGCCGCGCGACCTCAATAAGCTTATCGATGCGCAAATAGCTCTCGCGCGAAGGCGCAGGCCCGATGGCGTAAGCTTCGTCGGCCATGCGCACGTGCAGCGCGGCGCGATCGACATCGCTGTAAACGGCGACGCCGATAATTTCCAAATCGCGGCAAGCGCGCAAAATGCGCAGCGCAATCTCCCCGCGATTAGCAATGAGCAGCTTCTTAAACATTATTAGGTCGCCGAACGAGCGTGCATTCTAGCACTACGGTGGATCATCCTGGCGTGGAATGAGCGGGCGAGACTAAAACCGAGTGCTCGAGATAGAGGCGGCGATAAGGTAAGTTCCCCAGACAATCAGGAGGACGCCGGCGATGCGACCGAGAAGCAATCCTTGGCGCAACAGCTTCTCCACAAGCACGAACGCGGCAATAGCCGCCACCCACAGCAGGTTCATTACGCCGGCGACGAACAAGAGCGCCATTAAAGCCCAGCAACAACCGACGCAGAACAGTCCGTGAAGAAACCCCATACGCACCGCCCCAGCCAGCCCTTCCCGCCAGTGCTCGCCTAGAAAGCTTAAAGGTGAACGGCAATGGGCGAGACATGCGTTTTTCATCGGCAGCAGCTGATACACGCCCGCTAGGATGAGAATGGCTGCGCTTAACACGCCCGATTTGGCCGCCATACCTGCCGAGAGCAACGCTGCTCGATGAAGCGCGATTTGTCCCGAGGCGGCGGCCAAGCTGAAGAGAGTCCAGGCCAGTAAATAGCCGCTGACAAACAACACACTGTTCAGGCGCGTGTGCCGGTCGTCTCGGCGACGATACACTCCGAGGATCAATAAAATGAGGGGCGCGGCTGAAGGGAGCATCATCCCCACCATCATCACCCCCCACATTACGAAGAGCGCAACCAGTTCGCGCGGCCAAGACTGCATCTTCGCCATTCCCATGGCGGCGTGCATCTCGGCTTGGCTGAGCATGCTCCGCATCCCAGCGCTTTCGGTTACGAGATAAATCCACGAGAGCGCAATGACCGCAAGGAGCCCGAACGCGACGATAAGCCGATCCTGGCGGATCATACGTTCGAGGGAAGACGTATCCGCGACACGTGCACCGGTCATGGGGCTATGCTTGGTTCGTCCAGTTCACTTCGGCGGCGGCGGCATAGCGGTTCGGCCATTCCATCCGGAAGCTGCCATGTTCGACGCGCATTGTTTCTGTAGTCGCCATGTTCCCGTCATTCCAGAAAAAGCCACCCTTGGGATAAACGATATGCACTTCCTTTTCCTGACCTGAGACCGGGTCGCGCAGCGGAGTGAACTTCATTTCAACCGCGCCAGGTACGCGCAATTCCGATCTCACGCCATTCAGGCGCATCTCGATGGGTTTTCGAATCGGCCCCTCAAACCGCTCGATGGTTCCAGCCAGCGCCTCCCACGGCATTCCACCGATTTTGCCCGACAGAATCGTAGTAAACGCATCCACCTGCTCCTGGCTCGCCTTATCGTCCACGAACAGGATGACGTGCCCGTGACCTTCGTGAATGGCTTTCGGATATTTGAATGCGACCACGGCGCGAAGGCCATTCAAGGAGATCTTTCCGAATCGGCCATCCTTTACTTGGAAACCGATGATGGCTTCACATTTGCCTTCGTTAGGATAACCGCCGAACTGGCAATTGCAGCCGTGCTGGCAGTTGCACGCTTCGATGCTCTCCGCTTTCACGCGAAAAGGTGTCTTGCCATCATTCGCTTTCGCGGGTGTCTTCTTCACTTTTGTTTTTGCAGGCATTCACCACCTCCAACTGAGAGAACATTGCGAGCGATGATATCCAGCCGTTCTGGAGTTCGTCAATTGATGTTGTGTTTGAACTAAAGGGGAATATTGCCGTGTTTCTTCTTCGGGTTTGTGTCGCGCTTGCTTTCGAGCGCCCGCAAGGCGGTGATCAGGCGCGGACGCGTTTCGTGCGGCTCGATCACGGCATCGATATAGCCGCGCTCCGCAGCGATATAAGGATTGGCGAAGCGTGCGCGAAACTCCGCGATCTTTTGCTCGCGAAGCCGTTCGCGTTCCGCCTCCGGGGCGCTCTCGATCTCCCGCTTGTAGACTATGTTCACCGCGCCTTCGGGGCCCATTACGGCGATTTCGGCGGTTGGCCAGGCGAAATTCGCGTCGGTGCGGATGTGCTTGCTGGCCATGACGCAGTACGCGCCGCCATAGGCCTTTCGTGTGATCACGGTCAGTTTGGGCACAGTAGCCTCGGCAAACGCAAAGAGCAGCTTGGCGCCGTGGCGGATGATGCCGCCAAATTCCTGTTGAGTGCCCGGAAGAAAGCCCGGGACATCTTCAAACGTGATCAGCGGGATATTGAACGCATCGCAGAAGCGCACGAAGCGCGCGCCCTTGACCGAAGCGTTGATATCCAGCACGCCCGAGAGCACCGCCGGCTGATTGGCAACAATGCCGATCGGCCTGCCATCGAGGCGCGCGAAGCCTATCACCAGATTTTTCGCGAAGTGTTCCTGAACTTCAAAAAAATAATGATCGTCCACGACGGCGTGAATGGCCTCTTTGATGTCGTAGGGGACGCGCGCATCAGCCGGAACGAGTTCATCGAGGGACGCATCGGCCCGCTCGGCAGGATCATTGCAAGTGCGCCGCGGCGGATCGTCCAGATTATTCGATGGCAAAAAGCTAAGCAGTTCGCGAATCATGGCCAGGCAATCGGCGTCATCCCGAGCCGCGAAATGCGCCACGCCGCTTGTGGCGTTGTGGGTCATGGCGCCGCCCAGTTCGTGCTTGGAGACCTCCTCGTGCGTGACCGTCTTGATTACGTCGGGGCCCGTGACGAACATGTACGAGGTTTCGGCGGTCATGAAAATGAAGTCCGTAATCGCCGGAGAATAAACCGCACCGCCGGCGCAAGGTCCCAAAATCGCGCTGATCTGCGGAATCACGCCGCTGGCCAGAGTATTGCGAAGAAAAATATCGGCATAGCCTGCCAGCGACATCACTCCTTCCTGAATACGCGCCCCGCCGGAATCGTTCAGCCCAACGATTGGCGCGCCCGCGCGCACGGCCAAGTCCATCACCTTGCAAATTTTCGAGGCGTTCGCCTCTGACAAGGATCCCCCGAAGACGGTGAAATCCTGGGCAAAAACATAGACCAGCCGGCCGTCGATACGCCCGTGGCCGGTCACGAATCCGTCGCCGAGCGGCCGCTGCTCTTCCATGCCAAAGTCGACACAGCGATGCGTGACGAATTTGTCCAGTTCTTCGAAAGTGCCCTCATCGAGCAGCAGGTCGACGCGTTCTCGCGCCGCCAGTTTCCCCGCTTTGTGTTCGCGCTCGCGCCTCGCGACGCCTCCCCCCTCTTCCGCAGCCGCGTTGCGGCGGCGCAGTTCCTCTATTTTCCCGCCTGTTTTAGCTTTCGTAGCCATCCGGCCCTCGCCGTAGGATTCTAACCTAGCAGCGTCTAACTGTGGTGTCAGGCAGTAGTAGCGGCTTAGCGGCGGGACGAGCCGTCTTTCCCGAAGATCAATAC
>Ga0307475_10002183_pt1 | contig 11783 bp, 11 predicted proteins | sample atmos_gasesECM1C_FD_203317 | JGI IMG/M metagenome (GOLD analysis project Ga0307475, IMG submission 203317) | Hardwood forest soil microbial communities from Morgan-Monroe State Forest, Indiana, United States - atmos_gasesECM1C_515 | ecosystem: Environmental > Terrestrial > Soil > Temperate...
CTTCGGCCAATCCGACCACCATGGTCGCGCCAAACGCGAGGGTGGGGCTCATCCCCAGGCTGTCCTGGGCGTAGGTCGTCATGTAGCTGAGCACGTAACCGGAGATGGTCGACGCTCCCAGCATGAACAGCCCGAGCGCGACCAGCCGAACGGGGATGCGGGGCCGGGCGGCACGTGACGCGGGTGCATCCGGTCCTGGCAGTGTCTCCGGCAGCGAACGGCGCAGCCACAGCCCGATGGGCACGATGATCACGCCCACAAGAAAAGCGAGCCGCCAGCCCCACGCATCGAGCGCCGACGGCGACATCACGCCGGACAGGACGAAGCCGACGATGCCGGCGGCGACGATCGCCAGGTCCTGCGTGGCGGACTGGATCGAAACGTACAGACCGCGCCGGTCGGGCGGAGCCGCTTCGACCAGATACGCGGTCGACGGGCCGACCTCGCCGCCCAGCGCAAAGCCCTGCAACAGGCGAAACAGCAGCAGCAGGATCGGTGCCGCCGCGCCGATACGGGCAAACGAGGGCGTCAGGGCGAGCCCCAGGCTGGCGACCCCCATCAGCAGGAAGGACAGAATCATCGCCGGCCGGCGGCCGGCGCGGTCGCCATAGCTGCCAATCAGGATTGCGCCCAGCGGCCGGGTGGCGAAGCCGATGCCGAACGTCGCCAGCGTGAACAGCAGTCCGTGCGAGGTCTGCGATTCGGGAAAGAAGCTGTGCCCGATCTGGATGGAAAAGAAGGAGAAGGTCAGGAAATCGTAGAACTCGAGCGCGTTGCCAGCGGCGACGGCAAAGATCTGGTGCAGGCGCAAGTGTGCGCGTTGCGTCGTATCGGGCAGAGCATGGCGTTCCGAGCGCGGCGCCTGCTCAAGCACCTGACCGGGACGCCCTGGATCGTTGGCAGGCATCACCGGCCCGGCCTTCTGCGCAGCTCGCTGAAACCGGCAGGCTCCCATCCGCGCGTGGCGACCAGCATGCCGATGCCGTGCTTGCGATCCAGGGGGGCCCGCACGCACTCCTCGTGCAGCGCGGCGAAGCGGGCACGCAACCGGCGCACTTCGATTTCCAGCTGATTGCGCGCCGGATCGGTCAGCATGGCCTGCACGAAGAAGAGCGCCTCGCCCTGCTGATCGAAGCTTCCCGCGAGGAATTCGGGTTGCCCCTGAGTCCGGAAGAAATGCCGGATCGGCCCGTGCGGCAACCAGTCGAAATCGCGCGCGACCTTCGGGCGCACTCGATTGCCGGGCAGCAGCTCGATCAGCCCCATCCGGTCTAGCAGCAGCAGTCGTTTGAGGCACTCTGCCTGGGTGAAGCGGTATGCGGTCGTGATGTCGTCCAGCGACCAGTTGTTCAGCGCGCACACGGCCACCAGAAGCAGCTTCGGGTCGGACACCAGCCGTCTTTCCTGCTCCGGCGTCAACGTCTGCAGCCGCGGAGCGGCCGCTGCCGACTCCTGCACCAGCTCGGCCAGCGTGATTCCGAGCAGGCCGCTTACTTCGGACAGCCGTGCGACCGTGAAGCGGCCACTCGCGAAAAGCCGCTTCACACTGGGCTCGGACAGGCTCAACGCGCGGCCCACATCGCGATAGGTCAGGCCACGGCGCTTGAGCTCCCGCTTGATGGTGGCGACGAGCTGCGCGACTTCGGTCATTTCGCAAAGGGATCGGAAAACGATACCCGTTGGCTCGATTTGGTCGACTCTAGCAGATCGGGGTTTTATTTTGTTAACCCTTGGGGCAATCTGCCCCGGGCGTTCGGCAGACGGCCGCGGAGGACTTGGGCGATGGCGAGCAGCGAAACAGCGCTTCAAGGGCAACGGGTATCGGCGCAGGGCCTGGCCGAGCAGGTCGCGGTGGGCGACCTGGTGTTCATCCGGATCCCGGCGCTGCCGTTTCGCAAGGTGTCCGAGGCGACGGCGAGCTGGACCAATCACGTTGGCATCGTGCTGGACGTTTGCGGCGATGAGCCGATGATCGGCGAGAGCCGGGTGCCTTGGTCCGGGACGACCTGGCTGTCGCGATTCGTTGCACGCTCCGAGGCTCGTCGGGTTGCGGTGGCGCGGCTGCGCACCGGCCTGACCGCGGAGCAGCGCCGTGGCGTTGCCGCGGCGGCAAAAGCGCGCGCCGGGGTGCTGTACGACGCGGCCTTCGACCTGCACTCGCGCCGCCAGTTCTGCTCGCGTTACGTGCGGGAGGTGCTTACGGAGGCGACCGGCACGACCGTGGGCGACGTCGAGTCGTTCTCGTCATTGCTGGATCGAAACCCGCGCGCCGATCTGCTGTTCTGGCGCATCTGGTACTTCGGGCGCATTCCATGGCAGCGCCGCACGGTCACGCCGGCGAGCCTGCTCGGCAGTCCTGAACTGCGCACGCTGTTCGATGGAACGGTCGCGCGCTGACGCAAAGAGGAGATCGAGATGCTGCCCGTGATCATCGGTGTCTTCCTGGCCTGCTGTGCGCTGGAGCGCTTTCGTCCCGGATGGAAGCTGCCGGCGGTGCGGGGCTGGTGGTGGCGCATGCTGTCGATCAACGGGGTGCAGCTCGGCGTGGTGGTCCTGGCCGGATTCACGTGGGAGCGCTGGCTGCGCGGCGCAGCCGTCCTGCACCTCGCGGCGACCGTACCGGCGTGGGCGGGTGGCCTGCTCGCGTACGTCACCGCGACCTTCGTTTTTTACTGGTGGCACCGCGCACGGCACGAATCAGCCTGGCTGTGGGTTGCCTTTCACCAGATTCATCACAGCGCGCAGCGCCTGGAGGTGAGCACCTCCTTTTACAAGCACCCTGGCGAGATGATCGTCAACTCGGTCATCGGCAGCGTGCTGGTGTACGGGCTTTTCGGCCTGAGCCCGCAGGCGGGTGCCATCTACACGCTGTGCACCGCGCTGGGCGAGTTCTTCTACCACACGAACGTGCGCACCCCGCGCTGGGTCGGGTGGTTCTTCCAGCGTCCGGAGATGCACCGGATCCACCATCAGTACGGAAAGCATAGAAACAATTACGGCGACATCGTGTGGTGGGACATGCTGTTCGGCACCTACGAGAACCCGGCCACCTGGGACGACCGCTGCGGCTACGACGATGCCAGGGAGCAGCGTCTGGGCGACATGCTCGCGTATCGCGATGTTCACCGCTGATCCGCTTCGGATCGCGGCCGCGGCCAGCCGGCCGCCGCGCCTCTAAGCCTCGTCCTCGGTGGCTGCGGGGGGCGGCTCAGCGCCGGCATCGGGCGGGCCGTCGGCCGGTTCACCCGCGATCCGGTGCCGTTCGGCCGCCCACGCGCCGAGGTCCATGATGCGGCAGCGCTCGCAGCAGAACGGCCGGAACCGGCTCGATTCGGTCCACGGCACCGGCGCCCCGCAGGCCGGACACTTCACTTGCACCGCCGCCATCGCCAGCCTCGCCCGGACCGCTGAGCAGCCCCGACTCAGAACGAGCACAGCGCCAGATCGAACTGGATGTCGCGTTCGATCGGGCGCGGCTTCAGATCGCTGCCGGCGGTGGTGAACCGGATCCACAGCATGTACTTGTTGGCGCTGATCTCGGGTATGGCCCCCAGCGACTTGTCCAGCCGCACCTGCAGCAGCGAATAGGTTCGTCCCTGCAGCATCTGCTGGAAGGAGCCCGCCGGCGCGATGCGGGCACTGTGCTGCGCGCTTTCCCGCAGCAGCTTGAGCACGATGGCCAGCGCCTCGTCGAATTGCGCCAGCGGCCCGACCCAGGTCTTCAGATCGGCGACGCGCTCGGCCGGCGGCCGCATCAGCCACGCGTGGTAGGACGGCAGGTCGAACTCGCAGGTCCCGCCCGGGATGATCGCGCGCGATCGTATGCTCATCAGCCATTCGTTGTCGCGCAGATGCTGACCGGCGCGGCCGGTGGTGGCGCTCAGTCCGGACTGCGTGGCTTCGATCTGCGCCAGCACGGAATTCAACACGTTCTCGGCGACCTGGGGATTGTTGCGCAGCGACAGCAGCGATTGCTTGTGGCGCTCCAGTTCCTGCAGCAGCTCGTTTCTCAGGTCCGACCGCGACGTGACCTCGAGCACCTCGAACAGCGTCAGCAGCGCGGTGTGGTGGCAGAAGCTGTGCTCCTGCGCGCAGAAGTAGTTCAGCTTCTCGAGCAGATCCTCCAGGCGCAACAAGGTACGCACCCGCTCGGTGAACGGGTATTCGTACAGGACTTCCTGGAGCTGCTCCATCGGCGCGGGCGAAGATGCCGGTTCGAAGATATCACACGCCCCTGCGCGACGAGGCGATCGCGCAGTACAGCGCATGCAGGCGGTGCGCCCGCTCCTGCAGCGCCGCCAGGCTGGCGCCGTTGAACACGACGTCGTCGGCCAGCGCCAGCCGCGCGCCGCGGCTCGGCTGCGCGGCCACGATCGCGGCCACTTCGGTCGGATCGAGCAGGCCGCGCTGCAACGCACGCGCAACCTGCAGCTCGACCGGGCAGTCGATCACCACGATGCGGTCGAAGCGCTGCGCGCGCGCGCTCGCCTCGGTCAGCAGCGCCACCTCGAACAGCAAGTACGCAACGCCGGGCGCGAGCGCGTCGGCCGTCTGCCGTGCCCGTTGCCAGATCATCGGGTGCAGCAGCGCTTCGAGGCGTGCGCGCGATTGCGGTTCAGCGAACACCCGGGCCCTGAGGCGGGCGCGGTCGAGCGCGCCGCTGGGATCGAGCGCGGCCTGGCCGAACTCGGCGCGGATCGCCCCAATGGCGGCGCCGCCGGCTGCGGTCAGTTCGCGCGCGATCGCGTCCAGGTCGATCAGGCCGGCGCCGAGCTCGGCCAGCATCCGGGCCAGCGTCGACTTGCCGGATCCGATTCCCCCGGTGAGCGCGATCGTCAGGGGCCCAGGCATCGCAACCCCGCCTGGCCCGTTCGGGCTCCCGCTCACCTCAAGCCCACCAGCGGGGCGACGCGGTCTCCATACAGCAGGATCAGGAACCCGGCGGCAGCCAGGTAGGGACCGAACGGGATCGGTATCTCGCGGCCGCGGCGCGCCAGCACGATCAGCCCCAGGCCGACCAGCGCCCCCACCAGCGAGGACATCAGGATGATGGGAAGCAGCATCTTCCAGCCGAGCCAGGCTCCGAGCGCCGCCAGCAGCTTGAAGTCGCCATAGCCCATGCCTTCCTTGCCGGTGACCAGCTTGAACACCCAGTACACCGCCCACAGGCAAAGGTAGCCGGCCACCGCGCCGATCACCGCCTCCGGCAGCGGCGCATAGGTCGAGCGCAGATTGATCAGCAGGCCGAGCCACAGCAGCGGCTGGGTCAGGTCATCGGGCAGCAGCGTCGTGTCGGCGTCGATCGCGGCCAGCGTCAGCAGGAAGGCGGTCAGGATCAGGCCCGCGACGCCGGCAGCCGACCAGCCGAAATGCGCCGCAACCCAGGCGAACAGCACGGCGGTCAGCGCCTCGACCACCGGGTAGCGTGCCGAGATCGCAGCGCCGCAGAAAGCACACCGTGCGCGCAGCGCCAGATACGAGATGAGCGGGATGTTGTGGACCGCGCTCAACGCGTGCCCGCAGGAGGCACACTGCGATCGCGGCACCCACAGGTTGTAGCGCGCCGCCTCGGGCGCAGGCTGGCCCTGCAGTTCGGCGCACTGCGCCTTCCACTGGGCCTGCAGCATGCGCGGCAGCCGGTGCACCACGACATTCAGGAACGAGCCGACCGCCAGCCCGAGGACCGCAGCGATCCAGGGAAACAGCGGCCGGAAATCAGGATCCAAAGCGCGGTCGGATCAGCGAGGCGACTCCACGGTGATCAGACGACCTGGCCGAGCTTGAAGATCGGCAGGTAAATGGCCACCACGATGCTGCCGATGATGCCGCCGAGCACGACCATGATCAGCGGTTCGATCAGGCTGGCCAGTGCATCCACCGTTTCGTCGACCTCGCGCTCGAAGTAGTCGGCCACCTTGGACAGCATCGTGTCCAGCGATCCGGACTCTTCGCCGATCGAGGTCATCTGGACCGCCATCGGAGGGAACACGCCCGAGTTCTGCATCGCCTGAGCCAGGCTGGTGCCGATGTTGACCTCGGCCTGGATCTGCCGGGTCGCGTCCTTGTAGACCGCGTTGCCCGAGGCCGGTCCGACCGAATCGAGCGCTTCCACCAGCGGCACACCCGCCGCGAACGTGGTGGCGAGCGTGCGCGTCCAGCGCGCCACCGTCGCCTTCAGGATCAGCTGACCGATGACGGGCGGGCGCAGCAGGAAGCGGTCCACGGCCATCTGCACCGCGGGCGAGCGCCGCCACGACTGGTACAGCACGTAAAAGCCGCCGACGGTTCCGAACAGCAGCACGTACCAGTAGGCGCGCACGAAGTCCGACGTGCTGATCACCATCTGCGTGGGCCACGGCAGGTCGGCGCCGAAACTGGTGAAGACCTGCTTGAAGGCCGGGATCACGAAGATCATGATCACCGAGGTCACCAGGATCGCGACCAGGATGATGGTCGTCGGGTAGAACAGGGCCTTCTTGATCTTGCCTTTCAGCGCGATCGTCTTTTCCTGGTAGGTGGCCAGCCGGTCCAGCAGCGTTTCCAGGATACCGGCCTGCTCGCCGGCCGCGACCAGGTTGCAGAACAGCGCGTCGAAGTACAGCGGGTACTTGCGAAAGGCCTGGTTCAAGCTGGTTCCGGTCTCCACATCGCTGCGGATGTCGTTCAGCAGCCGCGACATCGACGGGTTGGAGTGGCCGCGGCCGACGATGTCGAAGCACTGCATCAGCGGAACGCCCGCCTTGAGCATCGTCGACAGCTGGCGCGTGAACAGGGCCAGGTCCTTGGCCGAGATCCTGCGTCCGCGCGGCAGCGTCTGCTTCTTGATCTTGGTGGCCAGCACGCCGCGCCGCCGCAGCGAGGCCGCCACCACCGACTCGCCGCCGGCCCGCATTTCTCCGCGGACCACGCGGCCGGCCTTGTCGCGCCCCTCCCACAGGTACAGGAACTCGCGCACCGTCTCGCGTGGCCGCGCAATCACGCCGGTTGCCATCTGGCTGTCTCCGTTGCTTTCAGTCGTTAGTGCAGCCGAGCACCTCGTCGACCGAGGTCATGCCCTGCTTCACTTTCCACAGGCCGGAAATCCGCAGGTTGCGGACCCCTTCGCGCTGCCCTTGCTTGGCGATGTCCATCGCGCTGGCGTTCTTCAGGATCAGCCGCTGGATTTCCTCCGAGATCGGCATCACCTCGTAGATCCCGATCCGACCCTTGTAGCCGGAGCCCTTGCAGCGGTCGCATCCGACCGGCCGGAACGGCTGCCAGGTGCCGTCCAGGTCGGCCTGCGTGAAACCGGCGGCGAGCAGCCCCTCGGGCGGCAGGTCGGCCGGTTGCTTGCAGGCGCACAGCCGGCGCGCCAGCCGCTGCGCCGTGATCAGAATCACCGACGAGGCGATGTTGAAGCTGGGCACGCCCATGTTGGCCAGCCGGCTCAACGTCGAGGGCGCATCGTTGGTGTGCAGCGTGGACATCACCATGTGCCCGGTCTGCGCCGCCTTGATCGCGATGTCGGCCGTTTCCAGATCGCGGATCTCGCCCACCATGATGATATCGGGATCCTGGCGCAGGAAGGAGCGCATCGAGTTGGCGAACGTCAGGCCGGCTTTCTCGTTCACGTTGACCTGGTTGATGCCCGCCAGCTGGATTTCAGCCGGATCCTCCGCGGTCGAGATGTTCACCCCGGGCTGGTTCAGCATGTTCAGGCAGGTGTACAGCGACACCGTCTTGCCGCTGCCGGTCGGGCCGGTCACCAGCACCATGCCGTACGGGCGCTTGATCGCGTTCACCAGCGCCTCGCGCTGATCCGGCTCGTAGCCGAGCGACTCGATGCCCATCTTCGCCTGCGACGAGTCCAGGATCCGCATCACGATCTTCTCGCCGAACAGCGTGGGCAGCGTGCTGACCCGGAAGTCGATGGCGCGCTGGCCGGTCAACCCGAGCTTCATCCGGCCGTCCTGGGGCACGCGCTTTTCGGAGATGTCCAGCCGCGAGATCACCTTGATCCGCGTGACCAGCCGCTCGCGGATCGCCAGCGGCGGCTGCGCGACCTCGCGCAGGATGCCGTCCACGCGGAAGCGTATCCGGTAGAACTTCTCGTACGGCTCGAAATGCAGGTCCGAGGCGCCGTCGCTGATCGCGTCCAGCAGCAGCTTCTGGAGGAAGCGGACGACGGGCGCATCGTCGACGTCGGCCGAGGAGGTCTCTTCGGCCTGTTCCGGGCTTTCCGCCAGCAGGTCCTCGAAGCTGACGTCATCGTCGATCAGGCGCTCGAGCGACTGCGAAGCGCTCTGCGTGGTCGACTCGATCAGCCGGACCAGCTTGTCGTGCTCGACCACGACGATGTCGACCGCCAGCTGCGTCTGGAACTTGATCTGGTCCAGCGCCTGGTAGTTGGTCGGGTCGGAAACGCCCACCGCCAGCCGGTTGCCGCGCTTGCGCAGCGCCAGCACGCGCAGCGAGCCGACCAGCTTCTTGTCGATCGTGTCCTTGGGGAGCTGCTCGCCGTCGATCGCCGACAGGTCGAACAGCGGATGGCCGAAGGTTTCGGCGGCGAAGCGGGCGATCGCGGTCGGCGACAGCCCGATCGTCTCGCCGATGCCGACCAGCTCGTCGATGAACAGCGTGTTGCTCTGGGTGGCCTTGCGCGCGAGCGCCTCGGCCCGGTCAGGGCGCAAACGGCCCTGCTGGACCAGTGCGCGGGCAAGCCCGGTTAGAGCGCCAGCGGCGGCGGACGGACCTTGGGTGACGGCGGACATCGTGGGCGTAAGGCGGCAGACGAAGATTAGCGCGCTCACCCACGCGCTCTAAACCGAAAGATGCTGCCCGTAGGCCCCGGAATTGTAAAGCTTAAATCCCAAAAATGGGGGCGTGGGCAAGCCGAAAGGCGGGGGCGGGCGGGGTCAGCCGCTCGCGGTGCGGATCAGCCGCACGCTGCGGACTGCTTGATCCTGCACCTGGACGATCTCGAGCACGCAGCCGGGCAGGCGCAGGCAGCACGGCCCATCGGGGATCTGTTCCAGTTGCTCCAGGATCAGCCCATTGAGGGTCTTGGGCCCGTCCAGCGGCAGCGACAATCCCAGCCGCCGGTTCAGCAGCCGCAGCGAAACGGCGCCGTCGACCACGATCTGGCCCGACGGCCCCCAGCGCAGCCCGGACTGGCCGGTGCCCGGGGCCGGCGTGGTGAACTCGCCGACGATTTCCTCGACGATGTCGTCGACCGTCACCAGGCCGACCAGCTCGCCGTATTCGTCCACGACCAGGCCGAGGCGCTGCCGGTTCTCCTGGAACATCTGCAGCTGCTGCAGCAGCGAGGTGCCCGTGGGCACGTAATACGGAGCCGCCAGCAGCTCCCGGATCGCCTCGTGGGTGAGCGGCCCGGCTGTCAGAACGGCCGGCAGCTTTCGCACGTGCAGCACGCCCAGCACGCGGCTGATGTCGCCTTCGTACACCACCAGTTTGTTGTGGTAGCAGGACGTCAGCTGGTCGATCAGCACCAGGATCGGCTGCTCGATGTCCAGCGCCTCGATGGCGGCGCGCGGCGCCATCACGTCGTCGACCGTGAGCTGCTCCAGGTCGAACAGGTTCAGCAGCATGGTGCGGTGCTTGCCGCGGATGAAGCTGCCGCTTTCCAGCACGGCGGTTCGCATTTCCTCGGGCGTGAGGCGGGTCGAGGTGATGGCACCGGCCCCGGGGATCCTCAAGACCCGCAGGATGGCGTGCACGAACAGGTTCACGAACCATACCGCGGGCGTCGCCAGCCAGGACAGCGCCTTCAGGATCGCGCTGGAGAACAGCGCCAGCGGCTCCGGGTAACTGGCCCCGATCACCTTGGGCGTCACTTCGGAGAACACCAGGATCGTGAAGGCGATCGATACGGTTGCGATCGCCAGGTTCCAGTGGCCGTTGCCGAAGTACTGCAGGGTCAGCGCGGTGAACAGGGCCGTGATCGCGGCGTTGGCGAACGAATTGCCGATCAGGATCACGCTGAGCAGGCGGTCGGTGCGGTCCAGCAGCTGCTGCGTGCGCCGGCCCGCGACACTGCCCTGCCGGACCAGGTGGCGCAGCCGCAGCCGGCTCAGCGCCATCATCGCGGTCTCGGCCATCGAAAAAAAGGCCGAGATCAGCAGCAGCGCAACGAGCGCGGCGATCTGGGCCCAGAGCGGAAAGTGTTCCAACTCAAGAGCGACGCTTGTGCTGCTCTTCGGAGCGGAGCTTGCCGCAAGCTGGTCGGGGTGAGAGGATTTGAACCTCCGACTCCTGCGTCCCGAACGCAGTACTCTACCAGGCTGAGCTACACCCCGCGCAATGACAGGCCGCCCTGAACACCGCTAGCACGTGCCCGGATGCTTCAGCGGTCGCGCCGCATAGCGAACGAAACCAAGTCTAGCAGACGGTCGCGAAAAACCGACGGCGGCAACGCATGCGCCGCTTCGGTGGCCGCCGCCGACTCGAGCTCGGCGCGCTGGCGCGCGTACTCGATCGAGCCGTGCGAATGCACGATGCGGGCGATCTGGGCAAAGTCGCCGCGGCCGTCGCGAATCGCCTGTTCGACCTGGGCGCGCTGGGCGGGACTGGCCTGGCGCAGCGCATGGATCACCGGCAGCGTCGCCTTGCCCTCGCGCAGGTCGTCGCCGACCCGCTTGCCGATCTCGTGCGGATCGCCGTCGTAATCGAGCACGTCGTCGATGATCTGAAAGGCGGTTCCGAGCGCCGCGCCGTAGCGGGCGCAGGCCTGCTCGAGCGGGGGCTCGGCCGCGCACAGGACGGCAGCGAGCCGGGCCGACGCCTCGAACAGTGTGGCCGTCTTGCACTCGACCACGCGCAGATAGCGTGCCTCGTCGACGGTCGGATCGTGGATGTTCATCAGCTGCAGCACTTCGCCCTCGGCGATCCGATTGGTGGCGTCGGCCAGGATCCGCATCACGCGCAGGTTGCCGACGTCGACCATCATCTGGAACGAGCGCGAATACACGAAGTCGCCGACCAGCACGCTGGAGGCATTGCCGAATGCCGCATTGCTGGTGGGCCGCCCGCGCCGCAGGTCGGATTCATCGACCACGTCGTCGTGCAGCAGCGTGGCCGTGTGGATGAACTCGATGACCGCGGCGAGCACGCCGTGATCCGAGCCCCGATAGCCCAGCGCCCGCGCCACCATCAGCAGGACGGCGGGCCGCAGGCGCTTGCCACCGGCGCCGACGATGTAATCGGCGATGGTTCCGATCAACGCGACCTCGGAATGCAGCCGGTCGCGCACGATCTGATCGACCGCCTGCAGGTCGGATGCGATCGGCGCCAGCAGCGACGCCAGGTCGAGGGTCGAGCTGCTGGGAACGCGGGCGGCGGAGGCGATCGACACGAATTGGGCCGTGATTGGGCGGGCGGGGCAGGCCCGACAGGCACCTTCGATTATATTGAGCCAGTCGCCGGCCACGGTGGCTCGCGGTCGCGCATTGACGCTCGACTGCCGGAAATGCGACAATATCAGGCTTCGCGTCGGATTTTTCGGCAGTGTCCTGAACGGGATTTGGAACCATGTTCGCGGTCATCAAGACAGGCGGCAAGCAGTACCGGGTCAGCACGGGCGAGCGCCTGAAAGTCGAATCGCTGCCGGTGGCGGTGGGACAGCAGGTACAGATCGCCGAGGTGCTGGCCGTGGGCGAAGGAAGCGACGTGCGCCTGGGAGCCCCGTTGGTGCCCGATACGACGGTCACCGCCACGGTGGTGTCGCACGGACGGCACGCGAAGCTGCGCATTTTCAAGCTGCGCCGGCGCAAGCACTTTCAGAAGCA
>Ga0307475_10002184_pt1 | contig 11783 bp, 7 predicted proteins | sample atmos_gasesECM1C_FD_203317 | JGI IMG/M metagenome (GOLD analysis project Ga0307475, IMG submission 203317) | Hardwood forest soil microbial communities from Morgan-Monroe State Forest, Indiana, United States - atmos_gasesECM1C_515 | ecosystem: Environmental > Terrestrial > Soil > Temperate...
AAGCAGCCTCCCCGCAAGTCCCTCGGCTTCCCACGTCCGTCAAGAAATCAATGCATTGCATCGAAATTGTGCGTTGTACATCGATGGTGTCCCCGTTTAATAAACTGGTATGTGGCACTGGCAAGGCCAAATTCTCGCTAGGGGCGTGTGCCCCGGGTCTGCCCGGGGACGCCACCCGAATTGGAGCCATCCCGACCACGATGCTTGCGGCACCGGTTTTGTCACTCGTCTTGGCGGCGCTCCCAGCTACGAAATCATTCAAATCTCACTGACAGCCTTGGAACGCCTGACACACCGCGGCGGCGTGGACGCGGATGGCGCCAGCGGCGACGGCGCGGGATTGCTGACCTCGCTGCCTCAGGCATTCTTCCGCGAGCGCACGCGGGAACTGCAGATCGAACTGCCCGAACATTTTGGCGTGGGGTGTGCATTTCTTCCCGGTTCCGCATCCACAGAATTTCGCGCGGCCATTGAAATTGCGGCGGATACGGAACGGCTGCGAGTGATGGGCTGGCGGCGCGTTCCGGTGAACGCCAATGCATTGGGGCGCAAGGCGCTCGAGACGATGCCGGAAATCTGGCAGTTTTTCGTCGCGGAGTCTGATGCTTCGCAAGAGGCGGAGGGATTGGAGAAGCGTTTGATGTTCTTGAGGAAGCGCGCCGAATCGTTGATGCCGCCGCGCTGTTACCTCTGTTCGCTTTCCTCCCAGACCATCGTTTACAAGGGGTTGCTCACACCGTGGCAGTTTCCCCAGTTTTACGAGGATTTGCGCGATCCTTCGTTTGCCGTGGCCTTTGCGGTTTTTCACCAGCGATATTCGACGAACACGCAGCCTTCGTGGCATCTCGCGCAGCCTTTCCGCTATGTCGCCCACAACGGTGAGATCAATACCATCGTGTCGAACCGACGGTGGCTGCGCGCGAAGGAACGCGAGATTCAGGAACGGCTCAAGGTAGGGCCGTGGTTTTCGATTTTGGAAGACAACGTCAGCGACTCAGCAAGTTTCGACAACGGGTTTGAGTTGCGGCTGCGGGACGGGTTTTCTTCGGGAGAGGCGATGCTAGCCATGGTGCCGCCGGCGTACGAAAAAGATCCGCAGCTCTCGCGGGATGTCCGCAATGCGCTGACGGCGCTTTCTCAGCAAACCGAGCCGTGGGATGGACCCGCGGCGCTGGTGTTCTCTGATGGGGAGTGGGTGGGAGCGAAGCTCGACCGCAACGGTCTGCGGCCGCTGCGCTACACGCTGACGCACGATGGAATGCTGATCGCGGGATCGGAAACCGGGCTCGTCGATTTGGACGAATCACGAATCGCCGAGCGGCAACGGCTTGGTCCTGGCGAGATGATTCTGGCCAATCCGTCTTCTGGACAATTTCTGCGCTGGCGCGACGTCCTCAAGCTGATGGCCACGCGGCAGGCGCAGAAGGCGCGTCCGCAACGGCAGCTTGCGGAAATTTTCAGTTCACGTCCGACCCCGATCCGCGATGCGAAGCGTGTTGCCGGCGCAGGCGGTTGGACTGAAGACCAATTCAAAATTCTTTTTTCGGCGCTGCTTCGCGGGAAAGAGGCGGACTGGAGCATGGGAGACGATGCGCCTCCGGCTTTTCTCTCGGTTTTGCCCAGGACATTGTGGGATTACTGCAAGCAGCGATTCGCCCAAGTAACGAACCCGCCGATCGATCCTTTGCGCGAGACGCACGTGATGTCGCTCGAGGTGCATTTGAAAAACGGGGCGACGCTGCCGAGTCCGCTGATTACGCCCGAGCAATTGTCGCAATTGACTGAGATCTTTGGCTCGGTGCGTCGCATCGACTTTACGTTCCCTGCCGCCGCGGGAGTCCCGGGGGCGCGCTGCAGTTTTGCTCAGCTGTCCACTGCCCCTCTGAGCAGCAGCGATCCGCCGGGGCTCCTCCTCCTTTCCGACCGCGCGATTTCCGGGGAGCGCGCGCCGCTGCCGGCACTGCTAGCGACTGCGGCGGTGTGGAAGGCGATGGTGCGCGAAGGCTTGTGGGATGTGCCCCTGATCGTCGAGTCCGCGCAAGTGTTTGACACGCATCACGTCGCGCTGCTCGTGGCTGCCGGGGCGAGCGCGGTGGTGCCCTACCTCGCGGACCAGTTTGCGGAATCCCTGGAGCCGGGCGGGGCAGAAAAGGCGCGCGCGGCTATTCGTGCGGGCTTGCGCAAAGTGTTGGCGCGCATGGGAGTGTCGACGCTGGCAAGCTACCGCAACAGCCATCTGTTTGAGATCGTGGGTCTTTCGCAGGACCTTTGCGAGCAACTGTTCGAAGACGCTTCCGATTATCCCGGGCAGAAGTCGCTGGACGACCTGCTGGGCGATTACCTGAAAATGCACCGGACCGCATTTTCTTCTGCGGCGGAAGAGTTGTCGGACGCGGGGCTGTACCGGTTCCGGAAAGGAGCGGAACTGCACGCGACTTCGCCGGAGGTGGTGCGCCGGCTGCATGCCTTCGTGAAGGCGCCGAGCACGAAGCAATATTCTGTTTTTGAGGAACTGGCGCAAACGCAAGGGACAGTTTTTCTCCGCGATTTGCTCGAAACGACGCCGGAACCTGCGGTTCCGCTTGAGGAAGTCGAGCCCGTGGAAGCCATCGTCAAGCGGTTTAGCACGCAGGCGATGTCCCTCGGTTCACTCAGTCCGGAGGCACATCGCACGATCGCTTTGGCGATGAACGAGCTTGGAGCGCGCAGCAATACCGGCGAAGGCGGGGAAGATCCTGATACGTGCAGGTATGAACCGGCCGCGGCGAACAAGATCAAGCAAGTGGCTTCGGCGCGCTTCGGCGTCACCACCGATTACCTGGTGCACGCCGAAGAACTCGAAATCAAAATGGCGCAAGGATCGAAGCCGGGCGAGGGCGGCCAACTGCCGGCTAAGAAAGTCAGTCAATACATTGCGCGCATCCGGCATGCAACGCCCGGAACGCCGCTGATTTCGCCGCCACCGCATCACGACATTTACAGCATTGAAGATCTGGCGCAATTGATTCACGATTTGCGTGCGGTGAATCCGCGAGCGCGCATCGGCGTGAAACTGGTTTCCGGGGCGGGCGTGGGCATCATTGCCGCGGGAGTCGCAAAAGCTGGCGCCGACGTCATCACCATTAGCGGGCACAACGGCGGCACGGGTTCGTCGCCCCTCACTTCCATCAAGAATACGGGGCTTCCCTGGGAAATCGGGTTGCGCGAAGCACATGACGCGCTGGTTCGCGCTGGCCTCCGTTCACGCCTCTCTCTCCGTGTGGACGGAGGCCTGAAATTCGCCCGGGATATTATTTTCGCGGCAATTCTGGGCGCGGACGAATTCGGTTTCGGCACGGCGTCGCTGCTGGCGATCGGATGTGTGATGGCGCGGCAATGCCATCTGAATACCTGCCCTGTTGGCATTGCCACGCAGGACGAAACGCTTCGCGCAAGGTTCCAAGGGAAGCCCGAAATGGTGATTGCGTATTTCCGTGCGCTTGCCGAAGAAGTGCGCGGCCGTCTCGCGCAACTGGGCGTGCGCTCGCTGCGGGAACTCAACGGGTGGTATGACCGGCTGGCGGCACGGTCGGGGATGGATCCGTTCCTGATTGTGCCGATCTCGCCATCGAATCGCGTAGACCCGCAGCAGGAACCCGGTTTGCACGTGACGGCGCTGGAAGATTCGATCCACTTCGACGCAGCGCTGGCCATGCAGAGCGTGCCGCGGGCGATTCAGAACTCAGACCGCAGCGTGGGCGCGGGCTTCAGCGGAGAATTGATGCGGCGGAAGAAAAACGGCCGCGCCGGCGATACGACAATCAACCAGGAATTTCGAGGCGCAGCGGGACAAAGCTTTGGTGCGTTTCTAGCTGAGGGCGTGACGATCAAACTCACCGGCGAAGCGAACGACTATGTGGGCAAAGGCTTGTCCGGTGGAACGATTGTGATTACGGCGGGAAGCGCGGCTTCGCGGCGAGGCGATGTTCTTGCGGGAAACACGGTACTTTATGGTGCGACGTCGGGCCAACTGTTCATCGCTGGCCGAGCGGGCGAAAGATTTGCGGTCCGCAACAGCGGCGCGTTTGCGGTGGTGGAAGGCGTGGGCCAGCATGGATGTGAATACATGACCGGAGGCGTGGCAATCATCCTTGGGCCGCTCGGACTGAACTTCGGTTCGGGAATGACCGGCGGCCTGGCTTACGTGATGAGCGCTGAAGCGCGGGATGTGTTGCACCCCGAGTTTGTCACTCTTGAGCACATCGAACCGCAGGAGGAGGAGTGGCTGAGGCAAGCGCTCGAAGAGCATGTTCATCATGCGCGGAGCCCTCGCGCGGCGCGATTGCTCGGGGGCCGCGGCGTTCTTCCGCTGATGCGCGTGCAGCCCGTGCACTTTCAGGGTTCCGTGGATGCAACGTGGAAACGCGTTCTCGCCCAGTTTCAGCGGCGTCAGCAAATTTTGCCAACACCGCTGACGGCGGCAATCTCGCGAACAGCCCTACCAGCCTGAAAGAGAGGATAATACATACTAGCCAGAGGAGGAGATTCACTTATAATCTGATCTGGCAAATCCCCTATGGACTTCGACCAACTTACGACCTTCGTCTATGTTGCCAAGCTGAAGAGTTTCTCGCGCGCGGGGCAGAAAGTGTTCCGCTCGCAGTCCGCCGTGAGCGCGCAAATCCGCCAACTGGAGCAGACTTACAAGAGCAAGCTACTTGACCGCTCAGCAAAGTCCGTAGAGCTGACGCCCGCCGGCGAAGTGCTTTTCGAGTACGCGGAGAAGCTGCTGAAGCTGCGTGATGAATCGATTCAAATCGTTGCGGACCGGGGCGACGTGGTGCAGGGCCCGGTGGTTTTCGGCGCGAATGAAGCGACGTGCCTGTATCTATTGCCCGACATTTTTGCGGAGTTTCAACACCGCTACCCGCGGGTGCACATCAGCATTTACCGGAATTTCAGCCACAAGATTTTGCAGCGCGTGGAAGATGGGTCGGTTGACGTGGGCATCGTGACGCTGCCGGTGAAATCACCGAACTTAAAGGTGCATAGCATTTATCGGGACCGCTTGCGGTTTATGGTCAGCACACAGAACCCGCTGGCGCACCGGTCGAAGATTACGCTGGAAGAAGTGGCAAGCCAGCCGCTGATTTTTCCGCGAACGGGTTACACGCGACAGGTGCTCGATAAGCTGTTCCGGCCGTACCGCTCGCAGATTCACGTGGCGATGGAATTGCCAAGCGTGGGCATGATCAAGCGGTTCGTGGTGGCCGACGCGGGGGTGTCGTTCATCAGCGAAAGCTTCGCTCGGGATTATGTGAAAGCCGGGGAGGTGAAGCTGCTGAATGTTGAGGGGCTCGATCTGTGGCGCGAACTGGGCTTGATCTACCGCCGCGATCGCAGCTTGCCGCGCGCGGCGCAAGCCTTGATTGGCATGATCCGCGAAATGCGCAAAACTTCCGAGCCGAGTATGGCGGCTGCGAGCTAGGGACCCGAAGAAATTCCCCGCCCTGGAACCAGTCTCACTTCGGCGTGGAAAAGAGGCTAGTTTTCGGACGGGGCCTAGTGGACGCTGAAATCGAGGCTGGCGATCGAGCGGGCGATAACGTTTTCCTGGATTTGAATCAGGTCGCTATCTGCGTAGGTCATCGCTAGCACGGTGAGAATGTCCTTGCCTCGCGCGATGACCACCAGCCTTCCCGACCAATCATGGTCGTCGGCGTTGCCCCGATATTGATAATCAACGGAGGGCATTCCGCCCACGACGGTTTTCTTCTGCGAGACCCGCTGATAGTTGACGTAAACGTCGTGCAGGCGCCTTTCGACGGCCGCGGCTGCGGTATCCAGCGACTCCTTGGTTTTCTCCTCGCCGACCACTATGAGCGTGGATTCATCGCTAGTGCCCATGGCGACGACGGCGTTGGGAAGGGCGTTGCGCGCATCTTCGATGACGTTCCAGCTCGGCGCCTTGTACATGCGAAAGCTGTGCGTGTAATTCGTGTAGAGATTGCCCGTGATTGCCTCGCGATTCTCGGGAACTTCAGGCTCTTTGGGCTGAGGGGGAGCCGTAGGGGCAGGCGCAGGCGCCGGCGCTGCTGGCGCGTTGCCGGGAGCGTCAGCTTTGGAGGCCGCGTTCGCGGTCTTCACTGGAGTTTTTTCGGATTTCGAGCCGGATGCTGGGCCAGCCGTTCTGGTGTTAGCGGGCATAGCGCCAGCTCCGGTATTCGCGGCAGATGCGACAGCCGGTTCGGTCTTTGATGGCGCTTCGCTGGCCGGCTTTGACGGACGCGGAGGAGCATCTTTTTTCGCAGCAGGGTCGGGCTCGGGTTCGGATTTCGCCGGGGGCGTCGTTGGAATAATGGAGGCGATTTTGTCCTTCTCGACGAGCACATATCCATAGTCAGTTTTGACCTTGAACATGTTCTCTTCGTAGGCGACGATCACGCCGTAGAGTTTTTTGCCGTCTTTCAGGCGGATTTCGTCAGCGCGCGCCGAGTAAGCTAGGGCTGAGAGCGCCAAAACTGCCGCCACAAGGAAAGAGGGGCCGCGCTTCGTGGGGACACACATAGAAAAAGTATCCCGCCGGCAAAAGCGCCCCGCAACTTTTATGCGCCGGGTGGTGTCCGGCGTGCTACCTCCGCGAGCAGCGCGCGGAGGCGGGTGACCAGGCGGTCGAGTTCCTGGAGCGCGGCGCTCAGGCGCGCGCGCAGAGGTTCCGGAAGTTGCGCGTGAGTTTGCTGGACCGCCAGTGCTTCCGCAATGACGCGGATTTGCTTGCGGCTGAGCGGATTGAGGCGTTCCCAGAGCCGGCGGTTGCAGCCGCCCTTTCGCCCGAGCCGTTCTGCGCCGCTTCTGTCGGGGCGGCCGCTGTCGGGTTCCGCGAGAGGCGGTGTCGTTGGTGTTCTTGTGCGAATCATGAAATACACCGTTATTTACGCTACTTCCGCAACGCTTCCAGCTTTTCGCCGCTGATTTGACCATCCGCTTCGACGCGCACGGTGCGCGCGATTGCGACGGCGATGATTTCTCCCGGCGGAGCCACCCGCCGCAGCAACGAACCGTGGCTGTGACAATGAAGTTGGACGAAGATGCGACTGGTGATTTGTGAAATCGCTGTCCTCAGGCCAAAACTGGGAAAGGCTTACCGATTTCATTCTCAAGGCTTTCCAAAGAGCCTGATCCTCCTTGCAAAGCGCCGGTGACGCCGCTTTTCCGCCGGTTCACTCCAAATCGGGAAATTTCCACGTGCGTATTAAAGGGGATTCGGTATTTGAATCCTGACGGATCTTTTTCGAGTTATTTCTTCACCGAGATAGGCAGGGCGTGGAGAGCACCAAACCGTTGGGCTTGGCGGCGTAATGCTCGCGCAGAGTGAGTCCTTTGGCGTAGAAGGCGGCGTTCCAGCCGAAACGGGTGCGCAGGCGGTCCATTTCGCGGTTCCGATACCAGCGGCGGTTCGGGTTGGTATCGCACAATTCGCTCTGCTGGCGATCGGCCTCCAGATTCGTCACGCTGACGCCGGCCAGCCGTACGGCCACGCGCCGCGTGAACAGTGTGACGAACAGCTCGTTGGCGGCGACGAGCAATTCGCGCTCGTCGTTGGTTGGTTTGCTGAGCCGCACGGCTTGGTGCGCCGAGAAATGGTCGATGTAACGAAGGCGCAGGCCGAGGGTGCGTGCCCGCTTACCGTGTTCGCGCAGGGTCGAGCCGATGCGCTCGCTGAGATACTCGATCAGGCCGTTGAGAAATTCCTTGTCGATCGAGCCGCCTTCGATGGTGGTTTCGCGGGAGACGGACTTCGGCGTGGTAGTCAGGAGCACCTCGCGGCCGTCGAGGCCGCGGGCGCGCTCCCAGATTTGCAGGCCGGTGGCTTCGCCGAAGGCCGCTTGCAGCGCGGCCTTCGGCACCCGGCGGAGTTGGCCAATGGTGGTGATGCCGCGTTCGGCCAGCGTGCCGGCGTGGGCGTGGCTGATGCCGCGGAGTTTTTCCACCGGCAGCGGTGTCAGGAAAGCTTCTTCTTCGTCGGGCGCGACCACGCAGAGGCCGCCTGGGCGGTCCAGCCGCGAGGCGATCGAAGCAACCACTCTCGTGCGCGCCGCGCCCAGCGAAGCGCTTAGCCCTGTTTTCTTGAAGATTTCCATCTGCAAGCGCACGAGCGTCCCGCGATAATCCGGATACAAGCGCTCGGTGCCGGCAAAGTCGAGGTAGAAGTCGTCGAGCGCAGCAGTTTCGACCGCGGGCGTGTACGTTTCGAGGATGCCACGCACGCGTTCGGCAAAATCGGCGTAGTGTTCGTACCGACCGGGGACAACGATGGCTTTGGAGCAGACGCGGAGCGCCTCGCGGAAGCCCATCGCGGTTTTCACTCCAAGCGCTTTCGCTTCGTAGCTCGCGGAAGCCACACAGCCCCGCCCCACCAGCACGGGCTTGCCGCGCAGCCGGGGGTTTAGCACCTGCTCGACCGAGGCGAAAAACGCGTCTACGTCCACGTGGACGATGTTGGGGATTCTGCGGGCCGGAGTTTTGCACAAGCCCAGCCAGGCCCAGGCGGACCAGGGGTTTTTCTCCGCCGTCGGTTGTGGCTCTGGGGCTTGCGGTAAAGCTGTGTCGGAAGAATCCCGAGGGCTATCCCCTACTTCGCGGTTTGTCTCTTCGGCGGATAAAACCGCAGGACTCGCGGACTCGTGCTGCGCCGCATCCGCCTGCAGGGATTCAAGGCTGGGAGTGAGAATTTCGTTTTCGATAGAGACGTCCATGGCGGCTCCTGGTGGCTGTTACTGCAACACCGTAGTCATGGCGGCAGCATATACTGTCGTCTGAGCGAAGCAGGCAGCTCAGCCCGCTTCCGGGATCGAGGGATCGCTCTTGCGACCGATCCCTCACCCGCTTACGGCTTGGAAGTTTCAACGGGCGGCAACCGGCTCGTGAGAGCCATGGAAGGCAATGGAGCCGGTTGCCGCTTTACCTTCTGACCCTGGAGGGCCAGAGGCTCACTCCGCCGCCTGTTTTGCAAGGAGGCGGAGCCGTCTCCCGTTTCCTCTACCGCCCGCACTATAGGCGAATGAAAAGCGAAAGTCAAGTAACTTCCTTTCGTGTCTTTCGTGTCAGCGAACGGCCCTGGTAAGCGAACTTCCCTGGTTGCATCTTCACAAGGAACGGTGTTTATTGGCCAAGCGATGGTGCAACTCCCTCGAACACCGGACTTAGATGTGCAACGGGCAGCGATGAGCAAACTCGGCTTCTTGGCCGGGAAGTGGACCGGAGAGGCCCGCCTGCTGCGCGGGCCGAGCGAACCGCTCGTTTTGGCGCAAACGGAGGAAGCCCGATACAAACTCGGTCGGCTGATCCTGGAAATCGAGGGGATTGGGCGAACCAAGCCCGACAACCAGCCCGTTCTGCAAGCCCTCGGAATCATCTCCTTTGACGACGAGACGGGCACTTATCACCTGCGAGCCTTCAACGACGGACGCTTTTTACAGACGGAAGTCAAGCTCTTGGAGGATGGTCAGAGCCTCACATGGGGCTTCGCGCTCGGGACCATCAAGACTAGTTCCGTGTTGCGAATCAACGAGAAAGGCGAATGGACAGAGCTTGCCGAGATCACCATCGGGTCGCAGCCGGCAAGAAGGTTTCTGGAACTAACCGTCAAGCGACTGGAATAGCGAGCTCACCAGTGCGCCTCCCGCACCCTCCGTCCCGTGTTGTCTTAGAACACGCGGCCGAGCTGGAAGAACCATTTGCGATGGCCGGAGTCGCCCACGCTGCCACCGATGAAGAACGGGCCCACGGCGGTTTCCGCCAGGAAGCCCGCGGCCACATCGTTCGGAAGATTGCTGTTGGCAGTCACGCCGTACATCTTGCCAATTTCGTACGCCCCGACGGCGTAGACTTTCTTTCCCACAAAGGGCGGGAGAGTTAGCAAATCATGCACAAAGCCCGCGCGGAACAAATAATACTGGTCGCCCTGGAACTCGTTATTGCCGTAAGCGCTAAGGCGCAACGGTCCTCCCAGGAAAAACTGCGGGATTCCGGTACTGTTTGTGCCAAACGTCGAGCCGCCTTCGCTTTCCGCAAAGAACGAGACGATCCGCGTCAGCGGCTGGAAATATCCCAGCTTTAGGTCCAGGGAAGGGAAGCTGCTGGCAGTACCAGGACTCTGGTCGAACCATCGGAAGTTGGACTCCGCACTGAATCCATGCCTGGGAATAACCGGATCGTCGGTATGGTCCAGCAGATAATGCAGACGAGATTGACCCACTCGCCCTTCGACGGAGGGAATCTCGGGCGTTCCCAGGCGCAGCTTGGTGTTGAGCGAGCCGACTTCGTAGCCAACGCGCAATTCCCCGAAGCGGCCGAAGCTGTACCCGAGATCGCCGCCGATATCGATGCGATAGATGCGGTAGTCCGCGAGCGGGTCATTCTTTGCATAAATCTGAAATGTGGTGTCGCTGGCTTCGGCATGCGGCGCAAAAAACCAGCGGCTTTCCGGCCAGAAGGGACGATACAGTTCGGTTTGTATGCCATAGGTGTTGCCCAGTAGGAGATCGGTACGCCACTCGGAACGGTACCCGGCGACATCCATGAACGTGAAGCGCGTTCCCGTAGTGAAATCCACGTTGCCAGCTTGCGAGCCATCCACTTCAAAGGCCGTTTGGAACATTGGCGGCGCGTCGTTTTTTTCGACCACGCTCACTAGCAGTCCTGCCTTTCCGTCCTGTTGCGTAAGCCAGTAGCTCGCCGAGTCGAAGCGGCCGACGCCGGTGAGGCGCGTCAGCGCTCGATCGAGCTTCTGCGTCTCAATCGGCTTGCCGGGAAAGCCCTTCAAATAACGGGCGACATCGACGGCCTCGCGCTCGCTGGTGCCTTCCACCTTGACAAATTGCGGCACGGGAAGTTCGGTGCGTTCCCGTGTTTTGCGCGCCTGGAGATAAGCCTCCCAATCGGCTTCATTCAGGGCAAATGCCTCGAGTAGGCGCGCTTTTGTGTTGGCCGCTTCATAGCCGCGCTGCATGATCGCTTCGCTCTTTGCATAATCCACGGTCGTGAATTCGCCAAGAGGCACGGAAACGATGGAGTCCGCCAGTTCCAAGCTGCGCATTTCGTTTTCCCTGACCACCGCGCTCACCGAATGGTTGAGGACGCTGAAGACGGAGCGAATGTCGTTGGCTTCGACGGGCGCTGGCTCGAGGTGCACGGCAATCACGATCTCCGCCCCCATTTTGCGGACGACGTCGGTCGGCAAGTTATCCAACAGCCCGCCGTCGACATAGACAGCCTTTCCTTCGCGGACAGGCGAAAACGCTCCGGGAATGGACATCGTGGAGCGCAGCGCTATCGCCAAAGGGCCATCTTTGAAGACATGCGATTGTCCGCTGACCAGGTCCGTGGCTACACAGCGAAACGGCACCGGCATATCATCAAACGAGGAGATTCCGTAGTAGGGAAGCGTGACGCGGTCGATCAGCAGGCCGATTTGATGACCGGCGATCAAGCCTGCAGGAGCAGACAAGCCGTGGCGCAGACCAAAAATCAACGAATTGGGATAGGCCCGCTGGTCTTCTTTGCGGCGGTAAGAGAGATCCTCATATGGCGTACGGTCACCAAGGATTTCTCGCCAATCAAGGCCTTCGATGAGATCCTGCATTTCTTCGGGCGTCATTCCTGTGGCGTAGAAGCCGCCTACCAGTCCGCCCATGCTTGTGCCGGCGACGTAATCGACGGGGATATGGTGTTCCTCAAACCATCTCAGCACGCCGATGTGTGCCAAGCCCATGGCACCGCCTCCTTCCAGGGCTACGCCGATT
>Ga0307475_10002185_pt1 | contig 11774 bp, 7 predicted proteins | sample atmos_gasesECM1C_FD_203317 | JGI IMG/M metagenome (GOLD analysis project Ga0307475, IMG submission 203317) | Hardwood forest soil microbial communities from Morgan-Monroe State Forest, Indiana, United States - atmos_gasesECM1C_515 | ecosystem: Environmental > Terrestrial > Soil > Temperate...
TGGGATGCGCGTACTGGATGTGGTAGTTGTCGATGAACGCGTCCTGCATGATCTTCCAGTTGACCGGCTCGTCATAACCCGCGCTGCGGAAGGTGACGAGCCGATCCATCCGGTAGCCGGCCAGCATCTCGTCGACGGCATCACCCAGCCAGGCGGCCACGTCGATGGGGGCAGTGGCCTCGTCGACAATCCATACCAGCCCGTGGCGCTCCTCAGTGGGCAGCTCGACGAGCCCGTGCTGGGCGCGGTCCACATCGCCGAATGTGTTGCCGCGCGTCACCGCTCGCAGCGAGCCGTCCGGGTTGTAAGACCAACGGTGGTATCCGCAGGAGAAGAGCCGACAGCTACCGCGCTCCCGCTCCTCAAGAAGCGCACCGCGGTGTCGGCAGTGGTTAACAAACGACTTCACGGTGCCGTCCCGCTGGCGCACCACGATGACCTTGTTGCGCGGCATCTGTACGGTAAGAAAGTCACCCGGACGCGCTATCTCGGAGCCGTGGCACACAATTGAGGGCACCCTGCCGAACACCAATTCGCGTTCACGCGCTGCGATCGCTGGATCGGTGAACTCGCCGGGCTGCACGGCGACCACCTGGTCGAATTCGTCGGTGGTGCCATTTTTCAGGTGGTTGAGCACCTTCCATATACGTCCCTGTGGCGCCGTCAAAGCCTGTGTCATTGCCGCGTCCTCCTCGCGATCCGCCACGTCAACGCGTGTAGGGCCAATACCCCATTACCTACCACCACTAGGTTTACACCATCCGCTTAGACAAAGGAAGGAACCTCGGCCCGCAGCGTTGGCGCTCGTTGGCGGCCCCAACGGTGATGCTTGACACAGTTTACCTAGATCCATAAGTTAATTGCATCGACCGCCCGCTGGGCGGCACTCGGCCGGCACCGCGCTTTAGGGGTGCGGACGATTTATGCCGGCCACTGGGGCAGCCCGATGGTCAGGACAACAATCGGTACGGCAGGAGCGAGCTGGGTTATGACCACCACCGACGCAGTCCCCGCGGATCTGGTTGTCGACTTCGACGTTTACGATCCCGCCCTGGCCGCGCCGGAAGACGTGTTCCAGGAACGGGTTTTGGAGCTGGCCGCTGTAGGTCCGGTGGTCTACTCCCCAGCCTATGGGGGGCATTGGATCGTAACCCGGTACAAAGAAGTCGCTGAGGTGCTGCGCGACCCCGCCCGATTCTCCAGCTACCCAAACAACTTGATTCCGCACGGCTTTGGCAAGTTCATCCCCCTCGAGTACGACCCGCCTGTACACACTGCGTTCCGGCACGCGCTGCAACCGCTCTTCAATCCGCACCGCATGAATGAGCTGGAACCGCAAATCCGCGCCATCGTGACCGAGTTGATCGACGGGTTCGCTGCCCGCGGGTCGGCGGAGTTCATCTCCGAATTCGCCCATGAGCTGCCGGCGCGGGTCTTCCTGGCGTTGATGGGCTGGCCGCTGGCGGACGCGCCCATGTTTACCGAGGCCACCGACACCACGCTGCATGGCACACCGGGCGCCAGCGAGGAGGAGTCGATCGCCGCCCGGGTCGAAGCGGCCGGCAGGATGATGGCCTACTTCGCCGCCGTGATCTCCGATCGGCGCGGCCGGGCTGCTGATGCGTCGGATGTGACAGCATCGATTATCAACAGCGACATTGAGATTGACGGTCAGCTGCGACGACTCAGCGACGAGGAGTTGTGCAACGTCTTCATGCTGCTGCTCATTGCCGGTTTGCACACCACGCAAGGGTCGTTGGCCTGGGGCCTCATACATCTGGCGGCTCACCCCGAGCAGCGGGCCGCGCTCGTCGAAGACCCCCGCCTGATTCCTGCCGCGGTGGAAGAAGTACTGCGCGTCGAGGCAGCAGTATCCCCGGGACGTCGGGTGGTCGCCGACACTGAACTGGGCGGTGTCCAGCTACGGGGCGGCGATCAGCTGTTGGTCATGCTGACCGGCGCTAACCGCGACGGACGGGAGTTCGACAACCCCGACGACGTACAGGTGACCCGCACACCGAACCGGCACCTGTCGTTTGGCGTAGGACCGCACCGATGCCTGGGCTCGCATCTGGCGCGCGTTGTGCTGCGGATCGCCTTCGAGGAGCTGCTGCGTCGGCTGCCCGATATCGAGCCCGATCCCGACCGACCGTCGATTTCGAACACCGCGCAGGTGCGCGGTGTGCTGGAATTGCATACTCGCTTCACCCCTGAGGCGCGGACAGCGTAACCGGCCCGTGCGATCCAATTCCGTTCTGCCACCGGGAATTCAAGTCGGCCACCGACGCGCCTGTCTTGCGTCTGCGGGCGGCGTAGCGGATCCGCGGTCGCTGAGGTCGTGTCGCCCGCCGCGGCCAGCAGCACCGGGACGTCGCTGCTTCCTTGCAGGCGTTCAGGAAAACCACGTTGTATTAGGTAGTGCCGGTGAGTTTCCATGTGTGGACAGTGCCACGCAGCACGGCGTGATCCGGCGTAGCAAGCGGCGAAAGGGGACGGTGTGAACGTGCATGAGGAGTTACTCGTGGGCGGTGAGTGGCGCAAACCCGCATCGAAGGCACGGATCAGTGTCGTGTGCCCGTCCACCGAAGAGGTCATCGCACAGGTGCCCGAGGCCGGTGCCGAGGACGTTGACGTGGCGGTGCGGGCCGCCCGCGGTGCGTTCGACCAGGGAGCATGGCGGGCGATGAGCGTGTCTGAGCGGGTCGAGGTACTCGAGCGCGCTCTGCAACTGCTCGGGTCACACATCGATGAGATCAGCACGGTCGTGACCTCAGAAATGGGTCTTCCGACCAGCATTGCCGGGGTCCAGATCCCCGGTGCGCTGGACACCGGACGCTATTTTCTACAGGTCGCGCAGGCCGATCCGGTCAGCGAAGTCAGACAGACCCAGCTGTGTGCCGCCGCGGTCGTCAAGGAGCCGGTGGGTGTGGTCGCGTCGATCGCGCCGTGGAACGGGCCGTTCAATTTGGCGATTGCCAAGATCTTCCCGGCCCTGGTGACCGGCTGCAGTGTGGTCTACAAACCGGCTCCAGAGACCCCACTTGACGCCTTCTTTATCGCCGAGGCGCTCACCCAGGCGGGCCTGCCCGCCGGGGTTTTCAACCTGATCACCGGTGGCCGGGAAACCGGTGCGACGCTGGTGGCCCACCCCGGGATCGACAAGGTCAGTTTCACCGGTTCCACTGCTGCGGGCCGCGACATCGGCCGGCAGTGCGGCGGCGACTTCAAGCGGCTGCAGCTCGAGCTGGGGGGCAAGTCGGCGGCAATCGTTCTCGATGACGCCGACATGGCAACGACCATGACGGGGCTGGCGATGGGCTGCTTTTTCAATACCGGCCAAGTTTGCGCGGCCTACAGTCGGGTGCTCCTGCCGACAAGCCGCTACGACGAATTCACCGCAGCCCTGGTGGCCACCGCCGAATCGTTCGCCGTGGGCGATCCGTTCGACCCCGCCACGACCATGGGCCCGCTGGTTTCGGCGCGTCAGCGCGAGCGGGTGCTGTCCTACCTCGATGCCGGTAGAGACGAAGGCGCCGTCATCGCCACCGGCGGTGGGATTCCTCCCGGCCTGGACAAGGGCTTCTATATCCAGCCCACCGTATTCACCGGCGCCGACAACTCCATGCGAATCTGCCGTGAGGAGATCTTCGGACCAGTGGCGTCGGTGCTTCGCTATGACACCCTCGATCAGGCCATCGCGATTGCCAACGACTCCGACTACGGGCTGCACGGCGGGGTGTTTACCACCGACCCCCAACGGGCCGCCGAGGTCGCACGGCGGGTGCACACGGGCACGTTCAGCGTCAATGCCTTTATCTACAACAGCGAAGCACCCTTTGGCGGCGTGAAGAACTCCGGCATCGGCCGCGACACCGGCCCCGAAGCCGTGCAGGCCTACTACGAGTTGAAGACCATCAACCTCGACGCACCGACCGCGGCGCTGTTCGGCTGACCGGCCGTGCAGTACAGCTTTCACACGCACCGAATCACCGGCGGCATCGGCGCCGACGACCGCTATTGGGAAGCATTGGAAGAAGGCACCTTTGAGCTTCCTCGTTGCGCGGACTGCAAGCGATGGATGTGGCCGGCGCACTTCCGCTGTGGGCAATGCGGGTGCTGGCAGGTGCTGTGGGAACCCGTGGATCCGGTCGGCACCGTCTACGCCTGGACGCGCTGCTGGTACACGTTCGACCGCACCACCGAACGCGCACCCGACGTGCCCTATGTCGTGGTGTTAGCTGAGATTCCGGCCGCCGACGGCGCCCGGGTCATCGGCGTGCTGCGCGGCCCCGAGGAGCAATTGCGCATCGGAGCGCCGGTTCGCGGGCACATCGATGCGCCATCGGCAAAAACCAAGGGATATGCGGCGATTCGTTGGGAACTGGCCGGAAAGTGAGACCCGCACCATGAGCAATGCAATCAACACGATGCTACGCGGGACCACAGCGGTCGTGGGAATCGGCCAGACACCGTTCTACAAGCGCGGGACCTCCGGACAGCCCGCGCTGAAACTGGCGCTGCAAGCAATTGTTTCGGCTTGCGAAGACGCCGGGATCGATCCCTCGGATATCGACGGATTCGTGTCCTACGGCGCCGAACGTAACGACGGGCAACGCATGATGCCCGCGCTCAACACCAAAGAGCTCCGGTTCGGCGCGCTGGTATGGACCCACGGCGGTGGCATCCCGGGGGCTTTAGGGCTGGCCGCGACGGCAATCGTGACCGGCCAGGCCAACGTGGTCGCCGTATACCGGGCAATGTCAGAAACCGGCGGACAACGCTTGCGTGTTGCTGTCTCTCAGGACGATACCGCTGCCCAGCAGCTGGTAAACGGTTTAGACGGACCCGCCCAAATGTGCGCTATGCGCTCGATGCGGCTCATCGAGGCCGAAGGGGTACCGGCGCGCACACTGCGCGACATGGCGCTGGCGTCGTACTATCACGCGCGGCGCAACCCGGCCGCGGTTGGGCGCGGAATCGAACTCGACGAATCGAAATACGGTTCATCACGGTGGATCTCAGAGCCCTACCGTCTATTCGACTGCTCGCGCGAAAACGACGCTGGAGTGGCGTGCATCGTGGTTTCCGCCCAGCAAGCCCCCTATCTGCGCCAGCCGCCGGCCTACCTGCTCGGCGCCCCGATGGGTGCGGCGCGGGGATGGGGAATGCTCGAAGAGAACCACAACCCGTACTGGTCGGCGGGTTTTCAGGGCGTCGCAAAGAGGCTGTGGGCCGAAACCGGCTACCGCCCCGGCGACGTCGACGTCGCGCAGATATACGAGAACATGACCGGGATGGGCGTATCAGCCATGATCGAACACGGCTTTTGCAGTCTGGAAAACGCGGCTGAGTTCATCACGTTCGACAACCTGATCGCTCCCAACGGCGCGCTGCCGATCAACACCTCCGGCGGCAACCTCGCCGAAGGCTTCATCCACGGGATGAGCCTGGTCAACGAAGCCGTCCGCCAGATCCGCGGCACGTCGCCGAATCAGGTTCCCGGAGCCGCGCTGTCGCTGATGACCGGCGGCCCCGGCGACCCGGTCGTGTCCACCGCCCTGTTGGGCAGCGCCGACACCCTCTGATTCCACCCAGGGCACACGGGACGGACCACATTGCCTCGAAAATCTAAACCTACTAGCATTAGGCAAATTGGTAGGGTGGCGCGTCGGCCATACCCCGAAGCGGCTGCCGGTGGCGTGGAGCCATCGACTGCCGCGTCTTGCAATCTGGGTCCCAACACGACAGGAAGGGCACCGTATTGACAACGACGTCGAGGTTGCCCTTGCGCACGCTACGTGTCCTTGACCTCAGCGAGGACGCCGCCGAATGGTGTGGCCGCATCCTGGCCGACCTCGGGGCCGAAGTCATTCGGATCGAGCCGCCCGGCGGATCCCCCGGGCGCCGCGACCAGGTTGGCTTCGCGCTGCGCAACGCCAACAAGGCCGGGGTGGTTCTCGACCTCGATGATCCCGCCGCCCGGTCGTCACTTCTAGACCTGGCCGCCGATGCCGACATCCTGCTGGAGTCCTTCAGCCACGCGCAGGCACAGGCACGTGCGCTGACACCAGAGGCGCTACTGCAGGCAAATCCCGCTCTGGTGGTCGTGTCGATCACTGATTTCGGGCGCACCGGCCCGCACCGCGACCGCGTGGCCACCGAGGACGTTCTAGCCGCCGCCGGCGGCGTGTTGTCGCGGTCGGGCCTACCTGGGGGCACGCCGCTGCTGCCGCCCCGGGGGGTGGTGTCTCTGACCGTTGGCGTGCACGCCGCCTGGGCGGCCCTGGTGGCGTACGTGAAGCGGGTGCGTACCGGCGAGGGTGAGCACGTCGACGTCTCGGCCTTCGAAGCGGTAGTCCACGGGTTCGACCCGGGATTCGGTTCCCAAGGCTCGGCGGCCGCCGGACGCTCGGAAACCTTTCCGCGTGGGCGACCCGACGCCGCCAACTTCTACCCGATCTTCCCTTGCGCCGACGGCCACGTCCGGATCTGTCTGCTGGCCACCCGCCAGTGGCGTGCCATGTTCTCCTGGCTAGGCGAGCCTGCCGAGTTCGCCGACCCGCGATATGACGCGATTCCTGCCCGCTTCCAGGCCTCCGATCGGCTCAACCCGCTCATCGCCGCGCTATTCGCCGACCGCAGCCGTGATCAGCTCGTCGCCGAGGGCACCGCCAGGGGTATTCCGATCGCCGGTGTACTCACCGTCGACGAGGTGCTGGCCAGCGAGCACTTCACCGGCACCGGCACCCTCGTGCAGGCCGAAATCGCCGACGACCTCCGAGCAACGGTGCCGTCCGGTTACGTGTTCGTCGACGGCGCGCGGGCCGGACTCGTTCGGCGCGCCCCGCGGCCCGGCGAGCACAACCACTTGTTGACCACCTCCCGCTCGACGCGATCCGAGCACGACATCGGGCTCCCGTCTTTGCCGAGTGGGGCCCCGCCGCTGACCGGACTGCGGATGCTTGATCTGGGGGTGATCGTGTTCGGCGCCGAACTGGGCCGGCTGTTCGCAGACCATGGCGCCGACGTCATCAAAGTCGAGAACTCCGCGTTCCCCGACGGCCTGCGTCAGACCCGTAAGGGCGGCGGAATGAACGCCTCCTTCGCGTGGGGCCATCGCAACAAACGCGGCCTTGGTCTCGACCTGCGCAGTCTCGACGGCGCGCGGCTGTTTCGCGAGCTGATCGCCGACACGGACATCATGTCCGCGAACTTCAAACCCGGCACGCTGGAATCGCTGGGATTCAGCCACGCCGAGCTGGCCCGCATCAATCCCCGCATCGTCGTCACCGACAGCAGCGCCTTCGGCGGTCGTGGCCCCTGGCGAAGCCGGATGGGCTACGGACCGCTGGTGCGGGCATCGTGCGGGCTGTCGGCGCTGTGGCGCGACACCGACTCCAATCCCGACGACCCCAGGGCGTTTTGCGACGGCTCGACGGTCTATCCCGACCACATCGCCGGCCACGCCGCGGCGGTGGCAGCGCTCGCGGCCATCATCGGCCGCGGCGCGACTGGACCCGGCCAGGCCATCGAAGTACCCCAGGCCGACGTCGCGGTGTACGCACTGGGCGCCACCCTGGCCATCGCCTCCAGTCGACCGGGCAGTGTCGACGCCGAGGGCAACCGTCGCAGCGGCCTTGCCCCGGCCGGGGTGTTCCCCTGCGCCGGTGACGACGAGTGGTGCGTGATCGCGGTGCGCGATGACAACGATTGGCAGGCGTTGGCCGCGGTGACCGGCCTGCCGGATGATCCGGACCTGCGCAGCTTCGCAGGGCGCGCCGCCCGGCGTGCACAGATCGAGGAACGGCTCGCAACCTGGACCGCCAGCCACGACCCCGCTCACGTAGAAGAGAAGCTGCAGGCCGTCGGGGTTCCGGCTGCCGCGATGCTGCGCCTGCCCGAGGAACTCACCCACCCTCAACTGGTCGCGCGGGACTCTTTCCACAACCTGCATCACCCCATGCTGTCTCGGCCCATTCCGTCCACGGCGCGCCTCGCCCGCTTCTCCACCATTCCCGATCCGGCGCTGCGTCCCGCACCCATAACCGGCGAGCAAACCCGGGAAATATGCGCGTCGCTGCTGCGAATGAAAACCGACGAGATCGACCGCCTCGTCGCGGCCGACGTGTTGCAGCCCCCGCCTGACGATCCCGCGCGGACCGGATCAGGCGCGCAGGTAAACGGCACCACCGCGAAGGTGCATTCGCCCGCCGGGGGCCAGCCCGCACAGTGAAAGGACACGACACCGGTGGATATCAGCCTGGATAGGGATGCGTTCTTCATAGACGGCGCCTGGTTGCCCGCGTCCGCACCGAGAAGCACCACTGAGGTGCTCGAAGCGGCCACCGGCAAGGTGCTGGGCAGCGCGGCATTGGCCGGCACCGCCGACGTCGACGCCGCGGTGAGCGCCGCAGCAGAGGCGCTGCGCGGTCCGTGGGGGGCCACACCGGCGGCCCAGCGCGCTGAGGTGATGCGCGCGATGGGCACGTCGCTGCGGGCGCGCGCCAAGGACACCGCCGCACTCGTCAGCCGCGAAAACGGCATGCCGCGACGGCTTTCGCTGGGCGCCAATGGCTTCTTTCCGCCCATCGCCCTGGACTACTACGCCGGATTGGCCGAACACATTGACCGCGAAGACCTGCGGCCCGGCGCGCTTTCGCAGGTCAGTGTCCGCCGCGAACCCGTCGGTGTGGTCGCAGCGGTGATCCCGTGGAACTACCCGATGAGCCTCGCGGCGATGAAGATCGCCCCAGCGCTGGCCGCCGGCTGCAGCGTGGTGCTCAAACCGCCGCCGGAAACGGCGCTGGACGCCTTCGCGTGGGCGGATGCCGCGGTGGAGGCTGGATTGCCGGCTGGTGTGCTCAACGTGATCCCCGGCGGCCGCGACACCGGCGCCGCGTTGGTCGCTCATCCTGGCGTCGACAAGGTCGCCTTCACCGGCTCGACCGCCGCCGGACGCGTGATCGGCGAGATCTGCGGGCGGCTGCTGCGGCCCGTCACACTGGAGCTTGGAGGCAAGTCTGCGGCGATCATCGCCGATGACGCCGAACTGGGTGCTTTTGTGGCCGCGCTGCCCGACATCTGTCTGCCCAATAACGGCCAGACGTGCCACGCCAGTACCCGGATCCTGGCGCCGGTCTCGCGTTATGCCGAGATCGTCGACGCGGTCACCGACACGGTCCGTGCGTTGCACGTTGGCGACCCGCTGGACAAGGCCACCCAGATCGGTCCACTGGTCAGCGCGGCCCAGCGTGCCCGCGTGCTCGGCTACATCGAGAGCGGCCGGGCGGGCGGTGCGCGGCTGACCACCGGGGGTGGCTCGCCGGCGGATCAGCCCCTGGGCTGGTTCGTCGAACCCACCGTCTTCGCCGACGTCGACAACGCCATGACGGTCGCCCGTGACGAGATCTTCGGGCCGGTGCTGTGCGTGCTGCCCTACGCCGACGACGACGAGGCCATCGCCATCGCCAACGACTCCGACTACGGCCTCGGTGGCACGGTGTGGACGGCCGACCCTGAGCGGGGCGCGGCTCTGGCGGGCCGGATGCGCACCGGATCGGTGGGGATCAATCACTATGCCCTCGACGTCGTCGGGCCGTTTGGCGGTGTCAAGGCCAGCGGGCTGGGTCGCGAACTGGGGCCCGAGGGCCTGGCGCCCTACATTGCGCTGAAGTCGGTCTATCGGCCACCGGTCCCGGATGCCGCCGGCCGCTGAGTGCGACGTGGCGCCGGTGTTCGAGCCGGCCGTGCCCACCTCGAATGTCGCGCCAAGCGCGCGACTGTGATCGTTGACACACACTAATCTACTGAAATAAGGTTTTGTCCGCGTGGCCGCACATTACGGACCGGCCGGATGTTGGCCAGGACTGGGGCCGGGTAACGCCGCACCGGCTTGGGGCGTTGACCGCTGTTCGCCGCGCTGTGGCCTAATCCGCAAGGGAGAGCGCACGCGATGACCGAACTGGTAACCGACGGCTTGAGCTACTGGGCGCGGCAGTCCCCCGAACGTGCCGCCATCGTGTTCGACGGCACGGACACCATCGATTACCAGACGTTGGACCGGTGGACCGACTGTGCCGCGCTGAATCTGGCCGCTGCCGCGCTCCATCCCGGCGACCGCGTTGGCATCATCGGTGACAACAGTCTGGAATGGGTCGTTTCAGCGATCGGAGCGCTAAAGATCGGGGTCGTCGTTGTCCCGTTGAACAACCGCTTCACCGCCGAGGAGTTGCGGTATCTGATCGAAGACTCCACCCCTTGCCTCGTGCTCGCCGATGACGCCCACCGTGACCGGATCACTACGGCTGTTCAAGGGACCCCGACTCAAGTGTGGCGTCTGGAAGACTTCGCCGCGTTGCGCCACGAACAACACCGGACGGTTCCGCGCCGAGAGAATGCGCACCCGGACGACATCACGCAAATCGTCTACACCAGCGGAACGACTTCGCGCCCAAAAGGTGTCATCTTTACCCACCGCAGCACTTTCAACCTTGTTGCAGACCTTGCGATCACCGAACCGGCATTTCGGCCAGGCGCTCGAATCATCTACACGCTGTCAATGTCGGGAGCCCCGGGGCTGCTCTGGCACATCCTGCATCCGTTGATCAGGGGCATGACGATCTTCTACGAGCGCGGCTTCGATGCCGCCACCACGCTGCACCGACTCGCCACTGAACGGATCCAAATCCACTGTGGCGTTCCAGTTTTGTATGAACGCATGGCGGCCCATCCGGAATTCGCCTCGGCCGACCTGTCGGCGTTGGAATTGGCGACGATCGCTGGTGCCTCGGCCCCCGTGTCAACGATCAGGTCCTGGCTCGATAAGGGCGTGACCGTTCAGCAGGCCTACGGAATGACTGAACTGGGAGGGATTTCCAGCATCAACCCGAAGGAGCAGGCCGTCGCGCGGCCCGAGTCGATCGGTCGCGGAACCGTTTTCACACGGCTGCGCGTCGTGAGGCCCGACGGTACCGACTGCGATCCCGATGAGCCCGGCGAAATCATCGTGTCCGGTCCGGGCATCACCCCAGGGTATTGGCGAAATGATCACGCTTACGCGGCCGCCATGCGCGACGGCTGGTTTCACAGCGGCGACATCGGGATCGGGGACGCCCACGGGATCCGCGTCGTCGACCGGCTCAAAGACATCATCATCACCGGCGGCTTCAATGTTGCTCCCTCCGAGATCGAGGCGGTGATCGCTCAGATGCCCGGCGTGATCGAGGCCTGCGTGGTGTCAGCGTTCGACCCCACATTCGGTGAGGCACCCGCAGCAATCATCTACACCGAAAAGCACGTGACACCAGAGGCAGTCACCGACCACTGTCGCGCACATCTCGCCGGTTACAAAGTGCCGCGCCACGTCATCGTCCAGCACACGCCTTTACCCCGGATGGCCAGCGGCAAGATTGCGCGGAGCCAAATCCGTGACGCTCACCCCGAGCTGATGCAGCACACGCAATCGGCAGGGTGAAGCTGGGGCTGTCCGCGAAACAATTGCGAGTGCAGCTCCGTCTCTCTAGGAGGCCGTTGACTCCTCGAGATCCGTTGCTGCAGAGCCGAAGTCACCCCAATGCTGCGGCGGCGGTGCCGTTTCCGGCACATGCGCCGCCGCACCACGCAGGAAACTGCGGATGGATTCGGCGAACACCCCTGTAGCGGATCGCTGATTGGCAGCCACCGCCGCGACCAGGACAGGTTCGGTGGCTGGATCGGCGTTGGCGAATGGCCGACCTCTCCCCTCGTCGCCGTGCATCGCCTCGGTGATACCGGCA
>Ga0307475_10002186_pt1 | contig 11772 bp, 12 predicted proteins | sample atmos_gasesECM1C_FD_203317 | JGI IMG/M metagenome (GOLD analysis project Ga0307475, IMG submission 203317) | Hardwood forest soil microbial communities from Morgan-Monroe State Forest, Indiana, United States - atmos_gasesECM1C_515 | ecosystem: Environmental > Terrestrial > Soil > Temperate...
GCGAATATTGCAGACCGGTGGCGGAATGCGGAATGCGAACACCTTCCCGGTAAAGCCAAATCTCCCAGTGGTTGTACTTCGCAGTAGCGAGATCCTCGTCCATGACTCGAAGGGTCGTTCCGTTATAGACATAATGGGGCTTTTGCTCTTGTGCGCGTGCAGATATCACGGTCAAGAAAAGATAGACGCAGAGGATGCAAGAAGAGGACCTTCGCATTCGGTTTCCCGGTCCGAGATGCGGGTCAGTACTCCCGGAAAGAACAGTGTATTTCGCCATATGGTAAAAGCCTCAGCAGGCGGATGTTCAATCCATCCGTTTTGCAGAAGGTTTCTCTAGTGAACGCGCGGGGCGATCCCGCAGAGTCACCGTGATGCCTCGCTCGGCGTTGAGCTGCATCGTCCAGGCCCAATCTACCTCGTCCAGGTCGAGGGCGCCTTCGGCGCCACTTCGCAGCAGGTAAATGAGCCGACCGCCTTCCTTCCAGTCAATCCAGTAATCGGTAGCGGCGTAAATCGCTTCACCTTTCAGTGCAATTAACGTGAGTTGTGCCGCCGGCCGCTCGGTCGCGAGGACACGTTCTGTGGCTGGCGCAGCGGACAAAGTTGTAGTGGCCCCGCTCGCTTCGCCCTGCGTCCATGGGTTGTTCGGAGGAAGGTACCTAATAATGGGCCTGGATCCGTTTGCCGGCCTCGGTGACGGTTCTGATGGCAGCCCCCACGCTGTCGGGCGCAGTGCCGCAGCCTGTGCCGCGGGTCGCGAGGCCTCCGCAGCAAGTGGCACTTCCACATCGTCCATCAGGCGCAGGGTGACCTCTGTTTCTCCCTTCAGCGTCGGTCGCGGCCCTCGCGCGGGCAGTGACACAAGCTTCCACGGCCACAGTAGAGGAATCGACCACTCGATAGCATCGCGTCTTGGATGCCCGTGGCCAATGATTTTTCCTTCGCGATTCACGCGGTAGCCTCGCACCGCGACAATTTTTGCCGGAACGGGCAGCTCCGTATCTGGCAAAGAGATTCGGTCAAATTCCAGTTTCAGCCAGCCCTTGCCCCAGAAATGGCCTGGGTCCTTGGAGTCGGCCAGATGCCCCGCAAGATAAGCGCCCCGCGGGAACACGGCGTGGCCGAAATCCTGCACGCCGCGCGCGTGGCAAATCACCGGATCGCCCACGTCGGCGGAGGCCGATGAAAAATTTGGCTCGTCCAGCGTGCATCGTAAAAGACTTCCCGCAGGAATGATTGTTTCTTTTGTTTGCCCTGGAGCCAAAGCCGGCAGACAGAGAACGACTGACACGAGTACAGCAAGTCTACGCATAGTTCGCCTCCGCCTTCGTAGTCGGCAATCACTACACCTTGAATCTCGACCTCTGATTAATTGGCTCACCGGCAAAGTCAAGTACTAGGAGCAAGATGTCCGATAAGCCGACCAATCCGGGACTTGCCAGGGTGCGACCCGCCCACTCGACGCGTTCCTTCTCGACGCGCCGAATGTTCAGGTTGTAGTTGTCCTTAGAGACCCGTTTTTTTAAATGAGCCTCTAGCATCCAGGCACCTGTCAAAAGTGACAGGTAGGATGTCGACAAAGGAACTGTCTGTCTATTTTGTCAGAGCCAATGGAGGCGGGTCGTGCACCGTCTGCGGCGCGAGCGGATCACCGTTGCCGCTGGAGATAAAACTCTGCGGGAGTTTTGCTGTGACGTGGTGAGGGACGGACATCTGCCGGAAGCGCTCATCCTCGCGGAAGTTTCTCGTCCCCCAATAAGCCCACAGCACCGTTTTGAGAAACCACCGTAGTTGCCCTCGAAGCTGACCGAGGACGGATCATACGCACCGGAAACCAGGAACATGGCTGATAGCTGCTTGGCCTTGAGCTGCGGAGAAGTGCCGGCTGCGCTAGCGTACGCTGGATCGGCCGTGATCAGTGCGACTTGGCTGGCGATGTGCGCTCCTGCCGAATCGCCAGCGAGAATGATCGTTGCGGGACTACTTTGAAATCCGCCGCGTTGCGAGTGAGAAACCCGAGAGCGCCGCATTCACCTGCGCGACAGGTTTGGGATAAGTCGTGCGGTAGCCTCTCGGGTATTCAACCGCGACCATGGTGTAGCCATGTCCAGCGAGGACTTTCATGTAATTAGCAATCCTAATTCTTGCTGCCGGCAACGAATCCACCGCCATGCGCCCAAACGATTGTTGGCCTCGGCGCGTGGGTTCCTTCGTAAAAGGGATCAAAGACCTCATCTTTCGCACTGCCATACGCGATATTGGGCCGAGTGACGATCCCGGCTGGGATATGCTTTTCGAGGGCAGCGGCAGATGCCTTGGCACCCCTGGGGAACGCGTATGGGATGATCACGACTCCCGGCCATGGACTGAACTTGAAGGCGAGAACAGCAACTATTAGCAGGAGGAACAGAATGCCTGCCGACCAAAGAATGAAGCGCTTCCCGTACCTGCTTCTGTTATCGCGGATCGATAAGTAGGCAGTGAGATGACGACCTGATTCAGCCCCATAAATCACGGAGCGAGTTGTCTCCCGTTCCGGAGTGGTCGATTACAATTGAACCCCGCTTAGACTCTGATCAGGGAAACTTCCACCTCGATTTTCACGTTGTCGCCAACCAGGACTCCGCCGGTTTCCAGTGCTGCGTTCCATCCGAGACCAAAGTCACTTCGTTTGATTCTTGTGGAGGCAGATGCCCCGATCCTGGCATTGCCCAGCGGGTCTTTCTCTTCCCGTGAGGGCCCTTCCACCTTTAAGAGGACTTCCTTCGTCACCCCGTGAATCGTGAGGTTGCCCTCTACTTGCAGATCTCGGTCGCCGTTGGTAGTAACTGCCTTGCTCTTGAAGGTGATGGTTGGGTATTCCTCGACATCGAGAAAATCCGGGCTTTTTAGATGCGCGTCGCGCGCCGGCTCCATCGTGTTCACCGTGCTTGCATGAATCACCGCATCTACCGCCGAACCGGCCAGGGCAAAGGTCAGCCAATCGTGTTTAGCCACGGCTGGCCGCTGTCGGCTGATGATTGGGACGAGCAAAATGATGTTCTTTCTCAATCACGGCTATCGCGTCATAGCCCACGACCGGCGCGGACATGGCCGTTCCTCGCAGACTGGCGGCGGTCATGACATGGATCATTACGCCGCCGACCTGGCGGCACTGACCGCGCATCTCGGCCTCAAGGAAGCGGTACAAGTCGGCCACTCGACCGGCGGAGGCGAAGTGGTGCACTACCTGGCGCGCCATGCCGAAAGCCGCGTGGCAAAAGCAGCGATCATCAGCGCAGTGCCACCGTTGATGGTGAAGACCGCGGCCAATCCGGGCGGGCTGCCCAAAGACGTGTTTGATGGGTTTCAGGCGCAAACCGCCAACAACCGAGCGCAGTTCTACTACGATGTGGCAACTGGACCGTTCTATCGCTACAACCGGCCAGGTGCGAAACCCTCTCAGGGGGTGATCTGGAATTGGTGGCGCCAGGGCATGATGGGCGGCGCCAAGGCACACTATGACGGCATCGTCGCCTTTTCTCAGACGGACTTCACCGAAGACCTGAAGAAGATCATTGTGCCGGTCCTAGTGATGCATGGCGATGACGATCAGATCGTACCTTATGCCGATTTCTGCACCGCTGTCGGCAAAGTTGCTGAGGAATAGCGCATTGAAAACCTACAAGGGCTTTCCGCACGGCATGCCCACGACCGAGGCCGACACGATTAACGCCGACCTACAGGCGTTCATGAAAGGTGCAGCGACCACAGCGGCGGAGTGATTGAGAATTGCGCCAGTCTAAGGGTGACCCGCCTTTTCGTGAGTAAGTGGGCTATTCGTTGACTTCGAGGCGGGTCGCCGACTAATAGGAATCATTGTCCCGGGAGTTACCAAAGCCGGGAAAATGAGAACACTATGATCTTAACGGCATTTACTCTCCTTCGTGTCGTGTTGAGCCTGATAGGAATCCTTGCCGGGTTCGTCGTCGTGGCAGGGTTCCTCACCGCGAAACGCCGCCGGGATCTTTGAGCAGGCCTCGTGTGTACCTCAGGGAGGATTTGGGGCATCATATGCGCCATACCCTTCGGTTGTGAGTCAGCAAGTAAGGAAAGGCCGGCAAGGCTCAGACAAGGGATTTCAGCTATGCAAATCACGATTCGAACTCTGGGCAATAAGAAATCACGCTCTCTTTTTGGAGAGATCTGGGCCATTGTGGCTCTGCTCCCGGCGGCTTCGTTGCTATTCACGGGTTGTCGAAACCCAAACGCTGCTGGTCCTCCACCACCCGCCGAAGTGGAAGTTGCCACGGTCGTGCAAAAAGATGTCCCCATCTACGGCCAGTGGGTTGCTACGCTCGACGGCTACGTTAACGCACAGATTCAACCTCAAGTGACTGGATACATCGTCCGCCAGACCTACAAGGAAGGTTCTTTTGTACGCAAGGGTCAAATGCTTTTCCAGATCGATCCGCGTCCTTTTCAAGCAGTGCTCGATCAAGCCAAAGCGCAACTCGCGCAAGCCCAGGCCCAACTGGGCAAGACTCAACTCGACGTGGACCGAGATACTCCTTTGGCCAAGGAACGCGCCATCGCGCAGAGCCAATTGGATAACGACATCCAAGCAAACCTTGCCGCCAAAGCAGCAGTGAAGGCTGCCGAGGCGCAGGTCGAACAGGCGGAACTCAACCTCGGCTTCACCAACGTCACGTCACTGGTAGACGGGATCGCCGGAATCGCACAGGTGCAAATCGGGAATCTTGTGAACCCAACGGCAGTACTGACCTCGGTCTCACAGGTGAATCCTATCAAAGCGTACTTCCCAATTAGCGAGCAGGAGTACATGCACTTCGCGGAAAGAATCAATTCTCACAATCAGCAGGAAGTGCCGTCTGACGCGCCCCCTTTCGATCTTATCCTGGCCGACGGGTCTGTTTATCCACACAAAGGCACGCTGTTGCTCACCGACCGCCAAATCGACGTGACTACCGGCAGCATCCGAGTGGTTTGCGCTTTTCCCAATCCCAAGAATATTCTCCGGCCCGGCCAGTTTGGCAGAGTGCGGGCGGCCGGTGATGTTCGAAGCGGCGCACTTCTCGTGCCGCAAAGGTCGGTCACGGAACTCCAAGGAAGCTATCAAGTGGCCGTAGTAGGGAACGACAACAAGGTGAGCATCAGACCGGTCCAGGTCGGCGAACGCGTGGATGCGATGTGGATCCTCGAAAGCGGCGTTAAGCCAGGAGAACTCGTAATCGTCGAAGGCCTGCAAAAGGTCCGGGACGGCTCCGCCGTTAAGGTGAAGCAGCCTACCACTCCCACTAAAGGCGGCTGACCATGTCTAAGTTTTTTATAAATCGTCCAATCGTGGCCATGGTCATCGCCATCCTTATGGTGATCGTCGGAGCGGTGACTATTACGAGCCTTCCCGTGGCCCAGTTTCCCAATATCGTCCCGCCGGAGGTTCAAGTAGTCGCCACGTACGTCGGCGCGGATGCGCAAACCATCGAGCAATCCGTCGCGACCCCGATCGAACAGCAAATGAGCGGTGTCGACAATATGAACTACATGTATTCGCTGAACTCCACTGCCGACGGAGTGATGCGATTGATCGTGGACTACGACGTCAAAACGGATCCGAACACCGATCTGATTCTCACGCAAATACGGGAAACACAGGCTGCCTCCCAGCTTCCGATCGACGTGACCAATTTTGGCGTCACCGTGCAAAAGACCGTAACGGCACCGTTGATGCTCATCACTCTATTCTCACCCAACGGCACCTACGATGCGCGCTTTCTGGCTAACTATGCATACATCAACTTGGCCGATCAACTCACGCGCTCCTACGGCATCGGGAGCGTCCAGATTTTCGGTGCAGGCCAGTACGCCATGCGGCTGTGGGTCAAGCCCGACCAATTGGCCAAGCTGGCCATCACGGTTCCTGAGATTGTTACCGCAATCCAGTCGCAGAACACAGTCAACCCTGCAGGCCAAGTGGGCAGCGAACCCGTTCCGAAAGGCCAGGAGTATACCTATTCCGTCCGTGCCCAGGGCCGCCTTACGTCGCCCGAGGAATTCGGAGAAATTGTCGTGCGCGAATCGCCTAGCGGGGCAATCGTCCGCCTGAAGGACGTCGCCCGTGTAGAACTTGGCGCACAGAACTACAGCGTTCTAGGCCGCCTCAATGGGAAGCCTGGAGCCATTATCGCTGCTTATCAGTTGCCCGGATCGAACGCCGTGGAAGCTGCCAGTGGAGTGAAGAAACTCCTCGCTGATGTAAAGACTCGTCTGCCGAACGATATGGATTACGTCGTTTCACTCGACACCACGCGGGCCGTCACGCAAGGCATGAAGGAAATCATACTGACCCTGGTTATTGCTATTGTCCTGGTGATCATCGTCGTGTACATATTTCTTCAAGGCTGGCGCGCCACGCTCATCCCGCTCCTTGCTGTCCCGGTGTCTTTGGTCGGCACATTCATGTTCTTTCCTTTGTTCGGCTTCTCGGTCAATACGCTCTCGTTGTTTGGACTCGTCCTAGCCATCGGCTTGGTCGTGGATGACGCGATTGTCGTTGTGGAGGCCGTTGAACGACACATCGAAGAAGGTCTAGCTCCCAAAGCGGCGGCCCTCCAGGCCATGGAAGAGATTTCCGGTCCAGTCATCGGCATCGCTCTCGTCCTCTCCGCGGTTTTCATTCCCACGGCCTTCATACCCGGCATCACCGGCCGCCTATATCAGCAATTCGCTGTCACCATCGCTATTTCTGTAATTCTCTCGGCATTCAATGCGCTGACACTTAGCCCAGCCCTTGCGGCGTTACTGCTTCGGCCTAGGACATCCAGCGGAGGACTTCTCAGAATCTTTTTCTCCTGGTTTAACCGCACTTTTGCCAATGCTACAAACGCGTATGTTCGCATGTGCGGCGTCCTCATTCGGAAGAGTGCGATGGCCCTGATTCTGCTGGCCGTCTTTGCTGGTGCTGCTGCCTGGTTTGGAAGCAGAGTTCCCTCGAGCTTTCTGCCCGACGAAGACCAGGGCTATGTATACATCAATCTGCAACTCCCCAGCGCTGCGTCTCTTCAACGCACCGACGAAGTCACCCGGAGAATCGAAACGCTCTTGGCCGACACACCAGGCGTCCAGTACACCACCACGGTTGTTGGTTTCAGCTTGCTCAGCTTCGTGCGTACCAGCTATAACGCCTTCTTTTTCGTGACCTTGGAACCCTGGGACGACCGCAAGTCTCGAGCACAACAACTGCAGGCCATCAAGCAGAGCATCAATCAGGAGCTATCCACCATCCCGGAAGGGATCGCCTTTTCCTTTTCGCCGCCCGCGATTCCCGGCGTTGGCACCTCCGGCGGATTTACCTTTGCTCTGGAAGATCGCGCCGGCAAGGACGTCGGATTTCTTGCCTCGAATTTACAAACCTTCTTGACAGCCGCACGTAAGCGTCCGGAGATTGCCGGGCTAAGCACCACCTTTCTGGCCAGTGTGCCCCAGCAGTTCGTGAACGTGGACCGCGACAAGGTGATTAAGCAGGGCGTGGCGGTTGGCGACGTTTACAAAACACTGCAGGCGTTCATGGGCGGTTTATTCATCAACTATTTCAACCGTTTCGGGCGTCAATGGCAGGTCTACATCGAGGCCGAAGGCGATTATCGCACCAGGGCGGAAAACGTCGGACAGTTCTACGTCCGAAACAACAAAGGCGAAATGGTGCCTCTCGCGGCCCTTACGCGATTTGAGCCGCGTCCCGGCCCAGAGTTCACCATGCGCTACAACGAATATCGCTCGGCGCAAATCAATGGCGCTGCGGCTCCCGGCTACAGTGCCGGCCAAGCGATGGCCGCTCTCGAAGAAGTCTTCTCGCAAACGATGCCTCGGGAAATGGGTTTCGACTACGTTGGGATGTCCTTTCAGGAAAAGAAAGCCCAACAGGGCGTTCCGCCAGCTGCCATTTTCGGCTTCTCGCTCCTATTCGTCTTCCTCATTCTGGCGGCCCTCTATGAGAGTTGGTCGCTTCCCTTCACTGTCCTTCTGAGCACACCGATCGCCGTGTTTGGAGCTTTTGCCATCCTGTGGCTGCGCCGAACAGTTCTGGCCGCCTTCCTGCCGAGCTACATGGTGCAAATCGAAAGTGATGTCTATTCGCAAATCGGCTTGGTCATGCTGATTGGTTTGGCCGCCAAGAACGCGATTCTCATCGTCGAGTTCGCCAAAGATGAATACGAGAAGGGCAAGCCTTTAGTCGAGGCGGCTCTGGAAGGAGCGCGCTTACGCCTTCGGCCCATCTTGATGACTTCGTTTGCATTCATCCTTGGTTCCGTCCCGCTCTGGACTGCTTCCGGCGCGGGCGCTGTTGCCAGGCAGATCATGGGCACCACCGTCATCGGAGGTATGCTCGCTGCTAGCCTCATCGGAGTGTTTTTCATTCCTGTGATTTTCTACCTCGTGGAAAAGTGGTCTGGTGCAGGGGTGGAACCCGCAGCGGCTCGCTTGCCGAAGCCCACTCCCGCTGAGGGTAACTAATATGAACAAGGCCGTTGTCCTGCTGAGTGCCGTGATCCTGATTCCCGGCTGTGCGGTCGGACCGAATTACAAGAAGCCTGCCGTATCCGTCCCAAGCACCTATCGTGGGCTGACGCCTGAAGAGGCCACGAAAACTCCGTCCGCCTCCATCGGCGATCAGAAATGGTGGGACATCTTTCAAGACGAACAACTCCGCTCGCTCATCCGTACCGCGCTTCAACAGAATTACGATTTGCGTATCGCCGCATCTCGCATCCTGGAAGCACAGGCGCAACTCGGGATAATCCGCGCCGATCAATTCCCCAACGTCTCGGCGGAAGCCGGAATCTCCGATTCACGTTTCGCAAAAACTAAATTCGTTCCGGCTTTTGAAGGCAGCACCGGACACGTGAATCTATCCGCCGCTTGGGAACTCGATTTTTGGGGCAAGTTTCGCCGTGCAACCGAGGCCGCGCGCGCGAACCTTCTCGCCAGCGAATCAGCTCGCCAGGAGGTCGTGGTCACCTTGGTGGCTGATGTCTCCCAGGCTTATTTCCAGCTTCGGGCTTTGGACCTGGAGTTGGAAATCTCAAAGCGCACTCTCGCATCGCGCCAGGAATCTCTCCGGCTCACTAGCCTCTTGGCTGACCGCGGTTCCACTTCCATGCTCGATGTGCGTCAGGCGGAACAATTGGTCTACACGGCGGGCGCAGAGATTCCCGCCCTCGAGCAACAGATCGAGCAGGAGGAGAACTTCATCAGCACCTTGCTCGGAAAAAACCCCGGTGTGGTTCCCCGTGGACAAACGCTTACAGAACAGCCTCAACCTCCAGAAGTCCCAGCGGGCCTAACCTCTTCCTTGCTGGAACGCCGGCCCGATATTCGCGAAGCGGAGCAACAATTGATTGCCGCGAACGCCCGGATCGGCGTCGCACGGGCCGCTTATTTCCCTCAAATTTCACTGAGTGGGAGCGGAGGCCTCCAGACGGCGGCGCTTACCAACCTGTTCAGCGGTCCTTCCGGTACTTGGAACTTTGGCGCAGAAGTCAGCCAACCTGTCTTCACGGCGGGGAGAATCCGTTCTACTGTTCGCCTGGCGGAAGCGCAGCAGCAAACGGCCCTGCTTTTCTACAAGCAAACAATTCAAGGCGCCTTCCGCAACGTCTCGGACGCCCTGATCGCATATCGCAAGACAAGAGAATTCCGGGCTCAAGAAGAACTCCTCTTCCAATCAGCACAGGATTCCGCGCGCCTCTCTCACCTGCGCTATAGCGGCGGCGTCGCTGGCTATCTCGAAGTCTTGACCAACGAAACCAACGCCTTCTCTGCCGAGCTCGGCGTTGTGCAGGCCCAACTCAATGAGTTAGTGGCTTTGGTTCAGTTGTATGAAGCACTGGGAGGCGGCTGGCAAGAATGACGCAACATGCGAAAAGCATATGTTAGCTGTCCCTACCAAAAACCTCGTCGGGCAGCCACCAGAAGTTATTCGTACCGCATGCCAGTCACCGTTCGGAACAATCCGAACGGCAAGCGTCCTGCGACAAAAAACTAAGGCTCGCGTAGCGTCAAGAATCACAAAGACAAATAGGAGTTGGAACGCAATCGTTGGGACAACGAAGAAATCTGCAGATACCAAGTCCTTGGCGTGATTCCTGAGGAAGGTTCGCCACGACTAGCAGGGAGGTTTCCGGTGCCGAACCATGTACTTGGCGACTGTTGCCTGGGACACCGGAATACCTAGTTTCACGAGTTCCTCATGAATGCGAGGAGCTCCCCAGCGCGGGTTGGCGAGGCTCATGTGCCGGATGAGATTCCGAACTTCCGAAGATACCGTCAGGCGACCTTCGCAACACCGACTATTCCATCTCCAATAGAGGCGAAATTCCTTGCGGTGCCAAGCGATAGCCGTCTCCGGTTTGACAAGGAGCAGTGCGGAACGCCAATCGTTCCACGTGCGGGAGAGCCAAACCCACAGGACTCGGTCAGAAAAGCGGAGACGCAGCCTGTGACCACGGCTCGAACGCTAGAGGACCAAGAGCTGATGGCGGAGTGCAAGAATCTCTGCTTGCAGAAAAGCACGAGCTCGGAAACAATCTCGCAGACAGAAAAGTAGAGTCAGCATGGCCCGGGAAGGTTACCGATTGTGGTTCTGTAAATGCAACGATTTCTATCTGCACGGAGTTTTTAGTCGGGACACCCCGCCTGGCGCACGACGCGTTCGGCATCAGCGAGCGCCTCAAGGATTACACCGTCGAGACGACGCTCACGGACCTCGACGCCTGCACGACGAAGGTCACGACGTCGCATTTCTACGCCACGTTGACGCTATCGATCGCGCGTGCTCGACTGGATTGCGCGCGACACGATCGCCCGCAACACCGAGGCGACGCTGCGCACGCTCAAGGCGCGGCTCGAGCCAGCGACGGCCGACGGCGCGCGCGAGGTGATGGGCCTCCTGCGCCGGCCGGCCTTCATCAGCGTGATCGCGGTCTTCTTTGCCGTGGCTGCGATCTTCAGCCTCGTGGTGGGTGGCGCGCTGGTGGCGCCGCGCTCGCCTCTGGCTGTGGTGTGGCGCATGAAGCCGCAGGCGCAGCTCGACTTCGCGTCACTCGGCGCGCTTGGCGTGGTGCTGATGCTGTTGCTCGCGGCCGCGACGGCTCTGCCGGCGCTCGGCCTGTGGGTCGGGACCCGGTGGGGTTGGCGGCTCGCGGGCGCGCTGCTGGCGGTGCTACCGCGTCAGCGACGCCGTGCGCGGGCTGACGATCGAGCCGCGGGCCGCGAGCGCGATTCCCGTCGTGGTCGTGGCGGCGCTGCTGCTCTTCCTGGCGCGCCAGAACGTCCGTCTATGGTGCGCGCTGGCCCGAGCGGCGCGAGTCCTCCGGCGCGAAAGTCGAGGCGCCAGCCGAGCAACCCTTCCATAATTCAGTAAGGGAAGGGTTGCCGATTTGCCCAGAAGGCTTTTGCCGTCCACTTCTGCCACAGGAGCCAAGGTGAACGTCGCTCGGCGCACGGGGCAAGACTTACGCACCACGTGCTATAAGAGACCAATGCGGCTACACGATTACGCACCCCGGCCCTCGCACATCAAATGGCTCCTCGATGCTGACCCCGCCATCCGTTGGCAGGTCATGAGCGACCTGACCGATGAGACTCCCGACGCGATTGCAGCCGAGCGGTCGCGCATCGCCGCCGAAGGCTGGGGAGCCCAACTTCTCGCCGCCCAGTCTCCTGCCGGCTACTGGGGCGACCCGTGGAAGTGGGACCTTGTTACCCTCAACA
>Ga0307475_10002188_pt1 | contig 11769 bp, 10 predicted proteins | sample atmos_gasesECM1C_FD_203317 | JGI IMG/M metagenome (GOLD analysis project Ga0307475, IMG submission 203317) | Hardwood forest soil microbial communities from Morgan-Monroe State Forest, Indiana, United States - atmos_gasesECM1C_515 | ecosystem: Environmental > Terrestrial > Soil > Temperate...
CCAGTGAAGCCAATGACTATCGCAAGACGTTCGCCACCGATGAGCGTTTACACTGCCGGCATTCCTGCGGAGTACGAAAAAACAATAGGCGGCATTGTCGAACTTAATACTGTGCGCGATTCGCGCGCCGGCCTGCACGAGCAGGCGGACCTTTCCGGTGGCAGCTTCGACAGAGGTGGCGCTTCCGCAAAAGCGCAATACGGCTGGGGCAGGAACAGCGCGGCCGTGAGTGCCGATGGCGACCACACCGATCGCGACCGGGTTAGCGTCAGCGCGCGCCACGAACTCTCCCGCTTTCTGGTGCCCAATGAGCAGCTCCAGCAAGCAGCCGGTCAGCGGCAGGACCGCGACCACTTCGAAACCATGGGCATGGCTTCCTATCAGCACGTCTTTTTCTCCGAATGCGATAGACCGAGACGGTCGCCTTGAAGTATCACTCACGAAAGCTGTTGCTCTGGAACGCGATCACAGGCGTCTAACACGTTCTAGAAGCATGACAGGTGGGTCCGGCGAACACGGAAAGAGCCATCGTGAAATCAGCACCCAGGCCGAAATGTTGGAAAAGCGGACGTTTCGGCCATCTTTGCTGCCTCTTGGTCTCAAGCCGATCATCATTCCAACTCCAAACCAGATGAAGCTAATGCGAACCCACCATCCGGTCGCTATACTTCATGTTGCCGCCGTTGAATTCGTGTGTCACATCTTAGACCGTTGACCGAAGAAGATGAATCTTGCTAGGCACGAAGTGATGTCCGGCTCGGACCTTCTCCTCAAGGCTAAGGGGATACAAAAGTCCTACGGCGGTGTGCTGGCGCTGCATGACGGCTGCATTGAGCTGGGTGCGGGCACCGTTCACGCCCTGTGCGGTGGTAACGGCGCCGGCAAATCGACGTTCCTGAACATCCTGATGGGGCTGGAGGCGCCCGATAGCGGGCGTATCTGGCTCAACGGGAGCGAAACCCGATTCGCCTCTCCGGCATCCGCTTTAGCGGCCGGCATTGCGATGATTACCCAGGATCTTAGCCCCGTTCCCGACATGACAGTTGCCGAGAACATCTTCCTTGGGCGTGAATCCCGGCGTGCCGGATGGTTCGTCAACCAGACGGTGATGCGGCACAAGGCCGCAGAGCTTCTGGAGCGCCTCAATTTCGCTGTCGATCCGCGCGCCAAAATGCGCAGGCTGTCGCTGGGACAGATCCAGTTAGTCCAGATCGCCAAAGCAATTGACCAGCGTAGCTCGGTTCTCATCATGGATGAGCCGACATCTGCGATCGGAGAGAAAGAAACCGCGGTCCTGTTTGACGCGATCCGGCAGTTAAAATTCGCAGGCGTCGGCATCATCTACGTTTCACATAGGTTGTCAGAACTGTTCTCAATTGCTGACGAATACACAGTATTTCGCGATGGCGGCTTTGTCCGGACTGGCGTAATGAAGGACATTGATCGCGACGAGTTGATACGCCTGATTGTAGGGCGAAGCCTTATTGACCAACCATGCGCGGCCACTGAGTCTGAAAAGGCTACGCTGCTCGAAGTGCAAGGGTACAGCCGTGCTGGCGAGTTTGAGGACATCAATCTTTCCTTAAAGTCTGGAGAAATTGTCGGATTGTACGGACTCATGGGCGCAGGACGGAGCGAATTTGCGAGTTCGCTATATGGAATCTCCCGTCGGAATCGAGGTCGGTTGGTGATGGACGGCGCAGAAGTTGAAATCAATTCGCCAGGCGACGCATTGAAGTTTCGCATCGCGATGATCACCGAAGACCGCAAAGCCTCGGGGTTATTCCTGAGTCAAAGCGTACGTAAGAATATCTCGCTGACGTCTTTGTCGAGTCTTTCCCGCTGGAGTTTCATCAATGAACGGGAAGAGAAAGCCGTCGCCGAGCGAATGATCGAACGCTTCCAAATCAAAGCCCGTACCCGGGATCAACCAGTCCGGCAGCTAAGCGGGGGCAATCAGCAGAAGGTGCTGTTTGCCCGTTCATTGACGACCTCGCCACGGATCCTGATCTGTGATGAGCCAACCCGTGGCATCGATGAGGGTGCAAAGCGTGAGATTCATGCTTTTCTGGCGGAGTTTGCCGCTCAGGGGAATGCTGTGCTCATGATCTCCTCGGAGGTCCAGGAGATTCTCGCGAGTTGTAATCGTGTCGTCGTCTTTCGCCACGGCCGGCAAGTTGCAGAATCACCGGTTACGAGGATCACGCCGGAGCACCTGCTGCATTGGGCCTCGTAGTGTAGGTTGATTGAGCGAGACTACAATTCTTACCCGCGATGATGAGCGCTTCTACCAAGCAAATGGGTCGGGCCGGCGCGAGATCAAGGACTCTCGGATCGCTCGGACAACTATTCGCACGCTATGGAATCGTGATAGCCCTGGGGCTCATCGTGCTCGCGCTGAGCGTTTTGAGCGACAACTTTCTCACTGGCGGCAATCTGACGAACGTCCTGCGCCAGGTTTCGATCAACGGCATACTCGCCGTCGGGATGACGTTCGTGATTTTGACCGGCGGAATCGATCTTTCCATCGGTTCCGTCCTGGCGCTCACTGGCATGGTCGGCGCCAGCCTGGTCGCGGGGAGCGAGCCCCACTCTCCTATCCTTGCCATCCTGGCCGCCTTGGCGGTAGGCGTAGTCGCCGGGGCTTGCAGTGGCATTTTCATTGCGTGGGTGCGATTGCCTGCGTTCGTCGTTACGCTCGGCATGCTGAGCGCGGCGCGTGGGCTCACGCTGATATACAGCCAAGGAATGCCCATTTCTAATTTGAGTTCCGGTTTTAAGTTTCTTGGCCAGGGAACATTCCTTGGAATACCGGTGTCGGTAGTGCTGTTTGGAGCGACTGCATTGGCCGCCTGGGTCGTGCTCGCATACACCGTCTATGGCAGGCGTGTTTATGCGGTTGGCGGCAACATGCGCAGCGCGCATACTTGCGGCATCAACGTGCGGGGAATTATTTTCTCGGTTTACGCGTTGATGGGCCTCCTAAGCGCGCTGGCTGGGGTAACGCTCACCGCACGCACGACCGCTGCCCTTCCACAGGCAGGTGTCGCCTACGAGTTGGATGCGATTGCAGCCGTGGTGATCGGTGGCACCAGTCTCACCGGCGGTATCGGCGGCATCCCGCTCACCGTGGTAGGCGTTCTCATCATCGGTTTGCTTAACAACGGACTCGACCTTCTCGGTATATCTTCCTACTATCAGCAAGTAATCAAAGGATTGATGATCGTCGCGGCCGTGCTCATTGACAAAGCGAGGCATGCCGATGCGACTTGAGGAGTTGGCCACTACAAGATCACCGAAACCGGCGGTGACCAGTTCCTTGCTGACGCGGCGGCAGATTCTGAAAGCCGGGCTAGCTGTCGCAGGGCTCGGCTTCGTGACTGGATGCCGCAATAAGAGCGGTAAGTCTGTTCATCGCATCGCAGTCCCACTTCAGGGCATGACCGCTGAATTCATGCAGTTGTGGGTTCGAGGCGCGCAAGCGCACCCGGCGATCAAGAACGGCCTCGCAACCTTTACCGTCTTTGATGGCCGCATGGATGCGCTGACCCAGGCGAATCAGTTCGACACCATCATCACCCAGCGCTATGACGCGATCATATTTATTCCCGTGGACATTCAAGCCGGCGTCGGTCCGGCCACGCAAGCCAAGGCCGCCGGCATTCCAATGATCGGCTCGAACACGTTGTTGGCAGACCGTTCCCTCTATGTTTCATATATCGGATCAGAATCCGTGATCAGCGGCGAATATGTGGCCCACGGTGTGATTGACAGGCTGGGTGGCAAAGGAAATGTCGTTGTCTTGGAGGGGTTGATCGGCCAATCGGCGCAGGTCGAGCGGCGCCAGGGGATCAACAAGGTGCTGGCCCAGTCGCCAAACATAACGGTCCTGGAAACAAAATCCGCCAACTGGTCACGAGCTGAAGCACAGTCGCTGATGGAGAACTGGCTGACATCGCATGGCAACACAATCAACGGGATAATTTCCCACAACGATGAGATGGCTTTGGGCGCGATCGAGGCCATGAAAGCACGTGGAATCGACTTCGCAACTCATCCCGTGGGCGGCATTGATGGGCTCACCGATGCCCTGGAGGCGGTCAAACGCGGCGAGATGTCCACTACTCTTCAGGATGCCAATGCCCAGGCACAGGGTTCGATAGACCTGGCATTGAAAGTTCTGATTGGGCCCTCCTATAAGCCGATGTCCGATATATGGAATCAATATCCCGGACAGCTATCGTGGGATGACGGGAAGAAGACCGAGTATCTCGTCCCTTGGACGCCCGTGACGGGTGAGAACGTCGATCGCTTGCTGGCGATTCGGCGAGCAGGATAGGTGCTAACAACCGCGGAGAACATGCTTAACGACGCTCTCAGCACCTACACCTACGATGCCGAGAACCGCATTGGTACCCGAGACGTGGAACTGTCTGGCGGTTTTGCGGGTGCCGATGAGGTCGAGAGAGCCGGTGATCGCCGCGGCCTGGGGATGGGAGCAGATGCTGCACCTATGTTCGAAAAGCTTCGTGTCTCTACGCTCTTACCTGCGCCCGTCTCCTTCAGAATCGTTCACTGGCGTTTTTCGGGTCTCAATGCGCATTTCCGACGTTAATGTTCGATGAACTGGACATTTGTTCGCGATTTCCAGCAGCCTTTGACGGTGCTCTTCAGACAGCCCGCCGATCAACCAAACAGTCACCTGCGGGAGGGGAGGGAGCGCTGAAGCGAAACAACCTTGTCAACATCGTCAGGTTTCTGGAACGGAGAAATGGATAGAAACATGGAAGGTCACAAACGCCGCGCGCGGCTGCGTAGCGAAGGTGCGCTGGCACAAGCAACGGCGGCGCTCCAGGGAATGGAGACCGCGTCCGAACCGAATTGTTTCAACTGCTCGTAGTTCATCCCCTGCGCCACATCCAGCACATCCGAACAGCTAGTCTGCGGGCCTATGGCTACCTTGGCGATCTTCCGTCCCCTCCGCATCGCCGGGTGGAAGAGCTGGCTGTGCCATTCCCGGTCGCTGCGCACCGTGACTTGGGCCGCTTCCACCAGCAGGCTGCGCCTGAGGACATTTCTCCAGTTCCTGCTCGATGGCTTGTGTCAAGTCGGCAATCGTAGGAGTCAGTCGGTCCAGCAACTCCATCAGCCCGGATCGTTTCCCGCATCTCTGCCGCAACACTCACATCGACGAGGGAGAATTCGCCGGCTCCACAGTTGTTGCAGATTTCGTCGAGCGCAACGCGGTCCCCGCTTTCATCCCGATCGAGCAGCGCGCCGGTGGCCCCCCTTCTGCAAAGCGCTGGTCCACACCAAAACCAATGCCTGCCGCCGCTCTCGTTACCACTGCAATCCGGTCTTGGAAAGGGGAGAACTTATGCCACTACTCCACCAGGGAAGCGTAGAAACACTTCGGGATCATAAATCGAGGCAACAATCCTTCCTTCCTTACGAATGCGGGACCATGTCGCATCCGCTTCCATCATGCTTTCCATTACGCCTAGATAGTGCCCCTGCTCGATGTTTCCATATTTGAAGAAGCAGTCCGTCAGGATCACCGTGCCGCGTTCCGTTTCGATGCAAACGGCTAGCGACGAACGATGGTGCACTCCGGCCCAGAAAACCCGAATCCCGGGAAGGATCTCTTCCTCATCCTGGAGAAGGCGCACCTTTTCCCATCCTTCATTTTGGAGGTAATGATTTACCTCGGGGGGAATGCGGAGATGACGAGGTACGTGCAGGTGATAATAAGGAGCCTGAAAGTCTTCGATCCAGCCCTTCCGGGAAATGCAAATCTCGGCGTTACGGAAAAGATGGATGTTAGCGGTTGCGTAGGCTTGCAGTGGTGTGACGATGACCTTCGAGATGTCGTCCGGATCGAGCCCCTGGGAGCGCAGAATATTTTGCGGAAGCTGTTGTTCCGAGCGGACAATCTGCGCCTCGGGATATCCGAAGAATTCTTTCCAAGCCTGGTTCAGAATCGTAAGGTCCTGCGGCGGGCCGGTGTTGATGAGAATGTTCTGTCCGCCGCCACGCACCAGGTAGATGATCACGTTCATTTCTTCGCGCTGGTTCCAACGCTGCATCCAATACACCTCCGGTCCTGGAACAAAGAAAGTGCCGGCGTTGAACGCGTGGATGGAATAGTTCATGTGTTTGGTCCTCCGGTGCTCGTCCGGTACTTCTGCAGGCCGTTTAGGACTGAGGTGCGGAATTCTCGCAGGCCGCTCATGAATACTCCAATGTCGCTGCCAACGCTTATGACGCGAAAGCCCTTATCGATCCAATGAACTGCAGCCTCGGGTGAAGCCGGCAGAAAACCTGGAGCCACTCCGTGCCGTTGGCACGAAGCGACCAACGCGTCCATTGTCTCTAGGAAGCGTGGATGTTCGAACTGTCCGGGGATTCCCATGGACACTGTCAGATCGTGGTGCCCCATCCAGGCGACGTCGACGCCTGCAACCGAGATGATCTCATCCAGGTGCTCGAAGGCTTTCTCCGTCTCGACCAGCAGAATGACCGCATTGGCTTCGTTTGCCCGGGCGAAAAACTCTGGGCCACCCGCCTGATACGCGTCGTGAGTAATACCCAGGGCAACGCCTCTGCGCCCCGCCGGGGGATACTTCACTTGCGAGACGATCTGCTCCGCTTGCTCGCGAGTTTCAACGCGTGGAACCATGACGCCACGTGCACCGATATCGAGCAGTCTCGAAAGCGGGCCGAAGGAAAGATCAGGAACCCGGGCCATGGGTACGATATCGCTCCCGCGGCAGGATGCAATCATCTCCGCCATTAGGGCAATGTCACATCGGCCATGCTCCATATCGAAAATGACGAATTCCATGCCCGCGGCGGCCAGCATGGGGCCAACGCCCGGCGTGAAAAGCTCCAGAACCATTTGGCCGAGCACTACGTCACGGGTTTGCAATCGCTGGCGGAAGTTGGTCATGGCCTGCGGGCGTTGAATTGGGGATTAAATTGGGCGTTGTATAAAGACCGGTAGTTCTCCAGCTTGTGCTTAAAGCCCGGCCGGTCCAGCACCTCTCGGTTGACGACATTCTTGGGAACTTCACCGCGCCAGATCGCGAGGGCGCCTTCACAATCGGTGCGGCCCATGTCGCGAAACAGTTCAGAGGTCCAGGCCACGGAATGCGAGGTCAGAATCACGTTGTCGAGACCAGTCAAAGGCGAAGCGCTGTCCAGAGGCTCCTGCTCAAATACGTCGAGCCCGGCCCCCCCCAGCTTTCCCGCGGTCAGGGCGGCAATCAGCGCCCGCTGGTCCACGATTGCCCCACGCGCGGTATTGATGAGAACAGCGTCGGCCTTCATCAGACCCAGTTCACGTTCGCCAATTAAACCTCTCGTCTCAGGTGTAAGAGAGCAACTGATTAGAACGTAGTCGGAGGAACCAAGCAGATTGTCCAATGAAACCATCTCTACGCCTAGTTCTTGTGCTCGTTCGGGTCTCACGTAAGGATCGTAGGCCAGGAATTTTTTCACTCCAAACGGCCGGAGCAAGCGAATCGCGTCCGACGCGATATTCCCCAAGCCGATGGTGCCAACGACGCGATCCCCGGGTTGCCGTCCAAGCAAACTGGTGCTCTCCGCCCAGCAACCCTGGCGAACCCTGCGGTCCTTCAGAACAAGATTGTGCGATAACGCAAGTACGAACAGGACAATCGATTCCGCAACCGGACGCACAACGGCGTCAGGCGTAATGAATACGGCGATGTCCCGCTCCGTACAGGCCGCCAGATCCATATTGTCGTAACCGACTCCACAACGACCGATGGCGCAGAGGCGCCGTATCTCCACCAATGATGCGGCGGTGGCGCGTGGCTTGAGCGAGACCACAACATCATAGTCATGGAGTTGCTCGGGCACGTACTCGCCCCGGTACTCCGTCATGAAATCGTAAGTGAGGCCGGGAACTTGGTCGAGCAGGGCCAAACCGATATCGGGAAAGACAGGGCGGCCGTGCTTATCCAGGAAATCGTTGGAAAAACCAACTCGGAAGCTGTTCATGTCGGGCCGCTAGATGTGGGGCTTCGGCACTCTTTTAGATCAGTGCCAGCCACCAGCCAGCGCAGAATGTTACCATTGCGGCGCAATCAAGGCCTGCACAGAAAGAGAAATACGGAACCAGTTGAAACGCACCTTGCTTCGGAAATTCAACCAATGGAACCAAGGAGGGTCTTACGGATGGAAGACCGAAAGATCGACCCTGTCACACGGAGATCCTTTATTGAAAAGGCCGGGATCGCCACGCTTGCTACAGCTTCGCTGGGTACAGCGGGAACTTCCGAAGCTTCAACTGCCCCCACTCCCAACTCCAAACCCCTCGCTACGGCACCGCCCCGTACTTATTATGCGACGCAACGGTTAGTCCAGGAGTGGGGCTTCACTTCGGGCAAAGCATACTCCGATCCGTTCAACCAGGTCGAACTCGACGTGATTTTCACAGACCCTCATGGGCAGGAGCATCGGATGCCCACCTTCTGGGCGGGAGACCAAACTTGGCGAGTCCGATTCAGCGCCGCCAAGACAGGTAAGTACACTTTCCGTACCGTTTCAAATGACACTTCAAATCCCGATCTCCACGATCAAAGGGGCGAGATCATGGTCTCCGAATATACAGGGGACAATCTTCTTTTGAAACATGGGCCGGTCCGAGTTGCGATGGATCATCTCCACTTTGAGCACGAGGACGGAACACCTTTCTTCTGGCTGGGCGACACCTGGTGGATGGCACTCTGTCACCGCTTGCGTTGGCCAGGGGACTTTCAGACACTAGTGGCTGACCGGGTAAGCAAGGGTTTCACGGTAGTCCAGATTATTGCCGGTCTGTATCCCGACATGCCTGCGTTTGATCCTCGAGGAGCCAACGAGGCTGGTTATCCTTGGGAGGCGGACTACGGGCGCATAAACCCCAAGTATTTCGATATGGCCGACCTTCGAATCCAGGAGTTGGTGAATCATGGTTTGGTGCCTTGTATTGTCGGTTGCTGGGGATATTTTCTGAGCTTTATGGCCGTAGCGAAGATCAAGCAGCATTGGCGGAACATCGTCGCCCGATGGGGCGCCTACCCTGCCATGTGGTGCCTGGCGGGGGAAGGCACCATGCCCTACTACCTTTCGCAAAATAAAGCTGCGGAGTCCGCCGCGCAGAAAACCGGTTGGACCGAGGTAGCGCGCTATGTCCGAAATATTGATCCGTACCATCATTGCATTACGATTCACCCCTCAGATACGGCCCGCGATAGCGTTGAAGATCCGGCCGTGCTCGACTTCGATATGCTCCAGACAGGGCACGGGGACCGGAAGAGCTACCCCAATACGATCGACAAAGTAACCGGCGAGCTTTCGAGAGACCCAAGGATGCCCGTCCTGGTTGGCGAGGTGTGCTACGAAGGTATTTTGGATGAGAACCGGCAGGAAGTTTCCCGGTTTGTGTTTTGGGCCTCGCTATTGAGCGGGGCGGCAGGACACACGTATGGAGCGGATGGAATCTGGCAGATCAATACTCCGGAGCAGCCGTACGGGCCTTCTCCGCATGGCCGCTCGTGGGGTGGGCCATCCTGGGACGTGGCTGCGCAGCTTCCTGGCTCGCGACAGCTCGGCCTCGCAAAGCGGTTCTTAACCCGCTTCGAGTGGTGGCGCATGGAACCACATCCGGAGTGGGTTGAACCGCACTGGAGCAAAGAGGACTATCAACTTCCCTACGCGGCCGGCATCCCAGGAAAATTGAGGATTGTGTTCGTGCCGCCAATGTGGGAGCCTCCGACCCTGAAGCGCCTTGAGCCCGGACTGAGCTACCGAGCATTCTTTTTCGATCCGCGGACGGGGAAAGAACAGCCGATCAGTGACGCCACGCCGGATACAGAGGGCAGTTGGAAGTCGCCGATTACCCCGACATTTGAGCAGTGGGCGATCGTGCTTGAGAAGAAAACCTAACCAGGAATGGTCTAACCATCTTTAATCTACCGAGTAGAGGTTTGTCGCAGTTTTCGGATCTGACGTGAAGCTCTCCGGGCAAGTCGCGATTGTCACGGGTGCGGCCGGCGGAATCGGTCGCGCCAGCGTGCTGACTTTTGCTCACGAAGGCGCAAAAGTGACGGCGGTAGATGTGAACGCCGCAGGGGGGGCGGAAACACTCGCACTAGCTGGAGAGCGAGGGAGTGAAGTTGTCTTTGAGCATGCTGATATCCGCGACGAAGCCCAAGTGAAAGCTCTGGTCGATCGCACCGTGGCTCGATGGGGCCGGCTGGATATTTTGTTCAACAACGCAGGCGTCGTGCTGGTGAAGCCCCTCGAAGAGACGACAGAAGCCGAGTGGGACAATGTCATGTCCGTCAACCTGAAAGCGATGTTTTTTGGCTGTAAGCATGTTATCCCACACATGCGGCGAACCGGGGGAGGAGCGATTCTGAATACGGGTTCGATTGGTAGTTTCACTGGACAACTGAACACTCCGGCCTATATCGCTTCCAAGGGAGCAGTTGCATTGTTTACCAAATCGCTTGCTCTCGACTATGGCCGTGATGGGATCCGCGTGAATTGCATTTGCCCCGGGATTACGGATACTCCCATGCTGCGCGAGCACATGGGATACGATGAGCAAGGAGAAAAAAATATCCGGAAGCGGCTGGCGCGGGTTCCGCTTGGCAAGATTCTCGAGCCCGGTGACGTAGCTCGTGCCGCGCTGTATTTAGTGTCGGACGATTCGGCGGGAATCACTGGAATCACCCACGTAATTGATGGCGGACTTCTGGCCGCCGCGGAATACAACGTTCCTTTAGAAGAAGAATGAGGCCCCGATCCGGCGTAGCAAGAACGTTCACCCTGCATCCGGCAGATGCCGACCGGTAAGGAAGTGGACATGGGCATGAACTACTAGAGCATGCCCTTCACATCGAGCGTCGAATCCGCTAGTTTTTCCCGTCTTATTCACTCAGTAACTGCCAAAGTGAAGTTCGTCGATGCGCTTTGCCCGGCCGGTTCACCGTCACGGCTGGCATATAGGTGCCTGCCGGAGTCGCAGTACTGACGGTAAACACGAGCGATCCGGAGGCGTTGTGTCCGCTGCCGCGTATTTCTCTTGAAGGCCGCTTGGCAGGCAGCTGACCGCAACCAGTGCGATCTCGCTGGTTGAGGTGATGTCGATGGCACGATGACTTGCGCTCCGTCTTGTGGCACAACGACAGTGGAGATGGGCAGTGAAACCGTGATCGGCCCTCACGATCATGGAGTCACCTCCGCGGCTGCATCCAGGCGCAGCCACTGCGAATCCAAGAAAAGCCACGCCCCGAACCGACGAATCGATCGGAATTGATCGGAATATGGAGTGCATGAGGGACTTCGCCCAGAGCGAAGCTGAACTTCCCACGCATCTGTACCTGGGAATCGCTGTACCATCACTGTCGCCAACTTCCGAGGGACCATTAGCCGCCAAATCGGAAAGGAAATGTTTTCGGAAAACGTGTTGCTCAGACGAAAACTTGGGGAACCGAACGACCACAAAGAGGTTGAAGGGATTGACCCCTTTTCCAAACTGCTAAGTTCTGCAGAATGAACAACGCAAGAAAGTCGGCCGGATTCGGCTAATCCGCTAAACAATTACTCCCCAGCTTCGACGCCAGCGACAGGAATTTGCGCAGTCGGTCAAAGTATTCGAGATTCCACCGGTCGAGGTCATATTTCAACTCGCCGTCCCGGGCGACTCCAGGGCCAGTGCGCGGCCATGGGGCTACATAGTCCGGTGAATCAGGT
>Ga0307475_10002189_pt1 | contig 11769 bp, 12 predicted proteins | sample atmos_gasesECM1C_FD_203317 | JGI IMG/M metagenome (GOLD analysis project Ga0307475, IMG submission 203317) | Hardwood forest soil microbial communities from Morgan-Monroe State Forest, Indiana, United States - atmos_gasesECM1C_515 | ecosystem: Environmental > Terrestrial > Soil > Temperate...
TTGCCTTACATGAAAGCTAGAAGTGCGAGGCTAGAAACGTAACCGACTGCCAAGGAGAGGAAAGTGTCCGTTTACGAAAGGCTAGAGGCTCTCAACATCGCACTTCCAAAACTCACGCCGCCGGTGGCAGCTTTTGTACCGTTCCTGCGCAGCGGCAATTTGATTTTCTTGGCTGGTCACATCGCCAAACTCGACGGCCAGCCATGGGTCGGTCAGTTGGGTGCGAATCTAACGACCGAGCAAGGGAAAAACGCCGCACGCGCCGCGGCCATCGATCTGACAGGCACACTTCAAGCGGCGGTCGGTGACCTAAACCAGATCAAACGTATCTTGAAGCTGATGGTGCTCGTGAATAGCACTCCCGCGTACACCGAGCAGCATCTGGTGGCCAATGGCGCATCGGAATTGTTCGCGGAGATTTTTGGAGATATAGGAATGCATGTTCGCTGCGCCTTTGGCGTCGCTCAGGTCCCATTCGGCTCTTGTGTGAAGATCGACTTGATCGCGGAGGTTGACGATAAATGAAGTCCTATCGCTACACGGTTGTCGACGTCTTCACGACGGAGGCCCTGGAGGGAAACGCGCTGGCCGTATTCCCGGACGCGTCAGACCTGGACCCTGCGACCATGCAGAAGATCGCCAGGGAACTCAACCTGGCGGAAACCGCCTTTGTGCTTCCGGCGACGCGCAAGGATTGCGCGGCACGCTTGCGCATATTTACGCCGGCAAAGGAGATGGCCTTTGCCGGTCATCCTACGATTGGCGGCGCCTTCGTATTGCTGCAAGAGGGCATTATTCCGAAAGATAGCAAGGCGTTCGTTGTGGAAGAGCAGATCGGCCCTATCCCCATCCGAATTGACGGCGGCCCGCGGCCGATGATTTGGTTGCGCACGCCTCCTATTCGCGAAGGAAGATGTTATGACTTTGCTCTCTGTGCAGCAGCCCTCGGGCTGGAACCGCAGGACCTCCTTCCCATAGAACCGCAGCTCCTGAACGCCGGCAATCCCACGGTGATTGTTGCCACTCAAGATAAAGCGGCAGTCGATCGTGCCTGGCTTGATCTGGCGGGCCTGAAAGCTCTTAAGGGAGGGGAGAGCGACCCCTTCTGCGTGTTCTTGTTCACGCCAACGCCCGAGGGGGCTTATTCACGGATGTTTGTCCCTGAATATGGGGTCGTCGAAGACCCGGCGACGGGCAGTTCAACCGGACCCCTAGCGGCCTACATGATCCGGCACAAGCTGATGTCACCCCAAGCGGGCACGCGCTTCGTGAGCGAACAAGGGACAAAAATGGGCCGCCGGAGCTTCCTGCATGTCGAGATTCAGGGAGAGCAGGGCGCCGATGGAATCTACGTCGGCGGTCATGTCACGCCGCTTGTGGAGGCTGTCATGACGTTGGGCTCCATAACGAGTCAAGCGGGAACTGAAAATGCAGGGATCAAGACTGCGTCGAAAAGGCACTTTGAGGCAACCCGTCAGAAACTTTCCGCAAAATACCACAAGTTGGTGAAAACAAGTGGGAACTGAGAGAAGAACTCTTGCGACAGATTATCTCTACCAGAAAAGGTCCCAATGCCATCGGTCCTTACTCGCAAGCTGTTCGAGGGGGGCAATTCATATTCGTTAGCGGACAAATTTCTCTCGACCCCGCCACGCAGAAGATCATTGACGGCGACATCCGTCAACGGACTGAGCGAGTCCTGCAAAATATTGCGGGGATCCTGGAGGCGCGGGGCTCCAGTATGAGCAACGTCGTGCGTTGCGTAGTGTACCTGAAAAACATGAGTGACTTTGAAGCGATGAATGAGGTGTACGGGAGGATCTTCGATGCTCCTCCCCCGGCGCGGACGGCGGTCGAGGTGGCGCGCCTGCCGAAGGACAGCCTCGTGTGCATCGAGACTATAGCCCTTGAGTCGAACGGAACAGAATAGCAGGAAGGTGACGCGCCATCGATGAAGACCCTTGGGATCGTGGGGGGAATTGGACCTGATTCAACCGTTGACTACTATGTTTCGCTCGTCCAGCTATGGCGTGAACGGACGAAGGATGGAAGCTAGATTTGCCGAGATCGAAAAGCTGATACCGAGAGGGAGACCTCATGGCCACAATTCAAACTGCAGCCGATTGGCAGAAGCAGTGGTTCGAGATTGCAGACGCAACCTATTTGAACACTGCAGCCCATGCGGCCATCCCCCGTGTGGCCCTGCGTGCGGTGCAAACCTCAATCGAAGTCAACAAGTCTCCGCATCACATGGACGACGCCGTTTTCTTCGAAGCTCCAAGCCGAATTCGGGCATCCCTCTCGAAAATGATTGGAGCGAAACCGGAAGAAATCGCGCTCACGACCGGGGCAAGCACCGGCGTTGCGGCCGTGGCCCATTTCCTGAGGTGGAAGCCGGGCGATGAGGTTATTACTGCCAAGGGAGAATTTCCACTGCAATATGCGACCTGGAAACCCATGGAAGAACGCCAGGGCGTGAAATTCAAAATCGTGGCGCCGCGAGACCGCTTCATCACGGCAGATGATCTAATCCACGCGCTGACGCCTAGAACGCGCGTCGTTTCCGTGAGTCATGTGCGCTTTGACGACGGGTCGCTGTTGAATGCGGCCCGGGTGGCTGCGGCATGCCACGCTCAGGGCGCGCTATTTGTGCTCGATGTAAGCCAGTCTTGTGGTGCGGTGCCGATTGATGTCAACGAGCTTGGCGCCGATTTTTTAGTGGGTGCTGGATACAAATGGCTCCTTAGTCCCTATGGCACGGGATTCTTTTGGGCGAAGAGCGAACACTTGGACACTGTGCGTCCAGGTCCGTTTTATTGGACGGCCCAAGGCGCTGAAGATGATTTTTTTAAGTTGAATTTTGTCGATCCCGCACCATCCCGCAGTGCCAAGCGCTGGGATGCGCCGGAAGCGGCCACTTATTTCAATTTCAACCTGACGGCTATGGATGCCTCGGTAGATTTTGTGCTGCGGGCCGGGCCCGAATTGGTACTCGAACACAACCAAAAATTGATTGATCTCTTGTTCCAACGCCTCCCGAAAGGCTGTGTTCCGGCGAGTCCGCTGGACTCCGCAGCGCGCGGGCCTTACGGCTGCTTCACAGCGCGGACCCCGGAAAAGACCTCCGAGCTTTATCAGAAGTTGAAGAAGGAACATGTTGTCGTGGCGATGCGAGAGGGTAAGATCCGTGTCTCACCCCATTTGTTCAATTCAGAGCGGGACATCGACCGCCTGATCAACGTGGTGGCCGCATGATGTTGACGCCGAATTTTGTTCACGGGGGTAAAGGATGACCGCCCCTGACGTGATCTCGAATCGCACCAACAAGACTCAAGGTGTCACACAACTTAGGGGTGAAATTATTTCGTGGTGCGGTTGACTCTTTCCGACCTACTACTAACCTTCAGAGGGTGAGCTATGACGACGCCTTTCTACAAAATCGTGCTGGGAACTGCGATTCTCGCGATGAGCAATCTGGCCGCTGTCGCCCAGACGAATACCATCAAGCCAGCGTACGATTTTTCCCTTTCGCGCGAAGAGAAAATCAAGCTGGCCGAGAGCGCGGGCCCACCCGAGATTTCCAGCAAGGCTACTGTCTATGTTCTTGACAGCACTGGCTACGTAAAAGTCCGAGACGGAAGCAATGGCTTCTCCTGCTTTGTGGATCGGCAAGCGCCGGTCAATCTGGAACCCACTTGTTTTGACGCTGAAGGAAGCGCAACGACGCTCCTTACCCGGCTCTTCGTAGAGGCGCAACGCGCGCAGCGGAAGAACGAGGACCAAATCAAGGCTGATCTCGATGAGGGTTATCGGACTGGGAAGTTCCAGGCTCCGCGCAAGCCCGGAATCGTTTACATGCTTTCAGACCTGGGCTACCTTTTGGTTCCCACGGCGAACAAATTGGTTCACATTCGGCCGCATCTGATGTTTTATGCGCCTTATGTCACCGACAAGGATATCGGTTCCCCGCCAAGTGCGCGGAACATGCCTCGCGTGCTTAGAGCCGGCCAGCCGGACGCTTACATCATTGTGATGGCGCCATCCGAGGGAGTGCACTGAGTTTCTTCGAGGAAATCGGGGACAGACGGCCGATTGCTTCGGGCGTCGATCTGAGTTCATGCGACGGAGCTAGACTGAGCTGTTCGGTTTGACCGGAGGATCATGGAGATACGGACGATCGGCCCATTCCTTCATTATTTTGGCAACGTGCGGGAGCGCACTATGCGCGTGGCGCGTTGTATTCCGCCGGACAAGATCGATTGGACCTACGCACCGGCCAAGTTTACTTTGGGCGATCTGCTGCGGCATCTGGCGGTAGCGGAACGATATCTGTGGGCGGAAAACGTGCAAGGGCGTCCGGCTCGTTACACGACGCACGGAAAAGAGCTGGCGGACGGTTACGACAATGTGGTGGCGTTTGTCGAACGCTTGCACGCGGAATCGATGGAAATTTTCGGACGACTCACCGATGAAGATCTACAGAAGAAATGCAAAACACCCGATGATGCGCCCATCACTACGTGGAAGTGGCTGCGCTTGATGGTCGAACACGAGATACATCATCGCGGGCAAGTTTACATTTACTTGTCATTGCTCGGCGTCGCCACGCCGCCACTCTATGGCCTAACCTCCGAACAAGTCCGCTCCCGCGCCGCCGTGGATTGATTTTCACGGCGCTGCGCTCGACTTGAAGGTCGTTTCATTGAGCATCCGAGCTTAACTCGATATCTAATAGAGGGCATGGCGGTTAAATGACGTCGGTCTATGAACGATTGAGGAATCTGCAGATTACTTTGCCTGGTGTTCCACCCCCTGTGGTGGACGGCTAGGTTGCTGCTTTCGTTCCGTTTGTCCGGACCGGCAATCTGATTTATTTGTCGGGGCGGCTCGCAAAGAAGAATGGACGGCTTTGGTGCGGCAAGCTAGGCGAGGAGATTCGAGGGGAAACAAGCGGCACGCAGCGTCGCCATCGAATTACTCTCCACTCTTCAGGCCGTCATCGGCGATCTGAATGACGTTCGACGGATTGTGAAACTGTTGGTCTTCGTCAACAGTGGGCCGCATTTTACGGAGGCCCACATGGTCGCCAATGGCGCTTCCGAATTGTTCATCGAAGTCTTTGAAGAGCGAGGAGCCCATGCGCGCAGCGCCTTGGGGGTGTCGCAGATTCCATTTGGTTGCTGCGTTGAGATCGAGATGGTTGTGGAGGCATTTGTATCGGAAAGTGAATGCGAACTGTGAAATGCACACGCAGAAGAAACAGAGTGGTTATGACCCTAAGAGCTTCGCTATTCCAGGTAGGACCATGATGGGAGCATAATTTGCCGCGCCCGCTATCCAGCAAAGTCCCGGCGTGGTTCGGGCGGAAGTTCGACTTCACATTTCCGGCGGAGCAGTACCCCAACGTTTGTGTCCGCCTGCGGGGCGTGCCCGCACGCCTGGAAGAGATACTGCGCAAAGTGACGACCGATGTGTTGGTCTGCAAGCCGCAGGAGAAGTGGTCAGCCCAAGAGCACGCAGGCCACTTGCTCGATCTCGAACCTCTATGGATGGCGCGTGTGGATGACTTCCTTACCGACCGAGACACACTCGCCGTCGCAGACCTGGGTAATCGCAAGACCCATGAAGCCAACCATAATGCCCAAGAATTGGCGGAAATTCTGGCTGGATTCCGCACAGCACGGCTTCGCTTAGTGGAGTATCTGGGGACATTTGAACCTGACGTTTTTGCGCGAACGAGCCTGCATCCGCGTCTCAAGCAGCCCATGAGGCTCGTGGATCATTTGTATTTTGTTGCGGAGCACGATGACCATCACCTGGCAAAGATATGGGAGTTGATCGATACGCATTTCCGAAAAGGATAGGAGTGTAGCACTTGATTCGTGACCGTTCGGCTGGAGGCGATAACCGGAGAGACGCGGCTGATCTTGGAGCATACGGGCCTGAAGGGGGTACGTGGACTTGCACTGGCGTGGGTTTTGTTTCATGGGTGGGCGCGCAAGATCAGTCGGCGGCTACCCGCCGTGCTCGCACGCGCGGCATCAGAACAGACGCGATACGAGGGTCGGCTAAGGCACTGAAGCTTAATTCGTCGCGAAGGAGAAGAGAAACATGATTACTAGACTCAGCCTCGTCACTATTCTGGTGCGCGATCAGGAGGAAGCGCTCCGTTGGTTCACCGAGATCCTCGGTCTCAAGAAGTTGCAGGATGCAAGCCACGGGAGCGGATCGCGATGGCTCGTCGTCGCACCTCCCGAGCAGACCGATTTCGGTATCGTTCTTCAGAAGCCTGAACGTGCGGAACACGGTGCCGAACGAGCGCGCATGAAGACGGAACAAATCGGCAAGGGCACGACGTGGGTATTTCGCGCCGATAAGCTTGACGAGACTTTCCAGATACTAGCGATCGGGGCGTAGAGTTTCTGAGTCCACCTAAGCCCCTGCTCTGGGGCAGACAGGTGATGTTCGAGGATTTGTACGGCAATCAATACGCCCTGATGGGTAAGTGAACGTTAGGCTAGGCCCAAGGGAGGGGGAGCCTGTTCGCTCCTATTCTCGCCCTTTGGCTGCAGTACCAGTCGATCCGCAAATTGCCCTAGGTTGGAGATAACAGCGCAACGCGCTCATTCAGTTGAGTTTGGCATCGCTTTCTCGTGCGCAGAAGGGGATAGGTAACACTAAACGCTCTTGTGATCCTTTACGCGCCAAATCCCGGACGGCGGCATACAGGAACCCTTGCATCGTTAGAGGGATCAAGATTTTCGCGGTTGGTTCAAATCAAGCCCCCGCAACCAAAATTTCTTTCCTTTCAGCAACTTCTGCGAAGCCTGCAACCATCCGAATTTGTATGCCGTGGAGGAGATTCGAGAAAGTTGGGTCTAAAGAATCTGCCTAGATCTCACGATGGGTTTGGATGATTGATAGTTTTCGGTTTGCCTGTCATCCGTGCAGAAAGGGCCCGTCGCTGATTTGCCATTTGGACAATGCGAGTGAGAAGGTTAGTTGAGATGAATTCACTTCACACCCCAAAATTGACGGATGGAGTAATTTTCCTCCGACCCTTGACTGCAGAGGATGCCGCCGACCACCTCGCCGGTGAAGATGAAGAGATAGCGAAGTGGCTAAGCGGCGGGCGGAGTACGCCGGCCACCGTGGAAGCATTCATCCGAAACAGCCAGGAGAACTGGCGCAGCGGCGGTCCACGCCGGGCTTTTGGCGTATTCGATTGTGTGACCAATCGATTGGTCGGCTTTATTGAAGTGAACTTGGCGCGTCTTGTCGAGCCAGGTCAAGTAAACGTTTCTTATGGAGTGTTCCGCCAATGGCGACGCCAAGGCCTGGCTTTACGGGCCATAGACCTCATGGATGAATACTTGCGAACAGCAACAGAAGCTCGTCAGATAGTCTTCAGAATCGCGCCCGCGAACACTGCATCGCTCAAGCTTGCTGAAAAGGCGAGATTTACTTTTCGTGGTTTGTTCGATGAGCCTGAAGGACGCATGGTACGTTACGTCCGGGATATTAAGTCCTGATGATGTCCGCCATCTTTAGCCTGCGGATTATGCGTGGCTACACGGAAGCAATCCGCAACCTGAGACCTTCGACCTCCTCGGGCTCTACGCTGCGAGTCGGATCAGTTCCAACCTAAAAGGCAGCACTAAACAATTCGGATGGTTGCAGGCCGCCGCAACCGAAGATTCTTTTGTTTCAGTAATTTCTATGAACCCTGCAACCATCCGAATTTGTATCGAAGTCTGCCGTTCTGAATAGCCTGACTTCTCTAAGTTCCCAGCGAACCTACGATCATGCGATAACCGGTCACTCTGTTTGGTCAACCGCCTTCATTCGTTCTTCATTCATCCGGCCACCGTGCACTTCGATTTTAGAGAGAGCAGTTTCGATCTCACGAAGATCCGCAGGCGTCAGCTGAACTTCGGTTGCTCTCAGATTCTCGTGCAGGTGATCGGCACTTCGTGTGCCGGGAATCGGAACAATGAACGGCTTTTGCGCGAGCAGCCAAGCCAGCGAAATTTGAACCGGTGTTGCATTCTTCTTCTCAGAAAACCGCCTGAGAAAATCAACAATGGGCATATTTGCTGCGATGTTTTCAGAAGAAAAGCGTGGGAACTCAGATCGCACGTCCGTTTTGGGGCTGAACTTCGTTCGAGCATCTATTTTCACAGTTAGATACCCTTGTCCAATCGGACCCCAAGGCACGAAGCCGATTCCCAACTCTTCACAAGTCTTCAGTACACTGTTCTGCTCTACATCTCTGTTCATGAGCGAGTATTCCGTCTGAACTGCGCTCACCGGTAGAATCGCATGCGCGCGGCGGATTGTCTTTGCACTCGCCTCGGATAGACCGAAGTGCAACACTTTTCCTTCTGCGATCAGCTCTTTCACCGCACCGGCTACGTCTTCAATTGGCACGTTCGGATCGACCCGGTGCTGGTAATACAGATCGATGCGGTCGGTTTTGAGGCGCTTCAGGGATTCCTCAACCACTTTCCGGATGTGCTCCGGTCGGCTGTTAAGAATAAGACCGCCCTTTTCATTGTCGAAGCCGAATTTGGTTGCGATAGCGACTGTGTCGCGGGCAGGCGCTAGCGCCTCTCCGACAAGCTCTTCGTTTGTGTAGGGACCGTAGAACTCGGCTGTATCGAAGAACGTGACGCCTTTCTCATGGGCTGCACGAATCACCCCAATGCCTTTATTCTTGTCGGGGGCCGGTCCGTAGTTGCCGCTGGCATTCATGCAGCCGAATCCCATTTCTGAGACTTCTAATGTTCCGAGTTTTCGTCTTTTCATGGTGTTTCACTCCTCACTTCAACCCTAGCCACCTCCGATGCATGGGCGGTAGCCCGATCGTTTCGAATCATTGCCTATTCGTCCGGATGTTATGATTTGGTGGTACGGCTCGTGCTAACCGCCAGTTATGCTTGGGAGAGGGGGAGGGCGCCTCAAAAATGCTGAAACACAGAACAATTGGCGATGCAAATGCATCCAGGCTCGCCCAGCTGCGAACCGAGCTAGCGAAGAAGATTAGCAATTCACTGGGTGACTCGGGCGAACGTGCAACGGAGGTGCCGGGACTAATGCTTTATCGCCGCACTGCTCCGACGGTTCCGAATCCATCTACCTACGAGCCAAGCCTTCTTGTCATTGCGCAAGGAAGAATTCGAGTGGACCTCGGTAAAGCGAGCTACGTTTTCGGCCAATCGAGATTTCTCCTTACGTCTTTGGAACTGCCGGCTGTGAGCCAGGTGATTACCGCCAGCGAAAAGGCACCCTACCTTGCCTTCTTCCTGAAGCTGGATATATCGACTGTTCGGGACATTCTCAACACAGAAGAAGTTCATATTCCTGAAGTAGCCTCTGGCGCTTGCGGAATGGCCACCGGGGAGACCACGGTTGAACTGGTCAACTCATGTTCTCGGATGATGGATCTGCTGGACGCTCCGCGAGACATTTCATTCTTTGGCAAACTCATTCAACGCGAGATCATTTATCGCTTACTTCAAGGAAGTCAGGGAGCACGCCTTCGCGCGATTGCTACGTTTGAGACCAAGTGCCACCGGACGGCGAAGGCGGTTGCCTGGTTGCGTTCAAACTACGAGAAGCCTCTGCGTGTAGAGCATCTGGCAACGATTGCAGGCATGAGTCGATCTACGCTGCACCAACATTTTCGCGCCCTTACGGCGATGAGTCCGCTGCAATTTCAAAAGCAGCTTCGCCTGCATGCCGCACGGCAACGCATGCTCACGAGTGAACAGGGTGCGGCAAGTGCGGCTTTCGAAGTCGGCTACGAAAGCCCCAGTCAATTCAATCGCGAGTACAGGCGATTCTTTGGCCGGCCCCCAATTCGCGATATCAAGGCCCTGCGAGACGGCAAAGTCGTGGCGATCACTACCGCTTAACGCTGAATTGCAGGTTTGCCGGTGCGGATTGTTCTCGACTGTCGCAAACAGACTTTAGGGCTTTAGCGCTCATTAAGTCATTGAGGGCGATTTAGAGAGAATCAGCAAGATTGGTCCTGAAAAACGCCCTTGTAGTGACCGGTCTGGCTAGCCTTCGGACGCCAGATCCGTAAGACTCTCCATAGTTGACGGTGTTGAATGGCGTCGATCGGCAGGGTAAAGCGTTGAAATTCTGGTTGCACAATAGTTGCACAAATGCTCCCGAACAGGGGCTCTTTGCCCAACAATGAGGCAACTCATCCGAACGTAACCTATTGATTCCGAACACCAGGCTGTGGAATCGGGAATTTGCTAAACCGTTGTAGGGGCTAAAACTCCTACCGGGGGTTCGAATCCCCCCCTCTCCGCCACAGCTCATTTCGCCAATAAAGATTTGTGCCGTGCTACTGCTTTTTTTCGAATTATCACTTATTGAAGCCCTTTCGGTTATTTTCGGTGCCTCCTCAACATTTGGGCGCGCTGAACGCTGCAGGATGCCTTAGAGGTGATTAAGGGCACAGCAATCTTGTTCAGGGTGTCTCTGCCTGACACGTAGGATAGCCGAGCGCTCTACCAGTGAGCTACCGGGGAGCCGCACAACAACTTTATTTTCATTCTAGTACTGGAGTTCGTGTGACGCCATAACTTTTGGGCAGCATACCGAATACTCGTTTTGGGAACGCCGCTATCGGGGAAGGCCGATGCGCCTCGCCAACTCAATAAACCGTGGGTCGGAGCGTAGGTTGGCAAAGTGCGGGTCGTATTTCAGTTCGAGCAAATCCCTGGCGTGCACCTGGTAAGCCTTTTCCAGCCACTCGAAGGCCTCTTCTTTTTGGCCCAATCCCGCATATACTCCTGCAAGCAGATCCGGATGAACATGTCGTTGTTTTGCAACTTCCTTGAGTTGGGCCAGCTGCTTTTCCGCGTCATTCTTTCTTCCCGCAACAGCGTAGGCATACCCGAGATGGGCTATTGCCCGCGGAGTGCTGCCCTGTAAAAGGGCCACGGCTTTCTCAAGTTCCTGAATACCCTCTGCAAGTTTCCCTTGCTGAACGTCAACATCGCCGCAATAAACATGCCCAATGCCGAGATTCGGGTCTAGTTCCTGCATCTTCCGGCATTGTTCTGCTGCGCCGTCATATTGACCTGCCATGTAAAGCAGCAACCAGCGGTCCCATCTTATTCGGAGCGAGAGCGGATCAAGCTCCACAGCCCGTTTCGTCTCCGCGAGCCCTTCGTCAGCTCTTCCGAGGGTCAGCAAATAACGGCCGTGCGAACTGTGAGCTCGGGCAAAGTTCGGGTTGAGCTCAATCGCTTGCCTAATTTCCCGTTCAGCACCCACCCAGTCCCAATCGCACCAGAATTCCACATCCGCCAGAATTGCGTGAGTCTCGGCAGCTTCGTCGTCCCTCTTGACTGCTTCCAGTGCTACGGCCTTAGCCTTTCGACAATACTCGTTGGGTATTGCTGTGTTGCCGCCCTCTACCGCATAGAAGTCTGCTAAGCCAGAGTAAGGCAAAGCCCAGGCTGGGTCTTTTTTGGTTGCGAGTTCAAAGTATTCACTGGCTTTCGGTCCTCCCGTCGGCCAGAGTTTCTCCCAAAAGTAGCGGCCCTCCAAGTACGCCTCGTAGGCCTCAAGATCGACGGGGTGGGCGCTCGCCAAGCGCGCCTGCTCCCGCGGCGTGAGTCTGACTCGAATCCCATTCGCGATCGCCCGCGAAACATCATCCTGCAAAGCAAGGACATCACTCAGGTCCCTCTCGAAACTGTCGGCCCACAGGTGCTTCTCTGGCGAGGCCTGGACAAGATTCGC
>Ga0307475_10002190_pt1 | contig 11769 bp, 10 predicted proteins | sample atmos_gasesECM1C_FD_203317 | JGI IMG/M metagenome (GOLD analysis project Ga0307475, IMG submission 203317) | Hardwood forest soil microbial communities from Morgan-Monroe State Forest, Indiana, United States - atmos_gasesECM1C_515 | ecosystem: Environmental > Terrestrial > Soil > Temperate...
CGTTCCCGTCCACGCCGCTCGGCAGCGGCCCAAGCCGGGTGTGATTGAAGGGAAATCACTGTCGCGTTACGTGCGCTCGCCATGCTCGTGGATACCTCTCAAAGAAAAGCGTTAAACCCCCTCAGCTACACATCGTCGTGCGGCGCGTATCGGGCGACCACGTACTTCCTCGGTGTACAGCTTGCGGGGCAAACCTGTGCAAGTTGGTCGGAATTAGCCAAGAAGTTGCTGAGAGCCCGAATAGGCGGCCAACCCCTATTCCGACGGGGCGTCATTTTTGGGCATGCGGCGGCGGATCTGTCCCTTCGACCGTCGCACCCGCTTGACGGTATCCCGGCTGGTGCCGTTGGCGATCTCGTCACGCAACTGCTGGATGTTCGAGATCTCTGCGTACAAGCCGCGGATCGAGTACTCCAGGACGGCGAAGGAGAAACGCTGGTCAGGATCGTCGATGATGCCGAGTTCGCGGGACCGCTGCCGCGACCACAGCGCCTCGTCCAGCCGAGCCCGGGTCGCCTCCAGGTGCCGATCCAACGTGTCGACGATGTGTTCTGGATCCTCGCCGCGGGCAAGCCATGTCCTCAGGATGACGGGATGCTTGATGACGACCTGATCCTGGCCCGGAAAGTGTTGCACCCACCGGCGCAGGGCATCGAGTCCAGCATCTGTGGTTTCGTACAGGGTGATGGCACGCTTGCCGGATTGCGCACCGGTCTCGCTGACCATCCCCCGCGCCAACAATCTGTTCAGTTCGCGTCGCACGTGGCTCACCGACGGCGACCAATAAAAGTGGCCGACCGACAATTCGGCGCGCGTCTTGATCTCACCGGCGGTGAGTCGCTCGTCGTTGGCCGCCAGCACGCCCAGGACGAGGTACGCGGTTACCGGCAGACCACCGCTGGTGCGCTGCGGGCTCACGACCCCTACCCCTGGGCGGTGAAGTACGGCAGCGCCAGGTCCGGACCAACGGCACGGAATTCCACCCGCACGCGCATGCCGATCGCCAGGTCCTCGGGCGCCACACCCACAATGTTGGTCAGCATCTGGTAACCCTCGTCCAACGTGACGATCGCCGGCGCGTAGGGCGGTTCGAATTCCGGTGTTACCGGCCGGTGGACCACCGTCCAGCTGTATATCTCGCCGACACCGCCGCTTTGCGTCCAGCCCAACTCGGCCGAAAGGCATTGGCGACAATGCTCGGTCGGCGGGAAATTCGACAGGCCGCAAGCCGCACAACGTTGATAGCGCAGCTCCCCAGATCGACATCCCTGCCAGAACGGCACGCTGACCTGGCTACAGGCATGCGGAACGGGTCCCGTCTGCGGTTGCAAAGAAGTCACAGCGGTTCGTCTCCCAGAATCAGCAATGTGGTGAATAAGGCTCCCGCTCCCCCGTTGCTGCACAACGCAATATGTGCGTCCGGCACCTGCAGGGCGCCTGCCTCACCACGCAATTGCTGAACGGCCCGAATGGCGCGCTGCATCATTTGCGGATTCGCACCCGCGTGGCTAAAGGACATGGTTCCTCCGTCGGTGGTGACCGGATGGCTGCCGTCGATGGCAATGTGACCATCGGCGACGAATGGTCCGCCCTCGCCCTCGCCGCAGAATCCAAACGCCTCCAGCTGACGAATGATCTCGAACGAGAACGGATCGTAGAGCTCCAGCACGTCGATATCGGCAGGCCGCAATCCGGCGTGGCTTAACGCACGCTCTGCCGCCCGTCTGCCCACGACGCCATTGACGTAGTGGCCGTGATCGCCGCGCCGGCCGGCGAGGTCCCACGCCGGTGGGTGCTGATATGACGGGCCGTGAAAATCTGCGCCGCTGCCCAACACGTAAATCGGCCGGCTTGCGGCTTCCCTTTTGTCCGAGACCTTCTCCACGTTCGCCACCACCAGCGCGCACCCGCCCTCGGAGGTGGTGGCGCAATCGAGTAGATGAAACGGATCAGCGATCGGCCGTGACGCGGTGATGTCCTCGGGGGTGAACGGTCCGCGTTGGTAGTAAACGGCTTCGGGGTTTTGCGATCCGTTGTTGCGGATGGTGGCCGCGACGATGGACAGTTGTTCGCGCGTGGTGCCATAGGCGTGCATGTGACGGCGAGCTATGAGCGCGAACTCAGCGGTGGTGAACATTCCCCACGGCGCGACGAATTCGTTCTCGGGTCGGGTCCACGGCGCCGTGGCCTCGTGATCGCGGTATTCACCCGCTTGAGCGGCGACAAGCACCACCACATCGGCCATGCCGTGCTCGATAGCGGTGGCCGCCTCGGTGATCATGCCGACCCCAAAGCCCAACCCCTGCCAGGCCGGACCGATGCGCAGGTCGTAGATCAACGCCGTGGACTGTGCGGCCGCACTGATTCCATCCACGTCGTCGATGCCCAGGCCGGCGTCGGCCAGCGCGCCATGAATGGCCTTGAGCGCCAAGCCCCGTGACGTTTCGCCATCCAGGCGGCGTCCCTGTCGGGTGTTGTGCACCCCGACGATGGCTGCGGTGCTCTTCGTCACCCTCACTCCATTCCCTTTGGTGCCAGTCAGTTTTCGTCTGCGACGACTCCGAGATAAGTGCCCAGGACGTCGTATTGCAGTCCGTCGCGCACGATCCCACCGATCATCTTGGTCCGTGGATCGGCGCGCGGTGTGCCGGCGGCCACGACGTCGATTCGGACGTCCACGGGTCGCGCGGTTTGCGGATCGGTGATCTCGACGACCATCGCCACCGCGCGTTCGCGCCCGTCCCACTCGACACTGGTGATTCGGTGCCGAGCGGTCAGTTCCATCACCAGGGAGTCCTGGCGCACCAAGAAGCGGACCGGTGCGCACAGCTCGCCGGCGCGCGGCGGCACACACAGCGTGACTGAATTATCGTGTGTCACAGGCCCGCCGGTCGTGTGCTGATGGTCCCCGACTCATGCAAATCGGCCAGATCCTGTTGGCTGCGCCCCAGAACGCCCGTCAGCACCTCGCCCGTGTGCTGGCCATACAACGGCGCCACCCGGCGGATCCAGCGCCGTGGCTTCCCGACGAATGCGAACGGCATCCCGGCGCACAGGTACGAACCGGCGACAGGGTGATCGATTGCTTCCCAGAATCCCCGAGCGAGCAGTTGCGGGTCGCTCAGCAGCGACGCGGGCGCCGCGACCGGCGCCGCGGTTACCCCGATGACGCGTAGCGTCCTGACCGCCTCGACCACCGGGCGCCGTGTGGTCCAGTCCGAGATCAGTTTGTCGATTTCGTCGGCACGATCTCGCGATGCAGCCTCGGTGGCTCCGAGCTCGGGCAGACCGATAAGCCTCGCCAACGACATGCGGGCGGCGTTGTCCATCGCGGCCAGGGCGACCCACTCGTCGTCGCCCTGACAGCGGTACACCCCCTGCGGACTCGCGCCGGGACCCCGATTTCCATCCCGGCGCATCTCGACTCCGTTGCGCGAGTACTCCACCAGCATTTCGGCAGCCACGTTCAGCGCCGACTCCACCATGGTCGATTCGACGTGCAGGCCGGTTTCGTCCCGGTCTCGGATCACCAGCGCCGCAACGGCAGCGAAGGCGGCATGCAGCCCCGCTATCGGGTCGCACACGCCGCGTGGAATGATCGGCGGGCCTTCGGAATGCCCGGTCATCCATGCCATTCCGGTCACCTGCTCCATCGTCTGCGCGAAGCCGACGCGGTCGCGCCACGGACCGTCGAGGCCAAACGCCGGCATCCGGATCATGACCGCGCGCGGGTTGGCGGCCGCCACGGCATCCCAGTCGAGACCGAAGTTTCCCATCACCCTCGGCGAGAAGTTCTCGATGACGAGATCACTCGCGGCAATCAATTCCAGAGCAATGGCCCGTCCGGCCTCGGTACTGAGTTCGACACTGATGCCGCGCTTGTTGTTGTTGCTGCACAAGAACACCGGGCCCCACTCCCACCACTGGTCGGAGCTGGGTGGGCGGCCACCCGAGAACCTAATGCCGTCCGGCCGACGAACCCCTTCGACTTTGATCACATCGGCGCCAAGGGCGCCGAGGAGCTGGGTGGCCACCGGGCCCGCCCAGAAGGCGGTCAAGTCGGTCACCCGTATGTCTGACAACGGAAGTGCGGCAGCGTCGGCGAAGTGCTGTGGCTGAGGTCGCGGTGGCCAGGCGATGCGGCCGTTGTCGGCGCCGAGTCGCGGGGGCCATCCGGGCGGCCTCGTCACCATCGCGTCGCTGCGATACGGCACCCGCGGCTGAATCACCCCGAGCCCCGATTCGACGAACACACCGCGTTGTACGAAGTGGTCGACCATTGGCAGCGTGACGGGGGTTGCAATGGGGGCCACCGGAATTCGGAACGCCACCGCGAGATCGACGATCTCTTGCGTGGCACGGGTCTCCGTCCACTGTGTGACCATGCCGAGGAATTCGTCCCGGCGCGCAATTCGCCCGGGCATCGAGGCCAGCTCGGCGTCGTCGATCAGGTCGGCGCGATCGATCATCATCAGAAAGTCTTGGAATTGCTGTGCGGTGATGGTGCAGAAGCCGACCATCCCGTCGGCGGTGGGGACGATCGACGGCAGTTCCAGACTGCGTTGCTGCATAACGGAATCCACACCCAGCACACTGGCCGACATGGTGGACAGACTCATCGCGATCACCATCGCCTCGTACATCGAGACGTCGATGATCTCGCCGCGGCCGCCCCGGCCGGCGTGCCGGGCGACGGCGGCGGCGACCGCCGCGGCGAACGTGCCGGCCAACCACTCACCAAGCCGACCACCTGCCTGTACAGGTTCGTCGTCCGGCCAGCCGCGGCCGGCGATCGACCCGCACAATGCCTGCAGAATGAATTCGTTTGCGGCGACGTGGTCCTCGACGTAGGGACCCGTCGTTCCGAATGGCGTCACGGCCACGACGACCGCCGATGGACCGGTCTGCGCTGTGATGTCGTCGAGCGTCCAACCATCGGTCAAGTCGGTGAGCACGATGTCGGCGCCGGCCAGTAGCGCCGCGACCTCAGCCCGGTCATGATGGGCCACCGACTTCTTGCCCGCAGCCAGGTAGCCAAACAACGCCCCGGGTTGGCCCCCGGCCGACCAGCCGCGCACCGAATCACCTTCCGGGGATTCGATCTTCACGACGTCGGCGCCGGCATCGGCGAACATCTTGGCGCAGTACGACACCGCGATCCCGTTGGACAACTCAAGCACACGCCAGTCCGCGAACGGCGCCTGGGCGGCCACGCTCAGTTGCCCAGTGTGGTGGCGCGCCCGGCGATGCCGGTAGCCTCGACCGTCGGCGGCGCCTGTGCCTGTGCGAGTGCCTGCAGGCCGAGTTGCGTCATTCGAGTCCAAGTGTCCAGATCACGCTCACTGGCTTGGTGGCCGACATGTGTGACCACGTCGACGTCGGTGGCCTGGGCGCGCAGGTAGCCGGCCCGGGCATGCTCCTTGGGGATGTGCCGGAACGGATCGAATGAGTATGCGGCCATGGCGTTTTCGTGGGTGATCTTGTTGATGACCGCGTCGTCGAGATGGCCCATGGTATCCATGATGTCCTCGGGGGCAAAGGGCCAATTGCTGTCCGAATGTGGGAAATCAGACTCCCAGCACAGCATGTCCTCGTTGAACCAGTCCATGTTCTTCACGCCGACTTTGTCGCTGATGAAGCAGGTGTAGAAATGCCGTTTGAACACGTCGATGGGTCCGCTGTAGCCCGGCGGGAACTTCGCAAGCGTCCAGCCCGAGTGACGGTTGTAGACGTGCTCAGAGCGCCAGAGGAAGTACGGCATCCAGCCCACGTCACCCTCGGTGAGCGAGAACTTGATTTCCGGGAAGTCGGCGTAGAACTCGGCCCAGATCAGCTCGGTGAACGTGAACATGCTCATCATCGACGAGGCTGTCATCATCACGCTGGGCGGGGCGTCCGTCGACACCATTGGAGATCGTGACGCCGAGCCCACGTGGGTGCACAGCACCGTGTTGTTCTCGCACACGGCCTCGAACAGCGGATACCAGTACTTGGTGTGGATGCTGGGCATTTGCAACGCCTCTGGATTCTCCGAGAACGTCACCGCATGGCAGCCTTTGTCGGCGAGGCGTTTGACTTCCTTGGCCGCTTCAGCGACGTCGAACAAGGGCAGGATGCCGCAGGGGATGAACCGCCCCGGGTACGCCCCGCACCACTCGTCGACGTGCCAGTCGTTGTAGGCCTTGATCATCACCAGGTTGACGTCGCGGTCGGGGCCCTGGTTGAGGACCTGACCCGAGAAGCCGGTGAAGTTCGGGAAGTTCAAACCCGCCAGCTGGCCGCCGGCGTTCATGTCGCGGATCCGCTCGTCGACGTTGAAGCAGCCTGGCCGCATCTCGTCATAGCGCGACGCGTCGACGTTGTACATCTCACGCGGTTTGCCTGCGACGGCGTTCAAGCCCATGTTCCGTCCGCGGACCTCGCCGTAGTACCACTGCTGGACGCCATCGGGCTCGATGAGTACCCGGGGCGCGCGATCCCTATACCTCGCCGGGACATGCGCGTCGAACATGTCCGCCGGCTCGGCGATGTGATCGTCCACGCTGATCAGGATCAGATCGTCCTTGTTCAATGCCGCCCTCCTGGCGAGATCCATCGCGGATATAATGACTAGTAGACAATGATTTCAGTCACAGTGTCAACGGAAGGCAGTGGGTCTAGTGCGAAGCCAAAGTGCCTTTGACAACGGTGATATGCAGCGAAGCGCTGTGGAGCAACCACGTCTGTCGACCACGAGATGCCCGGATTTTTTACTGACTATTAGTCCGCTTAGCTTCGGGCCTGGCCCTACCACACGATTGCAGGATGGCGCGCTGTCGATCGTTACCGCATGCCACCATGAGGCATGGCTGGGCCGGAAGGTGATGCAGTGAGCACGAACAAAGCCGTGCGGCCCACCCACGCTGATGTGGCCCGATTGGCCAGCGTGTCGACCGCGACGGTCAGTTACGTCCTCAACAACGCCGAGGGCCACAGAATCTCCCCGCAAACCCGGGAGGCGGTGTACCGCGCCGCGAAACTACTGGGTTATCGGCCCAACCTTGCCGCGCGAAATCTCGCCCGCGGCAAGAGCGGTGTGGTTCTGTACGTGGTACCGCACGTGGCGGTGGGCGAGATGCCGATGCAAGCCGGCAGCCGGATGACCACAGAAATGGCGCGCCAAGGTTTGCTTCAGGTACAGATCTTCGAGACCGACGACGATCAGCATGTCGTCGATGCGATCGAGAATCTCGACCCGGTCGCGGTCACGAGTCTGTTCCCGCTCAGCGGGGCCGCCTCGAGCGCTGTCAAGACAGCGGGCATACCGCACATCGAGATCGGGACGCTGCCCGCACTCGGAGATCCACACCTCTCGGTCGGCGAGATGCGGGTCGAACACCTCGTCTCGCGTGGCCACCGACACATCGCGTTCGCCTACACCGGGATCGCGAGGTGGCGCCCCCTGGGCGACTACTGGTTCGAGGGTGTCTCGCGCGCGGCGCGGTTGCGTGAGCTTCCGCCCATCCGCGTCGGCGAAGTCACTCTGGACAACGCCGCGGATGTGGTGACCGGCTGGGTCAACGACGGCGTGACAGCCGTGTGCGCGCAAAGCGACGAGATAGCCTGCCTCGTCCTGTACGGCATTCACCAAGCGCGGCTGCGTTGTCCACGCGACCTCGCGGTGATGGGCGTGGACGCCAGCCCGATGGGTGTCGTCAGCACACCACCACTGACCACGGTGCAATTCGACCCGTGCGCGGTCGCCGACGTGGCGGTCGCTGCCCTCTTCAAACGATTGGGACACCCAGCCCCACCATCTCGTGAGCTAACCGATATCGCCCGCCTAATAGTGCGCTCTTCGACCTAGTGGTTCAGCGCCGACTGGACTGGTGCGGCCGTTTCTGGCCGCGCTGGACATCCCATGGTTAGGCGCATAACCTTCGGGGTTGACGGGATCCGTTTGGGATCCATTCGTGGCGAGGAGACACACCAATGACGGTGCAGGCTGTACTAGACGAGATCCGTGAACGACCCGGCACCGGTGAGGTGATTGCGGTTGTCGATCCCGCCACCGAGGAGCAGATCACCGAGTTCAAAGACTGCGGCCAAGAAGCCGTCAACGACGCGGTTGCCCGCGCGAAGGCATCCTTCGAATCGGGTGTTTGGCGGGATATGGCTCCCAGCGAGCGGGCCAAGGTGCTCTGGCGCGTCGGCGAGCTGATCGACCAGAACGCGGAGATTCTGGCCGAGCTTGAATCGCTCAACGCCGGCATGACCCCGCTACAAGCGCAGGGAACGGTGTCCGTCGGCTCTGAGTTTTTCCGTTACTACGCCGGCTGGTGCACCAAGATCGAGGGCATCGCGGCGGACGTGCACACCGGCGGTCTCACGGGCATCGACTCGCATCAGCACGCCTACACCCTCAAGGAACCCTATGGCGTGGTGGGCCTGATATTTCCCTGGAACGGACCGGTCTTCAATTTCTGCTGCAAGCTCGCGCCGTCGCTCGCGGCGGGCTGCAGCAGCGTGGTCAAGCCCGCCGAGGAGACCCCGCTGTCGGCGCTGGTGTTGGACAACATCCTGCACGAGGCCGGGGTGCCCGAGGGGGTGGCCAACCTGCTGTTGGGCTACGGACACACCGCGGGCGCTGCGATCACCGCGCACCCCGACGTCGAGAAGGTCGCCTTCACCGGGTCAACCGAAGTCGGCAGAGCAATCGTGGCGGCGGCGGGCGTCAGCAACCTGAAGAAGGTCACGCTGGAACTCGGCGGCAAGTCGCCGGTAGTGGTCTTCGACGACGCCGACCTGTCGAAGGCCGTTCCGATGGCCGCCTTCGGCACCTTCATTCACTCCGGCCAGGCGTGTGTCTGCGGATCGCGCATCTTCGTCCAGCGCGGAGTCTACGAGCAGTTCGTGGATAGCCTGGCGAACGTCGCGAACGGACTGCCACAGGGCGGCCCCAAGGACGAGGGCAGCTTGATCGGCCCGCTGATCAGCCAGAAGCAGCTCACCCGTGTTTTGGGCTACCTCGACCAGGGCAAGTCCGACGGTGTCGAAGTCGTCACCGGCGGGAACCGGCTGGACCGAAAGGGCTACTTCGTCCACCCGACCGTGCTCACCAACGTCGCATCCACGAGCAGGCTGTTCCAGGAGGAGATCTTCGGGCCCGTGGTCGCGGTCATCCCGTTCGACGACGAGGACGAAGCGGTCGCACTGGCCAACGACAGCACCTACGGATTGGCCGCCACCGCCTGGACCCGAGACCTGGGCCGCGCACACCGCATAGCCAAGCGGTTGAAGGCCGGAACCGTGGGGCTGAACTGCCAGATGCAGTTCGACCACTCCATGCCTTTTGGCGGGTACAAGCAATCGGGCTGGGGCTACGAGTCCGGCAAAGCGGGCCTCGAGACCTACCTGCAAACGAAAATCGTCTGGGCGCAAACGTAACTGTGATATCGGGAGTCGCTGCCCGAATTCCATTGAATCACATGCGATTTGATACACATGGGAGGCACCGCCGGCCGATGGGTGGATCGCCTGAGTTTCGTCATCCCTTGAGGCCGCGATGGACGTCCGAAAAGGGTTGTGCCAACTAATATGTCACCCCGCACCGCCGGGACGTCGGCGGGCGCCATATACCAGCACCTCACCGCGTATTCCTTTGAGATGGCATGCCTCGGCGACCGACCACTCGATACCCGCGGGATCGCCAATCGCCTTGCGCGCAGACTCGGTAACCCGCACCGTGCTGGCCGGTGCCGCGCCGGTGACTCGGCTGGCGAGATTGACCGGGCTGCCGTACCAGTCGCCGGCGCGGTTGACGGCGTGACCGAACGCAAGTCCGACTCGTAGTCGCGGGAAATCGTCGGCGGCCGCGGCATCAACGATGTCCAAAACGGTCACCAGTAGCTTGAGCGGGTCTGCGCAGACCAGCATCACGGCGTCGCCGATGGTTTTGACGAATTGGACGGGACTTGCGACAACCTCGTGGGCGAGATCCGCCAGCCGAAAGGCGACCAGGCCCAGATCTTCTGGCGGCATCTGCTCCCCGAGCCGGGTAAAACCCACCAGGTCGGCGAAAGCCACCGCGACTTCCCGCGCTCCCGGCAGGCTGCCGGCGGCGCGCTCAAATACGTTGATCGCTTCAGTTTCAAGAGAATGCCGCAAGGCCACCCGCAACAGACCATCAACCATCGGGCCTAGTAGTGGGTCGGCACCGTGTGCCAGCCCTTCGAAGGCCTGGGCGAGTTCGAGTTCGGTGGCGCCTGGATGCAGCAATGCCTGCAACCCCGCCTGACGCATTGCCACCGCCACACCGGTGAGACCGTCCATCAGGAGTCGCACGATCAACACGATCTGGACCGGGTCTAGCCCCAGATCAACCAACCGCGCGGCCGGTAGAACCGATTCGGCATCCGCCCGCGACTGCAGACGTGCATCGGGGTCTTCCGCACGCACCAGGCCGGCGGCGCGGTGCAGTTGTTGCAGCAGTTCGAGGCTGACGCCGCTGGACTCCGAAATTTCTCGCGGCGAGACCAATGTTCCGTCATCGCCGATCATGCGCTCGGCCGGCAGCAGCAGCGGACTGTACGTGCAACGGATCTGATCGATATTAAAGCCGCGAGCGAGCAACCATCGAATGAGCTCGGCGCGCTCCTGACGCGCCCGCCCTTCCAGGTCGTCGAGCAGCCCTAGTGCCTCGAGGTCTCGGTTGTTCGGGTCTGCTGCCACGGCGTCAACGTACAACACCGCGCCGATTTCCGGCATGAGTCGCTGACCGGCATTCAGCTGTCGTGAGACATGGTTTCGTCCCGTTGTGCGGATACGGGTTCGGTGGGCCACAGTGCCATGCGATCGATGAGCCGATCGCGCAGAACGAGCGTGTGAAAGAGAACCGCACACACGTGGGCGGTGAACGTCAGGAAAAGCAGGAATGCGAAAACAGTGTGGCACTCGCGGAGCACCCCATAGACATCGATGTTGTGCGGTGCGATACCGGGCAGATGAAGTGGCTCCACGAGAGTGATCGGGAATCCCGCCGCCGACAGCATGGCCCAGCCGATCAGGGGTTGGACGAGCAATAGGGCGTAAAGCAGGTATTCCGACCACGTCGCGATGCGCCGTTCGGCGCGGCTCATGGTGGCCAAAAACGCCGGTAGCTTGTGGGTGAGCCGATTCACCAGGCGCACCACTGCGAAGACCAGGATCAACACCCCCAACGGCCGGTGGATCGCCAGCAGCAGCGGGTAATAGCTCAACGAAGCGATCATGGTCACGCCGATGAACAGTTGCGCGATGACCATAGGCGCCATCAACCAATGCAAAATTCGCGACGGTAGTGCGAAACGCGTTGGAGCGGTGGTTGTTTCGCCAGTCATCGGAGCACCTGGCTGACGTTGACCTCGCTGGGTGTCTTGGGTTCCGTGGCGCGGCGGGTGAAGGAGCGCGCGTAAACGGCCGATCTCGCAGCGGGCAGAGGGTCATCGGAGGCTGTGATGCCGTCCGGGAGCACTAGCGGGTCGAAGTTGATATCGCGCGCGTTGCCGGCCTCCTCGGTTTGTACCGCGGAGATGCTGATGGTGCCGGCTTCGATGGACCGCCTCGACTGCGGCCAGGGTTTGGTGGCGTCGTTGGTCGGATCGCCCGGCTCACCGATTGTGATGACCAGCCGCCAACTCAATGGTCGCTGTGCCACCGCGCGGATGAGGTCATCGAACAGGTAATCCTTGCCAGGCACCGAGGACGGGGCCGGCGGGGCTGCCGAGGCTTCTTGCGGAATGGCAGACCAGC
>Ga0307475_10002191_pt1 | contig 11765 bp, 9 predicted proteins | sample atmos_gasesECM1C_FD_203317 | JGI IMG/M metagenome (GOLD analysis project Ga0307475, IMG submission 203317) | Hardwood forest soil microbial communities from Morgan-Monroe State Forest, Indiana, United States - atmos_gasesECM1C_515 | ecosystem: Environmental > Terrestrial > Soil > Temperate...
ATTGGACGGCTGGTGTTCCTTCGATGAGCGTCGCTTCTTTCTCCATCAACTCGGGCGTGAGAGCGCGCAACGGAGAGACGTCGTCGATGATCCAGATGCCGCGTCCATGAGTAGCCATGACTAGGTCAGATTCTCGTGGATGCACTACCAGATCGCGCACCGCGACGGCGGGAAAATCGCTTCCCTTGTACTGCGCCCAGCGCTGACCCCCATCGACGGAGATCCACAAACCAACTTCGGTGCCGAGAAACAGGAGGTTGCGATCCACCGTGTCTTCCTTGATGACATGGACGTAGCCGCGAACCCCATTCTGTTGCACAGGTAGAGCGGTCCAGGTCTTTCCGTAGTCGGTGGTTTTGTAAGCGTAAGGCTTCATGTCACCAAAAGTGTGGCGATCGAAAGTGGCGTACGCGGTGGCCTCGTCGAAGCGGCTTGCTTCAATGGTAGAAACCCACGAATTCTTTGCCAGATCCGGAACGTTGCCCACGACATTGGTCCAGGTTTTCGCGCCGTCGCGTGTGATTTGGAGATTGCCGTCGTCGGTGCCGACCCAGATGATCTCCCCATTCTTCGGTGATTCTGAAATGGAGTAGATCGAGGTATGCATTTCTGCCGCTGAATTGTCGACGGTGACTCCGCCTGACTCCTCCTGCTTCTGTTTTTCCGGATCGTTGGTAGTGAGGTCAGGAGAAATGCGCTCCCATGACTGACCGTGGTCGCGAGAGCGGAACAGGAACTGCGCACCGATATAGATCGCTCCCTTCTCGTGGGAACTCATGTGGATGGGAGTGTTCCAGTTAAGGCGCAATTTCTTCTCGCCGTACTCTGGAAGGGGCTTGATGTTTCGAGTTTCGTGAGTGTAGCGATTGACGCGGCCGAGCTCACCGCCCTGTGACTCGGCGTAGATGTAGGCGGGATCGGAGGGGTCCTCAAACATCCAGAAGCCATCGCCGTTGTACATGTTTTCCCAACGCGAGTTGGTAACCCCGCCAGGGTAGGATGAGTCACCCACCCAGGCAGAATTGTCCTGCAACCCACCATAAACGTGATAAGGATTGGCGTTATCCACGCTCACGTGATAGAACTGCGAAACCGGCAAATTGAACTGGTGCTTCCAACGGGTTCCGCCGTCTTCGCTGCGCCAGAGGCCGCCGTCATCGCCTGCATAAACTACATTGGGATCGGCCGGATCGATCCATATGTCGTGAAAATCGCCATGGGCTCCGCTGGAAACGACGCTGAAACTCTGCCCGCCATTCACGCTTAGCAACAGCGGTCCATCCGGTTTGAAAATCTTACTCTCATCCTTAGGATCGACGATCAGATTGCCGAAATAGAAAGGACGCCAGATCACAAACCGGCTGGAGTCCAAGCGTGTCCAAGTCTTGCCGCCGTCATCAGAACGAAAGAGCGCACTCTTTTTTGACTCGATGTTGGCGTAAACAACTTGCGGCTTGGCGGGCGCTACGGCCAGCGCAACTCGTCCCCACGGCTTTTCCGGCAATCCCTTGCTATTGCTGTCATCGAGTTCCGTCCAATGCTCGCCGGCGTCGGTGGATTTGTACATTCCGCTACCTGGACCACCCGACCGGAATGTCCAGCCTTTACGGCGGAAATCCCACAGAGATGCAAAGATAGTATTGGGTTCCCGCGGGCTCATAGCGATAAGACCACAGCCCGTCGAAGCATTAGCCCCAGCGAGGACCTTCCTCCAGGTCTTGCCTCCGTCGGAGGTCTTGTAAACGCCACGCTCATCGTTGTCATCCCACAAATGACCGGTCGCGCAAGCGTAAACAGTGTTGCTGTCCTTGGGATCAACTAAGATTTTCGCGATGTGCTCGGAATCCTGCAGTCCCATGTTTGTCCAGTTTTCGCCGCCATCGGTGGACTTGTAGACTCCATCCCCAACCGAAACGCTGTTTCGCACCCACGACTCCCCGGTGCCAACCCAAACGATCTTGGAGTTCGATGGGTCAATGGCGACCGCGCCAATGGACTGAACATTCTGCCGGTCGAACACCGGCTTGAACGTGGTGCCGCCATTCACAGACTTCCATACGCCACCACTCGCTGAACCCGCAAACACTGTAAGCCGTCCATTTTCAGTCACGGCCGCGACAGCCGCAATGCGTCCGCTCATAGTGGCGGAGCCAATGTTGCGAGCGGGCAGTCCTGAAATCGTGGCGGCGTCGAACTTGATTGGTGCCTGGGCGGAAACAGCGATCGACAGAAACAACATTCCCGTGGCCAATCCCAGGTTACGGGCACAGCGTGCACGAGCAGTCATCTGTAAGAATCCTCTTAAGGGAATCCAAGTCATTAGCAACGATAGGGCCGGTTAATTCTTCGCGGTTTCCTGCTTTTGAGGTGCTTCCTTCTTGAGAGACGCCGGAACCGCGAACTCGGAAGTTTCCAGTGGCACATTCACCTCGATCTTTTCGTAAGTAACGTACTGCCAGGAACTGGGATCATTCTTGGGGCCGGAAGCCACCGAGAACGGGAACATCACACCGCCAGCCTGCTTATAAGAACCGAGATCGATGACATTTTCCCGGATCGAGCCACGAATAAATTCCTGCGTCTCTTTACGGATTTCAAGATACGTGTCCGGATCGAGATAGTAATAAACGATGTCACCGTTCTTCAGTGTGACCTTCAACCGAAGGGCATCATCGCCATCGACGACGTCGTGACCCAGGTACTCGACTCTGTTCCCTTTTTCCTGGTAGTCGACCAACGGCCCGTCGAAATCCGCGTCAATTAGAAGGTCCCGCATATCGTCGTCTCCCATGAGCATGGGGTCCTTCTTCCCGCCGAAGGGCTCGATTTGCCAACCTGTCGACCCGTCATAGGCCTGGACGGCGGTCATACCCTGAATGGAAAAAGTCTCTCGCACCAGTTTCGGACGCATATTCTCCTGGCTCACCCTGCCGGGAGGGAGGCTTGGACCCTCTATTTTGCCGGTCATGCGCACCGTTTTGATCGCCTTCATCTTGTCCATTCCACCTTTAGCCTGAATGTTCTTATTAACCAGTTCGTCGGCGGTTTGGGACATCCCCAAAAGACTCCAACAAAGTATTGCCAGCAGGACTATCGAATTACGGCGCATGCCAAGAGCTCCTCTGAAAGATTGCACGGGGACAAAACTGTCCTTCACGTCCCTTCGACGTGCTTGTCGGTGGTTTGTAACCAAATTGTCCGGAATAATAATGAAAACAGAGTCGGATTTTGGGGAGGTCTGATCCATCACGCGCGACTACGGTCTGAAAACCATCGGCTTCGGGACTGCCTACTCTATTCGATTCTTCAGCCGATGACAAGACAGCCATCCTCGATACGATTCGAACATTTGCTATTCTTCTTTCTTGTTTTCTTGCAAACTCGAATTTCCGTCCAGCATTCTGGAATCGGCAGCTTACTACCCATCGCGTGTCAGCAATGAGACGTTGGAAGTTCAAGAAATCAAATCGATACACTGATTCTGAGCATCTAACGCCGACCATGAGGAAATGGCAATATGAACCGACCTTTAGCTTTAATTTGCGCGCTTCTGCTGGCGGCTTGCGTGCACGCCCAACAAGACGCCGCTCCCGTCGAGCCAATGGATCAAACTCCGCTGTTCCACGTCAAGGTAATTTCGCGCAGCACCAAAGCGGTGAATTATCGCCATCGTGGCGGCTCCACAACCGTGGATTTCAGAGGAACTGCCCTCATGCCCGAGGCCAGCGGCCGGGCCAAGGTCGACAGCAAAGCAGGACGCCTGGAGATTAACGCTGAATTCGCCCGCTTCCAGCCGGCAACCACGTTTGGCCCGGAATACTTGACCTATGTGCTTTGGGCCATCACGCCCGAGGGCCGTGCTGTGAACCTGGGAGAGATCGTGCCCAACAGCGCAGGGAAGATTAGCCTGAACGTCACAACCCAGCTCCAGGCCTTCGGCTTGATCGTGACCGCGGAACCTTATTTTTCCGTGACCCGGCCCGGCGATAAGGTGGTCGCGGAAAACATCATCCGCCAAGAGACCAAGGGTCTGGAACAACCCATTGACGCGAAGTTCGAGATGCTCGAATCCGGACAATATACCGTGGATATGCCGGCAACACAGCTTCCCGCGACCACGGCTGATCGCAAGACTCCGCTCGACTTGCTTGAAGCGCGCAATGCCGTGGCCATTGCCAAAGCAGCCGGGGCGGATCAATATGCGCCCGATACGCTGAAAAAAGCTGAAAATCTTCTTGCCCAAGCTGAGGACTACCTGCGCCGGAAACAGGGCAGAACTCCCATCGGCACGGTGGCCCGCGGGGCTACTCAAACCGCCGAAGACGCGCGGGTGCTGACTCTGCAAAAGAAAGAGCAGGAAAGGATCGCGGCGGAAAAGCGCGCCATGCAGGAGGCCCGAGAGAAGGCCGAAGCGGAAGCGAAAGCATCGGCTGAAGCGGAAACGCAAGCCAAAACTCAGGCTGAGGAAGACGCCCGCAGGCGTGCTCAGGCCGAAGCCGAACAGGCGACGGCGGAAAAAGCCAGAACCGAAGCCGAGCTGCAGCAAGCCAAGGCCGACGCAGGCCGGTCGGCAGCATTGGCGGAGCAGCAGAAAGCCCAAGCTGCAGCAGCAGAAGCGATTCGTCAAAAGGAAGAAATACGGCAGCGTCTTCTAAAGCAGCTCAACCAGGTTTTGGAAACCAAAGACACAGACCGCGGCCTGGTAGTCAGCATGCCGGACGTGCTCTTCGACACCGGTCAGTACACCCTAAAGCCTGCAGCCCGAGAGCGGCTGGCTAGAATTTCAGGGATCGTGCTCGCCTATCCGGATCTTAGACTGGAAATCGAAGGCCATACTGATAGCATCGGCAGCGAAGAGTTCAACCAGTCGCTCTCTGAGAAGCGCGCCGCGACGGTGAGAGACTACCTGGTCAATGCCGGAGTACCGATCAACAGCGTAATCGCGCGCGGCCTGGGCAAGAATAATCCGATAGCCGATAACTCCACCGCCGCGGGTCGAAAACTGAACCGCCGCGTGGAGATGATCGTTTCCGGTGATGTAATCGGGAACCAGGTGGGACCGAACCCGAATCCCGGAGGTCCGCAATAGGAGGAGCAACCGTCGGACGGATCTTCGATTGCGATGGGAGCAGAATCTCGCTCTGGTATGAGGCCGCTACGCAGCTCCTAACTATGCTGCCTTCTTTTCGCGCCTTACCCTTGCCCATCGTGCCCGCTGCGCTGCCGCGATCTTCTTCCGGGCGGCAACCGATAAGCGTGACCGCTTAACGGTTCCCTTGTTCCCATTGGCCCCAGGCTCCACAATTTTGGTCAGAGTGGCTACGGCCTCTCGAAGGCGTTTCAATTGTTTCTGCTCCTTGCGGAGTTCCTTCAACACACGACGAGTAAGGTTGTTCATAGTTAGTCCTCTAGATAGGTCAGTTCCAAGGCGTTCCCTGCGTCATTCGCGGCCGTCCGCAAGTAGGAACGGTAGTTCTTACCGGCGCCTCGACCGCACAGATCACATCGCGTCTACCTCTTGATGTCGCGGCAAAGCATTATACCCCTCAAACCCTTAGCAATAGGGCTAGTCCGGCGGAAGATCCGGGGTCAATCGAGCTTGACCCCGGTGTGAGCTTCTTGTCGCGTTAGTTAGTGAAGGATGAACTTAGCAAGCTGCTAAGTATGCAAGGAGGCCAAAATGAAACCGCATCCCTTCGCCTTGTTGGTAATCACAGTTTTAATCGGCAGCGGCAGTCTGGCCGCCTTTTGGTTTGATGCCCCTCGTGGAAGCGACCAGCACGCTAAGAAACAAGGTTTGAGGAACAGCGATCAGGCTGAGGCCACGCTGACGGCGAAGCGTATGTACGCTTCGGCGCAGGCATCGTATGACGAACATAACTACCAGGACGCTCTCGAGACTCTTAATGAAGCTGTGCGGTTGGACCCAAGTTCCGCGCCTTCCACACTGCTGAGAGCGCTTACCTACTTTCAAATGGGCAAATACAATGAAGCTGCCCACGACTTCACCGTCGACATTCAGCTTGAGCCCAGCCCCGGCGCTGCCTATTTTCTCCGCGGGCAATGCTATCTCAAATTGGCAAGCTATCAGAGTGCGGTCAGCGATTTTCAAAAGACAGCCGAGCTGGATGCGAATCTACGTGCTCAAGCGATGGCATGGTTGCGGAAAGCCCAAGCTACCTCTCTTGCGGGAGGAAGTCACCGGAAGACTTCCTCTGCTGCGGACGCAGCATGAGTCTCAACAGTCGACGCAGGCCTTACGACTATCTCTGGTCGACTTCTCCCAGCGGAACAACCTTCGTACCCGTACGAAATTTCTTATAATCCCTATAGGTCACATCCTCTTCCACGTTGTAGTCCTTCAGGAGGGCCAGCCGCACGTCGACTTTCACGGCCACGTGCTTGGGCAGCCAGGCTTCTTCGTTGACCCGAGTCTGTTCGACCACTACGCGTGAGCCCTTGTGGATTCGTGCCAGAAACCAGCCGAGCGAGACCGTGTCGATGCACTGCGCGTCAAGTTTCACCCATTGTGATTCGGCTTCGTCGATCCACACCCGGAAGCGGAATTTGAGCAAAATCTTGGCTTCTTTGCTATGCGGCTCGAACCCGGGGCGAGGATCGGCGTCGATCACGTAGGTCTTACGTCCCTCGAGATCGTCAATGCCGGCAAGCTGGAAATTGTAGGCGTCGGTCACCTCCCGCACAAATTGGCGGTCCTTTTCCCGGTTTTTCTGCTCCATTTCGAGGCGCTTCTGGCGCTGATCTTCAGTCTCGTTCTTCCGCTTGTCGATGATCTTCTGAATTTTTTGCTCTTCCTTTGCCGCGTCCTTCTCCGAAAGCGGCTTGTCGTCTTTGGCGATGAGACGCTGCACTTGTTCGTTGTAGAGCATCATGACTTCGTAGGTCTTGGATTCGATGGACCGAAACTCGCCCTTTCTGTTCAGCTTGTGCTCTTCCTCGCGTTGAACATAGGTGTAGTTGCGTTGCTTCTTATCGTTTTCCACGTCGTTTTCGGCTGCCTGGCGGATGAGGTCTTTAATTTGGTCGTTGGTAAGCGTGGCGACGTTTTGGTCTGCGGGTTTGACTTCGGTCGATGCGGCGCGGATGGCGCCCGCCTGAGCCCATGAAGTCCTGGCGAACATGGCCAGGAGCAAAAAAATGACTATCTGCCTCACCTGCATAGTTACGCAACAGGAACCCGGCAAGTTCCAACAAGTCTCGTTTCCCGCCAGAACTCACGACGACTTTGCGGACTTGTGCGACTTGCCCGTGCATTCTGCCTCGAATAGTCTTTCGTCTATCCGGTGCAGCCGCTTTTCAATGCCCGGCCGCAACAGCTTGGTATGAGGGATCTCGAACAAATAATCCACAATGAACCAGATCGGTCTCTCCGTAGTCATCCATTCCAGATGATCGAAGCGGGTCAGGTTTACGGGACGGGAAAATGTACGCAGCGTACGCTCCCGCCGCAAGTTGAAATAGAGGTTGAAGTAACTCATGGCCAGCTCGCGCAAAGAGCGGTAGACGGGTTCGCGGTAACGGCAGCCGGCATAATTCGATTTCGCAATTGCGCCCCAATGCCCATCGATGCGATAGATGGCAAGCACATGGTCGGTATCATGCTCGGCTTCTAAGTCCCAGATCAGCGGCGGGAAGCCGTTTGCACGCAATGCGGCCGCAGCGAAGATCGCTCCTTCGAGACAGTGGGAAGTTTCCTCGCGTAGCACGAGGCGCGGCGACCAGGCGGTGTCCTCCAGGTGATATGGCGTCTCGTCGAGGAAACGTTGAATGCCGTACGGATCTTTGAAGCTGCGCAGCTTGCGAAGTTCGGCGGGCGTGAAGCGGTTGTTGGCCTCGGCCATCGTTATCCGCAGTTTAGACGATTGGTAGACAGAAGCGCATTAACCACGTAGGACACAGAATTGTTGGATGCCAGGGCTGCTTTCAATAGCTTCCTGATTTAACTCATCCAAATATCTGCGCCAGCTCCGTCGGGGTGTCCACCACGACATCCGGCGGAGCTTCGCACAGCGTGTGCGGAGCAAAACCATAGGTGACGCCGCAGGTCCACAGACCAGCATTGCGGCCGGTGATCACATCCACGGAGGAATCTCCGACGATGACGGCTTCTTCGGAACGCGTGCGAGTTTGATCCAGCAAAGTGCGCGCACCCAACGGGTCCGGCTTCTTGGTGGCGAAGCTGTTACCGCCATAAACGTGGACGAAGAACTCGGCCAGTCCCAGGGCCTCCACGATGGCACGCGACGGATGTACCGGCTTGTTGGAGAGAACGGCCATCTGGCGGCGACCGCCATTGGAGTTGCGGACGGCGGCGAGAGTCTCCGAAATCCCGTGGTAGAGGTGCGTGTGATCGAGCTTGTGGACGCGATAGTAGGCCAGAAAGTATTCCACAGCCGTCTTCACTGAAGCTTCATCCTTGGGGTCACCCAGGGCGCGCCTGATCAGCACGGGGGCGCCATCTCCCACGTACGAAGCGATTACCTCACCCGGCAATTCGGGACGTTTGAAGTGCCTGAGTGTCGCGTTAACCGAATGAACCAGGTCCAGCCGCGAGTCGATCAACGTGCCGTCGAGATCAAAGATAATCAATTTGATCTTTCGGGGATCGAATTGGCGGTGGAACTTGATCATTCATCTACCGTTACTCCAGTATATTCGCGACCCCTCGTCTGGATTTACAATGCATCTGCGGGTTTCAAACTCGCCAGCAGGAGAACGGATGGCGACGCTAAAGACAGATCCCAAACCAGCCAGCCTGACCGACAGCGATATCAAGAAATCCAGCAAAAGCTATGAGGGCCTCTCCCCCCAGCAACTGATTGAAGCCTACCGCATCATGTTCACCTCTCGGCGCATCGACGATCGGGAGATCATGCTCAAGCGTCAGCAAAAGATCTTCTTCCAGATATCCGGCGCGGGGCATGAAGCGGTGGGCGTGGCCGCGGCTCTTGCCCTGAAGACGGGTTACGACTGGTTCTATCCTTACTATCGGGACCGCGCGCTCTGTCTCACGCTGGGTGCCACTCCTTACGAAATGTTCTTGCACGCCATGGGCGCGGCTGACGATCCCAGCTCCGGTGGCAGGCAGATGCCCTCGCACTGGAGTTATCCGCGACTTCATATCGTCACCGGATCGTCGCCCACGGGAACGCAGATTCTGCAGGCTGTAGGCTGTGCCGAAGTGGGCCGTTACCTGACTGCCCATCCCCAAGCAGCCAGGAAGAGCAACGGCGATTATCGCCAGTTCAAGGAAGCGGTCTTCCACCCGGACGAGGTCACCTACGTTTCCCTCGGCGATGGCACCACCAGCGAAGGCGAGTTCTGGGAGGCGCTGAATACTTCGTCCAACCTCCGGCTGCCCCTGATATTCGTGGTGCAGGACAACGAATACGCCATCTCGGTGCCCGTCGAAGTGCAGACTGCGGGCGGAAACATCTCACGCCTGGTCTCGGGCTTTCCCGACTTTCACTTCGAAGAGGTTGATGGGACGGACCCCGTGACGAGTTATGCCGCGTTCACTCGCTCGGTCGCGTACTGTCGCGCCGGGCATGGTCCGGCGTTTATCCACGCCCACGTAATCCGGCCGTATTCGCACTCGCTTTCCGACGACGAGCGGCTTTACCGCCCAGATGCTGAACGCCAGCGTGATGCTGCCCGTGATCCCATCTCGCGCATGCAGATGTTTCTCATCCGCGAAGGTATTCTCGACGAAAAGGGCATCAACCGGCTGGAGAAGCAGGTCGACGATAGTCTGCAAGAAGCGGTTGATCAGGCCCTCAAGGCCGCTCCGCCCACGCCTGACACAGTCACCAGGTTTGTCTATTCACCGCATCTCGATCCCACATCCTCCGCCTTTGAGACCCAACCTGTGGCTGCAAAGGCGGAAGCGCCATCCGCCGATGGCAAGAAGATCGCGCCAAAGACAATGGCCGATCTGATCAACGCTACCTTACGCGACGAGATGCGGCGCGATGAACGCATTGTGATTTTCGGCGAAGATGTGGCCGATTGCAGCCGGGAACAGTATTTGCAACAGAAGACGGTTAAGGGCAAGGGCGGCGTGTTCAAGTTGACCGCAGGATTGCAATCTGACTTCGGCTCAGATCGCGTATTTAACTCGCCGCTGGCCGAGGCCAACATAGTCGGACGTGCCACGGGGATGGCTACTCGCGGACTCAAGCCGGTGGTCGAAATCCAGTTTTTCGATTACATCTGGCCGGCCATGATGCAATTGCGCAATGAGTTGCCGCTGATCCGCTGGCGCTCGAACAATGGATTCTCGGCCCCATGCGTGATACGAGTGGCCATCGGCGGATATCTGACTGGCGGGGCCATCTATCACTCCCAGTGCGGCGAGAGCGTGTTTACGCATATCCCCGGATTGCGCGTCGTGTTTCCCTCAAACGCGCTCGATGCGGCGGGCTTGCTGCGCACCGCAATTCGCTGCGACGATCCTGTTCTCTTCCTCGAGCACAAGCGCCTCTACCGTGAAACCTATGGCCGCGCAGCATATCCGGGGCCGGATTACATGGTCCCATTCGGCAAGGCAAAAATCGTGCAGCCGGGAACCGACCTATCCATGGTTACCTACGGAGCAGTGGTGCCGCGCGCTCTGCAGGCCGCACAGAAGCTGGAGCGCGAGCATGGCGTCAAGGTCGAGTTGATTGACCTGCGCTGTCTGAATCCTTTCGACTGGGAGACGATTGCCGCCTCTGTCCAAAAAACCAACCGTGCAGTAGTTGCGTATGAGGACACTTTAAGCTGGGGCTACGGCGCAGAGATTGCGGCCCGCATTGCCGATCAAATGTTTGACCATCTGGACGCCCCGGTACGGCGCGTCGCCGCCCAGGACACCTACGTTGCCTATCAGCCCATTCTGGAGAATGCCATCCTGCCCCAGGTGAACGACCTGTTTCGGGTGATGAAGGAACTGGCGGAGTATTAGCGCACTGATGAACTACTGAAACTTTCCAATGGCTTAACTTTGGATTCCTTCAGGATGAGGACTATCGGCGCGGCTCAGAGTAATTCAGTGCGCAGCCTGCGATCTTTGGGAAAGAAAATCGTCACGGCACTGTTTGGCGGCAGAGAGTAACTCTGCAAACTCCGGAGTGCCCCGTAGCTTCGCCCACACGGACTCGTTCTGCAAACCCGCGTATGCGCAAAAGTGCGCGGCGATCGAACTCCTGAGCATTTGTACGGCTAAATCTTTCTTCCCGCAAAACAGAAGGTCGCCCCCAACCACATATCGTGGTTCTGGGTCTGAATCTGCGAGTAGACTGGCCACGTTTTCCCGGGCGAGGGACGCCGCATCGGCGGACGAGGGGTTTTCGATGCACGCCGCCATCATGCGAAAATCCCAACCACCTGGATCCTTGAATTTCTCGGCGATTTCCTTCGCCTGAACTAATTTTCCCTCGCGGATGTAGTGGCGCATAAGGTTGTCATATGCATACACCGATCCAGCATCGAGCTGAAGAAAATCCATCGCCCGCGCGTAGTTACCAAGTTGGTCGAACGTTAATAGGCACCCGCGCAGCATAAAGTTCCCGGAATCCAGGGCCAAGGCGGTGTCACACTCGTGGGCGGATTCGTCGACCGCTCCTCCATAGCGAAGGACATATGCCAGGGCAAAGTGCGCTTGTGCATTCTCTGGATGCCGTGTCACCAGCGTCTTCGCGTCCTGATAGGCCTTGACCAACTCACCTTGTTCGACCCGATTGGTGATTAGCCACGCGACCGCA
>Ga0307475_10002193_pt1 | contig 11762 bp, 6 predicted proteins | sample atmos_gasesECM1C_FD_203317 | JGI IMG/M metagenome (GOLD analysis project Ga0307475, IMG submission 203317) | Hardwood forest soil microbial communities from Morgan-Monroe State Forest, Indiana, United States - atmos_gasesECM1C_515 | ecosystem: Environmental > Terrestrial > Soil > Temperate...
CGATGCCCAGCTTTTTCTGGAGTTCTTCAAGGGAGTGACCCTTGGTCTCGGGATAAAAGAGCAATACGACCACAAACTGTAACACCATCATTGCTGCGAAAAACACAAACGGGTAGCCGCCCGACTTAGCTGCCATCACCGGGAAGGCGAGCGAAATGATCCCGTTCACAAGCCAATGGGAGAAACTCCCCAGACTCTGACCCTTCGCGCGCACACGGTTCGGGAAAACCTCACCGATATAAACCCAGATCACCGCGCCTTGCGAAAAGGCGAAAAAGGCGATGTAGCCGATAAGTAGCCATACCAGCAGTTGTTCATTCCTGTGGGTCAGGAAAATGGCCGCAACCCCGGCAAGGCATAGAGCGGTGCCCACGGCCCCGGTCAGCAAAAGCTTCTTGCGGCCCACCTTGTCGATGAGCGACATGGCCAGCATTGTAAACACCAGGTTGGTAGCGCCGATCGCGACCGCCTGCAGATCGGAGGAAACCTTGCTGAAACCCGCAAAAGCAAAAATGTCGTTCAGGTAATACAAAATCGCATTGATGCCGGAAAGCTGATTGAAGAGCCCGATGGTGACGGCCAGAAAAATGGGCAGGCTATACTTCCTCGAAAAAAAGGCTTCGTGAGTGACATGTTCGGCGTCTATGGATTCCACGATTTCCTGCAATTCCTGTTCGTAATTTTCCTCGCCAATCATTCGAAGAACGTCGCGCGCTTCATCGACTCTCCCCTGCTTCGCCAGCCAGCGAGGACTCCGCGGAATGAAGAACAGCATCACAAGAAAAGCGGCGGCTGGAATCGCGGCTACACCAAGCTTCCAGCGCCATTCGGTTGCGGCGAGTCCAAATAAACCCACGATGTAATTTGAGAAATACGCCGCCAGGATCCCCAACACGACGTTGAACTGAAATAGCCCGACCAGTCGCCCGCGCCATTTTGCAGGCGCAATTTCCGTGATGTACATGGGGCCAAGCACAGAGGATCCACCAATCGCCAGTCCGCCAATGACGCGGAAGAGAACGAGCGCTGTCCAATTCCAAGCGAGGGCACAGCCGATGGCCGAAATCAGGTACAGCACGGCCATCACGCGCAGACTGTCCCGACGCCCATATTTGTCGCCGGGAATTCCCGCCATCATCGAACCGATGATGGTTCCGACGAGCGCGCTCGAAACAGTAAGCCCGAGAGAGGTTGGGCTGAGGTGGTAAAGATCGCGCAGAGCCTGGGTGGTGCCCGCAATGACCGCAGTGTCAAACCCGAAGAGCAGTCCGCCCAATGCGGCGACCACTGCACTTCCGAGCAAATAAGGGTTCAGTTTCATCGATTCCGCTCGGACCGGAGCGTTCTCCCCTGTGGTATCGAAATCCGCCGCTCGCCTTCTTCAAACTCGCCGCTTCTTGAACGCCCGAGGTCGGCGAAAGTCGCCCGATTGTAATCGATTTTCACGGAATCGCGCGGAAGTTCTGCGCGGAGGGTTATTGTTGGGCCGGAAGCTCCCCGCCAACGCGGAAGTGTGCGCTCCCCGGTTACGGCGTCTTCGAGTCGCGCCGGAATCAGATCTTCACGCCGACGCCAAGCTTCCGGAGAATATCTTCCATGAGGCACCACTTTGTGAAGCCAGATTGCAGCAGGTTGGCGCCTACGAATGCGGTGAACCAATACCAATTGTGATTCACCCAGGTCCCAAGCGCCAGCGATAGCAGAACAAATGTCCCCGCGATGATCCGAATGTATTGCTCGAGCCTCATTTTGCACCTCGTTCACTCAAGTAATAAAGAACCGGAACCGCCATTCGCGACAGCAGAGTAGAAGCCACCTCGCCCGCCATCAGCGAAATGGCCAATCCTTGGAATATGGGATCAAACAGGATGACCCCTGCGCCCGCTACCACGGCGGCGGCGGTCAGCAGCATTGGCCGGAACCTCACCGCACCCGCGTCCACCACCGCCTCTTCCAGCGTCATTCCCTCGTCGCGCCGCAATCTGATGAAGTCCACCAGAATGATGGAATTCCGCACGATGATTCCCGCCCCGGCGATAAAGCCGATCATGGAAGTGGCGGTGAAAAAAGCGCCCATTGCCGCGTGCGCGGGCAGAATACCGACAAGCGTCAACGGAATCGGCGCCATGATGACCAGCGGTGTCTTGAATGACTGGAACCAGCCAACCACCAGCACGTAAATCAGCACCAGGACGGCAGCGAACGCTAGCCCCAGATCGCGGAAAACTTCGTACGTGATGTGCCACTCTCCGTCCCACTTGACGGCAATCTTCTTGACGTCCGGCGGCTGTATCGACGTGAACTGCTCGATCTTGTAGCCTTCCGGCAGCTTTAGTGCACCAATCTTTTCACCGAGCTTTCCGATGGCGTAAACCGGACTCTCTTCCGCTCCCGCCACATCCGCAGTGACGTAGACGACTTCGCGCAAGTCCTTGCGGTAGATATTCTTTTCGCCAATGCCTTCTTTCACTTTTGTCAGCTCGCCGAGCGGCACGATCGCCCCATCAGGCGCGTTCAAATACAAATTACGGAGGCTCTCCGCGCTCGAGCGACTGGCGCGTGACAGTTGCACGCGAATCGGCACATCTTCGCGCTCGCTCGGGACGTGCATCAGGCCGGCATCTTTTCCGGCCACGGCAACGGCCAGCGTCTCGGAGACATCTGTGGTGCTGATCCCCCGCGCACCCGCTTTGTCCGGCTCGACCTCGAAATCGATCTTTCTTTCATCCGCGGCAACGTACCAGTCCACATCGACGACTCCGGGCGTGCCGTCGAAAATCCCACGAATCTGCCTGGCCACCTCGATTTGGCGTTTATAGTCAGCGCCGTACACTTCCGCTACCAGTGTCGAAACTACCGGCGGCCCCGGAGGCACCTCCGCGACTTTTAGGCGCGCGTTCCACTTCTTCGCGATCTCCTGAATCGGCCCGCGCATTTCCTTCGCGAGTTCGTGGCTTTGCCTGCTGCGTTCATCCGTTGACCGCAGATTCACCTGGATATCGCCCTGATTTGTTCCGCGACGCAGATAGTAGTGCCTCACCAGGCCGTTGAAGTTGTATGGGCCGGAGGTACCGGCATACATCTGGTAGTTCAGAACCTCGCGCTCGGTATGCAGGTACTCGCCAATCTCCTGCTCGAGCGCCAGCGTACGTTCGAGCGGTGTGCCTTCGGGCATGTCAACAATCACCTGGAATTCACTTTTGTTGTCGAACGGCAGCATTTTTACGCGCACCGCCTTGAAGGCCACGAGCGAGCAGGCCAGCAAGAACAGGGCCACCACAGTTCCGAGAAACATCCGGCGTTTGGAGCTGCTTCGGATCAGCCCGTTCATCCCTTGCCGGTAGAGCCGCGTGGCCGTTCCTTCCGCTTCTCCCCCCGTATGTTTACCGGTTCGCGCGCGCAACAGGCGCAGTGCCGCCCACGGCGACACCACAAACGCAATGATCAGAGAAAACATCATGGCGGCGGAGGCGCCGACGGGAATGGGACGCATATACGGCCCCATCAAGCCCCGTACAAAAGCCATCGGCAGAATGGCCGCAATCACGGCGAAAGTCGCGAGAATCGTCGGGTTTCCCACTTCATTGACAGCCTCGACCGCAACCTCGCCGGGCGGCCTGCCTTTGTTTTCTGCCAGGCGAAAGTGCCGAACGATGTTTTCCACGACCACGATCGCATCGTCCACGAGGATGCCAATGGAGAAGATCAGCGCGAACAGGGTGACGCGGTTCAGCGTGTAGCCGTACGCGTAAAAGATGAACAGCGTTAACGCAAGAGTCACCGGAATGGCCAGCAACACTACACCGGACTCCCGCCAGCCCAGTGCCAACGCCACCAGCAATGTCACCGAGAGCGTTGCCAGAAAAAGATGCTTTAGCAGTTCGTCGGACTTGTGCTTTGCGGTTTGACCGTAGTTTCGAGTCACCGTTGCCTGGACGTCCGTCGGCAGCACATAGCCACCGAGCGAATCCATTCTTTCGAGGACCGCCTTCGACACGTCCGTCGCATTTGCGCCCTTGCGCTTGGCAACGGCCAGTGTCACGGCGGGATATGTTTCGTTTGACCCGGCGTGCGCGCCGCCGGTCCCGAAAAAAGCATAGTCTACCGGCTCTTCGGGACCATCCGCGACGCTCGCAACATCTCCCAGATACACCGGGCGCCCGCTCTCGACGGCCACGACGATTTTCCGCGCCTGTTCCGCGGTCTCGAGAAAAGCGCCGGCTTCTACCGTGAATTCTTGGTTGCCCTCGGCAAACGCTCCCACCTGCAAGCGCTGATTGTTCATCGGCAAAGCGCGGGTAATTGCGAGGGGAGTCGTACGGTAGGCGGCAAGTTTCTCGGGATCCAGCGTGATCTTGAGTTCGCGTCTCTGGCCGCCAAGCAGGGTGGTTTCCGAAACGCCTTCCACCTGCCCCACGCTCTGCTGAACTTCCGCGGCAACGCGCCGCAAGGTGAAGCCGTCATAGCCCTTGCCCCAAAACGTGATGGCGAGGACCGGAACGTCGTCGATCGAGCGCACTTTGATCAGCGGCTCGGTCGCTCCTTGCGGGATGCGGTCAAAATTTGCGTAGAGCTTGTTGTACGTGCGGACAATCGCGTCCTCTTCCCGGATGCCGACATAGAACCTCACGATCACCAGCGCGCCGCCCGGCTGGCTTGTCGAGTACAGGTACTCCACCCCAGGAATTTCCCGGAGCAAGCGTTCCATGGGAATGGTGACCCGCTGCTCTACCTCCGCCGCTGGCGCGCCCGGCATTCCCACGTATACGTCCAGCATCGGCACAACGATCTGCGGCTCTTCCTCACGCGGCGTCTCGAAGATGCTGAACAGTCCGAGCAGCAGAGAAGCGATGACCACCAGCGGAGTTAACCGCGAATCGATAAACGCGTGCGCGATTTTTCCCGCCAGTTGAGGCTTCACGGGTGACGCTCCCCGCCCTCTGAGGCGAAACCGTAAACTTTTTTTCCGTCGAGTTCCTGCGCTCCTGGATTCAAGACCAGTGTCTCGCCATCATTCAGACCCGAAAGTACTTCCACCCGAGTGCCACGGCTCTTGCCCAAAGTCACCAAGCGCAAATGGGCTACCCCGTCCGAACGGACGAGGTAAATTCCGCGGAGCTGTCCACGTTCGACCAGCGCGTCGGTGGGCACGATGAGCGCGCGCTTTTCCCCGTTCACGAAGAATGCACGCCCGAACATTCCTGACTGCACATCTGGATCTTTGGCTAGATCGATTCGCGCTTTCGCTGTGTGCGCGGCCGGGTCGGCACCTCCCTCAATCTCCGCTACTTTTCCCGGAATGGTTCTTTGCGACTGTCCATCCAGCTCGACACGCGCAATCGTGCCTTTATGGACGGCCACGAGGGCGTCCGCCGGCAGAGTGACCTCCAGCTGATAGTCCCCGGTATCCTCCACGACAAACAACAGCATTCCGGGCGAAATCAGCGATCCTGGCTCCACCTGCCGCCGCACCACGCGCCCATCAAATGGCGCTACGATTCGAGCGTAGCCGGCCACGCTCGATGCCGCCTGCAGTTCGGACTTTGCCTGTAATGCACCCGCTTGCGCCTGCCGTAATCCAGCCTTAGCCTGTTCGAGCCCCGCTTGCGCTGCCTGGTATTTCGCCGCAACTTCATCAAACTCCTGTGGACTTACGGATTTCTGTTCTTTCAGGTACAGATACCGCTCATAGGTCTTCTTGGCCACGTCACCTTGCGCTTCGGCCGCCGCCACAGCCCTGGCTGCCTGCTCGACTCCGGCATTCGATGCCTGTTCCCGAGCCTGCGCGGAGTTTCTTCGCGCTCCGAGTTCCCGCTCATCGAGTTGCGCCAACAGTTGGCCGCGCTTTACCGTGTCGCCCTCGCGCGCGGCTACTTGTACGACCGTGCCCATGGCCCTCGCGGCCACTTGAGCCGTCGAAGCCGCAATAACCGATCCCGGCACTGCTATCTCATCCGGCACAGTCTGTATCTGGATTTTCCCCGTGCGTATGCCTGCGACGCTTTCCACTTTCGGCGTCGGACCCTCGTTTCCGCCCCCGCATCCTATGACGAGCGAAGCCAGCCCCATCCACAACGCCCAATTCCATCGCCTTATCATTTCCCGCAACATCGTGATCACTCTCATTGCTAATCTGCCCCCGCAATCAGCGTCGACTCCGTCGTCAGTACGCCCGCCGCGCGCTCGAGCTGCGCTCGAGCCACTCGCCAGTCGTGCAGCGCCGACAGATAACCGGTCGTGGCTTCGAGTCGTGCGGTCTGTGCGCGGAATAACTCTGTCGCCGTGGTCAGTCCCGTTTCATACCTGTTCTCGACAATGCGCAGACTCTCGGTGGCTTGTTCCGACGCGTCACGGGCGGTGGCCGCACGCTGGGCCGCCGAGCTGGCGTCGAGATAAGCTTTCCTGACTTCGAGTTGCACGGCGGAACGAAACCATTCCACATCATGTTTTGCCTTGTTGGCGTTGGCTTCGGCCTCCGCGACCCTGGCCTTTTGCGCCCCGCCCGCAAACAGGTTGAACTCCAGCCGAGCTCCAGCCGTCCAGTTCGTGCCCGAGGGGCCGCCCAGGGTCATCGCATCGCGTTCCGCGCTGCCAAACAACCCGATCTTTGGGCCGAATTCCGATTTGGCTGCTTTTCTTTCCTGGTCCATCGCCTCTTGTTCGAATTGTGCGGCGCGGAGCGACGGCCGTTGCTCGAGCGCGGTCTCGATCCACTCCTCGGTCGTCTTCCGCGAGGCCGCGGGTTCGCTCAGATTTCCTCGAGGCTCCGTCTGTGCGTCGACCGGCAGGCCCATGTCGCGCGCCAGTTGCATATTCGCGAACGCCAGTTCGTTTTCTGCCCGAATGTGCCGGTCCTTCATCTGTGCCAGGAATACCTTGGCGCTCAGCAAATCAGAATCCACGATGAGCCCGGCCTTGTGCATTGTCTCCATTCGCGCGGAGTTTGCTTCAGCGGCCTTCACCGCTTCGTTCGCTGCCAGCAAGTTTTCCCGAAGCACCAGCACGCCGTAGTAGTGGCGAACCACTTCGAGGATCAGATCCTGGCGGGCTTGCTCGGTCTGAAAGTCTGCCGCGGTTACAAGCTTCTTCGCGCTTCGTTGCTGAAATAAGCTCTGCCCCGAATCGAACAGTTTCCATTGCCCGTCAAACCGTGTCTGAAAGTTGTCCAGCGGCCTGGGGGTGTTCAAACTGTTCAGCGCGAAGTCCGCCGCCGAGAATTGCCGTTGCGTCAATTTTGTGCCGAAGACGTACACCGGGTTGTTGCCGCGGGTGAAGTCCTGGTGGAAATCAACCCTGGGAAACCACGCTGCTTGTGCTTGCTTCAGTCGAGCACGCGCTCGGTCGCCTTCATCCTCGGTCGATCGCAACGCGGGATTCTGGTCGAGCGCCATCCGCACGGCCTGCTCGAGCGTCAGCGGACTCGTCTTCTCGCCTTCCTGCGCGAGCAGTGGTGTCCCGAGCGCCAACCGCAAACACAAAGCGAGTCCCGCCGCGACCCGCCAAACCGGCCTGCCATTCCGCTGCATGAAGATTCCTCAAGTGGCGGTCTGTTCCGCCAGCGTGCCTGGCTTGAGCCAAGGCGTGCTTTCCTCTTGTATTTCGCAGTGCGTTTCAAGTTCCGCGCTCTTCTGAAGCATTGCGCCCACGCTGCAGTACTTCTCTTCCGACAACCGAATCGCTTGTTCCACCGCCGCCTTCTCAATTCCGTAGCCTTTCACAACGTGACGGATCCGCAACGCGGTGAAAACCTGCGGCGGCCGGTCGGCTTGGTCCGCTTCTACGTGCACTTCATACCCGGTGACCCGCTGGTGATGCTTTTGGCGGAGCATGGTGATGACGTCGAACGCGGTGCACCCTGCGAGCGCCACGGCCACAAGTTCAATCGGCTTTGCTCCGCTTGCTCCTGCGGCATCATCCAGAAGGATGTGGTGGCCGCTGCCGGTTTCGGCCACAAATTGACGCTGCGAATTGAGCGCCTGTGTAAGACTCACGCGTGCCGATATCATTTCTGCCTCCCGCTGGTCTCCACCTAACAAATGCAAACGGGCGGGATTTGTTACCGAGAATTTTGCCGGGGTGCTCTAAGGGCATCGCCGCAAGACACACCGGGTAACTCCCGCCGCTTCAGCGGTTTCCGCTCTCTGGGCGGCGCCGGCAGTCGAATTCGCTCCCTGTGCTATGTTTAAACAGCGATGCGCAAGGAAATTGAGCAGGCCGTGGCGCTGTTGGCGGAAAGGGACGCCAAGTCCCTCGAACAGGCGCTCGAACTACTCCAAGGTACCGTTTTTTCCTTCACCATGAGGGTCTGCGGCCAGCGCGAGGACGCCGAGGACACCATGCAGGAAGTGCTGGTGAAGGCGTTGCCCTACTTGCCGAAGTTCGCGAACCCGCGGGCACTGCTCGTCTGGCTCTACCGAGTCGCCAAGAATCGCTGTCTGATGAGCCGGCGCCGCAGCAAATTTGCGCCCAAGCAAGCTCTCTCGCTCGATGAACTCATGCCCGGCCGTCAGGAGCTCGAACAAATAGCCAAAGAGGGTCCGCTCAACCCGGAATCCCTTGCCATTCGCAGTCAGCAGGCGCGCCAGTTGCGCGAGGCCATCCAAAAGTTGCCGCCCCAATATCGCGTCATTCTTGTTCTACGGGATATGGAGAGTCTTACCGACGAGGAAGTAGCAGAGATTACCGGCCTTCGCCCTGGGACGGTTCGCGTTCGCCTTCACCGCGCGCGCCTCTTTGTTCAGAAGCTACTGGCTAATGCGGCCCGAAATTCACGCCCTGCGAAACGCCCGATGGTTCGCCCGGCCATTGGGAACTCCAAACCCTCCGTGAAGCGCCGGGCGTCCTGTAAAGCTCTGTTCGCGCAACTCTCCGACTATCTCGACGAGCAACTGGACGACTCGGTTTGCGAGAAACTCGAACAACACTTCGATGGCTGTGAACCCTGCAAAATGTTCCTCGCCTCTCTCGAATCCACGATCGAGCAGCTTCGCCGGGCTCCTCCGGAGTCCTTCGACAAAGAAGCCGCCAGCAGACTCCGCTACGAGCTTCTTTCGAAAATCCCTCTCTCATTCACGTCGTAGTTTCTCATAGGATACGGCGGCATTCTCTTGAAGCAAGGGTCGCTCCCTGCCGATCTCGCTGTTCGGTCGCTTCGTTGGGCTCGGAACACTCGGACGAGGGTCGGTCGCGGCCAGGACATCGGAAAAAGAACGGGCTAACGAGGATCCGAGCGACCGATTTGCCAGATGTTGCTTGGAAACTGACCTTCAGAGTCCAGACTAGATGAAGGGGCTCGGCGCCTTCACCGTGCTGCAATGTGGGCATTTCCGGTAGTACCTGTCAGGTGCAACGTTCGCGGAGTTACTCATCTGATGAAACCAATCTCTTCGACACTCTGGGCACTGATGCCAACATTGTGTGAACACCGGGTTTGTGATTTTGGTCCGAGGAGGGTTGGCCGCCGTGCGATGTGGTTCCCTGCTCACTTTATCAGGTTAGACGATTCCTGCGCGCCGTTGATGTGACATGCGTCACGCGAGATGGATTACAGCTGGCATCGTTTTTTGACCACAAGTCCATTTCAGGTACGAGAATCTTTAAGGAGCGTGCGGGCAAAAAATCGTCCTAGCGATCGTCACTCCTGTCGGCTTGTGGCATAGAAAGATCGATCGCAACTCCAGGATTGGCGGCCGCACATGGAACATCCACGTTCGGTACTGACGACACCCTTAAGCAGCCCGGTTGCGTTGTGTTAAGCTTTTAGCACTGTGCCGCAGTTTGTGATCGAACGCGAAATACCTGGTGCCGGAGCGCTGTCAGAAACTCAGATCCGGGAGATATCACTGCGTTCATTGGGTACGTTGAAGGACATGGGACCGCAGATCCAGTGGCTCCATAGTTATGTCACCGAGGACAAGGTCTACTGCGTTTACCTTGCGCCAGACGAGGACAGCATTCGGGAGCACGCGCGAAGGGCAGGTATCCCTGTCGACCGTGTTGCCGCAGTTCGCCGCCTAATCGATCCTGCTACCCTGAAGTAGTGGATTCCGGCTCATCCAAAGAATATTGAATCGCCTCTTCCAGGTCCATTGCTGAACCTTCTGCCCATGCGCTATTCCCCTCCGGGCCGGTGAGCAATTCCCAGGCAGGGAGCAGCGTCTGATCGAGTTTTAGCTGTTCTGCCCGAGGCAGAGGGGCGCTGAGTAGCCGGCGTAAATGTGCCGCGGCGGCGGCCAGCCTTACCGCTCGAGCGGCGTGCCCTCGAGCCAGGGCCAGGCAGGCGCAGCCTTCCAACGACCGGGCCATCCCACGCCGGTGTCCTAAATCCACGAAGATTCCCATCGCTTCGCGGTATGCGGCATGTGCGGTCGAATGTTTTCCCTCCTCGCAGTCGATCGAGCCCAGATCCGTCAGAGAACGCGCGCAACCCCACCTGTCACCGGTTTCCCGGAAGGCGGAAAGCGCCTGTTGATACAATTCCCTGGCGGCAGTCAAGTCTCCCTGTTCGCGCGCTATATCGCCCTGCTGATTGATAGACCAAGCGGCACCGCTCGGATCACCGAGTTCCTCAAAGATCTTCGTCGCCTCATCCAGGGCTCGGCGGGCGCGTGTATAGTCGCCGCCAACCTTGACCACATTGGCGAGGTTGTGAAGGCAACGCGCGGTTGCCGACCGGTCGGGCAGCAGGCGCCAGCACGCGAGGCTCCGCTCAAAATTGCTTTCCGCCGCGGAGTAGTCCCCGCGATCTCGTTCCGAGATTGCGAGGGCATTCAAGGACGCGGCTATCCCCCATTGATCGCCCAATTCCTCATAAAGAGAGAGGCTCTGCTGGAGAAAATTCCCCGCGGCCGGAAAATCACCCTGCGCCGTCACTAAAGCACCGAGAAAATGTAACACCCTGCCCCGTTCCTTTGCGTGCCCGGTGCCGGCGAGGCGCAAAATAGTCTCCAACCGGGCGCGCCCCTCGATAAGGTGGTCCCGCATGTCCCAGAATCGAAAGAGCGCTACGGAGAGCCGCAACCCCCAGTCCAGATCGCGCGTCTCAAAGAGCCAATCGAGGGCGTAACGAAAATTATCGATCTCCGCATCGCATTGCGCCAGCCAGCAAGCCCGATCTCCGGAACTCAGTTCCGGATTTCCTTCCTCCGCAAGGACCAGACAGTACGCCGCATGTGCCCGCCGCGCCGTTGGCTGTTCGCCGCTATCCGTGAGGCGTTCGAGGGCATATTCGCGAATGGTCTCCAACATCGCAAAGCGCGTTTCGGCCTCAGCCCGGTCTACACGTTGAACCAGGTTTTTATCCACCAGCGATGACAATCCTTCAAAGAGATCAATGCCGAGATCGCGACTCGTATTGCAGACGGCTTCCGCTCCCTCCAACGTGCATCCCCCGACAAACACGGAAAGGCGTCGAAACAGTTTCCGCTCGGCCTCATTCAATAGATCGTGACTCCAGTCAATGGTCTTGCGAAGCGTTTGTTGCCGCTCGGGCAGGTCAAGCGCACCGCCGGTTAGCAATTGCAGGCTGCCTGTCAGCCGATCCAGCATGGCGCTCGGTGAAAGCACCCTGGTTCGGGCAGCCGCCAGTTCAATGGCCAGCGGGAGTCCATCCAGCCGACAACAGATTTCCCGAATCACAGGTGCGCTTTCGGGAGTAATCGCAAAATCGGGCCAGACGGCCGCGGCGCGTTGTACAAACAACTCAACGGCTGAATTCTGCGCAAGCGGCGTTACCGGGAACTCTTGTTCACCATAGATATGCA
>Ga0307475_10002194_pt1 | contig 11761 bp, 8 predicted proteins | sample atmos_gasesECM1C_FD_203317 | JGI IMG/M metagenome (GOLD analysis project Ga0307475, IMG submission 203317) | Hardwood forest soil microbial communities from Morgan-Monroe State Forest, Indiana, United States - atmos_gasesECM1C_515 | ecosystem: Environmental > Terrestrial > Soil > Temperate...
GGCTAGGCTGAGGAAGCGCACATTTCCAGGCTGCATGTGGCTCCTTACCTCCATTGGAGTTACGTTTGTCGAGTATAAGCGGCTGGGAATACGTCCTGCCACACAAATGACCAGTCAAGAACGATCTGGGTGGACGGTGTTTCCCGTCCACCCAGAAGTTGCCAGCTTGCCGCAGCAGGGGTGCGGCTACTCAGGCCCCTCGACAGCAAACTAAAAATAGAGCTTGAGGCCGAATTGCAACTGACGCGCCGTATTGGCCGTGCTTGAGATGGTCCCGAACTTATTGCCATCGCTGATGTTTACATCCGGGATGTTCCATACCGGAGTATTTGTCAAATTAAAGGTCTCGAACCGGAACTCGAGCCGCTTGTTCTCGGTAATCGGGAACTGCTTGAACAGCGAGAGGTCGAGGTTCTTGTATCTATCGGACCGCAGCGTATCCCGGCCCAGATTTCCAAACGTACCTGGCGCTGGAATTGCGAACGCGGCTGGGTTCAGCCATTGAGAAGGTGATTTGTTAGAAGCATAGGGGTTCCCGCCGAGGAAGTTGAGTCGCTCGTAGTTGCCAAAACCAAGTGCGCAGCAAGCCGTGTTGGCCGCGATGTGCGCAATATCTCCCGACACACCGACAAAGAACGGAGTTCCCGATGTAAGCGAGAGAATGCCGTTGAGGGTCCAGCCGCCAACGACATAGTTCACGATACCGTTGCTGGTGGAGTATTTCTGACCTTTGCCAAACGGAAGCTGGTAAACCCAGGACGCAGAGAATATTTGTGGCACGTCCGTACCCGCCGGCCCCTTGTCATTCTTCAAATTGTAAGGATTTTGTATGCTGCAGCCTTCTACTCCGTACCAACCGGTGCAGCCAAGATCGAGCGTCTTCGACCAAGTATAAGAAATAAGATAGGTTAAACCGTGGAAGCCCCGGCCGTTCAGGGACGCCTGCAGCGCGTTATAGCTGCTCTTGCCGATTGCGGTGTCGAAATCGGCGGGCGTGATATAGGGATAGGGTGAACTTGTGGTTGCACCTGTCGGCAAGTAGTTCGCCACAGTCGATGGCGTTTTACCTGTGTTACCCGAAAAACCGATGTCGAGGCGATGGCCACGTGAGCCTACATAATTTGCTGTCAGCACCGTGCTTGAGCCCAATTGGTGTTGAACGCCGAAATTGAACTGGTCCGCGTAAGGCCTCTGCATATGCGGATCGGCGTACCAGTTAAAGCCGGTGAATGGGCTTGGGCCTGCAATTGCCGGACCGGTGCCTGTGGGCGCCTCCGCCAAGCCGACAACCGGAGGACCATTTAGCGGGTTCAAGCTACCACCCAGTTGCCCAGTGTCCGGCCATGAACCTTCGTAGTTCTGAGCGCTCTGCGTGACGGCCGCCCAATTGTCGTAGAACCTCCCATAAGCGGCGCGTAGAACAGTGGTGCGGGTCAACTCATAGGCCAATCCAACTCGAGGCTGAAAGTTGGTGAGGTCGTTTTGAAAGATGGCGCCATTGTGGTGCGGAGTCACGACCACGTTGTTTGGCAGATAACTCTGTCCAGGTTGAGGATTCGCCCCGCTGGGGCCAATCCCGAAGGGGATGCAGGGAGGCGTGGGATTTACTTGCGCGCACATGGGCGGTAAGTTCGTCAGAATGTAGGTTCCATTATTAAAGTTTAGATCGCCAGTGAACCCGTTCCCATCTTTGAGGCTGCCATAGATAGGCATCAGCGTTAGGTCGTAGCGCACGCCGAGGCTTACCGTCAATCTGTGAGTGACCTTCCAAGAGTCCGCGAAATATGCGCCGTCAACCCAGCCACCATGTTCGGTCTCCTTCACATTCCGCCGTTTAAAGCTGTTCGGAACGCCCAGCAGGAAAGACGCCAGGGAGTTGCCCCCGGTGCCGGTTAAGGCTGCATTGCTGGTATTGGACGAGTCGAACACCTCGGCGGCATTCAGGTACAGAGCATTGGCATTGTTAGTGGCAAAGTCGGCGCCCATCTTGAAGGTATGGCGCCCGTGAGTCTTGGTGAAGCTTGAACCAAATTGCCATATGTTTGTGCCTTGAGTACGGTCGGTGTGAGCTGCGCCGTGTGCGCTAGGGTCGATGTTGCCAATGAATCCGTTTATCGTGATGTTGGGAATAAGTGCGACTCCACCGATGAAACCGCTAGCAAAATTGGGCGAGAATCCAAGGCTGCTTCCCGTAGCGCCAGAACGATTAACGAAATTCGAACCCTGAGAAATATCTACATAAACCCGCCCGAAGTGGGTCTCCAGCAGTGCGCTGCTTGAGAATGTGTGCAGGTATTCCGCTCCGACGGTGTAGCCATTGGTGATCTGGAAGTGCGACAAACCGGCGAACCCGCCGGAACCGGTAACAGGCTGGCGGAACTCGCTCCAGCGGCCAAAAATAACGTCCTTGGCGGTCAATTGATGGTCCAAGCGGGCGCTAAATTCGTCTTGTCGGACAATCGATTTGGTCGTGTCTGCGGCGTTGAACGCGGAAGTTGCGCTGGGCGTCCGGTTGGGACTTGGAAAGAGCGCCGTTGCGTATGCCACCATGTTTAGATCGAGCATGTCTGCAGGGATTTTGTTGCAGGGGGTGCCTGTCGATTGGATCCGATTTATGTCCGGCGACGGATTGCCGCTCGCGTTGCACAAGAAAGGTGAATTTGAAAAGTGTGTAGGGCTTGCGGCATTGGGTACTATGCTGTACGGATTGTAGATCTGGCCCGAGAAGGGCACACCGCCCACAGTGGTCAGATCGCCGCCAAGTTCCGAAGCCGTCGGTACGCTGTACAAGTTTGATGCAGAGGTATGGAGCCGAAAACCCTCGTATGCTGCGAAGAAGAATGTCTTTGGCGCTCCGGACTGACGCCAAGGTATAGAGAGCGGTCCTCCACCCGCGACGCCGAACTGGTTCTGCTGGAACGGAGTCACTTTGCTAAGAAACGGGTTCCGCGCGTCGAACTGGGTGTTCCTGACGAACTCCCAAAGAGTTGCGTGATATTGCGTCGTTCCGGACTTCGTAACTACGTTGATGATGCCGCCCAATGCGCCGCCGTACGACGTGTCGTCGTTGTGAGACTGAACCTTGAACTCCTGAATAGCATCGACGATTGGCGCTATTGCGTAGGTGCTTCCAAACGAACCTTGGTCATATATGCCGTCGAGCAAATACAAATTGCTGCGATTTGTCTGGCCGTTGATCGAAGGATAGGAAAAAGTGCCAACCGGATTTGACCAAATGCCTCCCGACGTTGTGGAATTCTGCGAGACGTTTACGGTGCTGACTCCCGGCGTCAGATTGAGCAGTTGGGTGAAGTTGCGTCCATTCAAAGGAAGATCGTTGACCTGCTCCTTCACGACGGCCACACCTAACTCCGAACTGGAAGTCTCCAGCGCCACTGCGTCTGCGGCTACTGTGACGTTCTCGGTTATCGAACCAGCGGCCAAAGTAATGTCGAATGTGCCCGACTGGTTCACGACCAGTGTCATGTTTGGCTGAATGACGGACTTGAATCCTTCCTTGCTGACCTTCAGGTCGTAGTCCCCCGGTTGGATGTCGGGAATCACATAGATGCCCGCACCATTCGTCGTGGTAGTTCGAATGAGATTGGTGGCCTTGCTGTGTAGGACCACGGTCGCGTCCGGGACGAAGCCTCCGGACGTGTCATAGACGGTACCGTTGATCGAGGCGAGTCCTTGGCTTCGTGCTATTCCCGGTAGCAGCGCGGAGACTACCATCAGTAAAACGAGCCCCACTCCAAGGTTTAACGCTTTGCGAGAACCAAGAAATGTCATTGTCACCCCTCCAGACGACGTTTCAGCCCTCATCGAGGCAATCCGCGACGCGGCTTGAAAGTGGCCTATTACCTGCCTCACCAGTACTTTCCACGTCGAGGACAAAGAGATTGGTAAGTTCTCTAACAGTAATAACAAATGGTGTCAAGCAAAAAATTTCATATACTTGAACATTGTTCCAAATAATGGTACATTCGCTTAGGGTGTGTGCACACCTTTAACGTGCAGGTCCACGGTAAATTGCCGTCAACCCGCTTTTGAACGGTCAAAAGGAACATCTCGGTGCCAAGTTGATTGTTTTAGTAGCCGAAACACAATACCATTTTTCTGTGTGACGTAGTCTGAAGGTGAACCATGGGAAGGCTTAAGCCTCCTCCCGTCGGCGTAATTACAAAAGTGTTCCGGATCCTTGAGGCCATTCAGGGATCTTCTTCTGGATTAACCTTAAAGCCGATTTGTGGCGTCACCGGAATACATAAGAGCACCGCTCATCGCTTTCTGAAGCACTTGGAACGCGACGGCTATCTGATACGCACTGAAACCGGCGCTTATTTAATCGGACCCAAGTTTTCTCAGTTCAGTGCGCGAGCAAACCACCGGGCCACGCTCCAAGCTGTGGCGCGCCCGATACTGTGGGAGATCTGGAAGTCAACCTGCGAAACCGTAAATTTAGGCGTGTTGGACCAGGGGACAGTGCTCTATGTTGAAGTGATCGAGAGCCCTCATGAATTTCGGCTTTCTTCCAGAGTTGGCACTCGCCGTTCGCTGCACGCGACGGCCCTCGGCAAGGCGCTCGCCGCATTTCTCGCAGACGAACAAAAAGATAGAGTGCTGTCCACCATACAGTTTCAGCCGCTAACTTCTAAGACGATCATGAATCTCGTTCAATTTCGACAGGAATTGGAAATCATCCGCAAACAGGGGTATGCGGTGGATGACGAGGAGACCACCCTGGGAGCACGTTGTGTTAGCGCACCCATCTTGGGTCCTGAGCGCGAGGTGATGGCAGCACTCAGCGTTTCGGGGCCTGTGACGAGAATTAGTCCCAGTCAAGTACCGGCTGTTGCACAGGCCGTGATCAACGCCGCTCGAGCGATTTCTCACGCCATGGGATTTGCGCACTCCGATGTGGAGTCAACAACACAGTCTGACGAAACGGTCCCTTCCGCGGTCAGTTGATTCCTCATCCCGATTTCCCAAAAGCTGGCGCTCACCCTTTTCAGGGTTCTCGGTTTTTCGATATCGCTTTTAAAGACTCCGCTAACAGCGCGCGAATCGCTGTGTTTTCAGGAAACATCTGGCTCGCACGCGCTAGGACATCGTTGGCTTCGGCTGGTTTGTTCTGAGCTAGATAGCCGTTGCCCAATAAGCGGTAAAGCTCACCGTCATGCGGGATAATTCTGATCCCTCGCTGCAAAACGGTCGTGGCTTCTGCCAGGCGACCCACCCGTATAAGCAAGCTGCCACAGAGCTCAAAATCTGCCGTTGCAGTGGAATTTTCGTCGATGGCGCGCTCCAAATAGTCGATAGCTTCGGCCTCGCGACCTTTCTTTTGAAGAGCCGCGAAGGCCAGCGCCTCAAGCACTGGAATATCTTTGGGAGCTGACGTCTGCAGTTTTTCCGCTAACGCTATATACCGGTCTCGATATTCCGGATGAGCGTTCATCAATTGACCGTAGGCCTGAAGGAGTGTGACGGAAGGCAGCGGCGCATCTTTCTGCCCTGGGATTGAATCGATATGAATCAAATCTGGCAATTGGGGAGTCGTCAGGTGGAATGCGATGTCCGGATACGATTCACCCGATTCCCTGACGATGCGATGATTGGTAAGCACGGAGTGCGAAATCTCCTTAACGTCACGCTTGGGCATGTGGCACCCGGCGCAGTCATCCGGCGGAATCTTGTGTTGGCGAATCGCAACGGGAACTACACAGCTCTTTTCCGTGTGGCAGGTGAGACATCTTGATCGGAAAACCGCCGGAACCAGCGGTGCGCTAGGCTGGGTATGAGGGTCATGACAGGTGATGCAATTGAGCCGCCTTCCGCTTGCTCGGTAGCACTTGCTCAGAGTCATCGAAAAATAATGTTCTAGAAGATCTCGTTGAGCCGGAGCGTCGCGTCTTGGAGGAATCATGAGAAGTACCTCCGTGTCATCAAGTGCTGTTCCTGGTCGAAAATCCTGAAAATTCTTTCCAGGCCTAAGTACGCGAGCGTCTCCGGCTTGGTGGCATGACGAGCAAATATCGTCTGCCAGCCACAACGGAAGTTTCGCCGGGTTGACGATGAAATGGTCGCCACCCTTTACAGTTGCGATATGGTCCTTCATTTGAAGCGCATGTATTGCACCCGGACCGTGGCAGTTTTCACATCCGACCCCTAACTCTTGGAAAGGAGGGTCCATGAATCGGCCATTCCCGTCGGGAATGGGCCGGGGCCGGCCGCTGTGGCAGGTAATACATGCGGGAAGAATGGGTCGACTGAAACCGTAATCGAACGACTCATAGCCGGGAGATAGGGCCCAATGTTGAGTCTTGGAATAAAACGAAAGAGGGCCTTCAAAGAGGGTATCGCCATGCTTAACAATTGCACCGAATCCGTTTGCGCCTGCGCCGATGATCCATTGCACCTTTTGCGTATCGCGGAAAACTTCTTTCCCATCAGCTCCAGTCTCGTAGTCAGTTTGGTAGAGGCCGCTGTCTCGGACGGATACTTCGAAATGGCGGTTCAGCTTCGCATCAAAAACCTGCGCGGAGTTCGGAAATTTCTCGAGAAGCTTAGGTGATACCGCGGAGATCGAGCGGCCCATGTCTGTTTCGGAGAAAACGTTGTAAATCGCTCGATGACATTTCGCACAAACCTGCGAGCCTACGTACGCATTGCTCGCACCTTTGTTTCTAGCTGACGCTGCCTGTCCGGCGCGAGCGCTCGCGAGACCAACAGGTTGAGGACGGAACGCGACGACACCTCCGACGATTAAGATAACAGCGAGGCCTACAGCAATAGGCCTCTGGGCCGGCAACCTCGACGTTTCCCGTGCCAGCACCGCATGGGCGGTAAGCGGGTTCGATCGCTTCGATTTATTCGATGGAGTCGGTTGATTTTGTGGCAAATACATACGGTTAACGAGGCTCGCGCGTTCCGTTACGTCAGGGAACGTTCCATAGCGGTTGTTTCTATATAGACGGTTATAAACTCCTGCATCACCTTTTTCCAGCGCGGCAGTCCGAGCCAGTTTGCAAAGAAGAGGTCGAGGGATCGGTCGTTGTCGAGGAGTGCGACCCGGCCAAGCTTGGAATCGATTAGCGGTTTATGAGAAGCGGTGCCGTTTGTTGAGAACGAAGGCGACCTGCGACGTCTTCTGGACGGCTTAGGCCGTTGGATTCGCTGGCCTATTTCTCGTTGGGGATAGGGGAAGTGATCTCAATAATAAAAGCAAAAGCAGACCACCATGCCGAGATTGTTCAGTAACAAGAGGACATGCAAACTCTACGCGCCCAAAACAAAAGCGATTTGGACGCATTTTCAAAAGCGAGCAGATGACCGCTTGAACTCTCTAATCGACACCTCATGCTCCGGAGTTGGGGCATCGGCATCTCAAATAGCGGCAAGGATGGTTCGAAGTTTGGGCGACCGTCCGTCTTGCGATTCCGTTCTATGTCTTGCAGGCCCGTCAGAGATGTAATACAATCGGACTCATGAAGACCCTAACCGTGCGACTCCCCGAGCCCCTGGTCGCGGACATCGAGGCAGAATCTCGCGGGCGAAAGATCTCAAAATCGGACGTAGTCCGCGAAAGACTGGAACTCGCACCCCGTCTGCACCGGCGGCGCGCTGCCTCGCTCCGTGCCATAGCCGATCTGGTCGGATCGGTTGACGGCCTACCGAGCGACCTTGCTGGACGAAAGAAGGCCTATTTGCGAAGCACCGGTTATGGCCAGAAACGTCCTCGTTGACGCCGGCTTCGTGGTGGCGCTGCTAAGTAACCGCGACACCTATCGCGAATGGGCTGCGAGCCAGGCGTCTGATTTTCCTCCACCTTGGTCGACGTGCGAGGCGGCTCTCTCCGAGGCTTACCACCTCCTGGGGGAGCGTGGCGCTCCAGCGGTTGGCGCACTGCTTCGTCGACGTGCCCTCGTCATCGCCTTCCAACTCGCGGAACACTTGGAGCCAGTCGCGAAACTGATCGAGAAATATTCCAACATTCCCATGAGCCTTGCGGATGCCTGCCTTGTTCGTATGACTGAAATCTTCGCTGATCCCATCATCCTGACAACGGACCAGGATTTCCGAATCTATCGCCGCCATAGCCGCCAAGTCGTTCCTTGTGTTACGCCCGAAATGAGACCTGGCTGAACCGCTGAAGAGCAAAATCTCCGTTGGCTCTTAGTTCCGGCCCCCCGCTCAGCGGGTTCCAGTTTTGCGACCGCGCCGTGAGCGCTGTTTTCCGGCACCTCAAGCAGTTCCCTGCTCTCGCGGCCTCTACATATAGGGAAATTTATAGAGACCGCCAACGCTCCCGGAAGCGCGCCGGCTCGAGCTCCGTCATGGGCCGACTCCAGTCGTACCCATTGCCCACTCTTCGAGGAAAGAGAAATTCACCCTTTGATCTTGAGAGCCGCCGCTTGAGCACGGGAAGCGTTCGCGAGGTGATCGGAATATCGCGGATCGCTCGGTCGGACTTCCCTTCCCTGACCAGGACGTATGCTGCAGACGCCTCATCGTGGACATCCTCGCTGCGCAGCTTAAGATCTCGCCCGGTCGCGGTCCCATCTCGACCATGATGATCGCCACGTCCCGGAGAACCGGAGCTGCTGCTTTCAAGTATTTGCGTTCTTCGTCAAAGGAAAGCGTCCGTTCCCTACCTTTTTCGTGTAAGAACTCCACCCGGCCCCCGAAGAAAAGGACTCTTCTGGATCAGTTCCTCCTTCACAGCGATCCCGAGGATCTGCCGCAAGCAGGACAGGTCGCGGTTGATTGTGGCAGGACTCAGTTGCTGTTCGATGCGGGCCTCTTTTAAGTTGCGAATCATCTCGGGAGTGATTTCGTCCAGGTCCTTCCTGCCAAAGGCCGGCTCCAAGTTCCGCACACAGCTTAAGTAGTTACGATGCGTATTGCTTCGGCGTTCTACTTTGATCGTGTGGAGAAAATGTTCAGCAAAATCGCCGAACAAAGGAATCTGCTTTTCGGGGAGAATACCTTCGCGTCTTTGGGCAAGCTCTGCCTTCCTTACGCACTCAACTCGATTGGCAATCGTCTTGTTTCGCAGATGAGTTGATTTCTGATACCGGCGGCCCTCGAAGTAGAAATCGTAGTAGTAATACGGAGAGCCGGGTTGCTTGTAGATTGTCATGGGGGACTCCGATTGTGAAGATTTGAATGAACCCTACGAATGCTTGACTGGCTTTTTCAAGGTCAATGAAGAAGGACTCACCATGCAGATCATCCGATGGAAAGCAGTGACGTTGAGACTTGCGGGGACGATTCGGCGTGGTTTCCCTGTGCAGTCCGGAGACCGTGTCGCGAGTAGCAGACATAGGCCTATGTAAGGATAGGCAAACCTAATCGCCCTTTCCGATAGAGGGTTGAGCTCAGTCTCCCCGAGAATCGGATGTATGGAGAGAGTCTTACTATGGCGCTGATGGCGGCGCTGTTTGCTTCTCATGGAGTCTCAAATCGGGCTGTCAACAGTGGGCTTGAGCGATGGCAACTAAGACGTGTTTTGGAATTCCTCGGAGCACATCTCACTGAGGATATTGGCCTGGACGAACTCGCCCAACTGGTAGGTCTCTCCCAATCCCAATTTGCGCGTGCTTTCAAGGTTTCGACGGGCCTTCCGCCATATCAATGGTGCCTACAAAATCGAGTGAAGAGAGCGCAGGAAATGCTATCGAACGGCAATGACTCTGTCGCCGACATCGCTATACAGGACGGTTTTGCCGATCAAAGCCACTTCACCAAAACGTTTCGTCGGGTGACGGGTACAACCCCGGCGAATTGGAAACGAGTTCGTCGGAGCTAATGCGACCATCTACCGAAGACACTGGTGGCCGCAACATTCCAGAAAAAGGAGAGATTTCCGTGTCCTATTGCCGTTCGGGACGCGTGGCGACGCATCCATGTCTTTTCGACCATAAACGCGAACAGGCCGCGTGGTATGCCAGGGTTTACGACTAGAGTCGCATGAACTTCTGGCGGATTCGACGCTTGAACGGCCAGCATTGACCGCAGTCGTACCACGAGTCCACGTCGACGGCGCAACAGCGGCGAGGTCGCTCGTCTACAAAGTACTCCCCGAGATTCCGCGCGCGGCTCGGGAGACGAACACTTACAGTATGGTTGTTCTTCATGCTGTAATCGGAACGGACGGCATGGCGCACGACCTCAGGTACATCTCCGGTCCGCAGTCCCTTGTGCAGGCAACGATGGAAGCTGTTCGGTGGTACAAATACAGGCTTCCTATCGTCGACGAGGAGCCTTCTAGAGCTGAGGAAGTAGAACCTACCGTCGCTGTGTTGCTCCGCAGCAGCAGGCAAATATCCAGTAGCCCGAGTTCACATCCAGGCTACGTCTGATTTGGTTAAACCCTAGCAGTCGCCGAGACCCGGACAGGCGAATGAGCAACTGCTCCATTGGTTTTCGACCAATTCCTGCGAAGCTCCTCGGCGCGACGGACGACACGCTCAATCGCATCGTGGGGAATCTGCCTTCCGCTCTCGGCCTCTGTGGAGTCACCGGCAGGCGAAATCTCCATCGTCTCCAATTTTTCGAAGACGGGCTTCATGGCGCGAGCAGGATTGCGAAGAAACTCCGAGCTGCGGATGCGGGTGAAGGTCCAACCCATGCGTTCCAGCACGGACTGCCGCTCCATGTCTTCGGGGAGCTTTTCGAGTGGTTGATAGCGGTCTCCGTCGCATTCGATGGCTAGGCGTTTGCCATCGCCTTCGACGACCAGATCGATGCGGAACGTTCCAATCTTCCAGAGCGGAGTGACCCGATACCCAGCAGCCACCAGACGTTTCATGACTTCTCGTTCGAAGTTGGATTGTGTACGCTTGTCCTTCTCTTCCAATAAGCGCATCAGACGCGCGGGATCCTCCGCATGCTCAATCAACTGGCGACGAAGGTCGTCAGCTTTCAAGTCGTTGTGCGGACTGAGCGAATGGACAATCCACATCTGGTCGCGGGCGCGACTGGCAGCGACATTGAAGCGCTGCTTGAAGAGTTCCTGATCGCGCAGAGAGAGGGCACCGCGCTCGGCGGTGTCCACCAGGGAGATGAGCACCACGTCGCGCTCGTCTCCTTGGAATTGCGCGGCGTTTCCGCAAAGTACGCGGTGCAGTTCGTAGCGGTCGGGCGAGACGTGCGCGCGAATGAGATTGTCGATTTCGATGGCTTGCTCGTCGCCAACCAATGAAACTACGCCAAAGCTGAGAGGCTGACCCGCGTCATTCTTCTTGTACTCGGGCTGCTCCATCGCGGCGGCAAGCAGCGAAGCAACGGTCACGGCTTCCTGGTGATTGATCTTGCCGTCGCGGCTGGATCCTGAGACGCGATGTCCGATGGTGTGCGGCCGCAGATGGACCCGGCTCGCGTCGCGCAAGGGCTTGATGCGCCCGTCGTAGGAAACCGCGTTGCTGAATTGGATGATTTCCGGAACGCAGCGGAAATGTTCGACGAGGCAGGTGGTGCCGCCGAACGACTGGCGAGCGAGATCGTAGATGGAAATTTGGCCGTCGTAGAGATCGGAATTCGGGATCCCGCGGAGATACTGGAAGATGAGGTTCTGGATCACGCCCAAATCCTGGCCGACGGCCGACGGGCTGACTTGCTCGTGGTCGCCGACAACGAGCACCGTTTTGCCCAGGTACAGGGCGACCAGCGCCATCACGTCGCTCTGGCTGGCTTCGTCGATGATGACAACGTCGAAGCGCGTGACGCGCGGGTCGAAGTTTTCGACCACCCGGGAAAG
>Ga0307475_10002195_pt1 | contig 11759 bp, 6 predicted proteins | sample atmos_gasesECM1C_FD_203317 | JGI IMG/M metagenome (GOLD analysis project Ga0307475, IMG submission 203317) | Hardwood forest soil microbial communities from Morgan-Monroe State Forest, Indiana, United States - atmos_gasesECM1C_515 | ecosystem: Environmental > Terrestrial > Soil > Temperate...
AAGTTGTAGACCTCTTCCTGAAGTTCTGGCCGCTTGGCGAAGGCTTCCTTCATGGAGTCTTCGAACGAGGGATTTTCAATCGCCGCCGGTTGCGTCGGCCGGTCCGTGGGAATGATTTCGACGTTGAGCAGATTGGCTGCAAGGGGGTCCTTGGAAATCGCGTTTTTTAGGATTTGTTCGTCCTGAAGTTGCACGGTCTGGGCTACGATGAGGTTCTGGCGGTCGGTAGCCAGTTCGGATTCGGCGCGCGTCACGTCCAGAGGCGCCATACTTCCGATCTCAAGCTGTTTTTTGTTGTCCTCGTATAGTTTTTGAGCGACAGTCACCGCTTGCTGCTGCACCTTGACGTTTTCCCGTGCAAAGGCCAGCTCCCAGTACGCCGTGATGGTGTTGGTGATAGTGGTGATGGCCAGCTGTGCGAAGGCCCAATCCGCAATCTTGCGGTTGTTTTTGGCGATGCGAATGTTGCGGGTGTTCACGGAGAGGCCGAAACCATTCAACAGCGGCTGGGTAAAGGAGAAAGACAACGCGGACTGAACCGCCGGATTAAAAAAGTTGGCGGCGGCGGAAGAACTGCGCGTGTTATTCCAGTTCACGGTGATGTTCGTCCCGGTCTCGAAGGTCTGCGAATACTGATTGTTGTATTGCGAGGAGTGCGATTTAAGACCGGTGAGACCGGCTGCACCGGTACCCGAAATAAAGGGGTTGTTGACGGGTACCGAGATGTCGGCGATGGATACGGTGCTGGAGATAATCGGATCGAACGTCACGATGTTCAGAGAAAATGGATTGATGTTCGCGGTGGAAGAAGCGAACGACGCTCCCGGGGTGCCAAAGCCGAAGCTTCCGGATTTGGCTTTGAGGATGCTGTCGTCAGCGATCCAGGGGTAATAGCGCTGGACGGCGATGTCCATGCTGTTTTCCAGGGCCAGCTCGACGGCGTCCTGGAGGCCGAGTTGAAGCTTACCATCGCTGATGAGTTGATCGATACGCGGGGAATTGGTGAGCACGGGCGGTTCGATGTGGATGGACTCGTAAGGCCTAAAGATATTGGGAAAGGCGCGAGGGCTACTGGTGAAATTGTGCTTAGCGAGGCCCAGGGAAGATACGGGAGCCATCGCCGAGCCTTGCTGGCCCGGTGACGGTGAGGGAGCTGGATTCGAGGTTGGACCTTGCGCACCACTCTGTGCGAAAGCCGGCGAAATAGGCCCGACGGCAAGCCAGCCGGCCAACACGGCGGCGACCAGGGGCCGGACGAACTGCGGAGCGGCCCCTCTTGCGGTCCCTAAGGTGGTCAAAGGCTTGACGGCCGGCCGCAGAATGGACCGCCGGGCGGTGCCACAGAGAGTTCTCATAATGATATTTCCCCCTCGATATTTCTGTCCCCTCGGGACGTTTTTATTTTGGCCTAACTCTGTAAAACGCTAGAACTACTGATTTTGTTTCACGAAGTCACCTGGATTGGGAGCGCGCAGGCCCAAAAGAACTGCGTAGTTAACCAGAACCGCGTCCAGATTGGAAGCGTTCAGGGCCACCAGTTCACGGGGAAAAGACAAGGTTTTTCGCAATCCAGAAACGGAAAAAAGCAGTCTAGCAGGGGTGCTTCGTTCGGGAAAGGTTGGGGCTAAAGCAAACGGAAGAACAATCGGGGATCAACGGGCGGGGAAATAAATATGGGGCCGCACTGGCCAGCAACCGACTGCCGCCCTGCCAGGGAAACTAGCGCAGTCCGCGGTCTCTGGAGAAATCTTCTGTTCCGACGATTTTTCCATGAAGAGTTCCGGGGATAAGAGTTTCGCGCTCGACTTCACCGGTCTTGGCATCGGCGATGGTGACGTGGTTGACCTCGAGAGTGCGGCCGAGGGCCCGTTCGTAACTGGCTTTGGCTTCTTCAAGGTTAGCAAGCGCACGGAGCTCTGTTCCCTGAGCGGTGATGAGGTCACGCTGAGTGAGGATGACGTTATAGACCGTGGAGGCGCCGAGACGATATTTTTTCTGTTCCGCGTCAAAGGTCTGCTGCTGGAGTTCGCGCGCTTTGCTAGCGGCTTCCACCTGGGCGCGGTCCTGAGTGAGCGCGATATATGTATTGCGCACGTCGAGAAGCGCTGCATTCTTCAATTGCTGCAACTGGGTTTCCAGCTGGCGCTGCGTGAGCAGGGCGCGGGCATTGTCGGCCTGAGCCGAGCGGTTGCGCAGCGGGAGGTTTAAGGTTAGCTGAGCGGAGTACTCGGGGAATTTGCTGTGAAGGACTTGGCTTTGTGCCGAGCTGAAGCCATCCTGGTTGGTGCCAGTCCGTGGAGTCACAGTGGTGGGCTCGAAGATGGGAACGCCATTGACGGAGATGGGGCTGCCGTTGGCATCGACGATTGGAATGCCGCTGCTGATGATGGTAGCAGCGCCTTTGATTGGGGAATTGCCGGCGAGACCAACGGAGCTGTACTGCGCGGAGAAAGTGGCAGTGGGCATCAGGGCTTTTCGCGTGGCTTGCACGTCAATGGCGGCGTTTTTCAAATTGAGGAACTGCTCCTGAAGGTCCGGCCGCTTTGCGAAAGCTTCCTTGATCGCGTCTTCAAAAGGGGCGGCCTCGACCACTTCGGGCTGCTTCGGCTGATCGGTGGTAATGATTTCCACCTTGACCAGATTCGGAGCCAGCGGGTCTTTGGCAATGGCGTTAAGCAGAATTTGTTCATCCTGGAGCTTCACGGTCTGGGCGACGATAAGATTCTGGTGGTCGGTGGCAAGCTCGGACTCGGCGCGCGTCACATCGAGCGGCGCCATGGTGCCAGCGCCAAGTTGCTTCTTGTTGTCGTTGTATAGCTTCTCCGACACGGTGACGGCCTGCTCTTCGACCTTGACGTTTTCGCGGGCGTAGACGAGTTCCCAATAAGCCGTGATGGTACTGGTGATGGTGGTGATGGCTTGCAGTGCGAACGCCCAATCGGCGATCTGCCGGTTGTTTTTAGCGATGCGGATGTTGCGCGTATTCACAGAGAGTCCAAAGTTATTGAGCAGGGATTGAGAAAACCCGATCGAGAGCGTGGATTGCACAGCGGGATTGAAAAAATTGGCGGCCGAAGTGGAACTGCTCCGGGTGTTATTCCAGCTTGCGCTGAAGTTGGTTCCGGTCTCGAAGTTCTGCGAATACTGGTTGGTGAACTGCGTCGAGTGACTCTTAAGTGCGGCTAATTGGGAAGTGCCGGTCCCGGAGATGAACGGATTGTTGACCGGCGTCGAGCGATCATCGAGCGAGATGCCGCTGGAGAAGACGGGATCGTATGAAAGCAAGCTTATGTTAGCTGTAGAGCTGGTGAAAGCCGCACCCGGAGTGCTGTAGCCAGGACCGCCAGCCGAAGTTTTGAGGATGCCGGCGTCCGCGACCCACGGGTAGTAGCGCTGGACCGCGATGTCCAGGTTGTTCTCGAGGGCCAGTTCGACGGCATCTTGGAGGCTGAGCTGGAGCTTGCCATCGCGGATGAGCTGCTCAAGCCGCACAGAATTGATAAGCTCGGGCGGTTCAATGGAAATGGGCCGATAGGGCGTCAACAGATTTGGGAAAGCACGAGGACCGTGGGTGAAATCGTGCTTTGCGAGCCCCAGGGAAGAGACGGGAGCAATTGTCGAGGCCGGCACCGCCGGCAAAGACGCCGGAGCAGGATTCGGTGGAGGGTTTTGCGCCGGGCTCTGCGCGAATGCTGGCAAGCTGGGGCCAGCGGCAAGTAAGCATGTAAGCAAAGCTGCAAGCAAAGACCTTGCGCCCTGTGAAGCCTGGTGTTTCGCCGCCACAACTGATTTGAGGAGTTTCAAAGAGCACCGCGGGATGAAACACTTGGCAGTTCCCCAGAGAGTTTTCATGATGGTTTTTGCTCCTCGACATGGCGTCCCAACAGGACGTTTTGATTTTCATCAATTAGTGCAACGTGCTGTGAATCCGTGCTGTTACACTGACCGGAGTCGACGTGCCGCGACAAGAATGGCAAATCTTGGAGATCAACCGGGAGAAAGGCCATTCCGTGGGCAGCCCTCGAAATTTGGCTCGGAAGGCGGTCACAAGGTCTTCGTCATTGGGCGGACCGCAAACGAAACAGGCAGTCTAGCAAGGGCTCCGTTCCTTGACAATTATATGAGACGGCGGCTAGGCTGCTCACGTTTCGACGGTTAGGAGCAGCCAGCGGTTTAGCTGGGCACCATGCTGAGGCGCGAAGAGTTGCTGAAGATGTTTGAGGCGGCCGGGGCCATCCGCCGCGGCCACTTTGAGCTGTCGAGTGGTTTGCATAGTGGGACCTACGTGCAATGCGCGCTGGTCCTGCAATACCCGCGCTTTGCGGAAAAGCTGGGGCAGGCGCTAGCCTCTCTCTTTTCGGATACGACCATCGAAGCCGTGGTGTCGCCGGCAATCGGCGGACTCATCATCGGGCAGGAAGTGGCCCGGGCCTTGCCAGAGCCTAAGAATCCGCTCGGCGGCGGAGTACAAGCGCTGTTTGTGGAGCGCGACGCCAGCGGCATGATGACACTGCGCCGGGGTTTTGAGATTCGTCCGGACCAGCACGTGCTTGTCGTCGAAGACGTATGGACCACGGGTGGCTCCACGATTGAGACGATTCACGTAGTAGAAGAAGCGGGCGGGCGCGTGGTGGCAGTTGGCGCGTTGATTGATCGAAGCGGCGGAATGATCGAATTCGAGGTGGAAGCCCAGTCTCTGATTCAGCTTCCTATCGCCAGCTATGAGCCGGAGGACTGCCCGCTCTGCCGTGAAGGCAGCGCCGCCGTGAAACCTGGAAGCCGCTTTGTCCGCACCGCTCCCTAGCGCAAATTAGGAACTTGTCAAAGTCATTCCCGTTCTGAAGACTGATTACTGAGAACCGACAACTTTCTCTCCATGCGCTATTTCAAGCTCACCATCGCCTACGACGGCAGCGATTTCCACGGCTGGCAAATCCAAGCGAATAAGCCGACGATTCAAGGCGAAATCGTCGGCGTGCTCCGCCGGGTGACACAAGAACATATTCTTCTGCACGGCGCTGGCCGCACCGATGCGGGTGTGCACGCCCTCGGCCAGGTGGGCAGCTTTAAGACACAATCCGCGCTCTCGGCGCAGGAATTTCAGCGTGCTCTGAACGCACTGCTGCCTCCGACCATTCGTATTGTCGCGGCCGAGGAGGTAGGGCCGGACTTCAACGCGCGCTGGTCCGCCCGCGGAAAGATTTATCGTTACCGGATTTATCGCGGGCGCGTCGTGCCGCCAATGGTTTGGCGCTACGTTTTGCATTATCCGTTTCCGCTGGATGAAGACGCCATGCGCGATGCCGCAGCGCGCTTCGTGGGCATGCACGATTTCGCGTCCTTTGCGGCTTCCACTGGCACCGCGGATGACGACAAAGAACCCTCGACGGAACGCGAGATCTTCTCGACCGAAGTTGCTCACAGCCCAGACAACGAAGAGCTGGTCTTCACGGTTAATGGTCGTTCGTTTCTCCGCTACATGGTGCGCAAGATGGTCGGCACGCTGCTCGATGTTGGCCGCGGCAAACTCACGCCCGCGGACATCGATCAACTCTACGAACTCAAAGATCGCTCGAAATCCGGCCCGACCGTGCCGCCTCAGGGTCTCGTGATGGTCGCGGTCCAGCTCGACGAGGCCTGGCGTATCGGCTTGCCATGAGATATTTCTCTTTCCGCCGGGTGGCTGTGGCCATTGCTATTTTTGCGTTTGCGTATTTCCGGTTCAGCTTCGCCGAACGCAGCAAGAGGGTCCGCGCAAGAAGACCGTGGAAGTGCAAGGCACAGCGGTTGCTCTCCCCAGCGTGTCGTTCCATCACCGACGCGCCGCCTGCGCCGGAGTGGGTCTCCTACGCTTCACGGCTGACCGCGCTCATCGGCACCGTGCCGGTGATTCAACTTGTTGTCGCCAGCAGATACCTACCAAGGCCCGAAGGACTTTCACGGTGGACGCATTGCCGGACGCATCCCCGACGACAACGTGAAGAAGGTTACGCTTTCAAACGCCATAACCGTCGCCGCCAGTAACAGAATTCTTTGACCCGGCTTTGGTTGATCTAAATTCAATTCTCGATGTTCCGCAAAACATACAGGCTCTCTCGGGAGGTGCGAATGATGAGCGGTTTGAGAGAATCCGCATCGAGATAGTAGACCGTGAGTTCCAATGGTTGTCCTCACCCAACGCTAGGCTCCTCTTCCTACCAAAAAAACCTCGCAAGAAATACTTCGCTCTCCGTTCTAACCATGGAGCGTGCTGGCAGTCGTATACCGCGCGGCGATGAAGAAATTATTTTATCGAACAACCATCTTCACGAAGAGCGCCATCTTAGCAATCAACCAACACACTCGGTCCCCGGGTTGCTCAACAAATTCGCGGGCTCGTCAGCTTTGAAGATGAGGAGGTTACCTCTATGTCGTCAAAGAAACGCACTTTCACGCTCAAAATAGGTTTGAAACTCCTTTTATCATCTGTTTGTTCACTCGTCATTTTTTTCATTGGCGCAGCGAACTCCCGCGCGCAAACCGCCGCGCATTCCCCCGGCTGGGCAGTGTTGTCAGTCGAGGACTATCGCACCCTCCACGCCAAGGCTTATCCGCTCGAGCGAGAGCCCGAGCCTCCTCCGGTCGAAGCGACACTCACGCGCGTCGACTACGACTTGCGCATCAACGGCGACCTTGCCTCTGGCCGCGCCAGCTTGACGGTCGATGTCCTGAAAGACGGCTGGGTCCGCGTTCCCATTCCCGCGGGGCTATTAGTTCGCGAGGCGCGCCTCGGTGGCAAACTCGTTTCTCTCCTGCCTGGTACTAGCGGCAAATCCGGCTCTCAACTGTCCGCGCTTCTCTCTCATCCAGGTCGCGCCATTGTTCACCTCGAAATCGCTCTCCCCATTGTCTCGTCGACAGGCGAGGAGAGCATTTCACTTCCCTCGACCGCTTCCGGCGTCACGCGCGCCTCCGTCCAACTTCCTCGCCAGGGCGTCGATGTAAAGCTGACCGGCGGCCTGCTTTCGGAAAACTCCGAATCCGCCGTCGACAGCAAATGGATCGCCTACGGCCGCGGCAACGAAGCCCTCACTTTCACGTGGCGAAGGAAGATGGAGGATCACCGCGCCGCGCAGCCGCTCCGTCTGCGCGGTTCGCTGACGCAGCTGCTCGGCATCGGCGAGGATTCCACCTCCATCAACGCCGAAGTGCGTCTCGAAGTCACTCAGGGCGCCGCGCGCGAAGTGTCGATTCAAATTCCCGACAAAGTCACCGTGAACCAGGTGCTAGGCGCCATGGTGGCCGACTGGCAGGTGAAGTCCAACGAGCTTACGGTCTCTTTCCTTGAGCCCGTCGAGCAGGCCGCCCGCTTTGTGATCACCGCCGAAACCCGCTGTCCCCGCGAAGGGCCAATGAATATTCCCCTGCTGCGCCTTCTCAACGCAGAGCGCGAAATCGGAGGTGTCGCCGTGGAAGTCCTCGGTGCCGGCGAAATCAAGGACCTCAAGTCGGAAGGCCTGGAGGTGGCCGACGCCACTGATCTGGGCGAACTGGTTGCGAGTCGCCAGTCCCCTATGCTCGCCGCGCTGCGGTTCCGCGCCGGTGACGCGAGATTGGCACGATCGCTCAACATCAACGTTGTGCGCTATACGCCTCAAGCCGTCCCGATGGCCAATGTCAGCGAGGCGCGCTACCAGGTCTTGCTCTCCAGCGAAGGCAAAACGCTCGTTCAGGCGCGCTACGCCGTTCGCAACAATCAGCGCAACTTTCTGAAAATCACTCTGCCTTCGGGTGCCACCATTTGGAGTGCATCCCTCGAAGGCAAGCCGATCCGGCCTGGTCAATCACCCGATGGCGGCCTCTTGCTGCCGCTCGATAAGGGCCGCTCCGGCGAGGAAGCGCCCGAGTTCGCCGTTGAAATCGTCTATCTAAGCCGTGGCACCGCGTGGAACGACAAAGGCCAATTCAAGGTGGCTCTGCCCGCGCTAGATCTTCCCGTCTCTCGAACCGGGCTTTTGCTCTACCATCCGCCGCTCTTCAAATTGACCACGGAGTCGGCAGCATTCCGCGTCGCACCGTACGAATCTCCCGCCTCTGTTGCCCTCAACGCGCCGGGAATCGGCTATGGAACCGGTGGAGGCATCGGCTATGGCGAAGGAAGAGGCGTGGCTGGCACTGTGGTGGCTGGAATGGGCGGGGCTCCGCCACCCGCAATGCCTGCGCCGCCGCTCGATTCGGACCTCAAAGAGGAAACGAAATCCAAGGCGCCGCAAGCTGCCACCGAGGCACTCGTCGATAAATTTCGCGCCGACTCTCTAACAGGGAAGCGCGCGGGCATTCTTCCCATCCACGTTTCTTTCCCGGCATTCGGGCCTTCTCTCTTTCTAGTCTCGGAATTGACCGCCGAGAATCAAGCTCCCTCAGCGGATTTGAACTATCAGCGCGATAAAAAGGCAGGCGTGAAATGAAAAAGGCACTCCTCTTCGTCATCTTGATTCTGCCCACTTGTGCAATTGCGCAAGACAGGACCGTCCCTGTGCCGCCCACAGGAAACGTCACTCTCCCTCTCGACGAATACAACCACTTGATGGAACTGGCCAGCAAGCCCGCCAGGAAGACGGACACGCCTCCCGTCCCTTACATCATGAAATGCGCCGAGGTGAAACTCCGCGTCGCCAACGAATGGCTGCAGGGAACCGTTCATCTGCAGGGCGATATTCTCCACAAAGGGGAGACCAAAATTCCCCTCACGACCGGTATGGCCATCCTCGACGCGCGCCAGGACGGGAAGAGTGTGCCACTTCAGCTCGAGAATGATACCCACACCGCTGTCCTTGCCGGCCCTGCGGAATTCGTTGTCTCCCTCGATGTGGGTCTCCCACTCAACATCGAAACCGGACGCGCTTCCTTCACGCTTCCCGTGCCTTCTGCTGGCAGCGTCAGCCTCTCTCTCGTTGTTCCCGGGGATCACACCAACGTGCATCTCAGCCCGGGCTTGATTACCTCCCGAACTTCCTCAAATGGTCAAACGACCATCGAAGCTACACTCGTCCCCGGGCAGAAGACCAACGTCTCGTGGACCACCAGGGAAATCGCGGCTCCGGCCGTTCCAAAGGAAGTGCGTTTCCTCTCCGACGTGAAGACTCTCGTTTCGGTAAGTGAAGCCGACCTGCGCATTGCTGTCCTGGCCGACATCTCCGTTGTGCAAGGCGAACCCTCGCAGTTTGAAATAGCGATGCCTGCGGGATTCGAATTCGCCGGCGCGTCCGGCGCTTCCGTGGAATCAAGTGACGTGCAATCCGGCGTTTTGAGTTTGAAAGTCAGGGGCGCGGCGCAAAGAAGCCACCAATTCCTCATCTCTCTGGAGCGATCCATCACCGAAACCAAGGCCGACGCGCCCTTCCTCAGTTTCAACGGCGCCCAGCGCGAAATCGGCGAACTCCTTGTCGAAGGGGCAGGAACTATGGAATTGACGGCCACGGAAGGCGGCGGCCTCAAGCGTATGGATTTCAAAGAGACGAATCCCTACCTGCGCTCTCTCGCGCGGTTTCCCATGCAGGCTGCGTTTCGCTATCACAAGCAGCCCAACGAGCAGCCCAGCCTCACGCTTTTCTGGACGCGCTTCCCGGACACCAGCGTGCTTGCGGCCGTCGCCGAACGCGCCATTATGACGACACTCGTGACCAACGAAGGCCGCTCCCTGACCGAAGTGAAACTCATCGTAAAGAATCAAGCACAGCCATATCTGAAAGTGGCACTGCCCCATGATGCGAGCATTCTCTCGGCCGAAGTTGCCGGACAAAAAGTGAAGCCCGTCGAAGGCCCGGACGGCAACCGCGTGCCCTTGCTGTTCGCAGGATTCCACCCATTCGGCTCTTACGCCGTCTCGTTCGTCTTTATGCATTCTGGCGCTCCCTTCGCGAAGAAGGGCGGCTCCGACATTTCTCTCCCGAAGATGGACATTCCCGTCAATCTATTGCAATGGGAAGTCTTTCTCCCCGAGCAGTACAAAGTGAAAGATTTTGGCGGTGACGCCATCGCCGCCTCTCTTCTCCCGCCCGTGTCTCAGGACGTCTCCGGCGCGGAAGCGGAATCCGACGTCATGGGAATAGGCGACGGAATTTCTGTGAAGGACATCGAAATGCTTTCCCTGCTTCCGGGGCAACTCGGCGGAATCCTCGTCGATCCCTCCGGAGCCACAGTTCCAAACGCGCAAATCACCGTATCCCAGTTGGACAACGGCGCTGTCCGCAAAGTGCTCACCGATTCGTCCGGCCGCTGGATTGTCTCCAACTTGCCGTCTGGTCGCCTCAAGGTCAGCACCGATGCGCCCGGGTTCAAGCGCCTCGAACGTGATTTCTACTACGACGGCAGCCGACCGGCACCGCTGAATTCGGCACTAAGCGTTGGAGCGCTTACGGAGTCCATTACCGTAACCGCGGAAGCTGGCCGAAACTTCTCGAACCTGGATTTACAAACTCTTCAGACCAATGCGCGGAAGAATGCCGAGAAGCAACAGCTGACGGCTTCCGCCAACGTGACGAGCCTCCAGCAGCGCGTCTCTGGCATTCTGCCCGTGCATGTCGATGTGCCTCGGGCAGGGAACTCTTACCATTTCGTCCGTCCGCTGGTTCTCGATGAAGAAACCAAGGTGACCTTTACCTACAAGTCGAAATGAGTCGCATCATCGGAGCGGAGACGATGGCACCTGCGCGCGCAAGTTCATCGCGCGATCCAGAGCCAGCTTTTCTTGTTTCGTGAGCAGGCGAGTAGCGCCCTTCGGCAGATCGCTGAGCTCGAGTGGCCCAATTGCGACGCGCACCAGGCGCAGCACTTCGACTCCGCAATGTTCCAGCATCCGCCGGATTTGCCGGTTCTTGCCCTCGTCCAAAACAATTTCCAGCCAGGAGTTACGCGCGCCTTCGCGAAGAACGCTCGCCCGCTTCACGTGCAACAAGTCGCCGTCCTCCGCGCGAATTCCTTCTTGCAAATTTTTTAGTAGCGCCTCACTCGCGATCGCACCGATTTGCACATGGTAGGTCTTATCCAAATGGGTTTCGGGCGCGGTGATTTCGGCTGCCCACTCCGAATCATTGGTCAGGAGCAACAATCCTTCGCTAGCTTTGTCGAGTCGTCCCACGGGCGCAATCCACGGAAGGTCTTTCGGCAAATACGCGTAAACCGTTTCTCTGCTTTTCTCGTCAGAAGCCGAAGTCACGACACCGCGCGGTTTGTTAAGAGCAAGATAGACTTTTGTACTGACCGCCAGTGGCTGCCCGTCGATCTCGATCCGGTCTTTTCCTAGGTGCACCGGCGATTCCGGATCGCGTCGCAGCGTCCCATTCCATTTCACGCGTCCCGCGCGAATTAATTCCGCGGCACGGGACCGCGAACAATAGCCCATTTTCGAAATCGCACGCGCCAATCCCACTTTTTTTAGCGGAGATCTCTGTTCTTTAATGTGGCCGGACTGGCGAATCACGGGCGGATTATAGCCTCTCATCGGGAAAACGCAGGAAAGCCTACTTTGTTGAAGAGGCTGTCGAAGGCGCGGCCGCGGAAGTAGGCGACGCAGGGACAGGCGCAACCGTCGTTGGCGTCGCTGATGGTTTCGCCGCGGGTCCTGCTGCAGTCGGCGCTTCGTGCTTCACCGCTCCATACCGCGCCGCCAGCCAATTCCGTGCCTCTTCCGGCTTGTAATTGAAAGGCCCCATTCCACCGCGATACGCGATGTGCCCGCTCTCATCAATGATGTAAATGCGCTCCGGCCACGCGGAATA
>Ga0307475_10002196_pt1 | contig 11758 bp, 7 predicted proteins | sample atmos_gasesECM1C_FD_203317 | JGI IMG/M metagenome (GOLD analysis project Ga0307475, IMG submission 203317) | Hardwood forest soil microbial communities from Morgan-Monroe State Forest, Indiana, United States - atmos_gasesECM1C_515 | ecosystem: Environmental > Terrestrial > Soil > Temperate...
CTCGTTGAGCTGCATGGCGGCGCGATGCGCATTCGGTCGCGGCTTGGCCGCGGCACCTTGGTGATGGTGCGGCTGCCTGCCGAAGCGGCCGCCGCCATGCCGCTGGAGCGCGTCGAATCCGCGGCTTGAACGAAGGTCGCTCGCCAAGGCGTCACGGCGCCCCGCCCAGAATCCTGATAAAGGACGCGCGTACTGCACGCTGGGTGTCTTCGAGATGCGCCGAAAGCGTCGGAAAATCCGGCAGATCGGCGGCACGCGCCAAAAGCGCCAATATGCCGGGACTGGCGGCTTGCGAATCGAAGCTCGCGGGCAAGCAGAGGCGGAGAATTTGCGTCAGATCGTGAAATAACCGCACCGCCGGCCGCAACACGGCGGCGTCCTGCGGTGCCAGCAGGCCGAGCCGCTCGGCCTTTTCCAGGGTTTGCGCGGTCGACGTGTCCAAAATCTCCGGAAGCTCCGCAGCATGCGCCAGTTGCAGATATTGGCCGATGAATTCGATGTCGATCAGGCCTCCAGCGGCATATTTAAGGTCCCACGGATCGGCGTCGCCCTTCTCCTTAGCGAGAGCACCGCGCATGTCGACAACATCCCCGGCAATTGCGGGCACATCTCTTGGCCGACACAGAACCTCGCGAATGACCGCCTCGACTCTGGCGGAAAAATCCGGCGTTCCGGAAACAACGCGCGCGCGGGTCAGCGCCATATGCTCCCACGTCCACGCTTCGTGTTCCTGATAGTGCTTAAAACCGTCGATTTGCGTGGCGACCGGACCAGACCGGCCCGATGGACGTAACCGCATATCAACTGGGTAAAGCACGCCATAATTAGTTTGAACGGTGAGCGCGCCGATCATGCGCTGCGTCAAGCGGGCGAAGTATTGGCTGCCGTGGAGCGGACGCTTGCCATCGGACTGCGGATGCTCCTGGTCGAAATCGTAGACCACAATGAGATCGAGGTCGGAACTCGCAGTCATTTCACGGGCGCCAAGCCGGCCAAGCGCGAGCACGGCGCTTTCTCCGCCGCTGATATAGCCGTGCATCTTGGCAAATTCGGCTTGCACCCAGCGGTGCACCACGGTGAGGAGGACATCGGCGAGCCGGGCGAATGTCTCCCCGGCTTGCCGGGCCGATAACGAGCCGGAAATGATGCGCGCGCCGATGAGGAACATGTGCTCCTGACCGAACAGGCGGATGGCGTCGAGCATGGCCTCGAAGCCCGGCGTGCCTGTAAGAGACCGCTCGAGGTTCTGGCGCAATCGCGCTTCGTCGGGCAGCGCCCCAAAAAATCCAGGATCGACCAGCGGATCGATGAAATGCGGGTGACGCGCCAAGATGTCGGCGAGCCGCGGCGCCGCCCCGATAATAAGCGCAACGAAGCGCACCAATTCCGGGTTTTGCCGCAACAGAGAGAACAGGCGCCCGCCCGCGCGCAATCCGGCCAAGAACCGGTCGAACGCCGCAAAGCCAGCGTCGGGATTTTCTGCGCGCGACAATTGATCGAGAATGACGGGTATCAGATTGACCAGGTTTTCCCGCGCCTGCTCGCCGCGGACGGCGCGATACGCTCCGCTTCGCCAATTTCGCACGGCATCGACGATTTCCGGGGCGCGACGAAAGCCCATTTGCGTCAATCGTTCGAACAGTTCGCCGTCGCGTTCGAATGACTCGAAGGAAAGCTGCTGCTGCTGCGCCAGTAATGCGGGGGCGCGTTCGAACAACCTGACATAGTGTCGTTCGACGTTGCGCAAATGCCCGACCAACACATCGGCGAATTCGTCCCGGGACGGGTAGCCGAGAAAGCGTGCAAAGATATCGAGCGCCTCGGGAGCGGCGGGAAGCGTATGGGTCTGCTCGTCGGTCATCATTTGCAGTCGATGCTCGACCGTCCGCAGGAAGTCGTAAGCGGCCGTAAGTTCATCGCGGGCCTGTTCATCGATCCAGCCGTCGGCCGTCAGCGCCGCCAGCGTGACGATAGTGCCGCGGTCGCGCAATTCCGCGTGCCGGCCGCCGGCAATCAGCTGCTGGGTTTGGACGAAGAATTCGATTTCGCGAATGCCACCCCGTCCAAGTTTTATGTTGTGGCCCTCGACCGCGATTTCGCCATGACCGCGATAGGCATGGATCTGCCGCTTCATTTCATGGACATCCGCGATCGCGGCGAAATCGAGATATTTGCGCCAGATGAACGGCGAGAGATCGCGGAGAAATTGTTCGCCGGCGGCGATGTCGCCGGCGCAGGCTCGCGCTTTGATCAGCGCCGCACGTTCCCAGTTCTGGCCGCGACTCTCGTAATAGTCGAGCGCCGCGCTGGTCGAAATTGCGATCTGGGTCGAGGACGGATCCGGCCGCAATCGCAAATCGACGCGGAATACGTAGCCATCGGAGGTACGCGCCTGCAGGATTTTCATCAGATCGCGCGTCAAGCCAATGAAGAACGGCGCCGGCTCAATATCGTCTGCAAGACCGACGTCGGCGTCGAAGAAAACCATGAGATCGATGTCGCTCGAAAAATTGAGCTCACCGGCTCCCATTTTGCCCATCGCGAGCACGATATAGCCGCAGCCCGACTGAGGATTATTCGGGTCAGCGGATTTGATCTTTTTTTGTTGCACCGCGTGCTTAAGCAGATGATCTACCGAGAGTGCCACGGCAATATCGGCCACGCGCGTGAGCGCTTCGGTGATCCGAGGCAGCGCCCACACGCCGCCGATGTCCGTGAGCGCGATCAACAGCGCGCTTTCGAGCTTGAATTCACGGAGAATACGCATCAGTTCGAGCTGCGAACGCGCGCGGGCGGCGGCAACCTCGGTTTTTTTGACGAGTGAAGCAAGACTGTGGGCGGGATCGGCGCCGAGCAAGCGCAGCAGGCGCGCGGGCTTTGCCTCAATGGCGTTCCAGAGATACGGCGCGGCCCCCGCGATTCCGCCGAGAACGCGCGCCAGGGCCGGATTGTGGCGCAGCAGGATGGAAAACGTTTTGCTGACCGATTTTGGCCGCAAACCCGCGAGCCAAGCCGCAAGGCGCGCGGAGGCTTCCGCCGTGGGCTTCGGCAGCATCGCGCCAAAGCGATGAACCAGTCCCGCCTGATTGGGTGTCTGCCTTAGCCGCTTAGCGGCCGCGCGGCGCTTCATCCCCTGCCCGCACTGGCGGCCGGACCTGCCCGTGGCAAAGCGATGGTCGTTCGCAATCCGGGATGATTATCTTCAAGCTTGAGCTCGCCGCCGTGGAGCCGGGCCACCGCTGAAGCGAGGCTCAGTCCGAGACCCGAGCCGGGTTCGGAGCGGCTCTGCTCGAGACGGACGAAACGCTCCACCACGCGGCCGCGATCAGCGTCGGGAATGCCGGGCCCGCGATCGGCGACGCTGATCGCGATGCGTTCGCCATCATTGCCGGCCCTGACCACGATCTCGGCGGGAGCGCCGTTCGCCTTGCCGCTCGGCCCGGCATATTTGATCGCATTGTCGATGAGATTGGCCAGCGCCTGACTGACGAGCTCGCGATTGCCGCGTACTGGCGCTGCTGCTGGAGCATCGATCTTGAGCGCAATCCCCTTCTCGTCCGCGACCGGTTCGTAAAGCTCGCCGACGTCGCGGGCGATTTCGGAGGCGTCGAACTCGGTCATGTTGTCGCGCGCTTGCCCGGATTCGGCGCGCGCGATCATCAAAAGTGCGTCGAAGGTCCGAATAAGATCATCGGATTCGGCGATAGTGGATTCCAGCGCGGCGCGATAGCTTGCCTCACCCGTGGCGCTGCGCAGCGCTTGCTCGCAGCGATTGCGCAGCCGGGTCAACGGTGTCTTGAGGTCGTGGGCGATATTGTCAGAGACCTCCTTCAACCCGCGCATCAATGCTTCGATTCGTTCGAGCATCGCGTTGACATTGTCAGCGAGCCGGTCGAGCTCATCGCCGGTGCCGGCGACCGGCAAACGACCGGAAAGGTCGCCGGCCATGATCGTCTGCGCAGTCCCGGTCATGGCGTCGATCCGGCTGAGCACGCGGCGGCTGACAAAGAATCCACCGATTAAGCCGAGCACGATCACCAGCGCGAGCGACCACTGACCGGCGTTGACGACGATGCCAAACAGGCGTTCGCGCTCATCAAGGTCGCGGCCGACCAGGAGATGAAACCCGCCCGGGAGCTGCACGACCCGGACCAGCGCCCGATGCTCGGCGCCTTCGGGCGCTTCCAGCCGATGGTAATTGGTTTCGAGCCAGCCCGGATGATCGAGCACACCAGGCTCCAATGAACCGACATTGCCGGCGAGACCCTCGCCGCTCGGTGTTGTAACCAAATACAGGCTCGAGCCTGGACGGCGCGAACGCACATCGACCACGATCACCAAACGCCGAAGCCCGCCTTGTCCGTACTGTTCCGACAATCCGTTCACTTCGCCGTTCACCGTCGCCGTGATCTGTTCGGTGATGAGCCGGCGCGTGTTGAGCGCGAAGTAGGCGAGCAGCGACGCCGCAAACAAAACGAAGATACCGAGATAAACAAGCGTCAACTTGAACGCAGTGGTGCGGATAAGTTTGCCGAGCGCGGTCACGTTATTTGATCTCGGTTTCGGAGAAATCGTCTTCCCAGAACTCGAGCGATGCTCGTTTGCCGCTCTGCTGGTTGGCGGCTTCGGCGCGGCGCAGCTCCACCCGGCGAATCTTGCCGGAAATGGTTTTCGGCAATTCGGCAAATTCGAGCCGGCGCACGCGCTTGAACGGCGCCAGGCTCGCGCGGCAGTGACGGAGAATCGATAAGGCGGTGGCCCGATCAGGCGCGTGGCCGGGGGCGAGCGCAAGAAACGCCTTCGGTACCGCAAGCCGCAGCGGATCCGGCGACGGAACCACCGCGGCCTCGGCGACGGCCGGGTGTTCGATCAAAACACTTTCGAGCTCGAATGGGCTGATCCGATAGTCAGACGATTTAAAAACATCATCGGCGCGGCCGATATAGGTCAGATATCCGTCGTCATCGACGGCCGCGACGTCGCCGGTGCGGTAAACCGCGTCCCCGGCCGCTCGCGAGGGAACGGCATTGCCGTCCTGCCCCTGATAGCCTTGCATGAGCCCGGTCGGCCGCGGTTGCAGTGTAAGGCAGATCTCGCCTTCCTTGACGGGCGCGCCGTCGAGATCAAGAAGCGCGACGCGGTATCCCGGCAGCGGCCGGCCCATGGAGCCGGCTTTCACCTTTTGCCCCGGGCTGTTTCCAACCAAGGCCGTAGTCTCGGTCTGCCCGTAACCATCGCGGATGGTGATGCCCCAGGCGTTCTTGACGCGCTCGATCACCTCGGGATTGAGCGGCTCGCCGGCGCTGATGAGCTCTCTGATCCGCACCGGCCAGGCGGAGAGATCCTCCTGAATCAACATGCGCCAAACCGTAGGCGGCGCGCAAAACGTGGTGACGCCGCAGCGCACGACCGCGTCGAGCAGTCCGCGCGCATTGAATCGGCGCTGATTGAAAATAAAAACCGCCGCTTGCGCATTCCACGGCGCGAAGAAACAGCTCCAGGCGTGTTTGGCCCAGCCAGGCGAAGAAATGTTCAGATGCAGGTCGCCGGGACGCAAACCCAGCCAATACATCGTCGACAAATGGCCGATGGGATAGCTTTGATGGCTGTGCAGCACCAGCTTGGGCTTGGCCGTCGTGCCGGAAGTAAAATAGAGCAGGAGCGGATCCTGGACATGCGTTTCGCCGTCAGGAGTGAAACGCGTCGAAGCGGTGTAAGCCTTTTCAAACGGAGTCCAGCCGGCCGCCTCGGAGCCGACCACGACGCGCGTATAATCGCCTGGCAAATCGGCGAATTTTGCCGCAGCTTCGGCACTGGCAATCACGTGTCGGACCCGGCCGCGCGCAAACCGGTCGTTGAGATCGGCCGGCGTCAATAAGGTGGTCGCCGGGACAATCACGGCGCCGAGCTTCATCGCCGCCAGCATGCATTCCCATAGCGGTGCAACATTGCCGAGCATGACGAGGATGCGATCGCCGCGCCGCACCCCGAGCCCGCGCAGCGCATTCGCGACTTGGTTCGAGCGCTCGCTTAACGCGGTAAAGGACAGCTTGACCTCGCTGCTCTCCTCGTCAACCAGCCACAGCGCCGGCTGGGCGTTATTACGCGCCATGGGGTCGAAGTAATCGAGCGCCCAGTTGAATCGATCAAACTTCGGCCATGCGAAGTCACGCAACGCGATGGCATAATCCTCCCGATGCCGCAGCAAAAAATCGCGAGCCGAGATGAAGGGAGTGGCGCGGTTTAAATTCGCGTCCACTGTTACGTTGTCGCCCATGGACTTCCTAGCCGTCTTCCGAAATCGACTTTTGTTTACCGGGCGCCGTCACGAATCATATATCCCGCGCCGCGCACGGTATGCAGCAATGGCTGCGTGAAACCCTTGTCGATTTTAGATCGCAAACGCGAAATGTGCACGTCGATCACGTTCGTCTGCGGGTCAAAGTGATAGTCCCAGACGTTTTCGAGCAACATGGTGCGGGTCACGACTTGCCCGGCGTGCCGCATGAGGTATTCGAGCAAGCGAAACTCGCGCGGCTGCAATTGCACTTCCTGCCCGGCACGGCTTACTTCGTGCGATAGGCGGTTCAACTCCAGATCGGCGACGCGATAGACCGTTTCCTCGCCGCGGCTGCCGCGGCGGCGGCCGAGCGCTTCGACCCGCGCCAACAGCTCGGAAAATGCGTAAGGCTTGGCCAGATAATCGTCGCCGCCGGTTCGCAATCCTTTAACGCGGTCGTCAACCTGACCGAGCGCGGACAGGATGAGGACCGGCGTTTCAATGGATTTTGCGCGCAACGCCCCGATCACCGAAAGACCATCGCGCTTGGGCAACATGCGGTCGACAATCAGCACGTCGTAGTCGCCGTCGAGCGCGAGCTGCAGTCCCTCCTCACCGTCGCCTGCGTGATCGGCAATGTGACCGGCTTCGCGGAACGCCTTCACGAGATATTCGGCCGCGTCGCGATCGTCCTCAATGATGAGAAGGCGCATGGTGGATCGTTGTTTGCCGCATCTTAAAGAACATGCACAAAGTGCTGTCGCCCAATAATAATCCTACCGGAGCCGCCATAATAGCGAGGGGGTGGCGAGCGGCAGGCCCGCCACCCCCTCTAACAACTCCACCCCGGCGGGGGCGACGGATGCCGGTCGGCAGAGCTGGTAATTGCGGGGACGGACCTTGCGATCCGCCCCCAGGGTACGCCCGCCAGCGGGGGCGACGGATGCCGGCGGATGCCCCTTTCACCGAGAACCCGATCCGGCGCAGGAAGCGGATACGGGCTCCGTCATGCTTTTGCGCATGACCGCGCTTGTCACAGCGCGTTCATGCTCAGGCGTTGCCGAGTGGCAGCGCGACGAATTTTGTACCCTCGTTCGACTTCACCCTGAACAGGACCGTGTGCTTGCCTTCGCTGCGCGCGTCGGCAAGGCTTTTGCGAACCTCCGCCGGCGTCGTCACCGCTTTGCCGCCGACCTCCAGAATGACATCACCGACCTGGAAGCCATGCTCGGCGGCAATGCCGCCGGCATTGACGGCGGTAACCACGACGCCGTTGCCGCCGCCGGAGACCTTGCTGCCGGGCGCCAGCGTCAGCCCGAGATTGGGCATGTCGCTGTCGGGCACTTCACGCTGATCGCGCTGGTTCTGCTCGTTTGACGCCTGCTTGTCATTCGGCAGGGTACCGAGCGTGAGCGACACCGTTTTATTTTGTCCATTGTGAACGATGTCGAGCTTGACGGTCGTGCCGGGCAACATCGTGCCGATCTTGCGGGCGAGTTCCCGCGGATCGTGGACGGGCGCATTGTCCACCGAGGTAATAACGTCGCCGCTGGCAATGCCGGCTTTGGCCGCTGGGCTGTCCTTCTGCGGCTCTGACACCAGCGCGCCAGTGGCTTGCTTGAGCCCCAGGCTGTCGGCGATGTCGGGCGTCACCGTCTGGATTTGCACACCGATCCAGCCGCGCGTGACGCTGCCTTTGTCACGCAACTGCGCAATCACGCTCTTCACCGTCTCGGCCGGAATTGCGAAAGCAATACCCACGGAGCCGCCGGACGGCGAGAAGATCGCGGTGTTGACGCCGATCACGTTACCATCGACGTCGAAAGTCGGACCGCCGGAATTGCCTTTGTTCACCGGCGCGTCGATCTGAATGAAATCGTCGTAGGGACCGGCGCCGATGTCACGACCGCGCGCCGAGACGATGCCGGCGGTCACAGTGCCGCCGAGTCCGAACGGATTTCCGACCGCGAGAACCCAGTCGCCGACCCGCGGCGAATTATCAGTCAATTTCACGAACGGGAAGTTGTCGCCCTCAACTTTGATGAGCGCAAGATCAGTACGTGAATCGCTGCCAATCACCTTGGCGTTATAGGTCTTACCGTCATCGGTCGTGACTTGAACGTTCTCAGCGTTCTGCACGACGTGATTATTGGTAACCGCATAGCCGTCGCGCGAAATAAAGAAGCCCGAGCCTTGGCCAGTGATCGTCTCGTGACCTCGCGGGTTGCCCGGCGCGCCAAATCGCTTGAAGAAACGCTCGAACGGCGATCCCGGCGGGAACGGCATATCATCGTCGCTGAGACTGGGTTGTGCGGGCTGATCAATCTTTACACGCACCGAAATCACTGCCGGCTTCACCTTCTCGACAATGTCGGCGAAACCGACCGGGCGCTGCGGCAGCTGTTGGACCTTCTCCGTCAAATTCTGCGCCTGCGCCGCATCGGCGAGCGCACTCGGCGCGTAACTATTGGGTGAGAAAGCAAACGTTACGGCGGCAAGACTTGCCACTGTGGTCGCCAAAAGCGCCACGCGACGCGCCGATAAAGTGAAACGGGGTCCTCGCGAACTATCCTTCATGCATAATCTCCAGATGCGGTCAGTTCCGCATAGTGGTTGCTGTTGCGGTTGAAGATGGTGCGGCGCGCCTTACGGCGCTCTGTCGGGCGGATTAAAAATTGGTAATGTTGATGACCTGGAATAATCCAGTTGCCACAATGGCCTAGTGCCTGCAGCTCAAAGTGCGGTTTATCCGCTTGGGCAGCAAGCAAGCCAAATCCGCGCCAGGCGGCGAAACAAGTGCGCGACCCGCTACGGACCGGGGCTGTCCGCCAGGATTTTTTTCAGCCGCGCCTGCTCGGCCGGGGTCAAATCCGGGGTCGGCTCCCGCACGCGTCCGCGCCGGCGTGCAGCACCAATCACAAGCAACGCAAGCCCGCCGAGCAGAAGTCCGGGCGGCAAACCCCAAAGAATCGCCGTGCGCCAGGACAGCCGCGGCTTGAGCAGCACGAATTCGCCGTAGCGGGCGACCAGAAAGTCGAGCACTTGCGCGTCGCTGTCGCCAGCCTCGAGCCGCTCGCGAACTAAAACGCGCAAATCATGCGCCAGTGGTGCGTCGGAATCGTCAATCGATTCGTTCTGGCAAACCATGCAGCGAAGCTGCTGAGACAAAGTGCGCGCCCGAGCTTCCAGCGCCGGGTTCTGCAACATCTCATTCGGCTGCACCGCCGCCCATGAGAATGCTGGAGCGGAAAGAAGAAGAACAAGCGCAAGCAAGAAAACGCGTTTCATTGTTATCCTGCCGGACGTAACGCCGCCTTCGCTTTGGCCGGCTGCGGCGCGCCGACGCGAAGCCGGCGGTCTGACAGCGATAGCGCACCGCCGGCGAACATGAGCGCCGCGCCAAGCCAGATCAGCAGCACCTGTGGCTTGAAGTAGAGTCTGACCGCTACATTGCCGTTTTGCATCGGATCGCCGAGCGAGAGGTAGAGTTGGCTGACGCCGCGCGTCATCAGCGCTGCTTCAGTCGTCGTCATGTTGCGGGTCGGGAAGCTGCGCCGACTAGGCTCCATGACGCCGATCAGATCGCCGTTCATGCGATGCACGATGAAGCGGCCGACCACGTCGTGATAGTTCGGACCTTGCCGGCCGAACAGGCCGGCAAAGGTGACCCGATAATGGGCGATGTCCAGATTATCGCCGACTTTCATTTCAGCGATACGCTCACTGCCCCAAGCTGTCGCGGCGACGATGCCGAGGAGAGTTACGCCGAGACCGAAATGCGCAAAAGCCGTGCCCCAGGCCGAGCGCGGCAGGCCGATAGCGCGTTGCCACGCCGCCCGGAACGGCAGGCGCAAAACGAGTGTCCGCTCCGCAATGTCGGTAACCGCGCCGGCCATGACGAAAACGGCGACACCGGCGCCGAATGGCGCCAGCACCGGTCCGCCTTGCTCGAGTGCGAATGCCGCCGCCATGGCGAATGCGGCGAGTATGGCCGCCACCAATAATCGTTGCGCCGCACCTAAAAGATCGCCGCGTTTCCAGCCCATCAGTGGGCCAAATGGCATCACCACCATCAGCGGGATGAACAGGGGACCGAAAGTCGCGTTAAAAAACGGCGCGCCTACGGAGATCTTTGCTCCGGTGAGAGCTTCCAGCGCCAATGGATAGAGCGTGCCGATAAACACACTGGCGCATGCCGTGGTGAGGAACAGATTGTTGAACACCAGGGCACCTTCGCGAGAAATCGGCGCGAATAGGCCGCCCTGCTTGAGCAGCGGCGCGCGCCAGCCGTAGAGCGCCAGGGCGCCGCCGATAAACACCACGAGGATCGCCAGGATGAAGACGCCGCGCATGGGATCGTTGGCGAAAGTGTGAACCGATGTGAGCACGCCCGAGCGCACCAGGAAGGTTCCGATCAGCGACAGCGAGAATGTGAGAATAGCGAGCAGAATGGTCCATATTTTCAGCGCGCCGCGCTTCTCCATCACGACGGCGGAGTGCAGCAGCGCGGTTCCAGCGAGCCAAGGCATCAGGGAAGCGTTCTCGACCGGATCCCAGAACCAGAAACCGCCCCAGCCGAGCGTGTAATAAGCCCAGTACGAACCGCCGGCGATGCCGACGGTTAGACACATCCAGGCGCCGAGCACCCACGGACGAACCCAGCGCGCCCAAGCCGCGTCGATGCGCCCCTCCAGCAACGCGGCAATCGCAAAAGAGAATGCGATCGAGAATCCAACATAGCCGAGGTACAGGAGCGGCGGATGAAACGCGAGGCCAGGGTCCTGCAAAATCGGATTAAGATCCTGACCTTCAAATGGCGCTTGCGGAATGCGGACGAACGGATTGGACGTCATCAAAATGAACAGATGGAACGCCGCCGCAATCCAAGCTTGGACGGCGAGCGCGTGGGCTTTAAGCACCACGGGCAGATTGTTGCCGAAGACCGCGACCAGTGCGCCGAAAAAGGTCAGGATCGAGACCCACAGCATCATCGAGCCTTCATGATTGCCCCAGATGCTTGTGAGCCGATAAATCAACGGCATTTGCGAATTGGAATTCTGGTAGACATTCTCAACCGAAAAATCCGAAATCACGTAGCAAATGGCGAGCGCGGTGAACGCCATCGCCACAAAGGCAAATTGCGCGAGCGCGGTCGGCGCGGCGATGCTCATAAGGACCGGATCGTTGGTGCGCGTACCGACGATCGGCATCGTGCCTTGAATGAGAGCAAGCCCCAGCGCGAGCATCAGCGCGTAATGGCCCAATTCGGCGATCATCGGCTGCACCTCGGACGCCATTTCAGACCAGCGGGACCGCCGCCCGCCCCCGGCGCTATGGCGATCGTGTGCCTCATTTGGCGCCAGCGCCTGCGGGTGTTCCGGCCTGGCGGCCGTAATCATCTTTCCAGTGTCCGGAGCGCTTCAAAGCGTCCGCGACCTCTTTGGGCATATAGGTCTCATCGTGCTTGGCGAGTATCGA
>Ga0307475_10002198_pt1 | contig 11753 bp, 8 predicted proteins | sample atmos_gasesECM1C_FD_203317 | JGI IMG/M metagenome (GOLD analysis project Ga0307475, IMG submission 203317) | Hardwood forest soil microbial communities from Morgan-Monroe State Forest, Indiana, United States - atmos_gasesECM1C_515 | ecosystem: Environmental > Terrestrial > Soil > Temperate...
CAGAGAATCGAACCGACGAGAACGAAAGCACAACGCGCCCAAAGTGAAACAGGCGAACGCTCTCGCATCATTCCGTGGCTTCCCGTTCCTCCATCAGATTCACGATGTCGCCAATGTCCCAAAGGCGGGACTCGACAGCGTCTAGTTTGAAATTCCGCGCTCGAATCGTGCACGAGCCTTGTCCACCGCTGCATCGGCATCAGCTTCTGTCTTAGCGAATCCTTTCATATAATCTTGCTGCTTTCCTTTGGGGACATGCAGTTCCCATCGCCAAGAGCCGTCAAGGCAACGCGCAGTTGAAGTGCCAAATCTCTTGCTCATTTTGACGTTTTCTCCACCAATTCCTCAAGCGTCCAAAGCCTATCAGAAATGCCTGCTGACATAACGACAATATCACGTAACGATATAAACAGTCCTACGGGCCCATCTCTGCTGGAAGTGTGCCAGATTGGGCTTGCCTGCCGCCTGATCTGGACTTGCCAATTTTCTTTTCGTGTCTGAACGGCGCCACAAAAAGGCTCCCTGTGCCAAGAGTGTGACACGCGGTCCTTATGTGGAGTTTTGGAAGGAAGGCCCCGAGCTATTCTCCTTGTAAGAACAGCCTCCTGGAATGGTGGGCGCGCCAGGGATTGAACCTGGGACCCCTCCCGTGTGAAGGGAGTGCTCTCCCGCTGAGCTACGCGCCCGCCTATTTCCCGATCCTGCTTGCCTTCGGGCAAAAGATCCGGAGCGGAGGGGCAGGGCTATAAGATGGCCCCCCCGGCCCGTCAAGCGGCCTCCGGTCCGGCCGCGGGCTTGGCCGGCAGTTTGGCGGAAAAAGCCGGAAGGTTGCTCTAACCCCGGCCTAGGCGCGCGATCGCATCCGGCAAATCGGCAAAATCATCCAGCACCAGGTCCGCGCCCAGTTCCGATGCCGGGATGGGCGTGAAACCGTATGACATCAGGATGCAGGGCGCACCGGCAGCGCGGGCGGTGTTCAGGTCGGTGATGGAATCTCCGATCATCACGGCGGGTCCGCCGCCACTCTCGGCGACGATGTCGTGAAAGATTCGCGGATCGGGCTTGGTATAGGGCTTACGGCCGGCGCCATAGACGGCGGCGAAGACGCCGTCCAGCCCCAGCCGCGGCAGCAGGGCATCGGTCAGTTGCTGGGGCTTGTTGGTCAGTACGCCGAGTCGGTCGCCGCGCATTTTAAGCCGTTCGAGCGTCTCGGCCACGCCCGGAAACAGTCTTGTGCCGTCGGCAATATGGTCGCGGTAATGGGCGACAAATATCTCCACCAGCGTGGGCATATCCTGGTCCATCACCGGCGCCCCGCTTGCCGCCATGGCCTGATCGATCAGGGCGCGCGCCCCGAACCCCACCATATGACGCAGATGGGCAAGGTCCAGCAGGGGGCGCCCCCGGGCGGCCAGGACGGCATTGGTGGCACCCAGCAGGTCCGGCGCCGTGTCGGCCAGCGTACCATCCAGGTCAAAAATCAGGGTTGCAGCGGGGTTTTGGAAAGGGGACATAAACCTGAGTAAATCAAAGCTAGAATCGCGGCAATATAGCGTCGCAAATCGTCACTTCATCTTTCTTGCACGGGAGCCTACCCAAACCTCATGTCGAAAGCTGCCATTATCCTCGCAGCCGGAGCCGGCACCCGGATGAAATCGGCGCTGCCCAAGGTGCTGCACAAGGTGGCGGCACTGCCGTTGCTGGGCCATGTGGTTGCCGCGTTGCGGGCCGCCGGCGTGGAGCGGATCGTGGTGGTGACTTCGCCCGCCGGCGAGGCGGTACGCGATTATGCTAGGGCGCTTGGTTGCGGGAGCTCCGTCCAGCACCAACAGCTGGGCACAGGCCATGCCGCGGCTTCAGCAAAGGAGGCGCTGGCGGATTTCAGCGGCACTGTCCTGGTGATCAATGGGGACATGCCGCTGGTTACCGGCGAGACGATCGCCGAATGCCTGCAAGCCCGGGCGCGCACCGGATTGGCGCTACTGGCCTTCGAGCCAAAGGATCCGGGTGCCTATGGCCGCGTGCTCATGACGCCGGACGGTTACCTGAACCGAATCGTGGAATATAAGGACGCGTCCGCGTCCGAGCGCGCCGCCACCCTGTGCAACGCCGGCTGCTATGCCGGGGATGCCGAAAAATTCTTCCGCTGGGCGTCAAGCCTGAACAACGACAATGCCCAAAAGGAATATTATCTAACCGATGTGCCCTTGCTTGCCCGCGCCGAGGGCGTCAAATGCGCCGTCGCGCTGACGGACGAAATCTCGGTCACGGGCGTCAACAGCCGGGCCGAACTGGCGGAAGCGGAGAGGAAATTTCAGGACCGTGTCCGTGGCCGCATGCTGGCGGACGGTGTCACGATGACCGCGCCCGAAACCGTGTTCTTTGCCCATGACACGGTGGTGGAGAATGACGTGGAGATCGAGCCCTTTGTCATGTTCGGTCCCGGCGTGGCGGTCAAAAGCGGCGCGCGCCTGAGGAGCCATTCCCATCTCGAGGGCGCAACCGTCGCATCCGGCGCCATCATAGGGCCTTACGCGCGATTGAGGCCCGGCGCGCGCATCGGCGAGGATGTCCATATCGGCAACTTCGTGGAAGTGAAGAATACCGTCATCGAAAAGGGCGCCAAGGCCAATCATCTCACCTATCTGGGCGACGCGCGGGTGGGCGCGGGCGCCAATATCGGCGCGGGCACGGTTACCTGCAATTATGACGGCTTTACCAAGGCGGTCACCGAAATCGGCGCGGGCGCCTTTATCGGTTCCGACACGGCGCTGGTTGCGCCGGTCAAGATCGGCGACGGCGCCATTACCGCCGCAGGTTCGGTGATCACCAAGGATATCGCGCCCGATGCGCTGGCGATTGCCCGTGGCCTGCTGACGGAAAAGCCCGGCTGGGCGAAAGCCTTCCGCGAACGGAAACGGACGGAGCAAAAATAATGTGCGGAATAGTCGGTATTGCGGGCACGCGTGATGTGGCCCCCATCATTCTGGAAGCGCTCAAGCGGCTGGAATATCGCGGATATGATTCCGCAGGCATTGCCACCCTGGATCATGGCGTGATCGAGCGTCGCCGCTCGCCCGGCAAGTTGACCCGGCTGGATGCGGTGTTGCACGAGCGTCCGCTCCACGGCAAGACCGGGATCGGCCATACACGCTGGGCCACCCATGGCGCGCCCACAGAAGCCAATGCACATCCCCACGCGACTGACCATGTCGCCATTGTCCATAACGGCATTATCGAGAACTTCCGCGAGCTGAAGGCCGAGCTGATCGCCAAGGGCCACAAGTTCGAATCCGAAACCGACAGCGAGACCGCGGCCCATCTTGTTACCCAGCTGATGCGCGAGGGTTTGGCACCCGACGAAGCCGGCAAGCGCGCGGTGGCCCGCCTGACGGGTGCCTACTCCATCGCGATGATCTTCCGGGATCATGACGGACTGCTCGTTGGCGCCAGGCGTGGCGCGCCGCTGGCGGTGGGCTATGCCGAGCACGAGGCCTATATCGGTTCCGACGCGTTTGCCCTTGCGCCTTTCACCAACCGCGTCGCGTATCTGGAAGAAGGCGATGTCGTCGTCATCAAGGGCGCCGATGTCAGGATCTTTGACACGCAGGGCCGCCCCGCCAATCGCGAAATCAAGATCACCAGCGCCTCGGCGGCGCTGGTGGACAAGGCCGGCCACAACCACTTCATGGCCAAGGAAATCCACGAGCAGCCCGAAGTCGTCGGTCACACGCTGGCCCATTATCTCGATCCGGCGGGACCGATCGTGCGCCGCCAGGGCAAAGGCTTGCGCGATGTGTTGGTGAAGGCACAGCGCCTGACGATCTCGGCCTGCGGCACCGCCTTTTATGCCGGCATGGTGGGAAAATACTGGTTCGAGAAGCTGGCGCGCATGGCGGTGGAAATCGACGTGGCGTCGGAATTGCGCTATCGCGATCCGGTTTACCCCGAGAATGGCGCGGCGCTGTTCGTCACCCAGTCGGGTGAGACGGCCGACACGCTGGCTGCGCTCAGGGAGGCCAAGCGCCAGCGCCAGACTACGATCGCGGTGGTGAATGTGCCCGAATCCAGCATCGCGCGCGAAGCCGACATCGTGCTGCCGACCTATGCGGGGCCGGAGATCGGGGTCGCCTCGACCAAGGCCTTCACCTGCCAGCTCGCCGCGCTTGCCGCCTTCGCCATTGCGGCGGGCGATGCGCGCCGCACCCTCAGCAAGGGCGACGAGCAGAGGCTTTGCGCCTCGCTGCTGGAGACGCCGCGCCATATCGCGGAATTCCTGAACCAGGAACCCTCGATCAAGGCAGTGGCCGAGGAAATCGCCAAGGCGCGCGACGTCCTTTATATCGGACGGGGCGCGAGCTATCCCCTGGCTCTGGAAGGCGCGCTCAAGCTCAAGGAAATTTCCTACATCCATGCCGAGGGCTATGCCGCGGGCGAGATGAAGCATGGTCCCATCGCGCTGATCGATGAGGCAGTGCCGATCATCGTGATCGCGCCCCATGATGCCCATTTCGAGAAGACCATCTCCAACATGCAAGAGGTGATGGCGCGCGGCGGCAAGGTGCTGCTGATCTCCGACAAGCAAGGCATCGCCGAGGCCGGCAAGGTCTGGGCCTCGATCGAAGTGCCCACCACCAACAGTTTCATCACGCCCCTGATCTATGCCGTCCCGGTGCAGCTGCTCGCCTATTACGCGGCGCTGGCCAAGGGTACCGATGTGGATCAGCCCCGCAATCTAGCCAAGAGCGTGACCGTGGAATAAGCCGCCTCAGCCCTTCGGCATCAGGTTCATCACCATGAGGGTCATGGCTGTCACGCCGGTCTTGATGGTCGGTTCGGGATCTGGCGCGAAATAGGGCGAGTGATTTCCTGGCGGGTCCTCGCCTTTGGCCTTTGCCGTCGCCAGCATCGCGGCGTCTGTTGCGCCTATCGTCACCATGGTGCCGGGAACCCCGGCGCGCAGGAATTCCGAAAAATCCTCACTGGCATAGATGAAGGTCGGCGCCTCATGGCTATGCGAGCCGAAGGCCTGGTTCAGCACTGGAACCATCCTGTCCACCACCGCTTTGTCATTCATCAACGCTGGACCGCCGGGCGTGATGGTAACCTGTGGCGGCGGCGCGCCGGCGATGGCAGCCACGCCGTTGGCGGTGCGGCGAATGCCGTCATGGATCTTGGCGCGCGCCGAATCGTCGGTGGTGCGGATGGTGCCTTCCAGTTGCGCGGTATCGGGAATGATGTTGCCTGCGCTGCCGCTGCTGATGCCGCCCACGGTGACGACGCCGAACGCGGCCGGATCTTTCTCGCGGCTGATCACGGTCTGCACATCCTCGACAAAGCGTGAGGCCATTACCACCGGATCGATGGTGGTTTCGGGATGAGCGCCATGCCCGCCGCGCCCCGTGAAGGTAATGGACAGGCGGTCGGAATTGGTGGAGCCGGCGCCATAGCGATAATAGACATCACCCGTGGGCTCGGGACCGTCATGGATCGCCAGCGCGTAGTCCGGCTTGCCGAAGCGGGTAAAGAGACCGTCGGCCAGCATGGCGCGCGCGCCACTTACCAGTTCCTCGGCCGGCTGGCCGACGAACATCAGGGTGCCGCCCCATTTGTCTCTCATCCCCAACAAGGCCTTGGCCGCACCTACCCACAGCGCCATATGGATGTCATGGCCGCAGCTATGGTCGACGAAAGTCTCGCGACCGTTCCATTGCTGCCTGGCCTGGCTGGCATAGGGCAGACCGGTCTTCTCCTGCATCGGCAGCCCGTCGAGTTCGGTGCGCACGAGCACGGTGGGGCCGGGGCCGTTCTTGTAGACCGCCACGATACCGGTCTTGCCGACGCCATCGGTCACCGTGAAGCCCAGCGCGCGCATCTCCGCCGCCAGCTTCGCTGCCGTGCGCGTCTCTTGAAAACCCAGTTCGGGATGGGCGTGGATGTCTTTGTAGAGCGCTTCCAGATGCGGATAGTCGGCATCGATCTCAGCGACCAGACCGGGCTTCACCACGGCCACATCCAGTGCAAAGGCCGGCAGGGTCGATGCGGCAAGTACAGCAGTGCAGGTCAGCAAGCGCAATTTCGCGATCATGACCGCCCCTTTCATCCCCGCCGTGACCAATATACTTTTCGCGTCGTTTCCGCCATAAGTCAGCACAGGATTTCCGATCATGACCGACCAGACCGTCCTCAAGCGCGCCGTGGCCGCCAAGGCCCTTGAATATGTCAAGGATGGCATGAAGCTCGGTCTGGGCTCAGGCTCGACCGCCGAGTTGTTCGTCGAGATGCTGGCGCCCCGGGTGCGGGGCGGGGAAAGGCTGCTCTGCGTGTCGACCAGCGAAAGGACCGCGGCGTTTGCGCGCAAGCTGGGCGTCACGCTTGCCAGCCTCGACGATCTGGCGCCGCTTGACCTGACGGTCGACGGCGCCGATGAAGCCGACCGCAATCTCGACCTGATCAAGGGCGGCGGCGGCATGTTGCTCAGGGAAAAGATCGTGGCGGCGGCGTCCAGACAGATGCTGGTGATTGCCGACGAATCCAAACTGGTGCCGCGGCTGGGCAAATTTCCCTTGGCCGTAGAAGTCGTGGAGTTCGGCCACAAATCCAGCGCGGCAAGGCTTGGCGCGGCACTGGCCGCGGCAGGCTATGCCAATATTCCCATGACGCTGCGCCTTAAGGATGGCGCGCCGTTTCGGACCGACAGCGGCAATGTGATTTATGACTGCGCCTTTGGCGTGATCCAGAATGCTGCGAAGCTGGGGGCCGCGATCTCGGCCGTGCCCGGCGTAGTCGGACACGGCCTGTTCATCGGCCTCGCAACCACACTGCTGATTGCAGGCCCAGGCGAGATCGAAGTCATCACCCGACCCTGAAACCTGTCATGGCCCGCATGCCGATGCGCGTGCGGGCCACCAAGCGCGACTGACCGCCATGACCCAGTATGACTACGACCTCTTCGTGATCGGCGGCGGTTCCGGCGGCGTTCGCGCCAGCCGGATGGCGGCGCTGGCCGGTGCGCGCGTGGCCCTGGCCGAGGAGTGGCGGATGGGCGGTACCTGTGTGATCCGCGGCTGCATACCCAAAAAGCTTCTGGTCTATGCCAGCCAGTTCAAGGAAAACATCATGGACTCGGCCGGCTATGGCTGGTCCTTCGGCGATTGCAGTTTCGACTGGCCGACCCTGATCGCCAACAAGGACAGGGAGATCGCCCGGCTCGAGAGCGTCTATACCAGCAATGTCGATAAGGCGGGCGTCACGATCGTTCATGACCGGGCGGTGTTCGAGGATCCCCACACGCTGTTGCTGGTCAAATCCGGCAAGCGCGTCACGGCGGAAATAATCCTGATCGCCACCGGCAACCGGCCGACGCGGGACATGGGCACCGATCATGAGATCGGCGGCGACGATCTTTGCATCACTTCGGATGAGGCTTTCCATCTCAAGGCGCTTCCGCGGCGCATCGCGATCGCGGGTGGCGGATATATTGCGGTGGAATTCGCCCATATCTTCCACGGCTTGGGCAGCGAGGTCACGCTGCTGTGCCGCCGCGACATGCCGCTGTTCGGGTTCGACGAGGACATGCGCGAGGCCCTGTTCCACTCCATGCAGGAGCGCGGCATCAAGGTCCTGCCCCGCAGCCAGTTCACCATGGTCGAAAAGCGGCACGATTGCCTGCATGCGGAAACCAGCAAGGGCGGGGTCATTGAATGCGAGCAGATCATGCTGGCGATAGGCCGCAAGCCCAACACCGCCTCGCTCAATATCGAGAGGGCAGGCGTGGAACTCGGCAAGCGCAGCGAGGTGAAGGTCGACGACTATTCCCGCACCAGTGCCGAGCATATTTATGCCGTGGGTGATGTCACGGACCGCATCCAGCTGACCCCCGTCGCCATCCATGAAGCGATGTGCTTTGTCGAGACCGCCTTCAAGAACAATCCGACCAGGCCTGATCATATCCATGTGCCCAGCGCGGTGTTTTCCACGCCCGAACTGGCTGGCGTGGGCCTCACCGAAGGCAAGGCACTATCCAACGGCCATAGTATCGACGTTTACAAATCCGTTTTCAGGCCGCTGCTTCACACATTGGGCGGACGGCCCGTCCGCACCCACATGAAGCTGATCGTGGATGCAGGCAGCGACAAGGTGCTGGGCTGTCATATCTTTGGCGACCATGCGTCCGAAATCATCCAGGTCGTTGCTGTCGCCCTGAAGATGGGCGCAACCAAAAGCGATTTCGACACGACGATTGCGCTGCATCCCACGGCGGCGGAAGAACTGGTCACCATGCGGACCAGGAGCTACCACAAAAGTCCCGCCGATCAGGAAATTTAACCCCTTGCCATCGCAGGGTTTTTTGCCCATTTTGGCCGATTCACCTGGGCGTGGCGTGATGCTGGTAAATTCCGCCACAAGCGCCTATATCCACGGCCCTGTTTCTAAGGAGTGACAAGCGTGGCCCAAAACTGGACCCCGCAGAGCTGGCACGAAAAGCCCGCCCGTCAGATGCCGGATTATCCGGACAAGGCGGCGCTGGAGCGCGTTCTGACCCAACTCAAGACGCACCCGCCGTTGGTGTTTGCGGGCGAGGCGCGCAATCTGATGACCAGTCTCGGCCAGGTGGCCGAAGGCAAGGCCTTCCTGCTGCAGGGCGGAGACTGCGCGGAAAGCTTTGCGGAATTTCATCCCGACAATATCCGCGACACCTTCCGGGTTCTGCTGCAAATGGCGGTGGTGCTGACCTTCGCCGCCGGTGTGCCGGTGGTGAAAGTGGGCCGCATCGCCGGCCAGTTCGCCAAACCGCGGTCTGACGATTTCGAGACACGGGACGGGGTGACGCTGCCATCCTATCGGGGCGACAATATCAATTCCGGTGAGTTCACCGCCGAAGCGCGCACGCCCGATCCGCAACGCCTGATGATGGCTATCGCCCAGTCGGCGGCGACGCTCAACCTGCTGCGGGCCTTTGCGCAAGGCGGCTATGCCGATTTGCACAATGTCCATCGTTGGATGCTGGGCTTCATCGCGGACTCGCCGGCCGGCGAACAATATAAAGGTCTCGCACAGCGTATCTCCGAAACGCTCGAATTCATGGACGCCTGCGGCATCACCTCGGCCTCGGTGCCGCAGTTGCGTGGCACCGATTTCTACACCTCCCATGAAGCCCTGCTTTTGCCTTACGAACAGGCGATGACGCGTGTCGATTCCACCAGCGGCGACTGGTACGACACCTCCGCCCACCTGCTGTGGATCGGCGATCGTACCCGCCAGCCCGACGGGGCCCATGTCGAGTTCATGCGCGGGATCAAGAATCCCATCGGTCTGAAATGCGGTCCGTCGCTTGAGCCGGATGATCTGCTGCGCCTGATCGCGACGCTCAATCCACTGAATATTCCCGGCCGCCTGACCCTGATTGCGCGCTTCGGCGCCGACAAGGTGGCGGAAAAACTGCCGCCCCTCATCCGCGCGGTGAAACGCGAAGGCGCCAAGGTCGTGTGGTCGTCAGACCCCATGCATGGCAATACGATCAAGCTCAAGTCGGGCTACAAGACCAGGCCGGTGGAGAGGGTGCTGGAGGAAGTGCGCAGTTTCTTCGCCATCCACCGGGCCGAAGGCACGCATGCCGGCGGCGTCCATTTCGAGATGACCGGCCAGGACGTCACCGAATGCCTTGGCGGCGCGCAGGGCTTGAAGGAGATCGACCTCCGGGATCGCTACCAGACTGCCTGCGATCCCAGGCTCAATGCCAGCCAGGCCCTGGAACTGGCCTTCCTGATCGCGGAGGGTATCCGCGATGAGCGCATGAAGCTGTCGGGGGCGAAGAGTGGCGCGCGTGAGCCGCGTGAGCAAGTCCGGTGAACTTGCGAAAGCGATGAGCGCCGCGAGCTTGGACGAGCGGCAGTTTTTTGGAGGACGGGCTTAGGCATTCATGGGCATCGCTCGTCTCCTGGCCAAGGGCTGGATCATTTTCTGCCTGTTCGCGGGCGCCCATGCCCTGCGTTTTGCTCTGTTGAGCGGCCTGCCGCTGGACAATTCGCTTGCCGCCATCGGCATTTGCGCCTTCCTCTTCATGGCGATGGGACTTCTGTTCGTGGGAGGCTTCGGCGTGTCGGCCGGCCATTTCAACGGCAAGCCATTGCTGTCCCAGTTCAAGCCGCACCATCTGATCCCCGGCTTCAACGAGGCGGTATTCATGATTTTCGTTGTTTTGAGTTTTCTGAATCAGGCCTTCATCGCGCCGGCCAATATGGACAAGGGCGCAGTGGGCGCGCTGGACGATGCGATCTATTTCGTGGTGCCGGGGCAGCGCGCCCTGGTCGGTTCCCTGGAAGCCTGCACCATGGATGGAGGCCGGACATTCGCGGCGGCCTTCGCCTGGCTTCTTGCGGTGATCTACTTGGCGAGCGCTGCGTCGCGGCTAAAATTGCAGGCGGGGCTGATCCGGCTGGAGGCCGGCGACCGGCCGCAGGCCCTGGGTCCCACCCTGCGCGCCTTCCTCTTTGGCATCGTTGCTGTAGTGGGCATTCAGTTCCTGTTCGTGGGCTCGGCCTATCCCTGGCTCAAATGCAGCGCCTTTGCCGACGTGACGGGGGCGCTTCTGATCGGACTTGCCCCCCTGATGCTGTCTTATCTGATTGTCGCTGCACTGGCTTCACTGCTTGCCTCCTCGTCAGAGAAAACATAGTTATTCCAATATCTTAGTATGGTAACAAGCCGCAATATTTGTTTGGTGGCGGCATCTGACCCCTTGGGTCCCTTATAGGGCTCTAGTCACCGGGGAATTCCACATCTTGTTTCTTCGTCGCCGCGTGCCGGAAACTGGACCGCTGAAAGCCGCTGTTGTCGGCGCAGGCGTCTTCGGTCATCACCACGCCACCAAATACAAGACGCTCGGGCAAAGCAGCAAAGACGTCGTCCTGTTTGGCATCGCCGATCCCAATGCCGAAATGCGCTCCAAGGCCAAGGCGCATCATAGCTGCACCGCGGTCGCGGACTGGCGCGAATTGCTGGGCAAGGTTGATCTGGTCAGTGTCTGCTCGCCGGCCATCACCCATGCCGAGATCGTGCGTGATTTCCTCAAGGCCGGAACCCATGTGCTGGTCGAAAAGCCTATCGCCACGACCCAGGAAGAGGCGGCCGAACTGGTGGCGCTGTCGCGCGAGACCGGCAAGATCCTCTCTGTCGGCCATCAGGAACGGTTCGTCTTCGCCCGCACCGGCCTTCTGGACCTGGCGGAAACCCCGCTGGAAATCACGTGCTGGCGTCAAGGTCCCTGGACCGGCCGCGGCGACGACGTTTCGGTAGTGCTGGATCTGATGATCCATGACCTTGACCTGGTGCACACCCTGGTTCCCGGCGCGGTTGAAGATGTGCGCGCCGAGGGCTTGATCGAATACGGCCCCCATGCCGATGAAGTCTTTGCCCTGCTGCGCTTTGCCTGCGGCACCATCGCCAAGCTCGAGACCAGCCGCGTCGCCAACGAGCGCAAGCGCGGGCTTCGTGCGGTTTATGCCGATGGCGTCGTGGAGATCGATTTCCTGTCCCGCACGGTGATCAACACGACGCCGCGGCCCCTGGGCGCCCTGGAACTGGGTGACCCGCTTGGCGAGTCGGTGACCGGCTTTGTCTCCGCAGCCAGGACGGGGGTTGATGCGCTAGTGACGCCGGAACAAGCGGCCCAGGCGCTGGAAACGGCGCTGTGGATCGAGGAAGCCTCGGGCGTGGCGGTACCCCTGCAGGCCATGCAGGCCCGTATCGCG
>Ga0307475_10002199_pt1 | contig 11752 bp, 4 predicted proteins | sample atmos_gasesECM1C_FD_203317 | JGI IMG/M metagenome (GOLD analysis project Ga0307475, IMG submission 203317) | Hardwood forest soil microbial communities from Morgan-Monroe State Forest, Indiana, United States - atmos_gasesECM1C_515 | ecosystem: Environmental > Terrestrial > Soil > Temperate...
GCTGCCACAGCACCGTAGGCCAGTTCCTGCGGCTCGTGGAAAAGTCTGTCCGCGGGAACGGTGTACAAAACGCGAACCGCGCGGCGTGTCTCTTCCAGGTAATGCTCGTCACCGGTCAGTCTGTGCGCCAGAATCGCGGCCCACGCGTATAAGCCGCCGACCGCGTAATTTGTGCCGGCGCCTTCGGCACGAAGAGTCGCGACCTGGTAATAAATGGGGAAGAGATAGTTGTATTGCTGAGCCATTTTCTGCGTGGTTCCGAAGGCCGCGAGAAAATGATCGGTAAGTTCTTTCGAGCCTGATAGCGAACCGATCATCGGATACTTGATGAGCCCGTTTTCGAACGGATACCAGGAGTCGGCTCGCTCATCGGGCGGGCGTTTGAAATCATTGCTGATGCTGCGAGTGCCTGGATTATAAAAACCGGGGAGATCACTCAGAAGATCTTTGCATTCAGCTTCGAAACCAGATGAAGGATGCAGCCGCAGGTAAAGCAGCGAGGGCCACAACACATCCGCAAGAGTCATCAATTCAAAGTTGTCGCCGGCTTGTTTCCAGATCTGCGAACTTTCCTTCACATAAGCGCGCAATCCGCGATGGCCGGCCGCTTCGGCGACCGTGGCATCTTTATCCTGCAAATCGCGAACCGTACCGGCGGCAAACTCCGCCCAGCTAGTGGCGCATGGTGGCCAGGAAAGTTTTTCTTCAAAGAGCGGAAGAAGCGCCTCCATCCAGCGGCTGACAGCATCCTGTTCGGTAATGAGCCGCGTCAGTGGCCGCTGTAGCAACCAGTAACTGAAATTTATTTGGCCGGCGGGTAGTACATTTCCGGTGGCCTGATCGGCTAGCAACCCAATGCCCTGCCGCTGGGTGCCGTCTTTATCGAATCGAGAAATGCTGGAGCAGCGGTAAACCAGGAAGCGCGGCAAATTTTCAGCAGACATCCAGCCCATGTCGTCCATATCGAAAAACATCATGGTCTCGACGCCGAGATTCTGGTCCAACAGGTACACTGCGGGAAGGTCGTTGCCTGCCGTTCCCAGGGAATTGCGCGTGGGCTGGCTGAGCAGCACGCGTCTCCAGCTGCCGGATTGACCCTCCATCAAAGTCGAATTCGAACTCAACCAGGTAATTATTTGAGGCTCGACTCCGCTTTTTTGCTGGAGCTTAAGTGGCGTGGGTAGTTTCAGCGTTGTTCGAATCCGCATCCAGGGAAATTGTTCATTGGCTAAAGCGCTGACCTCGGCATTCCACTCGTAGCGCAGAGTTTTTCCGTCAGGGGCTTCAGCTTCGGCGCTTCCCTCGCATCGGATGCTGGATCCGTTGCGTTTTATGCGTTCGGTGATCAGAGGAAACGACGCACCAGTAACAAATGGGACACCGGGAAGCGTGGCGGGCTTCCACTCGGAACCAACACGAAGAAAATTCTGGAATGAAAGTGGCGAGCCAACGGGCGCGATGCGCAGCTGCTGATTTCCAGCGTCAATATTTAAAGATGCGGAATCGTCTACGGATTGAACATCGCAATCGCCGTCGGCGGCCGTTGCAGGCAAAGTAATCCGCTTGTGAAGAGCGGCGCACGCTGGTGCTGCGCTTGCAGCACTGGCCAGCAGAGTCTTGACAAAGAATCGCCGATTGAGAGCACTCATGTGAGCAGACCTGGAACGAGAATAATGTGACGCTATAAGCCCGGCGAGATGCCGGGCCATAGCTCTCTCAATACTCGATCTTCAGAGCAAACTGAATGGTTCGGGGTCCGCTGGCATTGGTGATAGCGCCGAATCCACACGCAAATCGCTGATTGGCACCGTTGCAACCGGGCGCTCCCAAGGGAATAAACGGACTATTCAACTGTGGATTCCCAACGCTAGGCTGATAAATGTGGCGGTTAAATATGTTGAAAAACTCTGCGCGGAAGTCGATGACCGCCTTTTCGCCGAAGAGCCTGGTTTTTTTGCCCAGGGTGAAATCCTCGTTCTTGCCAGCGAAAGTGCGCGCATTGGAAAGCGATCGTGGCTCGTTGCCGAAAGTCAACGGAGCAGCAAGAGCGAACGCGGCAGGATTCCAGAACGGCATAGTATCCGGGTTGAAATTTGATTTGTTGGTCTGCGCGACGCCGGGGATGACGTTTACGCGAGCAGCGCCGGTGAAATGGCATCCGGCGAACAAGACATCGCCGGCAGTCCCTCCGCACGGCCCATATACCTCGGTCGGAAGTCCGGAGTGATAATTCAAAATCGTGGCGACATACCAACCACCCACCACGCGATCGCTCACCCCGCCCTGGTTCATGAAGCGCTTTCCCCGACCAACAGGCAGCTCATAGAAAAAGCTCGCGACGAGGCTTTGCGGTGTATCCAGCTCGCTGACCGCTTTTTCCGCGGAACGATTGTAGGAGTTCTGACCGATAAATTCATTGGTGCCGATGAATCCAGCAACTCCTGGCCCTGAAGAGTCGGCGTCAGTAAGGTTTTTTGAAACGGTGTAAGAAACGAGAAAGCTCAAACCCTCCGCGAGTCGCTTATTCGCTTGCAATTGCATCGCGTGGTAAGTGGAATTGCCGGTGCGATCGGGAGTGAAGGAGTTATCTTCCTGGTTGAAATCACCGTACTGCGGAAAGGGCCGAAGCGCCTGGTTAATCTGTCCTTTGAATCCAGGGTACGGCAGCGTCACACCAGCGGCTATGGCTGCGGGACAAGTGCCCGCCGCCAGGCACGTAGCCTGCATATTCAGGTCGTTTCCGAGTGCAAGGAAAGAGGGATTCACCTGGTTGGGAATAATGTTCAACGCCGGGAGATGCGTCCCTTTGGAGCCGACGTAGGCGATGCTAACCATCAAGTTAGACGTGATCTGCCGCTGAATGTCGAGATTCCAGGTCTGCACGTCGGCAGGTCGTCCGCTGTTCGCAGGAACGAGAATCACGCCGTTGCTACCGTTCTGGCCATCGGGTGTAAATGGCCCTGAGTTCGGGAAAACGCGTGTAACGCCGTTATCAATCTGGATTGGGCCGCCGTTGGTGGGAGTAATCGTCTGCTTGTTAAAGAATCCCAAACCATCCTGGTCGGCGAACGAACCTTCTTTGAGTGGTTCGTAGAATATTCCATAGCCGCCGCGAATGACGGTCTTATCGTTGATGCTGTAGGCGAAGCCGACGCGCGGGCCAAATGCTTTCGTATAAATGTCCTGAGGACGGGTCTGGCCGTTTCGTCCGGGGCCGGTTCCAAAATAAGTGTAGGCACCGGGGATACCACCCGCGCCCGGATTTGGAAGAGTGGGATCAACCGCGGAAAGGCGATCGAAAGCTTCGGAAGCGGGCAAGTCGATGTCATAGCGTAAGCCGTAATTCAAAGTCAGTCGCGGCCGAATTTTGTAGGTGTCCTGGGCATACAGCGAAAAGTCTTTGTAACGCACGCCGGGGAAGGAGCCGTAATTCAGGGTCGAGGTGTTAACCAAGCCAAAGAGCGCGCTGGCCACCGCTTCTCCGCCCAGGCCATTCAGGCTGGTTTCCTGGGCGTTGAAATCGAATTCACCGGAAGTTTGGGTGAGCCGGCGCACGTTAAACTGCAGCATGCGGACTTCCCCGCCAAACTTCATATTGTGTTTGCCTTTGACCCAGCTGACGGAATCATTTATCTGATACACGTTGTCGGCGAACTGCGAAGCACCGCAATTGTTCAGCAGGCCTTCATAGGGCGTACTCGTAAACTTGACGCACGGAAATGTAGTCTCTTGCACTCCGGTGAGACCGATCTTCGAGGGATAGTTCTGGCCAATGCTGTTGGATTGCTCACCGCGGAAACGGCGGCTGAATCCAAATAGAAATTGATTCACCAACGATGGAGTGAAAATATAGTTGTCGCTGATGCGAGCATAGCGCGTGTTCTGTGGGGTGGTGGAACCGAAAAGCGGACCCAAATTGGATGTGCCGCCGGTGTTGGTGTTGTCGTAGTCGAAGCCGCCGGAGATTCTGTGTTTTTCCGAGATGATATGGTCGATCTTGATATCGAACAGGTTTGCCGTGGTGCTCGAGATAGTGGTGTCAACTACGTTGTTGGTGAGCCCGCCGTTGGTCTTGGGCAAGAGCGCGAAGATGTTGCTCACTACCTTGCTGGGCGTGAAATTAGGATCGTTGGTTAGAATGTTTCCCGGGATCGGAGCATGCGTGACCGGATCGTAAAGCTGGATGGGAAGCAAAGCGGAAAAGTCCCCCGCGCGAAACGCTTCGTTGGGAACGCTTTGCAGCGAAGTGCCGCCGGTTCGAAAGCGAAATCCCTCGTAGTCCACGAAGAAAAAAGTTTTGTCACGGCCGTTGTAGATGTGCGGAATTCGAATGGGGCCGCCAAACGTCGCTCCAAAGTCGTTCTGAGTATTGACCGACTTCTTTTGACCAGCGGTGTTGTTAACCCAACTGTTGGCATCCAGCGCGCGATTGCGGTAGAAATCGTAAACGGAAAAATGCAGATCGTTCGTCCCGGATTTTATGGTTAAGCTAACGATTCCATCGCCGGATTCGCCGTATTCGGGAGAAAAGTTGCTTTGAAGAACCTTGAACTCCTGTACGCCTTCCGTCGAAATGCCCTTATTCCACTGGGTGTTCGGCGAAACTAGCGAAATGGAAACGCCGTCGACGAGCACGTCGGTGCTGTTTTCCTGGCCGCCGTCGACCTTGAAGTCATCAGTAGAGTTACTGCCTGGGTCGTTCCCCACATTCCCGACGAATCCGGGAATTAAAGTAATGAACTGTACGGGATTGCGCACCGTGCCGGAAACTTCCAGCGGCAAGTTCTCCACCAGGACTTGCTGGACGGTCGCTCCGATATCGGAAGTAGCCGTTTCGAGCTGGCTGGCGTCCGCCGAAACCGTGACGTTTTCCGAGACTCCGCCAAGCTGCATTTGGATATCGAGAGAAACCGTGCTGCCAGTCTGCACGGTTACGCCTTCGCGCACATAATTTTTCATACTGGGCCCTTCGACTGTGACCGAGTAGCGGCCGGGGGGCAGGTTGGCGAGGGAGTAGAGGCCAGCATCACTGGTCACTGTGGCGACGGAAAGGCCAGTGTCCAGATTGCGGCCGGTTACGTTGGCGCCGCCGACGGGCGCGCCGCTGGGGTCAGTTACCGTTCCCTGAATGCTGCCATTTGTAGTTTGAGCCCGAAGGCCTGCGGCCGGAAAGAGTAAGAAAAACGCGAGCGTGCACACAAGTATCTTCAATGGATTCCCCTTGGCTGGTTCTGTCTGATTTCACTCTGGTGAACGCGGACGCAGAAGTCGCGGAGTAAATGACCCAGAACCGAGCACCCCAAAATATGCCTGCCGCGCCTAGTAGTTTTGTACTAGGACGCTATGTGCATGCATGCTCGACCTGTCTCTGGATAAAAGAAAGGGTCTCACACGTGAAATCATTGTGATTCACAAAATATGAGAGCGCAAACGCGACTTGATCCGAGAATCAGCCTGAAACTAAACCGCTTAACCTGACCGCTGATAAAATCTCTAAGAAATAATCGTGACCCACCCTGGTACGTTACATTCCTGATTCCGAACTAGTCCTGGCGAATTTTTAGGAATTATCGGGATCCATGTCCGCCGCCCACAGCCCTGCCCGCTCCAGCGCCTGCAGCACAAATGAATTCCATGCGAAAACTCGGTGGTAACCATAGTAAGGATTCGCCGGCGCTGTGGCGATGTATTCCTGACTGGTTGGGAACTCCGGAGCGATGTTCAACTCCGCCCACAGGCGATTTGCAATGGCCTCTTTCGCCCCACTCCAACCATGAAGCATGCCCGCAACGTATCCGCAAATCTCGATACGCATCCAGGAGCCCCCATTGTAATAAATTCCCTCGGCGCTGTGGTTCGCATAAGTGGCGGCGAACGAGTCACTAATCATGGGGTGCCATTTTTCGTCGAAATAACTCCAGTTCTTGCCGTTTTTATCGGACTTGTCGTTCTCATTAAGCTTATTGAGCCCGCGAAGTCCAATCAGAATTGGGCGCACGGTGCCTTTGGCTTGAGGAAACGGACATTCCGCGCGCGGCGTCATCGCCGGTATGCGATCCAGATGATTGACCACCATCTCATCGCTAAGAAGTTTGCGATTGAAGAGCCACAGAGAAAGATACTCGGGGAAGATTTCGGCGAAACCGATGGCGTCGTCAATGTCCCGTGCCGGGCGAAGAAACTTCTTAATGGGATCGTAATAGCTGCGATAGATTTCTTCTGCGCGCGCGAGGTGCGAATCCTGAATTGTTTGGCTCACACCTGGAATTTGAAGCTCCTTGATCACGCGCAACGTCACGGCCAATATTCCCTGGTTCTCGCAGATTACCGAAGTGCCTTCTGGATAGCGGATGACGTCCAGTTGGCCCATGACGAACTGCGCCCAACAAAGGCCCTCGCCGCGTGGATCGTATGTTTTGAGGCAATATTCCGCGGCTTTGCGCACTTTTTCCGCAGGCAACTTCGTGCCGAAGCGCCGCTTGTTCAGGAAAGCCCACATTAACCAGAGAGGAGTCGAATCATTAGATTTGCGCTCTACGTTAGCCAGGTTTGGTTCCACTAATGTGTTAATGGCGCCATCCTCTCCCTGATTTTCGGCCCATACATCGAACACGCCCTCATTTAATTCACGGTTATGAATACCATTCAGCGCAAAAAAGCTGTCGCGCATATACATTTCCCCGGCTGCCGAATACCAAATACTCGGCGCCAGGATCGGACGAAAGCTTTCAGGGCTGGCAATCCAACAGAGCATCATCAGGTCGGCGTAAACGACCTTCTCCGTGTCTCCTCCCTTGAAGCCCAGGCCGTCCGCGAGATAGATCTGGCTCGCTAGTCGGTGGCCTCGAATAGTGTCCTGAACTTTGTCATCGGCAAAAATAATGACTGTTTTTTCGCTGGCCTGCCCCATTTCCAGCCGGTGATAAGGTTGGCTTCGAGTGGCGACCCGTCCAATCCGCAAACCCTGGATTTCGATTCTTGCGGAAGTTCCCGGCGCATCTACCGTTTTGCCTTGCTCCGATGGCGCGACAGAAATGAACAGGGCGCAGCGATTCCCTCGCAATCCCGGAACGAAAACTGTAGTTTTAAAATCACTCCAGGTCTCTGGTGATGGAGGGAGGCCGTCGTTATACAACGTGATGTCGGTAATCTTGCGCAGTTGCTCGTCTACGTTCCAAATTTCAATCGCTACGGGCAGCGGCGAACGATACTGCACGTTGAGCGAGTAAACCTCCGGGCTTTCCGCCGTAAATGGAACTAGGACACCATCCTCGGAATTCTTCGTGGACAATGCAGCCGCGCCGCCAACTTTTTCTAAAACCACATCACCATGTTTTTTCCAGGAAGAAATATCGGGCACCGCGATTGCCTGGCCGTTCACATCTCCGGGAAGCTGTTCCAACAATTCTCCGAACGTTTGCTGAATAAAGAAATCGCCCTGATCTCGTTGTTCACGGCGCGCGGCGGAATATAGGTTGGCGTCGGGAATGCGAACGGGCGCGGGCTTAACAGGCCGGCCGTCTCGCCGAACGATTCGCGTCCACTGGTTGCGGTATCCGGAATCTGTCAGTAGCCCAACGCATAATCCATTCTTGGTGCGAAAGCCGGCCGCCGGAAAATATTCGCGCGACGATTCTCCCAGCCAGTCCAGTTGATCGAAGCTCCAGAATTTGGCGGGTTCCTCAGCAGCCTCCAACCGGTTACTCAATTGGTAGTGCAGCATAAACATGTCGGCCTGCTGCAACCGGATTTTCTTTCGGACTACGTGAGGCGTCACCATTGCGTAGTCCACCTGCGCGTACACCGTGGTATTTAAATTCTGTAGCTTGCACTCGCCGCGAAGCGTGACGTGCGTGGAGTTGCCGGTCCACGAGGTAGCCTTCCAGGACGCCACGCGATCTTCCACACTCCGCTCTTCGTTTTGAAAATATGCGGAGAATTCACCGCCCTTGTTATGGTTCGCGATGGCCTGGCCATCATGGAGAACCGCGACATAAAAGCCTTGTTTGGCATCGCCCGTGACAGAAAGCGATAGTCCAGCGATAGCGGTTGAAGCGGCCGCGGCGGGAGGTGCGATCGCTAATCCGGAAGCCGAAGCGACGCTGGCCGCCAAACCGCCCTTCAGGGACTTCTCGATAAAACGGCGTCGCGAAAACGTTTTGCCGACCATAATGTGAGGGTCCTCTGTGAAATCGATGGGGTAAGTGGACCGATTTTTCCTTTTTTAAGAAGGCGCTAGTATGCGCCGCGACGAAAGGGCCTTACACGTGAAAACGTGGTGATTCACCGAAATCGAAGGCAGATTAAAATCGGTCAAGTACCTCAAAAGTACTGTAAGACAAAGAGTTAGGTGCTTGACTTGAGGGGTGCGTGTGTTAGTATTCATGCATTCAATTCCTTAATTGAATGCACCGACACAGCATGGCTTCCCCGCAAACTACCGTTGCGCCACCGTTAAACGCCGACGACCTTCTAACCGACGAGCGTTGGCAGCTCGTGCAGCGGATTATCTCCAGTCCGCCCTTTCAAAAGGGCACACGCTTGCGTGATTTGCTGCAGTATGTCACCGAGCAGACCATTCGCGGCCATGCCCACGAGCTAACCGAGCAGCACATTGGCAACGCACTGTTCCACAAACCGTCGGATTACAGTCCTCTGGAAGATAGCTCCGTTCGAGTGCACGCCCGGCAACTGCGGCTCAAGCTACACGAGTATTTCAACGAAGATGGCCGCGACGAATCACTGATACTTGAGATACCCAAGGGTGCTTACGCGCCAGCTTTTAGAACCGTCCTCAAAACACTACCTCCACCGCCGGTCGAGGTGACGCCGAAAGTTGTTCCGGTGGCGTCCTGGCGAGGGCGGGCGATGGTGCCGTGGGCCATCTGCGCAGCGCTGGCAGTTTTATGCGGCGTCCTGGCGTACCGGACAGCGAGAAGCGGCGGATTGGCAAACACAGCGGTGGCCGCTGCTGCTGAGCCGTGGCCGTTTTCTCAACTGTTCGACGCCCGGCACCAGACCATCATTGTGGTGGCTGACAGTAATTATGGTATGTCGCGCATTCTGGCGAGCCAGTCGGGATCGCTGGAGCAATACCTTCGACGCGATTTTCTACGCAGCGCGAGTGCCAGTAAAGACACGCCAGCCGATTCGCGGCTGAGCGAATACATTTCAAATTCTACGTTGACCTCCTTCGCGGACGTCGCCGATGTTGTTTCGCTCTACAAGATGGCTGGACCATTGCAATCGCAAGTCTCCGTGCGCTATCCGCGAGATCTGCGCATGCGCGATCTGGATCACAACAACTACGTCTTTATTGGAAGTCCTGCTTCCAACCCGTGGGTAGCTTTGCTGCAGGACAAGCTGAATTTTCGCGAGAGCGAATCTGTCGTCGGGAAGAGTGTCAAAGTGTTCGTCAACAAAAATCCTTTGCCTGGAGAACAGCCGCAATACGAAGGTCTGCGCTGGACCGGAACGCAAGGAGAAGACTACGCGACGATCTCGTTGCTTCCCAATGCCACCCACGACGGCAGCGTTTTGGCCCTGCAGGGACTTCAGCAAGAAGGCACGGAAGCGGCGGGGCGTTTTCTTGCCGACGAAGAAAATCGACGCCAGCTTATGAGTGCCCTGGGAATCTCCGCTGCACAAGGAGCTTCGCAAAATATCTGGTTTGAAGCTCTAATTCGATCCCGCACGGTGTCCGGAGCGCCAAATTCCACGACTCTCGTTGCAGTGCGTCGCATTCAGTAGCGTATCGACATCTTCGGGCGCCAATTCCCTCGCGTTGCGACCAGCGGTGCTTCCATCCATTCAAAGAAAAACCATCGTTTTAGTCGTGCGTTACGCAAGTAGAATGGACAAATCTCGATTGGACCTGGGTTCTGTCATGCATCATCTATCAATTTTAGTCACTAGGTTTGCGCTCCGACTACTCGCAGGATCACTCGCGCTCGCGTCCCTAGCCGCTGCGGCTTTGACCCTCGCCGCGCAAACCGCCCCACAACAGCCCGCTTCGGACGCAGAGATTCAATCGCACTTCGCCGCGGCCCAGCAAGCCCAGCGCCAGAAGGATTACGCGACGGCCGAGAAGGAATACCAAAGTGTAATTGCGCTCGCGCCTCAATTCGCGGAAGTGCACATGAATCTCGGCCTGGTCTACCAGCTGCAGAATCGTTATCCCGAAGCTATGACGGAATTCCGCCGCGCTCTGAAACTAAAACCCTCACTCACCGGCGCTAATTTTTTCCTGGGAGTCGATTACTGCAAAATGGGCGAAGGACCCAAGGCCGTTCAATATTTGAAAGCAGCGCTGAAAGCATCGCCGAACCAGCCAGAAATATGGTTATGGCTGGCTACGGCGCAGGAAATATCCGGTAACTTCGATGCCGAAGTGGCCACCATGCGAGAAGCGTTGTCGTTGCATCCCAAGGACGTGGATCTGCTCTATCTGCTTGGGCACGCGTATGAGCGGTTGGGGAAACAAGAAGTCGCACACATGGAAAAAATAGCTCCGGAGTCCGTCCGAAAAGAACAGTTCCTCGCGGAAAGCTACGCCGCGAGCAATGAGTGGCCATCCGCGGTAATTCATTTCCAGAATGCTCTGGCGGCTGCGCCAAACCAAGCGGGACTTCATGTGGAGCTCGGAGAAGTGTTGTTGCACGCTGGAAAAGTAACCCAGGCCGCGCGGGAATTTGGCGAGGAATTGCAGCTCAATCCGCAAAGTCTGCGCGCTCTGGCGCGTCGCGGGGAAATCGAATTGATTCAGGAAAAAATTGACGCCGCATTGAAAGATTGGACCCAGGCGATCGCCGTTGACGAGATGCAAGTGAAGCGGATCCTCGGTTTGCACGAAACAGGAATCGGCGATTCGTCTAGCGAGCAGCTGCCCAGCGCCGTGCTTGCCAAAATAGAGGCTTTATCGACGGAATTGCGAAATGAAGAGATTCCGGCCGCGCGCCTAGCTCTTGTATTTCTGGCCGCGCAAAATGGGAATTCTTCTCAGGTGGCTGGCGACGATACTCTCGCAGGTTCGCAGACGCAAGAAACAAACGGTGACAGCTGTTCGGAAGCCGATATGAATCGCCTGCTGCGGCAAGATCGGTTTTCTCAGATTGCGTTTTGCGCGCAGGCCGCGCTGACTCCGCGCAGCTCCGCTGAACTGCGCATGCAAGTCGTGAATGCGTTACTGCAAGCCGGCGAGTATGAAGCGGCCCTTCGCACCCTCGATGGGCTGCCGGCGACAGAGAGCAAATCGCTGGAAACTTCTTACTGGCGGGCGCGCTGTTACGAAAAATTGGCCACCGCTGCATACCTGAAGCTTTACCAGGCGGATCCGAACTCCTATCGCTGGCATCAATTGATGGGCGACATTCAGGCCGCGAAAGGAGACGACGGAAAAGCTATAGAAGAATATCGCGCGGCAGTTTTGTTGAAGCCATCCTTGCCAAACTTGCACTACAGTCTGGGCCATTTGCTTTGGAAAGACCTGAAAGTGCCGGAAGCGCGAATCGAACTTGAGGCCGAACTGGCATCCAATCCGCATCACGCTGGAGCGCTGACTGATCTGGGAGATTCCTATCTGCTGGAGCACCAACCTGAGAAAGCTTTGCCTTATTTGACTAGCGCGCTTGCTGCAGATGCTGGAAATCCCGACGTCCATCGCGATTTGGGCACGGCGTATTCCGAACTGGGCGATTACCGCAAAGCTGAAGAAGAATTAAAAATCGCGGTGACTGCCGATCATGACGGCTCG
>Ga0307475_10002200_pt1 | contig 11751 bp, 9 predicted proteins | sample atmos_gasesECM1C_FD_203317 | JGI IMG/M metagenome (GOLD analysis project Ga0307475, IMG submission 203317) | Hardwood forest soil microbial communities from Morgan-Monroe State Forest, Indiana, United States - atmos_gasesECM1C_515 | ecosystem: Environmental > Terrestrial > Soil > Temperate...
CGAGCCCGAAACCCACCTCGTTCCGCTGGTGCTGCAGACAGCCCTCGGGCAACGCCCGCATGTCGACATCTATGGGACCGATTATCCGACGGCGGACGGGACAGCGGTCCGCGACTACATTCACGTCGAGGATCTGGCCGAGGCTCATTTGCGGGCGCTTGAGCATCTCAGCGGCGGGGGTGAGAGCACAGCGCTCAACCTCGGGACCGGGCGTGGTAATTCGGTACGCGAAGTGATCGCCGTGGCCGAGGCGGTCTGCGGGCGGGCGATCCCCCGGCGCGAGGCCGCCCGGCGGCCGGGCGACCCTCCTGTGCTCGTTGCCGATCCGAGCCGTGCAGCCGAGCGGCTCGGCTGGCGGGCGCAGCGCTCGGACCTTCAGACGATCATCCGCACCGCTTTTGCTTGGCACGAGCGTTGCGCGAGCCAGCAAGTCCTGTCCGCTTCGCCGTAATCGCCTGCTCTCTGGCGGCGGGCGGAGGGAATGAAATTTGTTAACGCCCGTTGTGCGGGCGCCGTCTACGTCGGGGTTCGGTCGCGGCGGCAAGCCTCCCGGGAGCTTCCCAGATGGTCACGGTCGAAATCGACGAGGTCGCGATGCGACCCCCACCATTCGAAGCGGCGCGCGTCGATCCGCTGGGTGCGATCCGCGTGCACGGCAAATTTTTCTTCGCCGGAGACCAGAAGCATTTCGTCAGAGGCGTGACTTACGGTCCCTTCTCAAAAGGCAGTCACGGCGCGCAATTCCCCGAATCGGCGGTGGTTGACGAGGATTTCGCGCTGATGGGCGAAGCCGGCGTCAACACCGTCCGGGTCTTCACGGTCCCGCCAGGATGGGTGCTCGACGCCGCTCATCGGGCAGGTTTGAAGCTTCTCGTTGGACTTTCCTGGTCGCAACACATCGCATTTCTCGACAGCGCTGCGACCCAAGCCGAGATCCAGGAGACGGTGGCCGCTGGGGTACGCGATTGCCGCCGCCACCCTGGTGTCTTCGGCTACCTCGTCGGCAATGAGATTCCTCCCGATATCGTACGCTGGCATGGGGCCGACGCGGTACGCCGCTTTGTCCGATCCCTCGTCAGGTGCGTCAGAGACGAGCACCCCGAAGCGCTCGTCAGTTATGCCAACTTCCCGTCGACCGAATATCTGACGATCGACTTCACCGACTTCATCTGCTTCAACGTTTATCTCCACGACGAGTCCGCGTTCCGACGATATATCGCCCGGCTACATAATCTAGCGGTCGATCAGCCGCTGGTATTGACCGAATTCGGTGTGGATTCGATGCGTCAGGGGCAGGAGGAACAGCGGCGCATCCTCTCCTGGCAGGTTCGTTCAGCTTTCGAGAGCGGGGTCGCCGGCACATTTGTCTTCGCCTGGACCGACGAGTGGTTTACCGGAGGGCATCTAATAGAGGATTGGGCTTTTGGTCTGGTCGACCGGCAGCGGCGGCCCAAGCCCGCCTTCGTCGAGGTGGCGGGTCAGTATAAGAGCGCCCTGCCCCCGCTTCTGCCGCGCTACCCTCGCGTCTCTATCGTAGTCTGCGCCTACAACGCCGAGCGTACGATGGATCGCTGCCTCGCCTCCCTTGCGGTGCTCAACTACCCGGATTACGAGGTGATCGTCGTCAATGACGGCTCGCGCGACCGCACCCTCGAGATCGCCGAGGGCTACGGCTTTTGCCGAATCATCAGTCAATCGAACAAGGGGCTGAGCGTCGCGCGCAATGTCGGCGCCGAGGCAGCGACGGGAGAAATCGTCGCCTACACCGACAGCGACTGCGTCGCCGACCCTGATTGGCTGAGTTATCTCGTCGCCAAGATGGAGGCGAGCAACCTCGTCGCTTGTGGAGGACCTAATTTCCCTCCGCCCGAGGAAGCACTCGTCCCGGCGGTGGTAGCCGTTGCGCCGGGCGGTCCGACTCATGTGCTGATCAGCGACGAGCTCGCCGAACACATCGCCGGGTGCAACATGGCGTTCCGCCGCGAGGTGCTAATGCGGCTCGGCGGCTTCGACCCAATCTTTCGCGCGGCCGGCGATGACGTCGACATCTGCTGGCGCTTTCAGGACGCCGGCCATGTCATCGGCTTCAGCCCCGCTGCGATGGTCTGGCATTTCCGCCGCAACACGGTACTCGCTTACTGCAACCAGCAGCGGGGTTACGGCAAGGCCGAGGCGCTCGTGTATGCAAAGCACCCATTCCGCTTCAACCTCTTCGGACAGGCAAAATGGCTTGGGCGCATTTACGGCGACCTCTCAACTTCGCTGCTGCTGTCACGGCGGCCGGTCATCTACTCCGGGGTTTTCGGACGCGGTCTGTTCCAGACCATGTACGAGCCGCCTTCGTCGTTAACTGCATCTCTGCCGTTGACGTTCGAATGGAGCGCCGCCTCGCTGGTCTTGGCACTCGCCGGGATCGCAGGTGGCGGGTGGTTGTGGCTCCTCACCGTTCCGGTTCTCGCAACGTGGGTCACGTGCATCAACGGCGCGTGCCAAGCGCCGATCGACAAGCAGTTTACCGGCTTCAACGTCACCGGAGTCAAAGCCCGGGCGCTCGCGGCTTTGTTGATTTATCTCGGTCCGTTGCTGCGGGGCTGGGAGCGGATCAAATGGCGCGTAAAGGCGATGCGAGCACAAGCGCATATCGGCTTGGTCGAGACTGAGCAGCGCCCGCGGATCTGCTGGAGAGAGCGCAGCTTTCATCTGTCCTATTGGAGCGAGACCGGCGCCGAGAAGGAGGTGCTCCTCGGCGGTCTGAACGATTTTCTAGTACCACAGAAATACCTTGTGGCCACGGATACGGGGTGGAGCAATTGGGACCTCAAGATCGCGCGCGGTCTGTGCAGCCGCTCCCTGGTCACGGTCTGTAGCGAGAATCACGGTGGTAACAAGCGGCTCCTTCGCGTTCGCTGTGCAATGCGTCTGTCCCAGCTCGCCCTGATCCTGCTGCGCGGCTACGCGGCCTTGATGGCGTTCGCTCTAATTCTCGGATGGCCGTTCGTTGCGGCGGTCATTGGAACGGTGGGGATGGTCAATATTTGCGTGATGGGCGGCCAGCTCGTCGGCTTTGGCCGATTGATGCACCGGATCGTCGAGGCCGTAGCCAAGCAGGCTCGGCTGGTGCCGGTGGAGCCGGCGCGGCGCCCCCCATCCCGGATCAGCCATCCCCGCAAAAGCAGCACTCCGTTGGCAACATCCTGCGGAAACTCCGAATCCCCGCCCGTTCGGGGCTGACGACAGCTCGGAAGTTGTCAAACCAGCGTCGACCCCGTACGCCCATGGCGATGAAGCTCCTACCGTATCTGAGGCAGCATCGCTGGAAGATCGCTTGGGCGCTGGTGCAGGTGTTCTTGATCGCCGGCTTCGAACTGCTGAAGCCGTGGCCGCTGCAAGTCGTGATCGACAACGCGCTCGGCGGGAAGCCATTTCCGATCGCCGCACTGTCCTCCCTGGGAAACCTGCTTCTTCTTGCTTCGGCCGGCATCGTTGTTGTCCATTTCGGCACGGGGGCGTTGACGCTACTCCACAATTACACGGCGATCCGCATCGGTCAAAATATGGTAAACGACCTGCGCGGCGCTCTTTATGCCCACCTTCAACGGTTATCTCTCGCCTTCCACAACCGACAGCGGGTGGGTGATCTGCTGTATCGGATCACTGCTGACAGCTTCGCCGTCCAGACGATGATCATGAACGGCGCTTTGCCCATTCTGTCAGCCCTGGTTCTGCTGGCTGGCATGCTCGTCGTCCTCTTTCCACTCGACCCGGCGCTAACTATGCTCTCGCTAACGGTCGTTCCGGTTCTTTTTGCACTGATTTCGCTGTTCAACCGAAAGATTGTCGAAGTCGCCGGCGATGTCCGCACGACCGAGAGCCGGGTGTATTCGCTTGTCCAATCGGCAATGTCGTCGATCAAACTGGTGCAAGCATTCACCAAAGAAGACGAAGAGCATCGGCGCTTTATGGGGGCAAGCCGCGAAAGCCTGCAGGCTACGTTGCGGCTCTACAGCTGGCAGACCCTCTATTCAGGGACCGTCAACCTCGTAATCGCCGGCGGTACGGCGCTCGTCGTCTTTGCCGGGGCCCGGGCTGTGATCTCTGGCACATTGTCGATCGGGCAGCTGATCGTATTTATCTCATACCTCGCCCAGCTTTATGCGCCGATCAATCAGATTACCCAGAGTTGGGGGCTGATCGCAGGTGCCCGGGTAGGAGCTCGCAGGATTTTCGAGATTCTTGACACCGAACCGGATCTCGAAGACGGCACGCGAAACTTCCCTCCGAGCGGGGCGCGCGGGGAAGTTGCCTGGTCCGGGGTCAGTTTCCGCTATCGTCCCGACACCCCAGTCCTGGCAGGCATCGACCTGAAAGTACCGGCGGGGAACAAGATCGCCGTCGTAGGCCCAACTGGAGCAGGCAAATCGACGCTTCTCGGTCTGTTGCCGCGATTCTACGATCCATCGGCAGGCTCCGTGACGATCGACGGCCTTGATGTCCGCGAATACACGCTGAGGTCGCTGCGCAACCAGATCGGGATGGTCCTTCAGCCGCCGCTGATTTTTCCGCTTTCGATGCGCGACAACATTGCCTACGGCCGCCCGGGGGCCGACGACGCGGCGATCGAGCAAGCCGCTCGACTGGCACGGATCGACGATCTGATCGCCTCGCTTCCAGCGGGTTACGATACCCTCCTCGGTGAATCCGGCGCGTCTCTCTCGGAGGGGGAAAAGCAGCGGATCACGATCGCGCGCGCTGTCCTGCGCAATGCTCCGATCCTGATCCTCGACGAGCCGACTTCGGCGCTCGATGTGACGACCGAGGCGCTCGTGATGGCCGGTATCGAGGGGCTGATGGCGGGTCGCACCACCTTTATCATCGCCCACCGCTTGTCGACCGTGCGGCGCTGCGACCGGATCGTCGTATTGCACGGCGGCGCGATTGTCGAAGAGGGAACGTTACCCGAATTGCTGCGTCGCGATGGGTTTTTCGCAGAGTACTACCACGCCCAGTTCGCGCCACAAGAAGAGCGCGCGGAGCAAATTAGGGTAGCGATCTGACCCCGACTCAAGGATTCGGTGAACAAACGAGACGGGAGCGCCTCTCCTGCCGCCGGACCCTCAACGGGCCAAGTCGCTGGCCAGCGAAAAGGCCGAATTGCGACCAACCTGACCCCGATAGATCTGCAGATTTTCGAGCACGCGCTGAACGTAGTTCCGCGTCTCGTTGATCGGGATATTCTCGATCCAGTCGACCATGTCGACATTGCCGCCGCGCGGATCGCCGTAATCATGCAGCCATTGCCGAACTCGGCCAGGACCCGCGTTGTAACCAGCGATCGCAAGCGCGTAGGAGCCCCCGAAATCATCGATCAGGGTGTCTAAATAAGCCCGCCCGAGAAGCACATTATAGCTGCCGTCCGCGGTCAGCCGTTCGGCAGAGAAGGGCAGCTGCATTTTGTTGGCGATATAGCTCGCCGTTGCCGGCATCAGCTGCATCAGCCCGCGCGCGCCGGCCCGGCTCACCGCATAGCGGTCGAACGCGCTTTCCTGGCGCGTGATCGCGAACAGTAGTGAATGTTCCACGGTTCCGCCGTTCGGTATCGCGGTGACCGGATAGCCGTGGATCATCAGCGGTGTCCCGGCCTCGATCGCGCGCTTGGCCACGGCGATCGCGAGATCGATCCGCCCATTGCTTTCGGCAAGGTTTGCCAGCATCGCGAACTGCGTCGGGGTCGTGGCGTTGTCCGCTAAGTTCAGCAGGAAAGCCTTGCCTTGGTCTCGATACCCGAGCTCAAGAAAGATTCGGGTCGCGCGGACTACATCATTCTGACTGAAGCGGGCGATTTCCGTGGGATCCGGAACCGGCTCGGGGACCGGGCGAGGGGGCGCATCGTCGCCGAGCCGATGAGCCGCCAGCTGCCCGTAGAAGGTGACCATATGATCGGCGGCTGCGGCGTACCATTTTGCCGCGAGCTCCGATTTGGCTTGCGCTTCGGCGGCGCGTCCGCCCCAATATCCAGCCCGAGCCTTTGCGTAGGGCGTGCTCACGCGGGTCAGGATGTGCGAAAAGTGATCGAAGGCGAGTGCCGGGTCCTTCATATAGCGCAGCGCTATATAACCCAGCAGAAACTCGGCTTCGGAATAGGCGTTACCCTCGATCAGACCGTGTTGCTCGGCGATGCGATAAGCCAGTCCCGCATTGCCGGTAGCCAAAACCCGCCGGGCAATGGTCTGCCGCTCGCCCCACCATGCAGCGGGCCGGACGAGGTCCCCGGGCTGGGACAAGAGGATCTGCACCGCACTGTCGACCATGTCTTTTTTGGTTCGCCAATGCAGCTCTTCGTAAACGAGTCCGGGGTCGGCGCGCAGCTGGATGGGGACCCGAGCGGCAAGGGTTTCGGCGTTTGGCGCCTGAGCCGCGAGCGCTAAACGCGCTTCGCCCAAGCTGCGCCAATCAGTCGGCAGCAAAGGGAGCATGCGGCGCGCTGCGTCGTTCTGTCCATCCCACAGCAGCCGGTCGAGCCGCTTTTCATTATCCTCTACGCGGATCGCAGCCGAATGATGGGCGAGGAAATTCCGCTCATCGAGCGCGCCGAGATCGCCATCGATCCAGGCCGCTCGCAGCGCCGCAGTGCCGCCCTCCAGGTTGCCGGAGTTCAGCATGATCTCGGAACTGCGGACTTTTCCCGCCGCGCTGATCGGGGGAAACCGTTTGAACCACTCGACAGCCACGCCGTCCGATTCGCCGGCCAACGCCTCCTCGGCATGCGCGCGCAGCGCCTTTTGCCGCGGCCAGTCGGTGTTCTTCTCGATGAACTCGGCAAGGTCGGGAAACCGTCCCGGTGCACCGGGACGGGAATAATCCATCCAGCGCAGGATCTTGAGAGGTAACGGATCAGCGATCGGGGCGAGTTCGGCATAGGCTCGCTTCCAATCGCCACCTTGTGCCGCGGCGAGCGCCGCGCGCGTTTTCTGGAGATCCGTTTCGGACGTCTGTGCCCGTGCCGCCGAAAGATCGATTGTGAAAATGGCCAGGGACAGCGCTAACAGTACGCGGAAAACCGGGAGCAAGACCGGCCGCTCCTGTGCTGGGTCAAAGATGAGGCAAAAATTCTTTACGGTCTTTCGGCAGCCGGGGCAAGTCTGCCGGGGACCCTCGCTCGCCGCCCATCGTCCGACCGTGGCGGCGCTGTTGAAGCCCCTGGCTTCGAGGACTATCGTTGATCGGTTACGCCGCAATCCCGGAGGAAACCATGTTTAAGGGATCGCTCGTCGCGCTGATTACTCCCTTCCGCAACGGCGAGGTCGAAGAAACCGCCTTTCAGGAGCTGGTGGCCTGGCAGATCGGGCAAGGTACGCACGGTTTTGTTCCGTGCGGCACAACCGGCGAGTCACCCGCGCTGCACGACGACGAAGCGCGCCGGATCATCACGCTTTGCGTCGAGGTGGCCAAGGGTCGCGCCCCGGTAATTGCGGGAACCGGCACCAACTCCACCGAACATACGATCGCGTTGACTCGTCAAGCGAAGCAAGCCGGGGCCGATGCCGCCCTGATCGTGTGCCCGTATTACAACAAGCCGACGCAGGAAGGCTTGTTTCATCATTTCAAAGCCGTTCACGATGCGGTCGACCTGCCGATCATTATCTACAACATCCCGGGTCGCTCGGCGGTCGACATGACCAACGCAACGATGGCGCGGCTCGCCAAGCTGCCGAACATCATCGGTGTTAAGGATGCGACGAACGACCTCGCGCGGCCTTTGCGGATGCGCGGTGAAATCGGCGCCGGGTTCTGCTTGCTATCCGGCGAGGACGCTACCGCCGTCGCCTATCTCGCCCAAGGCGGGGACGGCTGCATTTCGGTGACGGCGAATGTCGCGCCGAGGCTGTGTTCGCAAATGCATGAAGCGTGGCAGCGGGGTGATGTCAAAACGGTGCGCGATATAAACCAGCGGCTGATTCCGTTGCACGATGCTCTATTCGCCGAAACCAGCCCGGCGCCGGTAAAATACGCAGCCTCGCTGCTTGGTCGCTGCACCGCCGAGGTGCGCCAGCCGCTTTGGGCGACCACGCCTGAAACGCAGCAAAAGGTGCAACAGGCGATGCGTGGCGCCGGCCTCTTGAACTGATGAGGGCGGCAGACCGCTACGTTGCGCAGAACCGGCGCGCGCGCCATGATTACTTGATCGAGGATACGATCGAGGCGGGGGTCGCGCTGCAAGGCACCGAGGTCAAGGTGCTGCGCCAGGGCCAGGGAAGCATCACTGAGGCCTATGCCGATCAGAGCGGAGGCGAGCTGTTTCTCGTCAACGCCAACATACCTGAATACGCCGCCTCGGCGCACTTCAATCACCAGCCACGGCGGCCGCGCAAATTGCTGCTCCACCGCAAGCAGATCGACCGATTGTTGGGCGCGATCCAGCGCGACGGGATGACGGTGATCCCATTATCCATCTATTTCAACGAACGTGGCCGGGCGAAGGTTGAACTCGGCCTCGCGCGGGGGAAACGGAAGGCTGACAAGCGGCAGGCCGAGAAACAGCGTGATTGGCAGCGCAGCCGGGCCCGTATCCTGCGCGAGTCCAACAGGTGAGAGCCCTATCCCACTGCTATGCAGGTCCGCCCGTTCCTCCTGTCGCAGAGATGGGGCTGAGGTGGGCGAGCTTCCGACGCCTGATCGAGCCAGTGGGCAAGGGAGGTGAACACAGATTCGAACATCGCGACAGTGAGCTTGCCGGTGTTGGTATTCAGCCTGGAGCAGTGATAGCTGTCGGCCAGCAGCGTGCCGTCCGGCAGCCGGTACATACGACCATGCGCGAACGGGAAGCGCCCGCGACGCAACCCCATCGCCGCGAGCACGGCCTGGTGGGCGATCGTGCCGAGTGCGAGGATCGCGCGGCGCCGAGGCATGCCGGTGATCTCGGCAGCGAGAAAGCGCCGGCAAGTTGCGATTTCGCCGGGCTCGGGCTTGTTTTGCGGGGGCACGCAACGAACCGCATTCGTGATACGCGCCCGCCGCAGCTGGACGCCGTCATCTGGACGAGCCTCGTAAATCCCCTCCGCAAGACCGAATTTTCGCAGCGTCTGGTAGAGCAGTCCGCCGGCATAATCGCCGGTGAACGGTCGTCCCGTGCGGTTTGCCCCCCTGAGGCCGGGCGCGAGGCCAACGATCAATAGTTCCGCGGCGTCATCGCCAAAGGATGGGACCGGCGCATTAAACCATTCCGGATGAGCCGCTCGGTGGACCTCACGGAATGCGGCAAGCCGCGGACAGAGCGGGCAGTCGCGCGACGGCACGGCCGCCAATTCTGAGCGTGTCACGCCTCGTCGACGGGTTCGGCTCGCAAACGGTGGGTTTCCTCGCGGGAATGATGATTGCGCATAATATTCGGTGCGAGGTCCTGGAGCTCGATGAAATTGTCAGCCTGGCGACGCAGGTCGTCTGCAACCATCGGCGGCGAGGAACGGATGGTAGACACAACCGATACGCGAACTCCCTTGCGCTGAACCGCTTCGACGAGCCGCCGGAAATCGCCGTCCCCGGAGAACAGGATTGCATGATCAATGTGCTGAGCCATCTCGAGCATGTCGATCGCCAGCTCGATATCCATGTTGCCCTTGATCCGGCGCCGCCCCATCGCGTCGGTGAATTCCTTAGTCGGCTTTGTTACCATCGTGTAGCCGTTGTAATCGAGCCAATCGACGAGCGGGCGAATCGGCGAGTATTCCTGGTCTTCCAGTAGAGCAGTATAGTAGAATGCTCGGATCAGGCGGCCCTTGGAGCTGAACAGATCGAGTAAGCGTTTGTAGTCTATATCGAATGCTAGGCCGCGCGCGGCTGAATAGAGGTTGGCTCCATCGATGAATATGGCGAGCCGCTCTTCCGGGTAGAAAATCATCTGGCACAAATACCCCGTCGAATTCGATAATGTAACCTAAATGTCTTACAGCGCGCATCCCGGGTCAAGCAGGGTGAAGCGCATGGGGTGACAATGTGATCCTGATCGGCATCGGCGGCAATCTGCCCAGCCCGCGGTTCGGCCCGCCGCGCGACACGCTCGCGGCCGCACTAGTTGAGCTCGAAGTAGTGGGTATCCTGATCGCGGCCCGCTCCGCTTGGTATCGAACCGAGCCTGTGCCGCAGTCGGATCAACCGTGGTTTGTCAACGCGGTCGCGTCGTTGACAACCCATCTCGCCGCGCAAGACCTACTCGCGGTGCTGCAAACGGTCGAGGGGCAATTTGGTCGTGTTCGCAACCATCGAAACGCAGCCCGCGTGCTCGATCTCGATCTCCTCGATTATCGGGGTCAGGTGACCGAGACCGCCTCGCTTGTCCTGCCACACCCGCGGCTCCACCAACGCCGATTCGTGCTCCTGCCACTCGCCGAGATTGCGCCCGACTGGCGCCATCCGCTGTCGGGGTTCACTGCCGAGCAGCTGCTTGCCCGGCTCGCGGAGAAACAGCTGGTCGAACGGTTGGCGTGCTGACCCGATGCCTGTCCGGTCGGTTGTGCTCGCACCACAGCACCGATATAAACTGGGCAGCCGATTCGCGGGTTTGATGCGATGACCAAATTCGATGCGGCCCGCGCCCACATGATCGAGAGCCAGCTACGGCCTAACAAGGTTATGGACGGGCGAGTGCTCCGTGCCTTCGCCGAAATCCGGCGCGAGCTTTTCGTCTCTGAGCATCTCCGGGTGGTCGCCTACATCGACGAGGATCTGCCGCTTGGTGGGGGCCGTTATCTGATGGAGCCGATGGTGGCAGCCCGTCTGTTGCAGGCAGCGACGATCGAGCGCACAGACACGGTGCTGATTATCGGTGCCGGTTTGGGATACGAAGCGGCCCTTGCCGGCATGCTGGCGCGGAGCGTTGTCGCCCTCGAAGAGGATCCGGAGCTCGCCCGGCGTGCACGTGCTGCTCTCGTCGAGCATTCCATCGCCTCGGTTAGCGTTGTCGAGGGGCCCTTGCCGCCGGGCTATCGGCCACGCGCCCCATACGATGTGATCCTGTTCGGCGGAGCGATAGCCGAAGTGCCGCCCGAGATCGATTCGCAGCTCGCCGAAGGGGGGCGGCTCCTAGCCGTCGTCAAATCAGCGAACGGCATCGGCCGCGCCACCCTCAGGACCCGGACCGGCGGAGTTGTGGCGCGACGCGTGCTTTTCGACGCCGCAACTCCGCTGCTGCCAAGCTTCATGCCGAAGCCCGCCTTTGTGTTTTGAAAGTCGTGCAGTGATGCTCACAGCCGCTGAGGCCTGGATGACCAAAGCTCACCGAGATCGAAGGAGATGGCGTGGCAGACTTGACCGCTCGGTGCGTGGTGGCGATCCGCAGTTCTCCCTACGGTGTGGGGGGTTGAGTTTCGTCGCGCTTGCCGGTTTCTTTGCTGCATTCGCTCCGGCATCCCCGCAAGCGCAGACGCTGACCCAGGCGCTCGCCGATACCTACAACACCAATCCTCAGCTCCTTGCGCAACGCGCTTTGTTACGGGCGACCGACGAGCAAGTGCCGCAGGCGCTGGCGAATTGGCGGCCCACGGTCAACTTCACCGGTCAAGTCGGCATGACGACCTCGTCGCTGGAAGCGCCGCCGACCGCTGCGGAACTGGCCGCTCGGGCAAATAACAGTCGCCGCACTCACGCTATTACTCGACCAGATGTGCTTCAATTCCAAGCGACACAGCAGATCTACAGTGGGGGTCGGACCGTGGCGCAGACCAGCCAAGCGATCAACCTTGTAGAGTCGGCCCGGGC
>Ga0307475_10002201_pt1 | contig 11751 bp, 6 predicted proteins | sample atmos_gasesECM1C_FD_203317 | JGI IMG/M metagenome (GOLD analysis project Ga0307475, IMG submission 203317) | Hardwood forest soil microbial communities from Morgan-Monroe State Forest, Indiana, United States - atmos_gasesECM1C_515 | ecosystem: Environmental > Terrestrial > Soil > Temperate...
CGGCGAAGTACTACCTCGAGCTGGTGCTGGCGCAGGATCCGGCGCGCGTCCCGGCGCTGGAGCTGCTGGTGGGCGCCTACCTGCAGCTCGGCCTGGCGAAGGAGGCGGCGGTCGCCTGCGAGCGACTGGCCCGGCTGTACGGCGAGCCGGCGAAGCGGGCCCGGATTCTCTATCGGAAGGGCGAGATCCTGCGCGCGGAGCTGGGCGACGACGACGCCGCCTTCGACGCGTTCTTGAAAGCGTCGGACATCGATCCCCGGTTCACCCCGACCATGGTGCGCCTCATCGAGTATTTCTGGCGCCAGGGCGATTTCCTGGCGCTGGCGGAGGTCGCGGCCGATCTGGTGAAGGCCAGCCCGCCCGCCGCCCACGCGGATCCGGCGCTGGGCGCGCGGATCGCGGTCGGGACGGCGCTGGCCGGGCGGCCGCTGCCGGCGATGCCGGGCCCGCGCGGCGGCGCCACGCCCGCGCTGGGACGCCACGCCGTGGCGGCCGGGTCGGCGTCCGACGCGGAGGCGAGAGCGGCGGCGCAGGCGGTGGCGGAGGCGGGGGATCATCTGGAGAGCCAGCCGCTGGAGATGGTGGACCTGGCGCTGACCGCGCTGGCGGCCTGGGCGGGCGAGGCGGTGCTGCCGAAGCTGGTGCCGGCGCTGGCGGCGGCGGTGGAGGAGGATCCGGCGCGGGTCGGCCCGGTGCGCGCGCTGGCGCGGATCGCGGATCGCCGCCAGCAGCCGGCGCTGGCGCGCGCGCTGTATGCGCTGCTGGCCTTCGTCGACCCGAGCGACGCCGCCACCGATCGCCTGCGCGCGCTGGGGCCGGCGCCGGCGGTAACGCCGGAAGCGCTGCAGGCGTTTGGGCCGTCGGTGCACCCCGACAGCGGCGGACCGCTGCGCGCGGCGCTGGTGGCCATGGCGGCGGCGCTGCAGGGGTTCGGCAGCGAGAGTCCGCCGAGCGGCGGCGCGCAGCTGCGGCCGGCGCGCGCGGCCGGGCTGCGGCGGCTCGGGCAGCTGTTGCAGGCGCCGCCGTTCGCGGCGACCGTGGCGGCGCCGGCCAGCGCGCAAGCGCCCGCGGGCGAGCCGCCCCCCATCGTCGTGTCGCCGACGCGGCCGGCGATGCTGCTGGTCTCCGAGGACGCGGCGGCGCTGCCTGAAAGAGAATGGGGGTTCGCCGCCGGTCGCGCGCTGGAAGAGCTGCGCAGCGGGTTGCCGTCGGTGGCGCGGTTGTCCGCCGACGAGCTTCGCTCGTTCCTGGGCGGCGTGGCGGCGGCGCTGGCCGGCGCGCCCGCCCCCGGTGAGCCCACGGCCGAGGCAGCCGCGCGCTGGTTCACCGCGTCCGACGCCATCGCCGAGCTGCCGGTGGGCGAGGCGCGCGCGCGGCTTGCCGCCGACGTCCAGGCGGTGCTCGGCGGCCCGCTCGACTGGGCGGCTTTCCGGGCCGGCAGCGCGCACACCTCGAACCGCGTCGGCCTGCTCGCCTGCGGCAGTCCCCAGGACGCGCTGGCCGTGCTGGCCCGGGGCGACAACTTCATCGCCACGGCGCCCGACGAGGAGGAGCGGCGCGCGGCGCGACGCGCGTTCCTGCGCGGCCCCACCGCGCGCGAGCTCGTGCGCTACCTGCTGTCCGGAGCGTACGAGCAGGCAGTCGCGCCGCCGCCCGCGGCGTCGTGAGGCGCGGCGGCGCGCGCCGGCGGTGATCGGTTTCCTCGCCACACCCGGGTTCGAACCGGCGCTCGCCGCGGAGCTTGTGCCCGTCGTGCGTGACATCGCGGTGGCCGCGCCCGGCGTGGTGGTCGGCGAAGACACGGGCGAGGCGCTGCTGGATCCGATCTTCGCGCGCCAGCAACTGCCCGGCGCGCGCCTCATCCGCGGCCCATCGGTGCGCGCGCTGGCCGAGGCGGCCTACGCGGCGCTGGAGGGCCCCGTCGACGCCGGGGCCGGCCCGTTCACGCTGCACGCGCTCGCCGTCGCGGCCGCCGAGCGCGACGACGGCGACGACCAGGACGACGCGATCACCGCTGCTGCTGCCGCCGCCGACGCGGGGCTGGGAAGCCGGAGCGCGCTCGTCGGCCGCGAGACGCTGGCCCTGCTGCGCAAGCGGCGGCGCCGCGCCTTCGTCCGCTACCTGGCGCCGGAGCCGTTCGCGGCCGCGATGAACGCTGGCGCCACGCTGCTGCAGCTGGTGGCGCTGGATCGCACGTCGGCGCTGGTGTCGGCGGCGGCGCCGCGACCGCTGCCGCACGGCGGGTTTTCCCTGGCCCCCTGGCCGGGCGGCGCGGCGCCGGTTCCCCTCGATCGCGCGCCGCCGTCACGCGCCTACCGGAAGCTGGAGGAGGCCTTCCTGTGGATGGGCGCCGCGCCCGGCGCGGGCGAGCTGTGCGTCGATCTCGGCGCCGCCCCCGGCGGCTGGACGATGACCGCGCTCAAGCGCGGCGCCCGCGTGGTCGCCGTCGATCGCGCGAAGGTGGCAGTGGCGGCCGACGCGCGCCTGACCGTGACCATCGGCAACGCGTTCACCTACACCCCGCCCCGCCCCGCCGACTGGCTGCTGTGCGACGTGATCTGCGAACCGCAGCGGACGATCGATCTGCTGGGAAAATGGCTGCAGAACCGCTGGTGCCGGGCCGCGGTCTGCACGGTCAAGTTCAAGGGACGTTCCGGCTATGGCGTGCTGGCGGCGCTGCCGCCGCTGCTGGCCGCCGCCGGCGCACGTTTCCAACGCGTCAAGCAGCTCGGCCACAACAAGAACGAGGTCACCGTGATGGCCATGCTATAAAGCCCCCGAAAAAACTCTCACGGGGAGCTGCAGGTGATGACCGAGCGTGTTCGACAGATTCTGAGCTGGTACGGAAGCGACAACCCGGGAACGCTGACCAACCTGGCCCGTCTGCTCGGCGCCGGGAAGCTGGCGGGTACCGGTCGGCTGCTGATCCTTCCCGTCGACCAAGGGTTCGAGCACGGCCCCGCGCGCAGCTTCGCCGTCAATCCGCCCGCGTACGATCCGCTTTACCACTATCGCCTCGCCGTCGAGACCGGCTGCTCGGCCTACGCGGCGCCGCTCGGCTTTCTGGAGGCGGGGGCGCGCGACTTCGCCGGGCAGATCCCGCTGGTGCTGAAGCTGAACAGCCACGACACGCTGAACGACGAGAAGGATCCCACGCAGGCGGTGCACGGCTCGGTTGACGACGCCCTTCGCCTGGGCTGCGTCGCCGTCGGCTACACCATCTACCCCGGCTCGTCCGAGCGCTTCGAGATGTACAACAAGCTGCGCGACATCGTACGCGAGGCGAAGTCGCGCGGCCTGGCGGTGATCGTCTGGTCGTATCCGCGCGGCAGCTCGCTGTCGAAGGAGGGCGAGACCGCCATCGACGTCACCGGCTACGCCGCCCACATCGCCGCCGAGCTGGGCGCGCACATCGTCAAGGTGAAGCTGCCCACGGCGCACGTCGAGCAGCCGGAGGCCAAGAAGGTGTACGACAAGGAGAAGCCGCCCATCGCCACGCTGGCCGATCGCGTGCGCCACGTCGTGCAGTGCACCTTCAACGGCCGCCGCATCGTCATCTTCTCGGGCGGCGCCACCAAGGCCGACGACGAGGCGGTGCTGGACGAGACCCGCGCCATCCGCGACGGCGGCGGGTTCGGCAGCATCATCGGCCGCAATTCATTTCAGCGCCCAGAGGACCGCGCCAAGAAGCTCCTCGACGGCATGATGAAGATCCTGGCCCAGTAAGGCGACCGAGGTCGAGGCCACTCCCGCGCCCCATGTCGATCCTGATCGTCGGAGGCGCGGGCTTCATCGGCAGCCACACCGCCAAGGCGGTGGCGGCGGCCGGCCTGCCGGTCGTCGTCTTCGACAACCTGTCGAGCGGCCACCGCTGGGCGCTGCGCTGGGGCACGTTCGAGGAGGGCGATCTCGCCGACCCGGCCGCCATCGCCGCGGTCATCAAGCGCCACGCGGTGACGGCGGTGATGCAGTTCGCCGCCTTCATCGAGGTGGGCGAGTCGGTGCGCGATCCGCGCAAGTACTTCCGCGGCAACGTGCAGAACACGCTGAACCTGCTCGACGCCATGGTGGACGCCGGCGTGCGCGACATCGTCTTCTCGTCGACGGCGGCGGTGTACGGCGACCCCATCCGGACCCCCATCGACGAAGATCACCCGCTGGCCCCGGTCAGCCCCTACGGCGACAGCAAGCTGTTCGTGGAGACGATCCTGCGCCGGTACGGTCAGGCGTACGGGCTGCGCTGGGCGGCCCTGCGCTATTTCAACGCCGCCGGCGCCGATCCCGACGGGGGCAACGGCGAGGCCCACGCGCCCGAGAGCCACCTCATCCCGCTGGCCATCGCGGCCGCGCTGGGGCGGCGCGGGGCGCTGCAGGTCTTCGGCACCGACTATCCGACGCCCGATGGGACGGCGGTGCGCGATTACGTGCACGTGGCCGATCTCGCCGCCGTGCACCTGCTGGCGCTGCGCCACCTGGGCGCTGACAACGGCAGCTTCGCCGCCAACGTCGGCACCGGGCGCGGGCACTCCGTGCGCGAGGTGATCGCCGCCGTCGAGAAAGCGGGCGGCCGGCCCGTGCCGCGGCAGGAGGTGGCGCGGCGGCCGGGCGATTCGCCGGTGCTGGTGGCCGACCCCGGGCGCGCGCGGGCGCTGCTCGGCTGGCAGCCGCGCTTTACCGACCTCGACACCATGGTGGCGCACGCCTGGCGCTGGCAGGCCGGCCCCGCGCCAACCTGACGCAGGCGCGATATGCTAGCCGGGCCGTGAACCGGCTGGGACGCTCGCCTCGCCCTCTCTTGCTCGCGCTGCCGCTGCTGGCGCTGCTCGGCGCGTGCGCCAAACCGATCTGCCCCGACGGCATGAAGCTGGACCCAGGGAAATCGCAGCCGGGCCGCGTGGCGTTCTGCCGCAGCCGCGCTGACGCCGGCCGGACGTTGTGGATCCAGCTTGGCGAGGGCGGCGTCCGCCGCCAGGTCTGCCCGTTTCTGGCCGGCCGCCCCGGCGGCCTTTACCAGGCCTGGCACAAGAACGGCCAGCGCTGGCTGGAGGGACGTTACGAAAGCGGCCAAAAGGTCGGCCGCTGGGCCCAGTGGGACGAGAGCGGAAGGCCAGTCGCAGACGGTGAATACCGCGACGGCGCGCTGGTGCAGGGCGCGCCCGTGGGGGCGCCCGCGACCTGCGAATCGGTCACCTGGTAGGTCCGCGGCGCGCGTCCGCCGCCCGCCGCGCGACGCGCCGAAAAACGCGATGGCCCGGAGCGGAAATGAGCGTGAGCGGCCGGGGTTTTCGCATAGCATTCCGCCGACACCATGAAGCGATCGGGCGCGGTCCTGTCCCGGATTTTTCCTTGCGCCCTGGCGGCGGGGATGGTGCTCGGGACGGGTGTTGCCGCGGCGGAGACGGCGCGCCCCGACCCGCGCCTGCAGCTCAACCTCGATGACAACTGGGCGCTGCAGACGGCGCGCAAGGTGCGGGCGGCGGGCGACGCGATCTCGCGCCCGGGCTTCGCCACCGACGGCTGGTACCGGACCACCGTGCCGGCGACGGTGGTGGGCGCGCAGGTGGCGGCTGGCGCGTTCAAGGACGTCTACCGCGGGATGAACCTGCGGCGGCTGCCCGGCATGACGTACAAGATCGGGCTCAACTCGTTCTCCAGCGTGGCGATGCAGCGGCAGAGCCCGTACGCCGCGCCCTGGTGGTATCGCACGGAGGTCAGCGTGCCGGCGTCGTTCGCCGGCCGGCGCGTCTGGCTGCACCTCGGCGGCGTGAACTATCGCGCCGACCTGTGGATCAACGGGCGCCACGCCCGGGCGTCGGACGAGATCCAGGGCGCCTACCGCGTCTACGATCTCGACGTCACCGCCGACGTGCGCGCGGGCGCGGTCAACGTCATCGCGCTGCAAGTGTGGGCGCCGACGGAGAAGCAGCTGGGCATCAACTGGGTCGACTGGAACCCGACCCCGCCCGACAAGAACATGGGGCTGTGGGGCGCGGCGTACCTGACCACCAGCGGCCCGATCAGCGTGCGCCACGCCCAGGTGGTGACGCATTTTCCGGATGCCACGCTGGCCGAGGCGCGGCTGACGGTGATGGCGGAGCTGGCCAACCCGGGCGACGTCGCCGTCAATGCCGTCGCGCGCGCCAGCGTCGACGGCGGCCCGGCGCTGGCGCAGCTGGTGATGCTGGCGCCGCACGAGAGCCGCCGCGTGACGTTCGCGCCGGCGCAGTTTCCGGCGCTGGCCGTGAAGTCGCCCAAGGTCTGGTGGCCGGCGGAGATGGGCCAGCCGGCGCTGCACGATCTCGACGTGTCGGTCGAGGTGGCGGGCACGGTTTCGGATCGGGAGGCGATCCGCTTCGGCATCCGCGAGGTGACGTCGGAGCTGACGCCCGACGGATACCGCCTGTTCCGCGTGAACGGCCGGCGCGTCCTGATCCGCGGCGGCGGCTGGGCGCAGGACATGCTGCTGCGACCGGACCGCGCGCGGCTGGAAGCGCAGCTCGCCTACGTGCTGGACATGCACCTCAATACGCTGCGCCTGGAAGGGCAGCTGGAATCGGACGCCTTCTTCGATCTCGCCGACGAGAAGGGCCTGCTGATCATCGCCGGCTGGTGCTGCTGCGACATCTGGGAGCGGTGGCCGAAGTGGCCGCCCGGCACGCTGGACGTGGCGACGGCGCAGCTGCGATCGCAGATCCTGCGCCTGCGCCGCCACCCGGCCCTGATCGCCTGGATGAATGGCAGCGACGGCCCGCCCCCCGCCAACGTCGAGGACGCCTACGCCAGGACGCTGGCCGACGCCGCCTGGCCGAACGCGATCCTGAACTCGGCGGCCGACGCCGGCAGCACGGTCACCGGGCGCACCGGCGTGAAGATGACGGGACCGTATGACTACGAACCGCCGAGCTACTGGTTCTCCGATCGGCGCAAGCAGCTGACGAAGAAGGGATACGCCAACGCGCGCTTCGGCGGCGCGTACGGCTTCAACACCGAGACCGGCCCCGGTCCGGCGATCCCGCCGCTGGAGAGCCTGAAGAAGATGCTGCCGCCCGAGCACCTGTGGCCGATCGACAGCGTCTGGGCCTATCACGCCGCCGGCGAGCGGTTTCAGACCATGGCGCAGTTTCGCGCCGGCATGGCCGCCACCTATGGCAAGCCGGCCGACCTGAGCGATTTTCTGCGCAAGGCCCAGGCGATGGCTTACGACGGACAGCGCGCGATGTTCGAGGCGCACGCGCGCAACAAGTACACCGCCACCGGCGTCATCCAGTGGATGTTGAACAGCGCCTGGCCGTCGACGTTCTGGCACCTCTACGACTACTACCTGTACCCGGCGGGCGGTTATTTCGGCACCAAGACGGCCTGCCAGCCGCTGCACGTCCTCTTCGCGCCCGACGATCGCGGCGTCTTCGTCGTCAGCAACCGGCAGGAGGCGGCGCGCGGGCTCAGCGTCGAGGCGAAGGTGTTCGACTTCGCGCTGAAGGAGATCTTCTCGACCACGGTGGCCGTCGACGCCGCCGCCGACAGCAGCGCGCGCGTGGCGACCATCCCGCCGTTCCCGTCGCCCAAGGGGATCTACTTCGTCAAGCTGGCGCTGGTCGATCCGAGCGGCGCCGTGGTGGCGCGCAATTTCTACTGGCTGCCCGGCACGCCGTCGGTGATCGCCTGGGACCGGATCAAGGACAGCGCCATCGCGCCCGTCGCCGCGTTCGAGGACATGACCGCGCTGGCGCGGCTGCCGCCCGCCAAGGTCACCGCCGCCGCGCGCAGCGCGACGACCCGCGACGGAGCCGCGTCCGTCACCGTCACCATCACCAACCCCGGTCCCGGCCTGGCGTTCCAGACCCACGTCGGCATTCGCAACGGCGCCGACGAGGACGAGGTGCTTCCGGTGCTGTGGGAGGACAATTACCTGTCGCTGCTGCCCGGCGAGAGCCGCAGCGTGACCGCCCGCTATGCGCCGGGGACGGCGCTGGGCCCCGAGGCGGTCGTCGTCGTCGACGGGTGGAACGTCCCCGCCGTGACCGTGCCGCTGGCGGTGACGGCCGAGGCAAAAAAGTAACGCCCGCTCGCGCCGTCCGGAGACCGGGGACGACGCGAGCGGCGTTTTAGTCTCATCCAACCAAGCTAGACCTGGCGAATCACGATCGGGTTGCCCGCGGCCCGGCCACCCGCGCTGCGGCCCGCACACTGCAAAACAAGACGCCGCTGACGGAGACGTCCCGATCGCGTCGCGCGCCCGGCGACTCGCGCCTGAAGGCAACCCGTGCGAATATCCCGCCGCCATGGACGACGTTCTGGCGGTCATCTTGGGTGGAGGGCGCGGGACCCGGCTCTTCCCTCTCACCTACAAGCGCTCGAAGCCTGCGGTGCCGATCGCGGGCAAGTACCGGCTGATCGACATCCCGATCAGCAACTGCCTCAATTCGAACCTGCGCCGCATCTTCGTGCTGACGCAGTTCAACTCGGAGAGCCTGAACAAGCACATCGGGCTGACGTACAAGTTCGATATCTTCTCCTCGGGTTTCGTCAGCGTGCTGGCCGCCGAGCAGACCGACGAGGGGGGCAACTGGTTTCAGGGAACGGCCGACGCCGTTCGCCAGAGCCTGCGCCACATGCACCGGCAGCCGGCGCGCGACATTTTGATTCTGTCCGGCGATCAGCTGTACCAGATGGATTACCGGCAGATGCTGCGCACGCACCGCGAGAGCAAGGCGGACGCGACGGTGGCGGTGATCCCCGTCGACCGGGCGACGGCACCGCAGTTCGGGATCCTGAAGATGAACGCGCACGGCCGCATCACCCACTTCGACGAGAAGCCGCCCGCCGACCGGCTGCCGGGCCTGGTCTCTCAAATTCCTGGGTCGGGCGACGGCTTTCTGGCGTCGATGGGGATTTACCTGTTCTCGCGCGAGGCGCTGGAGCAGGCGCTGGCCAGCCCGCAGCTGGTCGACTTCGGCCGCCACGTCATCCCGGACGCCGTGCCACGCAAGCGGGTCCAGGCACACGTCTACCAGGGGTACTGGGAGGACGTGGGGACGATCGAGAGTTACTTCCAGGCCAACCTGGCTCTCTGCGAGGCGATCCCCCCGTTTGATTTCTACGACACCGCCAGGCCGATCTACACCCACCCGCGTTTCCTGCCGGCGTCGAAGATCGAGCGCTGCAACATCCACAACGCGCTCATCTCCGAGGGGTGCATCCTGAACGGGGCGACGATCGATCGCGCCGTGATCGGGATCCGCAGCCGCATCGGCAGCGCGGTTCAGATCCGGAACAGCTTGCTCATCGGCGCCGACGACTACGAGACGCTGGAGCAGATCCGCGACACGGAGAAGGCCGGCATGCCGCCCATCGGCGTGGGTTCGGAGACCGTGATCGAGAACGCCATCGTCGACAAGAACGCGCGCATCGGTCGCGGGGTGAAGATCGTCAACGCCGGCGGAATCAAGGAAGCCGACGGCAACGGGTACTTCATCCGCGACGGGATCGTGATCATCCCCAAGAACGGCGTCGTGCCCGACGGGTTCACGATTTGATCCTGCGCGGGATCCTCAAAGTAGTCTGATCGTCCGCGCATCCGCGGGGACCACCAGCCGCCCGAGCTGCGGCCCAATCCGGTGGTGAACGTAACAGCGCCCTCATCTTGCAGGCTGCCGTTCGGTGAATCGGGTCGGTCTCTTGACCGAGCGGGATGGGCGCCCCAGGTTGCGTCTGCAAAATCGGTTTAGGTTGCGGTCGGTTGGACCGCATAGCCCCAGCCCGGAGACTGATTTCCATGACCCAGCGCTTTGTGTTCTCGATGGTCTTCCTGTGTGCGGCCTGCGCGGCGGATCCGGAGCTGCCGGCAGAGTCGAGCCAGCTCGGCACCGCTGGACAGGCGCTGGCGCCTCTGTGGACGGGCACGTGGGCGGTCTCTCCTCAGAGCAGCGGAAGCACCTTCAACGGTCAGACGCTGCGGCAGATCGTGCACACCAGCATCGGGGGCTCGGCCGCGCGTGTGCAGCTCTCCAACGTGTTCGGCAATCAACCCGTGATGGTCAAAGACGTGCACATCGCCCAGCCCACATCGGGATCGTCGATCAACAGCAGCAGCGATCGCGTCGTGACGTTCGGCGGTCAATCGCAGGTGACCATCCCGGCCGGTGGCCTGGCCGTCAGCGACGCCGTCGCCTTTGCTGTCTCGGCGCTGTCCGATGTCGCGGTCAGTTTTTTCTTGCCGCAGGCCACCGGGCCGGCGACGTCGCATGGACAGGGATCGCAGACGAACTACATCGCCTCGGGGGATGTCAGCGGCAGCGCCACGCTGCCGGGCGCCGGGACCGCGGGCAGCTACTTCTTCCTGGTGAACCTGGACGTTCAGAACACGTCGTCCCTGGGCGCGGTGGTGACGCTGGGAGCTTCAATCACCGACGGCTTTGCGTCGACGTCAAACGCGAACCGGCGGTGGCCAAACGATCTGGCGGTTCGGCTGGTCAACGCCGGGGCGATGGTCGGCGTCTTGAATCAAGGCATCAACGGCAACCGGCTGCTGGCGGACGGCGGCGGTCCCAGCGCGCCGCACCGTTTCGACCGCGATGTGCTGGCGCAGCCTGGCGTGCAGTGGGTGATCTTCTCCGACGATCCGATCAACGACCTGGGGGCGGGCAATCCGCCCACCGGCGCTCAGCTGATCAGCGCCATGTCGGACCTGATCTCTCGCGCGCATACGGCCGGAATCAAGTTCCTGTGTTCGACGCTGACGCCGTTCCAGGGCTCGGGCGGCTGGACGACGCAGGGCGAGACCGGGCGCGGACAGATCAACGCGTTCGTGCGCGGTACCAGCAGCGGCTGTGACGGCATCGTTGATCAGGATGTGGCCACCCACGATCCCGCCAACCCCACCCGATTCCTTCCCGCGTTCGACTCGGGCGATCACCTGCACCCCAACGACGCTGGCCTGCAAGCCATCGCCAATGCCGTCAACCTGAGCTTCTTCGGTGTCGCACCGCCCGCCGAGGGACCGTTTGGCGGCACGCCGGCCGCTGTCCCCGGCACCGTGCAGGCCGAGAACTATGACACCGGCGGCGAGGGCGTCGCCTACCACGTCAATTCGATCAACGGGACGGCCAACGGTTATCGCACCGACGGCGTCGATCTAGAAAACACCGCGGACACCGGCGGCGGCCTGGACATCGGCTGGACGTCGGGCGGACAATGGTTCCGCTACACGGTCAATGTGGCGACGGCAGGCGCTTACAACGTCGCCGTTCGCGTGGCATCGGCGACCGCCGTCGGCGCCACCGGCGGCAGCTTGCACCTGCAGGATGCGGCGGGGACGAACCTGACGGGAACGATCAACGCGCCGGGGACCGGTGGCTGGCAAACCTGGACCACGGTCAATGCCAGCGCGACTCTGCCGGCGGGCCAGCAAGTTCTCACGGTCTTTCAGGACACCGGCGGCTACAACCTGAATTCGCTGACGTTCACCAGCGCCAGCTCGGGCGAGGCGCCGTTCGGCGGCACGCCGGCGCCGATCCCCGGCACGATTCAGATCGAGAACTACGACCTCGGTGGGGAAGGCGTGGCGTTCCACGACAGCGACACCGTGAACTCGGGCGGCCAGTACCGGACCGACGCCGTTGACATCGAAGCCACCGGCGACACCGGCGGCGGTTTCGACGTCGGCTGGACCAACGCGGGCGAATGGCTGAAATACACGGTCAACGTGGCCACGGCGGGAACGCGCACGGTCTCGTTTCGCGTCGCTGCGAT
>Ga0307475_10002202_pt1 | contig 11750 bp, 14 predicted proteins | sample atmos_gasesECM1C_FD_203317 | JGI IMG/M metagenome (GOLD analysis project Ga0307475, IMG submission 203317) | Hardwood forest soil microbial communities from Morgan-Monroe State Forest, Indiana, United States - atmos_gasesECM1C_515 | ecosystem: Environmental > Terrestrial > Soil > Temperate...
GCGAAGTTGAGCGCGTCCGCCGCATCGAAGCCATGGACGAATTAAGGCGCGTCATCGACGTCGCCGACGACTTGCCCTACGCCCGCCTAATCCTGCACATGGGCGGAGCCCGCGAAACCGCCGATCCCCGCAAGCGCGACGCCGCCTTCAGTTCGCTGGAACATCTGATCCTGCACGCGCACCACGCCGGCGTCACCATCTGCGTTGAGAACACCGTGAGCGAGATGGGCGATCCCGGTTATCTACGCGATTTCGTCGACGAAACTCGTCTCTCCGGCTTGCGCTTTAATTTTGATATCGGCCACGCGAATCTTTCCGACTTGCCGGAGGAGGAGCGCCTCGAAAAAAGTTTCGCTCCTCTTCGCGATCTCACTTCCTCCGTCCACCTCCACGACAATCGCGGCGACAAGGACGAGCATCTCCCTCCCTACGACGGCACTATCGATTGGCACGCTGCAATAAAAATCCTCCAGTCTGCACCGCAAACTAGTTTGCCGCTGGTGCTCGAATTGAAGGAAAAGACCGGACCGGAAGCGCCAACTGCCGCCGAGCAACTCACGGCCGCCCGTAAATCGCTGGACCGCTTTGAAAAGGCATGGAACTCCGCAAAATGAGCGTCGCGAATGAAACGGGCCAGATGACAACGATCACCATCGAGCAGGCAGGCAAGTACGACGGTCAAGAAGTCGAGCTGAAGGGCTGGCTCTACAATCTTCGCGAATCAGGCAAATTGCTCTTCCCGATTTTTCGCGATGGCACAGGGATTATTCAAGGCGTCTGCGCGCTGAAGGAAAATCCCCAAGCGTTCGAATCCCTGAAGGGCCTGACGCAGGAATCCAGCGTTATCGTCACCGGCAAAATCCGCGCGGAAAAGCGCGCCCCGGGCGGTTACGAAATCGGCGTCACCAAGATCCAAGTCGTCCAAAAAGTTCCCGAGAGCACCCCTTTTCCCATCCAACTCAAAGAGCATGGCGTCGATTTCTTGCTCGATCAGCGCCATCTGTGGATTCGCACACCCCGCCAGGCCGCCATCCTCCGCATTCGCGCCGAGGCCATCCGCGCCGCGCGCGAATTCATGGACGGCCAGGGCTACACGCTTACCGACGCGCCCATGTTCACCCCGGCCGCTTGCGAAGGAACTTCCACGCTCTTCGAAGTCAACTACATCGACGACCAAAAAGCCTACCTTACGCAGAGCGGCCAGCTCTACGCCGAAGCTATCGCCATGGCTCTGGGCAAGGTCTACACCTTCGGCCCGACGTTCCGCGCCGAGAAATCGAAAACGCGCCGCCACCTCACCGAGTTCTGGATGCTCGAACCGGAAGCCGCCTATGTCGAGTTCGAGGAAATCATGGCGCTCAGCGAGGGTCTGGTCAGCGCCATCGTGCAAGGCGTGCTAAAGAACAAACCGCGCGAACTGGAAACGCTCAAGCGCGATACCACCAAGCTCGAAAACGTGAAGCCTCCCTTCCCGCGCATCAGTTACGAAGACGCTGTTGGCGTGCTCAACAAGAACGGCAATCCCGCCAATTTCGGCGACGACTTTGGCGGCGACGAAGAGACCATCATCTCCAGCTCTTTCGATCGCCCTGTCCTCATCCATCATTACCCTTCCGCGATCAAGGCTTTTTATATGCAGCCTGACTCCCAGCGCCCCGAACTTGCCCTCGCTTTTGACATGATCGCTCCGGAAGGCTACGGGGAAATCATCGGTGGCAGCCAGCGCATCCACGATTACGACCTATTGGTGAAGCGGCTCCGCGAACACAACCTGCCCGAAGAAGCTTTTCAGTGGTATCTCGACCTGCGGCGCTACGGCAGCGTTCCGCACTCCGGCTTCGGCCTGGGCCTCGAGCGCACCGTCGCCTGGATTTGCGGCACCGAACACATTCGCGAGGTCATTCCCTTCCCTCGCATGATTTATCGCGTGTATCCTTAGGGCGGGGTAGTTCAGCGCTTTTCCAGCTGTTCCCGCAATTCTGTTGAATTTAAGGACTGGTCTGAATGTTGTGGCATAGCCGCCGCCGCGCCACCGGCTCGGTTTTTCCACGAGCCGCCAGTCACGACGCACGAGTCACGGAGTTATCACATGGCCCAAAAAGTTCGCATCATCGGCGTCCCCATGGACCTCGGCCAAAGCCGGCGCGGCGTGGACATGGGCCCCTCCGCCCTGCGCGGCGCGGGACTCCAAACCAGCATCAAGAAGCTTGGCCTTCAGGTGGAAGACATCGGCAATCTCTCCGTCAAGCAACCCGAAGAAATGCCCGTTGGCGAAAAGCGCGCCAAGTATTTGCAAGAGATTGCCGAAACTTGCGCCGACGTCGCCGCCGCTGCTGAAAAATCTTTAGGCGAAGGTTTTCTCCCGCTCGTTCTCGGCGGCGATCACTCCATCGCCGCGGGCGTGGCCGCCGGCGTCGCCAATTTTTTCCGCAAAGACAAAAAGCAGATTGGCTACCTCTGGCTCGACGCGCACGGCGACATGAACACGCCCGAGTCCTCGCCTTCGGGCAACGTTCACGGCATGCCTCTCGCCGCCATTATGGGTTACGGCGCTCCCGAGCTTGTGGACCTTCTCGGCTTCAAACCCAAAGCCGAGCCAAGCAACATCGTTATCGTTGGTGCCCGTGATCTCGACGCTCAGGAACGCAAAATCGTCAAGAAATCCGGCATCCATGTCTTCACCATGCGCGACATTGACGAGCGCGGCATGCGCGAAGTCATGTCCGACGCCCTCAAGCACGCCATGGACGACACTGCCGGCATCGCCGTCAGCCTCGATATGGATTTTGTCGATCCTGCGGACGCGCCCGGCGTCGGCACTCCCGTGCGTGGCGGCGTCACCTACCGCGAAGCCCATCTCGCCATGGAAATGATCGCCGACACCGAGTCCATGGTTTCTCTCGAAGTCGTCGAGATCAATCCCATTCTCGACGAACACAATCGCACCGCCCTCCTCGGCGTCGAACTAGTCCTCTCCGGCCTCGGCCAGAAGATCCTGTGAAATAACTATGCAATTATTTTCTCTAGCTCTTTTGGTCTTGAGGGGACACAGTTATCCGTGGATCGCAGTCTTCGCGCTGCTGGCGATCATTCTCTATCAGCTCTTTTCTGGAACACTCATAGGCCTCAGCTGGGGGATTTGGATCAAACGAAAAGATCAACCCAGAAAGTATTGGACAGTCTTCGCCTTGGAAATGTCGATTTTCCTGGTGTTCCTGTACATGGGCGTCCTCGCCCGCTGAATCCGTCGGAGTAAATTGCTGCATCGGAGATAGCACGCAACTCAGGCATCAGGCCGTTCCCTGCCTTTGTTCAAGGCCTTTCTTGCTGCCTTTCGCTTTCCTCGGATTTGTGGAAGCTCATCGCCAGACGCCGGCGAGTTACCCCTGCCAGCGCGTGCAAGGATGCGCCTCGTCTTGGCGCGATTCGCGCGCAGCGACCGCTCGCGAAAATACTCTTCTGTCCTCAATTCGGATACCTTCTCAGCCACCGCTACATCTGTAAAAAGTATAGCCCGCTTCGGGTCGGTTTTCTCCGAATTGCGTTCGCGCTTCACTGCGGTTCACCCGCAGTTGTCAATTCAGAACCGCGCAAAAAACAACCACTCCAACAATCGTCCTTTTTCACTTATAACTGAAAACTGATAACTTGGATCGCTCCACTACCCGGCGGAATGAGATCGAATAGTGACCCCTGACAACAAGAAAAGACTCCGCGTTGGTATCCTCTTCGGCGGCCGCTCCGGCGAACACGAAGTCTCGCTAGCGTCGGCGGCATCGGTAATTCGCGGTCTCGACCCCGACAAATACGAACCTGTGCCCATCGGCATTTCCAAGGAAGGTCACTGGCTGATTGGCAGCGCGGCGCAAAAAATGCTGCCTGAAGTCCTGAAGGGTGGACAGCGCGTGATGATGACCGCTGACCCCACCGACGCGGCGCTCGTAAGATTGGACGGCAGCGGCGGGGGCCAGCGCATCGACGTCGTTTTTCCCGTGATGCACGGCACCTTTGGTGAAGATGGCACGATTCAGGGCCTGCTCGATCTCGCGGGCTTGCCCTTCGTCGGCGCGGGTGTTCTCGGCTCCGCCATTGGCATGGACAAAGACGTGGCCAAGCGCCTGCTGCAAGTCGCGAAAATTCCCGTCGTGCCCTGGATCACCGTCCATCGCCACGACTGGGAAAACAACCCGAAGGCCATTCAAGGCGCCGTCGAGCTGAAGTTCAGTTATCCCGTTTTCGTGAAGCCCGCCACGCTCGGCTCTTCTGTCGGGATGACCAAAGTCCACTCACGCGAAGAATTGGCCCCTGCATTGAATCTGGCCTGCGAGTTCGCGATGAAGATCCTCGTCGAGGAGTCCGTTACCGCTCGCGAAATCGAAGTCTCCGTCCTCGGCAATCACGATCCGCGAGCATCCGTCCCCGGCGAAATCGTCCCCCACCGCGAATTTTACGATTACACCGCGAAATATCTCGAGGAAGGCACGCAGCTCCTGATTCCAGCAAACTTGAAACCCGCGCAAGTGCAGAAAATTCAGGAATATGCGATCGATGCCTTCCGCGCGCTCGAACTCAGCGGCATGGCCCGCGTCGATTTCTTTCTCGAGAAAAAGGGCGGCAAGATCTATCTCAACGAAGTGAACACCATCCCCGGCTTCACATCCATCAGCATGTACCCAAAACTTTGGGAAGCCAGCGGCATCCCCTTCCGCGAACTCATCGGCAAACTGATCGATCTGGCCCTCGAACAGCACGCCGAAAAGGCCCGCACCAAATACCAGATCGAGCTCCCCGCCGGCTCCGGCGGTGCCCTCGACGCTTGAGTCCGCTGCAAGAAAGTCGCCCGGCCGGCCGGTCTTTCAAACGCTAACCTGCTGCATCCAATCCAATTCGCCGCCTTTTACTCGCACACGGCGACTCTGTTAGGATTTCATGGTTGCTGAACGGCGCTGGGATGGTGTCGTCGCAATGGCAAGCTTGATTCCGACGCTCGCGGGGCAGGAGACTACTGAATGTCACTTCTCGATCCACCTGCCGATAAACCGGATAAATCTCGGGCCATGGCTTTCACCATCGCGGCGCTTGCAGTCGTCGCGATTGTCGCGTTGTACTACACGTTCCGCTACTACCCGGAAAAGAGGGCCGCGGAGCATTTCCTCGACGTCCTCGTCGCGGGCGACACCGCCAAGGCTTATCAACTTTGGAAGCCCGGCCCGTCCTATGCCATGAAGGATTTTCTCGCTGATTGGGGACCCGATGGCTACTACGGCCCGGTGAAGAGCTATAGGATTCTCCATGCCAAAGCCCCCAGCGGTTCCAACGCCATTGCCATTACGGTTGAGGTCAGCCCCTTCTCACCTATGCCCGACGCCTCCGACACGGAAAAGAGCCGCAAGACGAAAGTCGTCGAAATTTGGGTTTTGACCACCGACAAATCGCTCAGCTTCCCCGTTCCCTGAAGACCCTGACTTTTTTTTGAAAAGTTTCAGCTCAATTCTCGGCGAATGTCGTCCAGCGCGTGAACGAGCTCCTGCGGGCTGACGCTGGCGGTGCCGAGTTTGCCCACAACGACGCCGGCGGCAGTATTCGCAAGGATGGCAGCATCGGCAATCGGCGCTCCCGCCGCGACGGATAGGGCCAGTACACTGAGGACGGTATCTCCGGCTCCCGTGACGTCAAAGACTTGCCGGCCGGTGGCGCCGCGCTCGACCCCCGCCTGTCCCACGCGCGCATAGGTCACTTCAAAACTCGTCGCCGGAACAAGAAAATGCCGCGGCGAGGATTCTTCAAATACGCTCATGCCCTTTTCGCCCCGCGTGATCACCACCGCACTGCAACCGAAGTGCGCGAGCAACGCGCGGCCCGCCTCTTCCACGGATTTCTCGTCCGCCAGCGAGCGCGTGACGTAAAAACCCGCTTCCTTGGCGTTGCATACGATGGCCCGCGCCCCGCGATACGCGTATAGCCTCGAAGTCTTCGGCTTCACGAAAACGGGGACGTTCAATTGATGTGCGGCGCTAAGAACCCGGTCCGCGAAATCGTCAGTGATCAGGCCTTTGTCGTAATCGGAAAGCACCAGCGCGTCAAGTTTCCTGAGCGCGGCGATTAGCAAGTGCAAAAGTTTTTCCTGCGTTTCCGCGCGCAGCGGCTCGCGCCGCTCGTGATCGACTCGAACTACTTGTTGGTGCCGCGCGATAATTCGCGTTTTCACCGTGGTGACGCGTTTCGAATCGGGGATGATACCTTTGTCCACGATGTTCGCGCCGCGAAGGCATTCTTGCAAAGCGCGCCCGGGCTCGTCATTGCCGGTGACTCCGAACGCCTCGACCCGCGCCCCAAGCGCGGCGATGTTTGCGGCCACGTTCCCTGCGCCGCCCAGGCGCTCGCTTTGCTCCACGAAATCCACCACTGGAACCGCTGCTTCCGGCGACAGCCGCGAGGCTGTTCCCCACAAGTAGCGGTCCAGCATCAGGTCCCCGAGCACGCCGATGCGCTTGCCGCGAAGACGCGGGATCCATCGTTTCAACCGGGGAACGGCGTCGGCAATGTTCGTGGACATGCGCTATTTTCGGTTCTCCGCCGCTTAGTCGTCTTATTCCTCGGCGATCTTCGCTTCTTCCGGAAGCATGACGGGAATATCATCGCGCACTGGATAGATGCGGCGGCAGGACGCGCATTTCAGGCCTGTTCCATCGCTGAGCAATTCCACCCGCGTCTTGCAAACGGGACAAACCAGAATATCCAGAACGTATTTCGGCAGTTCCATTCGATTCTCCTTCAGCGATTCGCGCAACCGCCTGCGTGAATTGGCACTGTATCAAACGCCCTCGCGAACGAGCAACTCTGCGCTACGAAGCGGTCCAACATTGCCCACTTTTTGCCGGAATAGTGTGGCTAAGACTTTTGTGCAAGTAAGAACGCCGGGACCAAAACTGACCCTCTGACCAGTAGTTTTTGGCACCGCAAACGCAGTAACCTGACAGCGATTGCGGGGTTGAATCTCTTCCTGCGGAGAGTAGCCGTGTATTGCGACCGCTGTGGACTGAACTTCCTGCCCAAACAGTCCGTGTGCACTCGTTGTAAAAGAGTGCCCACGCGGTACTGGTTCCAATTCATGAGTTTGGTGACCATTTTTGTAGCCGTGCTGTGCAACACGATTCTTGGCGTGTTCTTGTTGCCCCGGCTGGCGCTGGCCAAACACGGACAACTCTTGTTTCGCGGATGGTATTGGTTTGACGAGAAAGCGGCTCTGTACGGCTGGGTGCCTCTGGCCATCGGTCTGCTTGCCTGGGACTACTTCATCTGGAAAGAAGCCCGGCCAAAGGTCAAGGGCTGGTTTACGCGCAAATTGCTCACGTTTTCGCTGGCGGCTGGCGTAGCGCCGCTGTTGCCCTGGTGGATTCCCGCTGGCCAGCCTCCCGCGGAATTCTTCGCTATGATCGGTCGGCATACCGCTGCTCCGGTCCTACTGGCCTGGGGCGTGGTGACCGTCGTTATCATTCTCCTCTGCATTGACCCCGAATCGCGCGACTATCTCCTGGGCCATGGCAGAGTCTTGAGCATTGTCAGCACGGGGATGCTGTTGCTGGTGTTGACGATGACCGTGGTCGGCTGGTCGCTCACGTACTGAGCAAATCATCTCTGCTTCTTGTTTTCGTTCTGCGCGACCCGCGCCTTTACGAGTTTCTTAACAAGTGCAACCGGCAGCGGCTTGTCCACGGGGAATTGAATCGTCCCCTTGGACGTGTTGAAACCCTTAAGTTCGTCCTTGAACTCCTCGATTACGGCCGCTGTGGGAAACAAACTGCAATGTTTCGAAAACGCGGCGAACCAAACCAGCGTTCCTTTGTACTTGAATGCAGGGATCCCATAGCTGATGCCCTCAGCGGCCTCTCGTGGCGCGACGGACCGAATCGCGGCCCGGATCTTGTTCAACGTGCTGCGGGCGGGCTGCGGAACGCGTGCGAGGTATTCGTCTATGCTTTTCGGAGCAGACCTGCTTCCCAGCCGCGAACCGCGGCTACGGGAAGGCGCTCTTTTCGGTCTATGAGCGCGGCGATCGCGTGGTGTTTCGTTCATGGCTGTCCTGCTCCTTTCTCCACATTTATTTTTTGCGCAGACCTGGCTACGCGGCGTCCATTCCGGCCCACAGGTTCATCGTGTTCAGCTCCTCGCGGCCGCAGGACTTGAGATAGCAGAAGAGCTGCGTCCGGTAGGCAGCGTGACCATTGAGGACCAAGTTCACTAATTGCCGCCCGCGCGTGGAGGCCCTGCCGAACATATCGATTTCGCTGCGGAAATCGGCCTCGGTCCATTCGCTCAGAAGACGTGCGTATTCATCGGATAGTTTTCGGATGGCAGAGACAGCCTGATCGAAGTTCATGGCTTTCGCAGCGGCTTCCGCGGGGCCCCAGGCGGCGCTCAAAGCGGGGCGATTGAAGGCTCCGGCCTTGATTACAGCAATTTGTGTGGGACCCATAATGGCCATGTACTGCAGCAGTTCCAGAATACTGCGCTGTTTGGCGGTTGGGCGATAGTCGAGCTTTGTGGGGTCAATCTTCGAGGCCAAGTGGAGCAATATGCGTACTTCGTGTTTAAGAGATCCAACCAGTTCGTCTTTCGTAAGTACCATCTTCAGCCTCCCGTTTAAGAACTCCTTATTCGGTGCGTGCGGTCAACTGCATTACTCGAAGTTGCCCGCCGGCCCAAGCTTGCGGGATCGCAAGCACGATGAGTGCGACAGGATACCAGTGGGGCCCGAAGGCCGGTCCCTTATTCCATGTCAAGGCGGCACCCAGAATGCTCACCACAAGCCCAATGAAGCCGCCCACCAAGGCGTGCTGCATCGGCCTGTTGGGCGCCAGCCGCGCAATGATGTAGCTTGCCGCGATGCCGTAAACGGTGCGGTAGGCCGTCGCAAGTCCAAGGGCCCCGTCGTAGCCGACCATCGAGGCTCCCCACGGCGGGAAGACAGCGATTTCGTGGAGCATGATGTCGGTGACAATCGTGGCCGCGATGCCCACGATCATGCCCACAAGCACGGCAATAATGCTTCGGCCAATTTGCCGCGGAGGATTCGTTTCGTTCATGGCTGACCCGCTCCCTTCTCCATACCCGCACTTCCCTGCGATGCCAGCAATTGCTCGAGTCGGTCGTAGCTGACGGCGACCCCGCTCTCCATGCCGGACTTAAGCACCGCGTCGCGGGTCTCGCGCGACTCAAACTGCGAGGTGAAAAGGAATAGCAGAACACAGTTTTCCGCAGGCCCAGTGGAACTCGCCTTTAAAGTGTTGCCTTAAGAGAGCTTGGGCGAGAAGTCGGTCAGCACAAGATAGGTGGAATCGATCTTTTCCACGAGTTTCCCGTTGGCTTCGGACTTGTCCCGCACGCTTTGCCATTCCGGATCGTTCTGGAAGGCTTTCCAGTTGGCCGTGGCTGCCTCACGGCTCGGATGCGCAAGAATATAGACGAGGGTCCTGCCTTTCAAGGGATCGTCGGTGGGCGTCCAGTAGGCAACATTCTTTATCCCATGTTTCTCGAATAGTTTTGTAGTGTGGTCGCGAAAACGGCGCAGCAGGTCATCCAGCTTGCCTTCATAGGCGTGGTAGATGCGGAGTTCGTAGACTGTTGTCGCGGATGGCGCGGAGTCCGGCTTGTCTTGAGCGGAGGCGAGCCAATCTGCTGTCGGGAGCATAGCTGCCGCAGGAAGCGATTGAAGCAAGGTGCGTCTTTTCATGTCAGAGATTTTACCAGAGCTTTGCGCGATGCGGACAACTAGGGTAGGACGTGAGATAGGTGCCCGCGACGAAGCCCTCGGAGGTCTCCAACGACTGCATCGCGGGCACGCTCTCCCTTTTCACACTATCCAAGTAGAGCCTATGACTCCCCCCTGGTTGCGTCTGTTCAATATTGAACACCGGCGAAACTAGAGGCCGGAGGCGAAGCGCCGGCGCTACAAGGGCGAGGCGAAGTGGTATAAGAAGGGTGCGCGAAGGATGGGTCGGGAGAGCACGGAACATAACGGCGCACGGAGAATCCGGCTCCAGGGCGCAGCAGGAGGCAGATATGCGTGCCGATCAAGTGGAAGTTTCCTGGGACGCGAACAAGGGGAAGTGGCTGGTTCGCATTGTGAATGGCGAAGAGGTGATTCGACGCTATTGCAATTTGCCGAAGAATGCAGACGAAAAGGCAGTCGCCGCGGCGGCACAGAAAACCGTGCAGGATGAAGGCTATGAAGCCGATCCCTCAATGGTGAGCGTCCGCCACTAGCATTGGGCTGGGAACGAGCTCAAGAGCTGGCGCGTGTCCCGACCCGGTCGGAACAAGAAACTGGAAGCGCGGCAGGGATCCATCAGGGTTTGCTCTTCCGCCTTTCCAATTTCAATTTTCCAATTGACTGATCATTGGAGACCTAGGCTCGTGCTTGCCCTTCCCTCTTTCAAATTTCGATGTTCTAATTTGCATTTTCCGATACCGTGGCTATGCTGGCGCCTTCTTTCGACGGCAGATACGCAAAGCGCGGTCGCCTGTCCACAAGGTCAGGATACTTCCAAGAGACACTCTCGCACGGAACTCTTGCGGGCCCAGCGCCTTGACGTTTCAATGGAATTACTATGAGAAACACCAAAATGCCGTTCCTTTTCGCATTCTTGATGATGTTCGTTCTCTCCGCGCCATCCTTTGGCCAGGTGCCGGACCGAGTTTTCAACTGGCAGCTTGGCAATCAAGAGGATGTGCGGCTTGACCCCGCGAACTATCACGCCGGGCAGACCTATTTCGCCAGCGGAAACGGCGGCAATATGCAGGTGGATATCAAATCAGAGCTGCCGGTCACCATCTTCCTGGCGCACTCCGAAGAGTGGAACGCCGCTGTACACACCGGGAACGTAAGCAACCTGCAACAGTTGTGCACCAGAGAACATGTGGTGGAGACCAGGTACACCTGTTTCGTCCCACCAGTGTCAATGACCCTCATCATTCGCGACGAACGATATACTCCCGATCACACTGCGTTTTCCGGACTCGGGGCGGTCCTGGACCCGAGTAATAGGGTCGAGCGCGCAGTGGGCGCGGGAATTACGGGAATCACGGCGGTATTGGCGGAGCGGGAATCGGCCAAACGGCAGTTCAAGGCACCCAACGACGTGCACATCCAATACTTTCGCTGGCTGTGCGTGGAGAATTGCATCCAGCCGCGGTTTCAGTGGATCGAGCAGGTTAAAGAGAAGTATCAGCTGACGTCGTTCCTGAAAGTGTATGGCGGATATACGCCAGACCACGACGCCGCACAGGTCAGCATCAAGATCAAGTCGCCTGTGCCGATGGTGGTGGCGATGGTGCCGTCGGATATCGCCAACCAGTTGCACGCCAAGCCGGAGATGTTCGAGCCCGCGCTGGAGAAAAACGCCTGCCAGCAGCGCGGCGTCCAGTCTTTGGAGTTCCAGTGCACGTTTAATCTAGCCGATGGCCCGCAATCCCTAATCGTCGCCCCGGAAGCCAGCGGCAATGTCCCTCACAAGAAAGCCGAAATCGAGATGCAATTCGTAAAGTGCATCGAAAATTGTGAGCTCCTGCAAAGCAAGCGATAAAGAGCTCAGGCCTCGGCCTTCTGACCAATGCCCTGAGGCCCGTTCCACGTCTTCGCAGTCGAAAGTCAATATCCCAACGCGCGATGGCTCGCGTGTGGGCACCCGCACAAGCCTTGAAGACTTGTTCTCTGCCTAGTTCTGACTAAGCTGGATTTGCTTGCCTAA
>Ga0307475_10002203_pt1 | contig 11750 bp, 9 predicted proteins | sample atmos_gasesECM1C_FD_203317 | JGI IMG/M metagenome (GOLD analysis project Ga0307475, IMG submission 203317) | Hardwood forest soil microbial communities from Morgan-Monroe State Forest, Indiana, United States - atmos_gasesECM1C_515 | ecosystem: Environmental > Terrestrial > Soil > Temperate...
CAGCTATGACGTGGCGGTGGTCGGAGCACACAACATCGTTCAGGGAGCCCTTGAGCACCTGAAGCGTGCTGCACAGTCGGGCGGCGCGTCTGTCATCAACGTCGCGTCGATGTACGGTGTGGTCAGCCCGGATCAGCGAATTTACAGCTCGGGTAGCAGCACCAACCCTCCGTACTACGGAGCGGCGAAGGCGGCGTTGCTGCAGTGGACGCGCTACGCTGCGTGTGAGTTTGGTCCTCTGGGCATTCGCGTCAACGCCATCTCACCTGGCCCGTTCCCGTCATCATCGGTACAACAGGCCGATCCCGAATTCATCCGGCGGCTCAGCTACAAGGTTCCGCTCGGCCGCATTGGTCAGCCAGAAGAACTCGCCGGAGCCATCGTGTTTTTCGCCTCGGCGGCGTCATCGTACGTCAGCGGAGCGAATCTAGTGATCGACGGCGGTTGGACCTGCTGGTGAACGCCGCGGGCACGCGATACAGTCCGCTGAGTATGTTCCTCGTCCGGCAGACAAGGCTCGGCTAGCGATGCGCGTTGGCTTTGCGACGATATATTCGTGGCGACCTCATGTGGAGCACCTGTATTTCCTTGCGACACTGGCACGGAAAGCAGGGCATCAGGCTTTCTTTCTCACCTGCGACGGCGATCTGCCAACGTGCTACACGCGCGAACTGCGGGACAAACCCGCATGGCGGGAGTGTCTGGAGTGCCGCCTCGGCGGGATTCGGTCCTATACGTCACGGAACGTCTCGGCCATCAGACAGTACAGCAGTGCCTCTGCGCAGAAGGTGGCAGTGCCCCCTGAATGGGCGTATTCCAGCGCCAGCACGTTGGGGCGTTTCGAGTCCGACACTGACTATTCGGGAAGCGACTTCGCGACGCTCGCGGATCGGCTGTATCCCGCTGTTCAGCTGACTTACGACGCGGCATGCGCTTGGATTCGCGAAACGAAGTTGGATGCGATCTGTGTCTTCAATGCACGCATCGATGCTACTCGTGCAATCTTTGAGGCAGCCAAGGCGCTGGGCATTCATGTTGTCAGCCTCGAGCGAACCTGGCTTGGTGACGGGTTGCAGCTGCTTCCGGGTGAGAACTGTCTCGGGTTGCGCTCTCTGCACGCGCTGGTTGAGGAGTGGAGAGAGCGTCCGCTGACCAGGGCGCAGGGCATGCGGGCGGCAGCGTACGTCGCGCGGCGATTCTTGCGCACCAACGTTAGCGAATGGCGAGCCTACAACACGAACGCAAGAATCGTCCCCTGGCCGATCACTGCAGCCAAACGGCGCATATTGCTCATCCCTAGCAGCCGCAACGAGGTTTGGGGGCATCCAGACTGGGCCTCAGCCTGGTCTGATCCAACCGAGGCTTATGACGCGCTGATTGCACATTTCGGGTTGGATCGCACCGACGTGCTGCTTCGCTGCCATCCCAATTGGGGGGAATTGGTCGGCAAACGCGATGGTGCTCTGCCCGAGAAACACTACTCAGACTGGGCAAGGCGCAGGGACGTATTGTGTATACCGAGCAAGGACGCAACCAGCACATTGGGATTGATACAGGAGTGCGATGCCATTGTGGTCGCACATGGAAGTGCCGCACTGGATGCCGGAATCCTCGGCAAGCAGGTAATCGGCACTGCACTGAGTCATTATCAGCAGGCTGGATTCAGAGATCCTGCGAGGAACGCCAGAGAGCTCAGCAGTCTGCGGCTAAATGTCGATCTGCCGGCGCAGGATCGGGAGCAACGGGAGCGGGAGATCGCCCAGAGAGCCCTGCGGTTCTGTTACACCATCGCCTTCCGGATGGCGCAATACACCCGCTTCGTGAAGGCGGATGCTACCACCAGGTTCCGCTACGACTTCGGCGCAGACCCCGGGCGTTTCATCGACCTGCTACGAGGTGAGCCGCTCAGCGCGGACGACGCAACCTGGGCTGCGGATCCCAGCGGCGAGGACGAAGTCCTAGAGCTCATCCGTCAGCGCCGCTGGGACGCTCTGCAGCCGGACTCCGCGGGCGTCGGCACAGACACCACCCTTCGAACCTTGCAGCGCAGGCTACTGCTGCGTCCTATCGACCGTATAAGGCGGCGCAAACCCCTCGGCGATCGCCTGATGATGGAAAGTCAGCGATCGTGAATCTCCGAAGCCTGCGGCAGGCCCTGCGCACTCAGTCTCGCTATGCGCTGATGAGAGGCGTTGCCCGTTTCGCCAGCATACGCGCTGCGGTGGGAGGGATCCGCGGCGCATTGCATCGCAAGCGCGTAAAGGCCTTCCTGGCGGCGCGTGAGTCGGTTTTCGAGTCTAGTCTCTTCCCCGCCCTCGACTGCAGCGCATTTGTTGCGCGCCTGCGCGCGGACGGGATAGCTCTGGGACTTCAATTGCCACCGGACATCGTTGGCTCGGTGCTGAGCTACGCCGAGCAGAACCCATGTTTTGCGGATCGCCAGCCAGAGCTCGGTTTCCGACCCGAGCGGCGGCGCGATGCCGAGGCGCGCCTCGGCAAGCCCGTTCTGCTGGCTCAGTACTTCAACACCGAAACCCGTTGCGCCGCAATAAGCTCGCTGCTCCACGATCCGAAGCTCGAGTGGATCGCGGCGCGTTATCTCGGATCGCTCCCGACGTTCGTCGGCGCGGACCTGTGGTGGACCTTTCCGGTGAAGCCGCTGGAAGCGGATCGTGATCGACATGCGCACTTGTTTCATCGCGACGTGGATGACTTTCGTTTCTTCAAGTTCTTCTTCTATCTGACTCCCGTGCATCCCGGCGACGGCGGGCACGTGTGCGTGGTCGCCTCGCATGCTCGTCCCCCGCTGGTGCGCTGGGTGGATCGCTGGCTGCTTCGCCGTTACAGCGACGCGGAAATCGCCAGCTGTTTTGCGTCCCAGAAGATCCTGGAACTCTGCGGCCCGGCCGGCTCGGGCTTCGCCGAGAACACCCTTTGCATGCATAAGGGGCAGACGCCGACGCGCGAGCCGCGCCTGCTGCTGCAGCTGCAGTACGCGTTGTTCGATTACGGCGTGATGCACGATCGGCGCGACCCTGCTGCCCTGCGAATGCTCTGCTGAGACGCGCATGTCGCTAGAGAGTCTGCGCGCCAGGGTCTATCTGACGCCCGGTCGACTGCCTCAGTTATGGTATCCGCCCATCCTCGGTGCGGCGCTCGCCCTGATGATGGCGCGCATGCTGACGATGGCGCGACTGCTCGACGTGCAGCAGTTTGCGCAGTTTTGCGCAGGCGCGCTGGTCTCGAGCACCTTTGGCATGCTCGGATGCCTGGGGCTTCAGTCACTGCTGCAGCGCGAGTGGCCGGTCTACATCGTGCGCGGCCAGGAGTGGCGTGGGCTGATGCGCGCGGCCCAGTGCAATCTGGTTGCGATAGCGTGTGCGGCAGTGTGTCTGCTTGCGACGCTGGCCGGGCGACCGCTCGCCGGACTCGAGCCGCGCTTGTTCGCGGTCGGAACGCTGCACGGCCTTGCGCAGCAACTGTTCCTGATCGCGACCGTGGAGAGCCGCAGCCGCGGTGACGCATTGCGCTATTCCCGCGAGAATCTGGTTCGCGCCGTAGCAGCGGTCGGGTTTGGAGCGCTGGCGGCGCTGACTACCCACTCGGCGATCTGGACTCTCTTGAGCGAGACGATCGTCTCGCTGGCACTTTCCGGGTGGTTGTTTGGTCTATCGGCGGCGCGCGGCGAGGCGCGGCTCAGGCAGGTTTACGTGGTCGCGGCGCGCGGCCTCGGGCGTATCAATTGGCGCTCGGCGTTCACTCTGTTGGCTGTCAGCGGCGTGGCCTTCTTGATTGTGAACGCTGATCGCTGGGTCGCCGCGGAACGGCTGGATCTCGCGATGTTCGGGCACTATTCGTTTGCCTGGATCGTGCTACTGGTTGCCCAGGCCCTGCAGGTCATGATTAATGCATCGGGGTACCCACTGCTAGCGCGGCGTTACGCCACCGCGGGGAGGGCCGGAGCCCTGCGCATGAGCGCCGTGCTGTCCGGGAGCACGCTGGCAGTTGGACTGGTGTGTGCGATACCCGCGTGGGCGATTCTCGCCTATGGGATTCCGCGCTGGTTTCCGGGGTACTCGGACACCGTAGGGTTGGTCCCGCTGTTCTTGGGGGTCGCTCTCCTGCGGCTATCTGACTTCTGGTCGAGCTATTTACTGATCATTGGCCGAGAAGCGCGCATGTTGGCGGTGAACGCCGGCGTCGCCACGGCCGGCATCGTCATCTGGGCGGCCCTGATCCAGCCGTGGAGAGCGGCGACGCTCGGGCTACGCGACGTGGCGCTGCTCGCTGCGGTCATGGCAGTGTGCGGTTACCTGGCAGTCGCCGGATTCGCGTGGAGGGAGCGCGTCACGTGACGCGGCTCGGGCGACTGTGCGCGACACTGTGGCCGTGGCGCTGGGCGCGCTCTGCAGCCGCGCTGGCGCGCGGTGTTCGCTGGCACCCAAGCGCGGTGCTATTCGGAAGCGCCGACCGGATGAGTCTCGGGCGCGGAACGATAGTCGGTGCACGCACGCAGGTCCGGGTACATGGCGCGGGACGCCTGGTCACGAACGGGGCGGTATGGATTTCCTCGGATGTGGCAATTCAGACGGACAGCGAAGTACGCCTGGGCGCAGGCACAACCGTGCAGTCCCGCTGCACGATCAACGGAGCGACACGAGTAGGGCGCGACTGTATATTCGCGCCGAATGTGTTCGTCTCCTCCGGCACTCATCCGTTTCGACTCCAGCCTCACTTGTCGATTCGCGAACAGGAGCGCCGGTTGAGTCTCGGCGGCGGCGGGATGTCGGCGATCGACCGCCCGGTCTGGATTCAGGACGACTGTTGGCTGGGAGCGAACGTCGTCGTTTGCCCCGGTGTCACCGTGGGGAAGGGCGCGGTCGTCGGTGCCAATTCGGTAGTCCTTCACGATGTGACACCTTACAGCGTCGTAGCGGGCGCGCCTGCGCGCCGGATCGGTGACCGACTGCCGTGGCAGCCGCCTCGGGAGATTCACGCGGACCGGGAAACCGATCTGATATACGTCCTGTCGGGCGCCCAGGTGCGCGAAGCGGGCACCGTCCGCGCCGTCGCCGCGCTGACTGGTGAACCGTTGCAGCTCGCGCTTGCGCCCGGCGCGAAGTTGGCCAGAATATTCTACGAGGCGTCGCACCGAGTGACCGTCCGGGTCGCGGGTCAGGTACGGCCCGTGCAGGGCGGTGAGGGCGTCATGGACCTTCCTGCCAGCCTCTTCCCGCGCCTGTTCGGCGCGACACTCATCGAAATCAGCATAGTCGAGGGGGGCAGTCTCAATGTCCGGGGCGTGGCGAGTATCGAAACCGGCCCGTGACAAGCGCTCACTTCGCGGCCCGGTCGATTCACGACCGCCGATACCCAAGCGGCGGTGGCGTCTGCTGCTGTTCGCCCCGCTCATGGCGTGTTGTCCAATTCGCCATTGTCGGCGCACAGCATGCAGTAGCGAGCGCGCCTATCATCAGGCTCCAAGCTCAATTCGATACCGCCAGTGTTACACTTCGATCTTGAAGCCTCCAAGCTTGTGGACAGACATTGCAGCGAGCGGACAGTTACCGGTTCGCTTCAATCCTGCGGTCGTTGCGAATTAGTTCGGGCCTAAACGGGGAGTGTTTCCTTGCAGAGCGAATTCGGAGAAGACTGGAGAATCTGGAATCGAGACGATAGCGTCGAGTTGCGCACCTACCAGCGGGCGACTGGCGAGCTTCCAGAAATGGAATCTACCAAGCAACTCGTGAAAATGATGGCTGGCGTCTATTCGAAAGGCATGCGGATTCTCGACGTTGGCTGCGCAGCGGGTCATTACTATCGTTCGTTGGCCAAGTTTGATGAGGCTATCGACTACACCGGGATCGACCCGACCACGAAGTACATTGAGTTTGCTCGCGATACCTACAAGGGGACGCCGGCAAAATTCGTGCAGGGCGATATCTTCGAACTTTCGCGTGCCGTTTCCGGACCCTTCGACATTGTGTACTGTTGCAACGTGTTGCTGCATCTGCCTGATTTCCGAATTCCAATACAAAACCTTCTCAAAGCAACTAGGCGTCACTGTTTCATTCGCACGCTGATTGGAGAGCGCACGCTGTTGGCGAGGTTTCTGTACAAGGACGAATTCGATGCTAAGGGAAATCCCACCTGCTTCCTTCACCAGAATACCTACAGCTTCTCCCTGCTCGAGAGTTACATCAAAAGTCAGGGAAAGTATTCGGTCAGCCTAATCGAGGACCGCTTTGAGCCCACTGAAATCAACAAGGAGTTCGAAAGCTACCGCGAGAAACAGTCAGCAGTCACGCGAATCGTCGATGGCAAACAGATTGCGGGGAATCTTGTCTTTCAGTGGGCATGGTTGAAAATCTCGCCACAGTAGAGTGCGGCGTTGCCAGTCGCCGATCTGGGAGATTGCTCCTTTGGGGCCATCTGGGAATCCTGCCACGCACGGCAGCCTTGGTAATAACCGGGGAACCGTAACCTTCGCCAAGATAGAGACACGTCAACCCACCGCCGAGCGGGACCGCTGCTGCCTGCAACGGCTGGGCTGAAGGCACTCAAGGCGCACTACACCTAGTTACTTCTTGTTGCCGCACCGGAACTGTCAGCTGACGTGATCCGCGCTTTCCTATGCTCCTGGGTGCTGTACTGGCTACTAGTGCTGCTGCTGCCAGTGCATTCCATCTATCCTGCCGTTGGCGCAGCATTCTTACTCCAGCTGACGTTCGTCCTGCTGGTCACCGCCGGTTATTTCCTAGGCAGCCCTGATTATCGGGAAATCCTCCTACCTGATGTCATACGGGGCGAGATCGCGCCGACGCGGGCGCTGGTCAGGATCTCATTGTGGATGTCCTTGGCAGGCTTTCTGATGCTGCTGTTCGACAAGATTTTCATCCAGCACATCGACTATACCTCCGGACTGGCTATAGCACGCCAACGTTGGGCGGATTTGGGCGAGGCGCGCGAAGGTAGGCCGTCGTCTATCTGGAGCATCCTTGGGTACGCACTGGGGAGTGCGTACTATGTGACCGCGGTGCTGGCTCTCACGCAGACCACCCTGCTGTCCGCTCAGAAGCGCCTGCGTGCGCTTGTCGGGGCTTTCCTGTTCGCCTTGGCCAACTCGATCATTACGGGCGGCCGATCCAACTTTCTCCTGCTGGCGGTTGTGTCGCTGTCCGCGTTATCTGCGCGTCGTGGCTTGCGATTCGATGACATTTTCACGAGCCGTGGGCAGCGACGATTTGTCGCCGTTACTGCTGGTCTGAGCGCAATCTACGTAGTGTTCATATTCGTCGGGCGTGCGAGTGCCGGAGACCAGGTTGCCTACGAGTATGTCGTTAACTACCTTCCGTGGATCGGAGTCGCCTTTGACGACTGGTACGTGAAGAGTGTGGGCGAAGGCTGGATTGGCACGATGGGTCACATGACAGTGCTTGTTGTCGGCTACCTAACACACAGCTTTGCCACGGCGGCGGCCATCGTCGACGCTCCGCGTGAGGACAAGGTAATCCTGTTCGCCAATGTGGCGGACATCCTCTACAAGTTCGGCTTTATCCCACGGCCGGACGGCGTCTGGTTTCTCGCGGGGCGGTTTCCAAGCGTGCCCGGAGCTCTGTGGCACCAGTTTGGAGCGGGCGGTTTCGCGATTGGCTCGCTGCTGCTCGGATTGGTGGGCAGCTGGACCAGCTTGTGGGCGCGGATGAGCCCGAGACGCCTACTGCCATTGGGTATCTACGTTCTGACTGCCGCCACGCTGCTGTTAACCCCCTACACATTTGCGCCCGACTTCCTCAGTTTTCCGTCGGTTGTGGTGGCAGTAGTCGCGCTAGCGGTACTGTCAAGACTCGGAGCCAAACCAGTGCGATCGTCACGGGCGGACGGCTCATCCGGTGCGCTGCCCGAACAACGACGTGAGCGTCATAATGGACAACGTGCGTCCACCGACCGACACCTCGACGGCTGAGCTGGTCTCGGTCATCGTTCCTTGCTTCAACGCCGCCGCGTTCCTGAAGGGGACGCTCGAATCCGTGCTGGAGCAATCTCATACAGATATCGAGCTCATCGTGGTTGATGACCGGTCAACGGACGCGAGTGTGGAGATAGTTCGAACGCTTATGGCGAACGATCGACGCGTGGTGTTGATCGAAATGGACAGGAATACGGGTGCGCCTGCCGCGCCCCGAAACGCGGGTGTCCGAGCCGCGCGCGGCGACTGGGTGGCATTCCTCGATGCCGACGATCTGTGGCATCCGCGCAAGCTCGAGTATCAGATGCGGGCGCTGCGCGTCACCGGGGCGCAGATGTGCAGCACGCAGATGCGCGACCTGCGGCCGGGGGAGGCGGCGGTGTTCCGTGAGCCGCCGCCGGAGTGCGCGACGCAGCCGATCAGCCTCCTGATGCAGCTCACCAAGTACCGTACCCCGACCTCGAGCATCGTGGTGCGCCGCGATCTGATCGCGCGGATCCCCTTCAACGAGGACCTGCGTTACAAGGCGCGCGAGGACACCGATTGTTTCATCCGCGCGCACGAGTACTTCGCGCACAGCATTAAGCTGTTGTTTCCCTTCGTGCTCTACCGCGTCCAGGACAGCCAGATCTCCGGCAACAAGCTCAGGATGGTGCGCCGCCACCTGCACATGTTGAGACACTATCGGCTGCGCTCCGGTGCCGGACTCGGGATCAGGGCCTACTACTTCACGGCCACCCACTTTGGGCTGTCGGTATACTTCAGAGCAATCCGCCGCGTGCTTTGAGGGGAGAGGAGATCTTGGACGATCGCAGTGACCACGCACGCGGGAGATGCGGTGCGCGTGCCTGTGGCGGATCCCGGCCATGAGTTCCGGCGCATATCTGCCGTTCGCGCTCCCCGAGATCGGCGAGGAGGAGATCACCGAGGTCGTGGATTCGCTGCGCTCCGGGTGGATCACCACCGGGCCGAAGGCGCAGCGCTTCGAGAAAGACTTTGCCGCGGCTGTCGGCGGCGGCGTGGGCGCCGTCAGCTGCAATTCCGCGACCGCGGGGCTGCACCTTGCGCTGGAAGCGCTCGGGGTCGGACCAGGCGATCAGGTGCTCACCACACCCTACACGTTCACCGCCACCGCCGAGGTGGTGCGTTACCTCGGCGCCGACCCGGTGTTCGCCGACATCGATGCACACACACTGAACCTGGATCCGCGCGCGGCGGCCGCCGTCGCCGCGCAGTGCCCGCGCCTGAAGGCGCTGCTGCCGGTGCACATCGCCGGCCAGTGCTGTGACATGGATGCCCTCAGCGCCCTGGCGCGCGAGCGCGGCGTGCCGATGGTGGAAGATGCCGCACATTCCTTCCCGGCGACCTTCGGCGGCCGTCCGGTCGGCACGTTGTCCGAGGTGACGGTATTCAGCTTCTATGCCACCAAGACCATCACTACCGGAGAGGGCGGAATGGTGGTCTCGCGTGACGAGGCGGTGTTACAGCGGGTCCGGACAATGCGCCTGCACGGGATCGACCGTAACGTGTTCGATCGCTACACCTCGAATGCGCCACGCTGGTACTACGAGGTACTCGCGCCCGGATTCAAGTACAACATGACGGATATCGCCGCGGCGCTCGGCATCCAGCAGCTGAAGAAGGCGCATCGATTCCTCGACCGCCGCGCGGCCATCGCCCGCATGTACACACAGGCGCTCGCGGGTCTACCGCTGCGGGTCCCCTCGGTGGCCCGCCCGGCGGACGTGCACTCCTGGCACCTGTACGTCATTCAGCTCGAGCTCGAGTCGCTCACCATCGATCGCGCGCGCTTCATCGAGCTCATGGCCGAGCACGGCATCAGCTGCAGCGTGCATTTCATTCCACTGCACGTGCAGCCCTATTGGCGGGATCGCTACGGCCTCAAGCCGGAGAGCTTCCCCAGAGCATTCGACGCCTATCAGCGCGCCGTCAGCCTGCCCATCTATACCCGCATGAGCGACGCCGATGTGGAGCGCGTGAGCCGCACGGTGCGCTCGATCGTGACCCGCTTCGCGCGCTGATGTTCAAGCGGCTGTTCGACCTGCTGCTGTCGGCGCTGGCCCTGCTGATTCTTTCTCCCCTGATGCTGGCGCTCTGGCTCGCCGTGCGTGCCGGCTCGTCGGGCCCCGCGATCTTCCGCCAGGTGCGCGTCGGCCGTGGGGGCCGCCCGTTCCGGATACTGAAGTTCCGCACCATGACGACGGCGCAGGCCGCGGACTCGCCGGCCGTGACCACGTCCGACGATGCGCGCATCACCCGGGTCGGCGCCCTGCTGCGCCGCTGGAAGCTCGATGAGCTGCCGCAACTCGTGAACGTGCTCAGAGGCGACATGAGCTTCGTGGGACCTCGTCCAGAGGTTCCTAAGTATGTCGCCCTTTACCCGCCCGAGCTGCGCGATCAGATTTTCTCTGTCCGCCCCGGGATCACGGACGAAGCGTCCATCGAGTTCCGCAGCGAGGGCGATCTGCTCGCGGGCGCGCCCGACCCCGAGAAGCGCTACCTGGAAGAGATCCTGCCGCGCAAGCTCGAGATGTACGCGCGCTACGCTCGTGAGCGTTCTTTCGGTGGTGACCTGCGGATTCTGTTGCGGACCGTTGCGCGGGTCGTGCGCCGATGATCGCGGACCGATCGCGAACGCAGCCGCGTGTGAACGAATCCGGGACGGCCTTTGCGACTCCCCCGTCCTCCCCTCGCGGCAGTGACGGCCGCGCTCGCGTTTGTCCCGTTGGTTGTACTCGCGGTCGTAGCGGGATCGGGTCGCCCCGAGCAACCAGATCGCGCGACATCTTGACGAACTCCGTCGCTATTCCAAGACAACGCAACTTTGAGCAGTGCGGTGCGTCAACTGCGCTGCCCCTGCGACGTTTGCCATTGCGTGCGTTACAGCACATAGCGAATGCAAGGACTATCGGCCACCCCGTTGATTGCCGTACAATTTCGACTGGCGCATCCGGACAAGTAATGCGAATGAAAATCCGGAGGCGCTCAAGCGTGGGGGCGAAATGACGGATAGGCAGGCGGTTCGGACGCATGCTGGGCTCGGTGCCTCGGCTGCCGAGGCTATCCTTGCGCTTCCCCGCGAAACCAAGCGCCTGATCATGGTGATCGCGGATGCGATCGCGATCCCGACCGCATTGTGGGCCGCGCTGGTGCTCAAGTTCGACACCCTCGACCCCGAGATCCAGCGCACTTTCGCCTACTTTGTGGTCGCGACGACCTCCGCGCTGCTGTTTTTCTCCGTGCTTGGCTTGTACCGGGCCGTGATCCGCTTCATGGGGCCCAAGGCCGTGGTCACAGTCATCGCGGGCGTCACGTTCTCGGTGCTGGCACTCGCCGGCTTCGATCGGCTGATTGCGAGCCACCAGATCCCGATGTCGGCCTTCGGCATCTACTGGGCACTCGCGCTCCCTTATGTCGGGGGCAGCCGTTTCCTGGCCCGGTATCTCTTCCTGCGAGCCGCCGGCCCTCGTAAGCGCGCCGCGCGGGTGGTCATTTATGGCGCCGGGGACGCGGGGGCGCGCCTGTGCTCGGTGCTGCTCGGCGGGCCGGACTATCGTCCCGTTGCCTTCGTCGACGACAAGAAAGTGATGCAGGGCAGCAGCATTCACGGCATCCGTGTTTATGACGCCGGATTGCTTCCCGACCTGGTTCGCCAGCTTCGCATCGAACGCATTCTGCTTGCGATGCCCACCGCCTCCCGCCGGCGTCGCCGCGAGGTCATCACGCAGCTCGAGCCCCTTGGCGTCCACGTACAGTCCAT
>Ga0307475_10002204_pt1 | contig 11749 bp, 10 predicted proteins | sample atmos_gasesECM1C_FD_203317 | JGI IMG/M metagenome (GOLD analysis project Ga0307475, IMG submission 203317) | Hardwood forest soil microbial communities from Morgan-Monroe State Forest, Indiana, United States - atmos_gasesECM1C_515 | ecosystem: Environmental > Terrestrial > Soil > Temperate...
CCCGGTGTGATCAATCAGGGCTGGCCACTGACATCGGAACACCGTCGATTTGCAGCAGTGCCAACTGCCCGCAAGCGGCCATCACATCGCGCCCGCGCGAGTAGCGCACAAACGCCGGGACGCCGCGCTCCACCAGAATCCGCCGGAACTCCGCAATCCGCTCAGGTGCAGACTCTTGGTAGGGAAGTTCCCCCGGATTCCAGGGAATCAAATTGACTTTCACCGATTTGAGTGGCGAGAGTAACCGCACCACACGCCGCGCGTCTTCCGCCGCATCGTTGATTCCGCCGAGCATTACGTATTCAATTGTGAGGTGCTCCCAAGTCCGCAGCGGATATTCCTTGCAAGCGTTGATCAGCGCGGCAATCGGATATTTCTTGTTGATCGGCATTAGCGCATCGCGCTGCTGGTCATTCGACGCATTCAACGAGATGGCCAGCTTCGGCCGCACCTTTTCCTGTGCCAGCCGCTCGATTCCCGGCACGATGCCGCTGGTTGAAAGCGTCACATGCTTTGGCGAAATTCCCAGACCCGCCGGGTCCAGCATGATGCGCACCGCCGCCATCACCGCCCGAAAGTTCAGCAGCGGCTCCCCCTGCCCCATCAGCACAATGTTGGTCTGCTGACCCTGTTTACCCTGAGCTTCGACGGGAGCCGCGAAGGGCGGCGCCACCCCAGACTTCCTAGGGGCGGGCTTCAGCCCGGCCTCTTTCTTTTCGTTTCGCGCCTCTCGGTTTGCTTCCTCCAGCGGAAGCAAGACTTGCCCCAGAATCTCTCCCGCGGTGAGGTTGCGAATCAACCCGAGCTGCGCCGTAAGGCAGAAATGGCAATCCACCGCGCAACCCGCCTGCGTCGAAATACAAATCGTCTGCCGCCCCTCGCTCGGCATGTACACTGCTTCGACCGAAGCTGCTTTTTGCAGTTGGCCGGCTGTTTCTTCTTGGTCCTTCTCTCTGGACGTTCTGTTCTCGGCGCGAAATTCTTTGTCTTTTTCCGCAGCGCCCAGCCCGAACAAGTACCGCACCGACCCATCCGAGGAGGCAAATCTTTGCTTCACCTGCGGCAGAGTGACGCGCGCTTCTCGCGCCAGCCGTTCCCGAAGCGCCGCCGGCAAATTCGTAATTTGCAGCACATCGAATTTTCTTTCGGCGTACAGCGCGTGATAAATCTGCGCCCCGCGAAACGCCGGCTCCCCCAGTGCCACGCAGAAGGCGCGCAACTCTTCCATCGATTTGCCCAGGAGTTCTGTAATCATTAGAGTTTCGGCAGCCAGAGACAATTCCTTCGCTTTTATCTTAACACTCAGCCCCGCGGCTGCACGCGCGGTGCAAATCGCGCTATAATTCTTTGGCAATCCCCTGTTCCGGCCGGATTGCTTGAGGGCGCACGCGAAGGGGAGGCTTCCCATGGCACAAAACATAGCCGCCGAACAACTCACCGTCGCCGATTGGGTGAAAGGCCTCGCTTCCATTCCTGTCCGCGACTTCACGCTCGAGAGTGTTCAGGATTACGTCGTCAGCCACGCCGTCGTTCCGGAAACCCTCGGCAAGTATTGCTATTTCTCAAAAGGCTGCTACACCCGCAACTTGATTTTTAAGAACGAGCTCTTCGAGTGCATGACCGTTTGCTGGGAAGTCGGCCAGCACAGCCGCATTCACAATCATCGCGATCAGAACTGCTGGATGTCCGCCCCCATTGGCCGGCTGCGCGTCCAGAATTATCGCGTGGACCGCCGCGATGCCGCTCACGGCACTTGCAAAATTATGCCCACCGATTCTTACGATCTGGACGCCACGCATCCCGCCTACGTCAATCCCATCGAGCCCGTTCACGAAGTCATGAACCTGGCGGAATTCAACCAGCGCGCCGTCAGCATCCACATTTATTCCAAACCCTTCGACAGTTGCGAAGTCTATCTGCGCGACCAGGGCACCTACTCCGACGTTCCGCTCTTCTACACCAGCGAATACGGCAAGCTAAACGCCGCCGAGAAGCTTTTTTAGCGTCCCCACCGGGCCGGGGCATCTTTCCTGTCTTTGGGTTATAATTTTGTAGTTTTACTAGTTTGATTTCTTCCGTTTTTCTTCCGCGCAATTGTGCAACAATATTATATGGCTACTGAAACGCGCGACATTCAGAAGCACGTTTTGCCCAACGGCCTGGTGGTCATCACCGAGACCATGTCCCACGTGCGCTCCGTCTCCGTCGGCCTGTGGGTCCGCAACGGCTCCCGCCGCGAAGTCCCCGAAGAAAACGGCCTCGCGCATTTCATGGAACACATGGTCTTTAAAGGCACGGAGCGGCGCTCCGCAGAAGCCATCGCCCGGGAGATGGATTCCGTCGGCGGCATGCTCGACGCGTTCACTTCCAAGGAACAGATCTGTTTCAACGCCAAAGTTCTTGACGAACACTTGCCCATCGCCTTTGACGTCATCGCCGACCTGGTGCTGCGGCCGAAATTCGATTCCGAGGACGTCAAGAAAGAACGCCAGGTGGTCCTCGAAGAAATCAAGATGGACCTGGACAATCCTGAATATCTCTTGCATGAGATTTTCACGAGCGGATTCTGGCCGCGTCATCCGCTGGGGCGCCCGATTTTGGGCACGCCGGAAACGGTCAAAGGATTTAACCGCGATTCGCTGTTCATGCGCTTCCGGGAGTGGTTCGCTCCGGATCATCTGGTGGTGACCGCCGCGGGCAACGTCACGCACGAGCAAGTTCTCGAATTGGTTCAGCGCGAGTTCGGCCATCAGAAGCCGACCGGTCCTGGCGAGGACGGCGGCGCTCCGCACACCGAGGCCCCCATCCACCTGGAAACCAAGCGGGACCTCGAGCAAGTGCATTTGTGCATCGGCGTCCCTTCGGTTCCGCTGGGCCACGAAGACCGCTTCACTGTCGCCGTCCTCAACAATCTTCTTGGCGGCGGCATGTCCTCGCGGCTCTTCCAAAATATTCGCGAAAAGCAGGGTCTTGCTTATGCGGTGTTCAGCGAGCTCACGCCGTATTCCGACGCCGGTATGATGACCGTTTACGCGGGGACCGCCGTGGAAACGGTCGGCCAGGTCATCGATCTGACCATCCGGGAATTTCGCGCTTTGCGGGAATCGCCGGTCACGGAAGAAGAGTTGCGCCGCTCGAAAAATCACCTCAAGGGTTCGCTGATGCTTTCCCTCGAATCCACCAGTTCGCGCATGTCCAATCTCGCGCGCCAGGAACTTTATTTTGGCCGCTTCTATTCACTCGACGAAATCCTCGCGGGCATCGAAGCCGTCACTCACGACGAACTCCAGCGCCTCGCCCAGCGTTCGTTCCAAGCCGCCCAAATCGCCGTCACTGTCCTCGGCCCCCTAAACGGCTTCACCCTCGACCGCTCCCGCCTGGCCTGCTAACCGGGTAGAAAATTTCTAAGAGTTAAGACCAGGGAAACGCTAGCGCTGTGTGGCGCGGTCGACGTTGACGGCGGCGCCGATGATGCCGATCTCGTCGGAGGTGGGGACGAGTTCGAAGCGGCTGCCTTGCAGCGGGCTCATCTTGACCATTTCGTGCAGCAAGCGGTCCAGCAATCCGGTGTCGATAAACTTCACTTCCAGTCCAGTGATAAAGAATGTTCCCGGACCTTCCATGTGGATGCTCGTGGCGGTGGCAGCGGCCAGGGCGCGGTGACATAGGGTGACAAATTCCGTGCAGCGCGGGTCGCCCGCGCGGGCGTTTTCAAAGACTTCTTCGGGCTCGAGGTCGAGGAAACGCAAGCGCATGGAGCGGCGCCCGAGGATTCCTTCGAGATGGCCTTTGCCGCCGCAGCCGCAGAAATTTTCCTTGGGATCCAACGTGACGACGGAATGGCCGCCTTCCCAGATTCCTTCCCGCGAAGGGAAGCGGCCGAAGCCAATGCCGTTGCCGACGGTCCACACGCGAAACAGCTTGTTCAGTTTCCCTTGCCTGGCGGCGATGCCCGCGGCCATGACGTCGGCGTCATTGAAAACGCGCACCTGCGCCCCGGCAAGTTTGCCGCCCAGCGCCGAGGACAAAGCGGCTTCGAAGGGAAAGCCTTTCACTTGCTGGAAGTTGGGCGAATCCTCGACGACACCGCTGTGGATGATGCCGGGAAAGCCGATGCCAATGGCGGCAATCTTTTCGCCAGCGGTGACTTTCGCAATCTGCTGGCGAATGCAATCGACGATGCCCTCGGCGGGCATGGACTGCAAAGGGTCGAGCGATTGCGGCTTCTCGGGATAGACGCTGAGCCCGCCGAGCACTTTGTGGCTCTCGACGAGGCCAACGGCGATGTGTTCCATGACCAAAACACCAACTGTCTTGTGCATCGTGCTCCTGCCAATCTTAGGTAGTCGAAGACTCCGGCAAGCGACTCCTAACCCGGGACGCGGCTACGTCCTGGCCAGTTTATTCAGACCGTTGAACGCCGCGGCTTTATAGCATTCCGCGAGCGTCGGATAATTGAAAACCGTGTCCACAAAATATTCCACCGTGCCCTGCAACGCGAAAACCGCTTGCCCGATGTGCAGCAGCTCGGAGGCGCCTTCTCCGATGATATGGACGCCAAGCAATTTCTTGGAAGTGGGATCGAAGATGAGTTTGAGGCGGCCAGTGGTGTCGCCGCGAATCTGGCCGCGGGCAATTTCACGGAAAAAAGCCATGCCGACTTCGTAAGGGACGCCTTCATCGGTGAGCTGCTCCTCCGTTTTTCCGATAAACGAAATTTCAGGGATCGTGTAAATGCCGTAGGGATAATTGGCGCGGTTAGAATTGGTCGGTATGCCAAAGGCCCGGGCCGCGGCGATGCGTCCTTGCTCCATAGAGACCGAGCCGAGGCTGGGAAAGCCGATGACATCACCGACGGCGAAAATATGCGGCTGCTTGGTGCGGTAATCCTCATCCACGACGATACGTCCACGCGCATCGGCTTCCAGGCCGGCCGCGGCAAGATTCAATTCCTCGACGTTGCCTTGACGGCCCACGGCATAAAGGAGCGCTTCGCCGGAAACTTTTTTCTTGCTCTTGAGGTTGGCCACGACGGTGTGTTCAAGAGTTTCTTCAACGCTTTCGACTTCTTCGTTCAAGCGCAAAGTGACGCGACGGTCGCGTAAGTGGTAGCAAAGCGCCTCAACCATTTCAGAGTCGGCGAATTCCAGTAGGCGCGGGCGTTTTTCGATGAGCGTCATGCGCACACCGAGCGTGGCGAACATGCAGGTGTATTCGACGCCGATGACGCCGCCGCCCACGACAATCATGGATTTGGGAATTTCCGGCATCCGCAGGATTTGGTCGCTGTTGATGATGGTCTTGTCGTTGAAAGGGACGAGAGGAGAAACGGCGGGTTTCGTGCCGGTGGCGATAACGATGTAGTCTGCTTGCAATTCGGATTGTCCGCGCGAACTGGTAACTTGCACGTGGTGAGGATTGAGAAAGCTGGCGGTCCCCGTGAGGACATCAATGCCGTTGCGGGAAAGCTGGGCGCGGATTACGTCGATTTCGGTTTTGATGACGTTGAGGGCGCGGAAGGAGAGATCGGCCATGGTGATAGGCTCTTTCACGCGGTAATTGACGCCGTAAATGCTTTGATATTGATAGCCGGAAAGATGCAGGACAGCTTCGCGGATGGTTTTGCTGGGAATGGTGCCGGTGTTGATGGCGGTGCCGCCGATAACTTCCAGCTTTTCCACGAGCGCGGCGCGCTTGCCAAACTTAGCTGCTTGAATGGCGGCGCGCTGGCCGCCCGGACCGGAACCAACCACGATGAGATCGTACTTTTCCATGGTTCGCCGCGGGAGTATATCATTGTTGGAATCGTGGAGGGCCTTGTTGACGCGGACTTGGCGCTCTGCCATGATGCTGAAAATTCGTTTGCATCGCGGTTCTGGAGAGCACGATCGGTTTGCGGGTATCCATACTGGCGTCGGGCAGCTCGGGCAACCTCACATTGCTCGAGACCGAGCGGACCCGCCTCCTCATTGACGCCGGACTGAGCAAACGAGAAACGCTGGCGCGCCTTGCGGCAGCCGAAAGAACCGTCGAGCACCTCGACGGCATTCTCATCACTCACGAGCATACCGACCACTGCAACGGGCTTCCGCAGATGCTGGGGTTGTGGAAAGCGCCGCTGTACGTGACCGAGCCGACCATGGAGGCGATGCAGCGAATGCTTCCGGAAACGTTTGGAAAGCGGCTAAGGCGTGTGGAAGCCATCCAAGCGGGGCAGCATTTCACGGTTGGGGATATTGACGTACACGCTTTCGCGATTCCGCACGATGCCGCCGATCCCATCGGGTTCACGTTTCGTTCGCATGGAACGAAGATGGCCATCGTCACCGATCTCGGATATATGCCGGAGCTGGTGAAAGTACATCTTCGCGGCTCGGATTGCCTGGTGCTCGAATCCAATCACGATCTCGACATGTTGAAGGTGGGGCCGTATCCATGGGTGGTGAAGCAACGAGTGCTCAGCCGTACGGGGCACCTTTCGAATCACGCGGTCAGCGAATATCTTTGCGACCCTGACGGGTTCGACGCCCAAGCGCGCTATGTGGTCCTGGCGCATGTTTCCGAAGAGAACAATAACCCCGATCTCGTGCGACTCTCCGCCGAAGAAGCGCTGCAGCGGCGGCCTGCCGAGGCGGCTTTTACCGGCGAACTTCTGGTAGCCTCGCAACACGTGCCGCTGAAGCCGCTTGAGCTCTAGGCGTGGAATCCATCGCGTCAAACAAGGCGCGAAGCGCCTCTTCGAGTTTCACTTTTTCGACCGCTGACGCTCGCCAGCTTGGCGCAGTGATTCGAGGGCTTTCGCTCCAGAGGACAGCTTCCTTGCTCTTTCGGTAGGGATCTTCGAATAATAATGTAAGGTCTACACCGAACTTCTTGGCTTTTTCGGCAGCCGATCAATCGTTTCATACTCACCGGGGTGTTCATTTCCATGTGCCGCGCCACAGATAAATTACGCTTTTTACTAAAACTTTGGTACAGTGCCGCAACAGCTACCCGCTCAGCTCCACTCTACTGGAGGCTCGGATGAGTACTCTCGACTTGCGGCCGCTATCCATCGGCGAGCTTCTGGACCGAACGTTTAGCTTGTACCGGCGAAATTTTCTGTTATTCGTCGGCATCGCGGCTATCCCGCAACTTTTGGTTCTAGCGCTTCAGCTGGTGCAAATCGTTTTGATGCCTGCGGGGTCGGCGGCTGCGCGGCCAGTCATTTCGGAGCTTCAGAATGCTTCTCCCGTCCTGGCCGCCGGCGGAGCCGTCGGCATATTCCTGCTGGCTATTGCTGCCATCGTGGTCTACTTGGTCGCGTATCTTTTTTCGCAGGGCGGTACGGTCTACGCCGTCTCCGAACTGTATCTGGGAAGGACGACTACGATCGGCCAATCGCTTTCCCGCATGCGCGGGGAATTATTGTCGCTTTTTGGCGTGGTTTTTCTGAACGGGCTCGTCACCGGTCTCTCGTTTTTGTTGCTGATCATTCCGGGGATTTACATGGCTTGCCGCTTGTGCGTTTGCATTCCCGCGGCGCTGCTCGAGGATCTTGGCCCGCGCGATTCGCTGGAACGCAGTTTTGGGCTTACCAAGGACAATGCCGGCCGGGCCTTCCTGATCTTTCTTCTTTATGTGGTGATCCTGTATGCCGCGCTTTTCTTATTCGACATCCCATTCGGAATCGCCATTGCCTCCGCGGCCCACGACCCCGCCATGGTCCGCGTCTGGACGGCGCTTATGCAAATCGGAAACTTCGTTGCTTCCGTCCTGGTAACACCAATTATCACGATTGCGACCTCGATTTTTTACTTTGATTTGCGGGTCCGCAAGGAAGCGTTCGATCTGCAGCTGATGATGAATCCACTGGGCGGAGGAGTGCCAGCGCCGCGCAGCGCAACTTCCTTGCTATCATAAATGTTGCCGAACAGCGCCGCCGATCAGGTGTTCCCGGGCCGAGCATGCCGATAAGGCTTAGTCCTAGATTGCCGCTACTCCTGGTTTTGAGTTTTGTTCCGGTGGTGAACTGCCTCGCGGAGACCGCGTCGCAGGATTCTTTGCCGCCTACCGTGGCCGGCGGAAAAATCTACGCCGATGCGCCTTCCTTCGCGGCCGAACTTCAACGAATAGGAAACGCAATCAAACAGGAAAAAGCAAGCGCGGCAAACATGGCCGCCTTGAGAGAGAAGCTGCCTTCGCAATGGGAATTAGCCGCCGCCGAACGCCACTATTCGCTCTCCGCGGAACCTCTGCGAGCACTGCTTCGCGAGGCCGAAAAAGAAAAGAAACCTGAGAACAGGGCTGCTAAAGTCACCGAAGCGGCGGAGTGGGTCTTCGATCTTGCCAACCAGGTCCACGCTTTCGGCGGAGTGCAAACGCACAGTGCGCTGGGCGCGCGGCCTACGCTCGAGCGGATCCTGAACCGGCGGGAATTCGGCAGCGTGCATGGTCCGACCGCTTGGGATCTATTTCGACAGCGAATCAACCATTGGATTGAGAATTTGCTGATGCGTTTCTTCCGGCAGATCGGGCGGTATCCGATCGGCGCCAAGATTTTGTACTGGGGGATCGTTATCGCGGTTGTCGTGTGGCTGGCCGTGGCGCTCTTCCGCTACTGGACGAAGCGCGCGGCCAGGGAAGAATTGCAGACACCCGATGCCGTGGCTTTCGTGCGCACCTGGCAGGAGTGGATCCGCACGGCCCGCGAAGCCGCCACGCGAGGAGATTTCCGGAAAGCAGTTCATTCCACGTATTGGGCGGGAATCTCTTATCTCGAAGACAGCGGTGTGGTGAAGAAAGATCGTGCGCGCACGCCACGAGAGTACCTGCGCTCGGTTTCGCATGCCACCGAACTTGCGGCCTCCGGCCGGAGAACGCGCGAGGCGCTAGCGGCCCTGACGATAGCTCTTGAGCAGGTCTGGTATGGAAGGCGGCCTGCCAGCAATCAGGATTTTACAAACGCCATCGAAAGCGTTGAGGCCCTGGGATGCCAGCTTCGATAGATCAGGGAGATCGCAAGTTGTTGCTGATTGGGGCAGCGATCCTGCTGGTGCTCACGGTCGGGCTCGCTGTTGTTGGAGTGGACCCGCAGGAGCAGGGGAGGTCGATTCCCTCGACGTACTCGTCCGGGTCCGGTGGCGCACGTGCGGCCTATTTGCTTCTCGAGGAGCTTCACAACAAAGTTTCGCGCTGGGAACGGTCGCCTACCGAGCTTCCTGGCGATCCGCAAGACGCGGTTCTAATTCTTGCGGACCCGATGGAATCGCCCAGCAAACAGGAACGAGCGGCGCTAGAAGACTTTGTTGAGGAAGGCGGCCAGGTACTTTTTACCGGGTCGCGGATCAAAACTTTCTTTCCACAGGCAAAAGTCGATCCGGAAATTCGTACCCTCGAATGGAAGACCTATACGGCGGATTTTCCCAGCAATTACACGTTGGGCGCCGAAAAGATTGTTCTGGAATCAGGAGCGACATGGCAGGCTCCTGTGGGCAGCCAGCTCGCGTTGTATGGAGAGAAGGATTCCCCCGTGGTGGTCAGCTGGAGAATCGGAGAAGGAAGAATTCTGTGGTGGGCAGCGGCGACGCCGTTGACAAATTCTGGCATCACGCAAGAAGGGAACCTAAATCTTTTTCTTAATGCGATGAACTCTCCCGTGCCGGGGGAGCACTCGGCATTGCAAATCTACTGGGATGAATATTTTCATGGGCAGCGAACCTCGCTGTGGAGTTACGTTGGGAAGACGCCGCTAGCTTGGGGATTGGCACAGGTGGGGATACTGGGGCTGGTTGTTTTTTTTACGTTTGGCAGGAGGAGTGGGCCGGTGGTGATGCCGCGGGTGGTGTCGCGGCTTTCTCCGCTGGAGTTTGTGGAAACGCTCGGGGGCCTGTACGAGCGCGCGGGAGCCGAGCCGGCAGTGGTGGGCTTCGTCTACCAGCGATTTCGTGCGACGCTTTCGGGGCAGTTGCGCCTTTCTCCAAGCGTGAGCGATACGGAACTCGCTGACGCCGTCGAAGGCCGCCTGGGCTGGAAAGAAAGCGGACTAAAGACGACCATGGCGCGCGCTCTGGTAGCCAGCCGGGCCAAGAAAGTGGCCCCCGAGGAAGCGCTTGGTTTGATCAGGGAACTCGAACGATTCCAAGAGCAACTCGGCTTAAAGAAGAAAATGGCAAAGGAGAAATCCTGATTGTGGAAAACATCACTCGCCTCGCCGCGCACGTACGCACGGAAATGTCGAAGGTCATTGTAGGCCAGCAAGAGGTCATTGACCAATTGCTTCTGGTGCTGATTTGCGGCGGGCACACCCTCATTGAAGGAGTTCCCGGGCTTGCCAAGACGCTGGCGGTAAAGACGCTGGCGAAAATCTGCGGGCTGGGATTCCAGCGCGTGCAATGCACCGCCGACCTCATGCCCGCGGACGTGATGGGCACGAATATTTTCAACATGGCGACTAGCTCGTTTTCGTTGCATCGCGGTCCCATTTTTACGGATTTGCTGCTGGTGGATGAAATCAACCGGACCTCTCCCCGTACGCAAGCAGCGCTTCTGGAGGCGATGGAGGAGCGCCAGGTCACCATTGACGGAACGCGTTATCCGCTGGGCGAAAACTTTACGGTGTTTGCGACGCAAAACCCCATCGAATTCGAAGGCACTTATCCGCTTCCCGAAGCACAACTCGACCGGTTTCTTTTGAAAATCCGGCTTGACTATCCATCGGCTCAGGAAGAGTCGGACATCCTGGGGCGGTATGAACAGGGATTTGATCCGCGGCGGCTGGATCTGGCTTCGCTTGTTCCTGTCGATAAGGAGTTGCTGGCAGCAGCCCGGCAGGACATCAGCGGGATACGCGTTGAGCCGACGCTGCGTCCTTACATTGTGACGCTGGTGCGCCGCACTCGCGATTGGCCGGCGCTATCGCTGGGCGCCAGCCCGCGCGCCGCAATCGGCCTCCTCTTCCTGGCGCGGGCACTGGCTGGCGTGGAAGGCCGCGATTTCCTGATTCCCGACGACATTAAGACTGCGGCATTGCCTGTTCTGCGTCACCGTGTTGTGTTGAAACCCGAAGCAGACCTGGAAGGACTGAATGCAGACAGAGTCATCGCGGAAATCCTTTCGACCGTCGAGGTTCCTAAATGATTTATTCCGAGCCGCTGAGCCCTTCGGCGGCGCTGGCTCGCGCGCATAAGCTGGGGAGAATCTCCTTTGCCTGGGGCCCGCGGTTCTTAGTGGCTCTGCTTCTGGGATTCGTGGCGCTGGGCCCGGCGTGGTGGTTTCGACAAGCGATCGCGGCCATGTTTCTGTGGGACGGCATAGTTCTCGCCGTCTGGCTTTGGGATTTATTAAGACTCCCGCGCCCGGAACAATTGGAGGTTCGCCGCGGCTGGGAGAAACGGCCTTGCCTTGGAGCGTCCGGCAGTGTGGTCCTAGAGATTCGGAATGGCGGGAAACTATCGATTCGCGCGCGCCTGGTCGACGAAACCCCCACTTCATTGCGCAGCCAGCCCCCCGAGTTAAGTTTCGTCGTAAAGGCAGGCGACTCCGCGGAGGCGCGCTATTCCGTGATGCCGGCAGAACGCGGTGATATGCGGCTTGGCCGAACTTTCATTCGCTATCAGTCGCCATTGGGATTGGCGGAGCGGTGGGCCGTGGCGGAAACTCAGCAAACCATTCGCGTGCTTCCCAATCTTGAACAAGCAAGACGGCAAACACTTTACCTGATTCGCAGCCGGCAGGTGGAATTGGAAAAGCGCCGGCGGCGCCAGCGCGG
>Ga0307475_10002205_pt1 | contig 11747 bp, 4 predicted proteins | sample atmos_gasesECM1C_FD_203317 | JGI IMG/M metagenome (GOLD analysis project Ga0307475, IMG submission 203317) | Hardwood forest soil microbial communities from Morgan-Monroe State Forest, Indiana, United States - atmos_gasesECM1C_515 | ecosystem: Environmental > Terrestrial > Soil > Temperate...
ACTTCCAGCGTGCCACGCAGATTTACATTAAGGCAACTCTTCTCGGATCTGCGGTTGAGCGACGCGGCGCAGTGAATCACCGAATCTGTGCTGTGAACCAGCCGCGCGTAGTCATCGTCCGCTAGGCCAAAGCGCGTGCCGGTGAGATCACCGAGGAAGACATGGACGCGGGAGTTTGCGTAGGATTCAAATCGCGCAAAATCCATGTGCAACTGAAACGAACGCCAAAGGCGGCTGCGGGCTTCAACGAAATCCCGAGCGCGGACCAGCAGGTTCAGCGGCTCGGCATGATCCGCGAGCAGATTTGACGCGATATGAGCACCAATGTAGCCGGTTGATCCGGTGAGGAGGATTGCCACGTTGATTTGAATCTCAGGGCGTCGCAGCCGGCGCCGTTCCCGCCCCTCCCGCAGCGCTTGCTTCCGAATGAGCCGCGAGGGGCACGCTGCGGCGGGGACGAGTCTCAGGTAGACGGCCTTCGATGAGAGGATAGCACCACTTTCGAAGCGCTGGAATGTGGACGTTGATCCAGTAGTCCCACCAATCGAGAGAACGGGCGTCGTAGCCGAACTGGGCGCGCTCCTCGGGCGGCAAGGCCGCACTCAAGCGCTCGATATTCGCCGCTTCGAAGACATGATCGTTATGCAAGATGAACGGCTCGAACAGCGCCACGAGTTTCGTCACTTTCTCGAGTTCGCGTTCCCGGCGCGCAAACGGGGAGCGGTCGAAGATCGGCTCGACGCTTCGGTTGATGGCCTGCACCAGGGCTTTCTGCGCGGGCGCGGAAAGAGTTTCATAGCGCGCCTTGGAAACGGGAATGGCGTCGAATTTCGAGCGAAGCCTGTGGTGGAAACCGTTCTGCGCGCGGTAAAACTTGCGGTGGCCCAGTCCGGTCAGTTCGATGGAGCGCCGCATGTCGCAAGGGTTGGTTACGGAGGTGGCCAATTGATAGACACGAGCATGGCGGCGGGTAACCAATGCCGCGGCGATGAGCGTCATCCCCCGGCAAACCAGGTCCACAGGGATTAGATCGAGGCACTTCGTTTCTCTTGTCGGAAGCTGACGAAAGAAGGTGCCCAGCAAATAGGAGAGAGATGCCGAAGTATTGATACCTTCGTTCCAACCGAGGAATGGCTGCTGGATCGAAGTTTCCACGATGGCGGGCCTCACTACGGAGATTGCTGCGCCGGGTGTTCGATCGAGAAAGTTGCCGATGAGCGATTCGCTGAGGCTCTTCGTAAGAGTGTAGGTGTTCGGCCAGCCCAGCTCGTTCGCGCGGCGCGTGCCGGCATCGGTGAGCTTTTGGCGAAGCCAACGGACACGATTCTTCCGAATTTGATTTTCGAGAGAGGCGCCGTGGAGGTTTTTGGCGGCGTGTTCCTTCTTCATGGCGTACCCGCGAAGTTCATCGATAATTTCGGGCGATTCCGCGCGGGCCTCGGTGTCGCGAATCAGCGATTCCAGCGATTTCCATTCCTTCTCGGCTTCAAAATCAGCGAGGCCCACGGGCGTGTAATTCTTCGGCAGCTCTTCGAGGACGCGCCCATCGCGACGGCCGATCACGTAGCAGGTAGAAAGGTGCAACAGCGCCGCATGACTCGACTCGCGGACGAAATCGAGTGCGTGCGCCGTCGCTTGAAGGTTTGCCGCCAGCGCATCGCGCAAATCGGGATTGAAATCCGTGAGGCCCGAGCTGTTGACGATCAGATCGATCGAGTGCGCCAGCCGCAGGCGGGCTTCGGGCGCGAGGCCCAGTTGCGTCTTGCTCGCGTCGCCCTCTACCACTTCGACGCGTTCGCGCAGGAAGCGCGCGAAGCCCTCACCGTGCAGCTCACTGAGCCGCTCAAACACGGGCGACTCCTCCATCACGCGCTGGAACCGTTCGAGAGCAGTGCTGGAGCGGTTTCGCCGAATCAACAGATAGATTCGGCCGATTTCCGGAAGATCTGTCAGTAGATTCGCGAGCCACACTTTGCCGATGAAGCCCGTCGCGCCGATAAGAAGAATCTGCTTGCCCCGCAGCGCGTCACGAACGGAAAGAAGCGGCCTTTTTTCTGCGGAATCGTAGTGCACGACCGGGAGGGTTACTTTCAACGCCGCCTTCTTCGCCGGCTGAATCGCTTCATCGATGGCTCTCGGATTGCGTTCGAATCCAAGGTTTCCTGTCAGTTGTTCTCGTGTCACTCGACCGTTCGGTTGGCGTCCGGTAAGTTTCGCGAAAGCGCCACGAGGGCGAATGACGGGCTCGAGCAATCGTCCCGTGGCGAGCCCTCCGCGGAAATCGAGGCGATTGGAAATGATGCGATCGACGCCTAGATGATTCGCTAGGGGGCGCATGACGTGGTCGAGCCCCTGGCTGACGAGAACAATTCCGCCGCCTGTTGCCATTGCTGCTTTCAACTGCGCGATGCCGCGCGGTTTCAGCCGCGGCTTCAGAAAATATTCGAAGAATTCCTCGCCCAGCAGGTCCAGGCGATCACGGCTCACCCCGCGCAGCACGGCATGCAGAAGACGTGTCGCGAATACCCGGTTTGACGCGTAGAGAACAGGACGTGCGACCGCGAGAACGCCCATCGCGCCGCGCCGCGCCCAGCGTTCGAGAAAACTTTGCGCGTTCCAGGTGAAGAATGCGACTGGCCGCACGGCGGTCAGATTAAGCAGGCTGCCTTCCACCCGCCAGAAGATGGGTTCGCGCGCCTGCGAATCGAAGATAAGCTCGCGCTGCGAGGTGTCCGAAGTTGGGTTGGTCGATTTAGGTAACGCCATGGTCGGACGAATGCAAGCTAATGTCTAAGCGCTAAAAACTAGCATGCCCTCCATACGCAAGCAAGCGACGTAGAACGATTCCAGACCTGAGAATCTACCGGGATCAGCGTTGGGGAGGCGGATAATAGAACCGGAAGATCGGACCGGCCGGACCCGCGACGCCGCGCGTGTTGTATTCGAGCATGTACTTGAGGTGGCGATCGTCTTCCGGATAGCCGATGCCGTCGGGATAGGGATACGGCAAGAGGGTGTGGAACGGCAGCGGCGAGACCGTGTCGCCGTGCGCTGCGTAGAAATCCATGTCCTTGGCGAAGCCGTCGGCGTAAAAGAAATAGTCGCGCGTCCAGCCATCCGGCACGACGGACAGGTGCGTCGCGTCGAAATCGATAGCCACTTCGTCGCCCGAGCCGAAAATTACGTACTCATCGTCCGATTCACGCACCAGATCAGTCACGTCGCCGTAACGCGTGTAATTTCCAATTTGCCGCGTGTAAGGACCCGTCGGGCTCACGTCTTCATAGATGTAAGTCAGATCGTTGCGTGGGCTGTGCTCCACGACTCGCGGATAGCCGCGGAATTGCAATTTTGCCCTGGCCAGGGGAACCTCGGTGGTTTTGAACTCGAGGTCCGGCGCGGAATTGTCCACTCGAATGCGGTCCCAGTAAATTTTCAGGTTCGTCGTGATACGGATGAATCGCGCACCCGCCGGGAGCTTCCCGGTCAGGTCGGCGATCATTGTGCGAGCGAGGCCCGCGGGGAATCCCATATCCTCCACGATGCGGACCCATTTGCCGGAATCGTCCAGCGCTTCCACATAAGGCGGAACGGGCTGAATTCCAGCTTGCCAGGCCGCGTACATGGAGTTCGCGGAGAAATAATCGGTGAAACCGTCCATCAAGAGACGCAATGGGCGCGCAGAATCCCACGGTCCCAGATCGAGCTTGATCGTGTGCATTCCGGCAAATCCCTGGTACGGCGCGTCGGGGAAATCGGTCGCGTATTTACGGTCGCGTTCGAGGAGCAGCGGGAGAATGTCGCGGTCCTGATCGTCCCACGCGCCCACGGGAGGATGCGCTTCACGGCTGGCGATCACTTTAAAGTTCGGAAACGGCGGCTGGCTCGCGAAATATTCGTTCGGATATACCTCCACATCTGCCGGGTGGTCCACCGCAATCAAGCGGGCCTGATCGAGATAGTCAAGCTCCTCCATTGGCTCGAGCATTCGGAAACGGATGCGGCCATCGCGTGGTTGCACCTGAGACCCGGATACTTTGAAATATTCATCAGGATCGGGAGTGTCGCGCTGATGGGGGCCAATCCAGTGGCCCACGATTCCAGGACCAATCATGTCGGCGAGAAACTCGAAGCGCTCGCCGTTCCACACAAACACGATCGGACACGAGCTGCCCCGCCGGTCGATTTCTGCCACCGCCTCGAGCTTACGAGCGGGAACCTCCATCTCGTCCTGCAAAACGCCTGTCGGCCAGAGCATTCGCACCACATCCGCGGAGTGTTCGGCTCCCAGTCCCGCGAGAATGTCGGTCGGGCCCTGTCCGAGATAGCCGGACGCGCCCACCACTTCCCACTTTTGCTGAAGAGCGCCCGCGGAAAGTTCCACTTTCGTGCCGATGCCCGACTTGTTGTCGTGCTCGCCCTTCAATGCGAGACGCAGCCAGTTGTTTCGGTTCCCGCCGATATTTTTCAGAAGTACGGGTGGCAGACTGTTTTGCGTGATTAAGAGATCAGCCGAACCATCGCCCGTGGAATCGAATGAAATCACTGCGCGCGGATTGTGAAGAGCGACCTTGTCTAGGCCCGTCTCCTTGGTCACGTCGCGAAAGCCCGCCAGCCCCTCGTTGCGCAGTAAGGCAATGCGGCCGTCGCCCGAGAAATTCTCGCCGACGGCGACCAGGTCCACCCAGCCATCATTATCGTAATCCAGCGCAGCTACTCCCCATCCGCGCATCCAGCCAAGGTAGGGCAGCACAACGCGCTCGAACGATTTGCCTTTTACGTTTCGCCACAGCGTTAGTCCGGGAGCATTCCAATGGGTGAAAGCGAGGTCCATCCAGCCATCTTTGTTGAAATCGAGAGCCACCACACCAGCGGTGGGCGAGGGCATGTGGATGGCCCAGGGATCAACTGACCGAAACGCGCCTTCTCGCTGGTTGACGAACACCTCGGGACGGTTCTGTCCAGTCACGACTAAATCGGTAGCGCGGTCATTGTTGAGGTCGCTTCCGATCGCGCCGATGCTCGGAGCGTTTCCTGCGAGACCAGTTTCCTTCGTCCCATCCGTGAACGTGCCGTTCCCGTTGTTGCGCCAGAGGATGTTTCCTTGTACCCGGGCATCGGCGGGGAATGAAAATGGCCGTGCGGGATTTTCGAGCGGAATATCAAGAAAGCGCGTGACATAGAGATCGAGGTCGCCATCATGGTCGTAATCAATAAACGTTAGCCCGAGCGATAACCCGTCCGTGTGAATTCCGGCCGCTTCGCTAACATCCTTGAATGTGCCATTTCCTTCGTTGTGATATAGCACCACGCGGCCGTTTGAACTAATTGCCAGATCGGGGCGACCATCGTTGTCGTAGTCACCCACAGCGCAGCCCATTCCGGCGCCGCTAAAATCGAGCCCGGCCTCCTTTGTGACATTTGTGAATTTGCGCGCGCCCATGTTCCGGTAGAGCGCCGCGTTGCCTTTGCCGTCGGCATTCACGAGGAAAATGTCGGGCTGGCCGTCGCCGTCATAGTCAAAGACGCACGCGCCGCTTCCGAGAAAATCTGCCAGTGTGCGGGAGACAGAAGCGGGCGCTGACGTCGTCTTATTCGTGACCGTTCCTTCGCCACCCACGACCACCGGAGCTCGTTTCATCCCCGGCGGATGAAAGCGCGCCGACACCCCTGACGCGACCGCAGCAGAGGTAAGGAGCCCGGAAACTGACGTAACGTTTTCAAAGTGCACGGGAATCGCCGGAGGAACAGGTTCGGGCGCTGGCGGCATTAATTGTGCGAGCGAGTATGTTCCCTGCTCACCGTAAATGAAACTAATTGGCTTACCCAGTTTTTCGGCGGTGATGCGCTGGAAGCGATCGAGGTGCTGCTTGGCGCGAGCAGTATCGCCGGTTCGGAACAGAGCCTGGGCGAGACCGAATTCAGCGGATGCGTGAAATGGATTGAGCTTGATCGCGCCTGAATAAGCTGCGATGGCCTTCTCATATTGTTGCTGCTGCGAATAAATCAGGCCGAGAAAATATCGCCCATCGGCATCGCTGGCATCGAGCGTGGCGACTTTCGCGAAGTCCTCGATGGCTGCATCGGGATGATCTTCCGCCTTCTCGAGCAGGCCCAGGTTGAACCACGCGCGCGGATTTTGAGGTGCACGCTCAACGGATTTCGCCAACACCTTTCGCGCCTCGTCGAAACGCTGCATGTTGAGAAGTGCAATTCCCATATTGAGGCAGCCGATGTCGGTTTCGGGATCCAGGATGCAGGCGCGCTGAAACTTTCCAAGCGCCGCCTCAAAATTTTGGCGATTCATCAGCGCTACGCCAAAGTTGTTTTCACGAGTGAGTTCGTCTCTTGGATTCGGCACAGGGGTAGCGGTCTCAACGGGCTTGGCGGGATGCTGTCGCGGTCGCTGAGGGCCCACTCCGAGAAGAGCGAAATAAATCACAAAAATGGGAGCGGCAATTTGTGCCAGTCGATTCATCTGCGTTTCAAAGACGCCTCCGTTCCTCGCCTACCTCTTCGCCAGCGGCGTGGCAGCGAAAACTCCCGACCCTTCTTTTACGGTTAGGATTTGATCTGCCGCTACCTTCGACGCCCGATCTACCTGTCCGCTTGGCCAGCGCACCTCAATCGAATCCGCCTGAGTGTGGCCGGCCAAGCCAAAGGTGAGCACTAGCTCGCTGGAAGAGAGATAGCTCGAACCGCTGCGAAGCATTTCCGACTGTGCATCGCTTCCGGCTGTAACCTTCACCACCGCTCCGATGCCGTCCCGGTTTGACTTCGTGCCGCTGAGCTTGATGCGCAGACTGTGATTCTTGGCACCCGTGTTGCGAAAGAGAACTGCGGGTCCGCCGTTGGTGGTCACAGCGAGATCGAGCGCGCCGTCATTGTTCGTGTCGCCATAGGCGGCGCCACGTGCGACGCGCGGCGAAGCAAACGCGCGGCCCGATGCGGCCGTCACCTCGTTGAACCGACCGTTGGCCAGATTTCGGAACAGGTGCGGCGGTTCGGCAAATTTCACGCGAGGCTGCACGCGTTCAATGGCCTGGTCAATGTGACCGTTTGCAACATACACGTCTAGCCATCCGTCGAGGTCGTAATCAAAAAAAAAGCACCCGAAGCCGAGCGTGAGCAAAGAGGCTCGGCCGATCGACGAATTCGGCGCCTCGTCGATGAAAAGTCCGCTGCGTTCGTTGTGATAGAGCCCCAGCATCTGGTTCGCGAAATTCGTGATCAGCACGCTGGGATAGCCGGAGCGGTCATAATCAGCCGCATCCACGCCCATTCCAGCGCGCGCCACGCCGTCCTCGCTGTAAGCAATTCCCGAAGGCACTCCCTTTTCTGTGAACGTGCCGTCGCCGTTGTTGATGTACAGCTTGTTCGGCTGTGTGTCATTGCTCACAAGAATGTCGGGCCAGCCATCCTGATTTGCGTCGAGGATCGCGATGCCGAGACTTTTCGAAGTGGGATCAAAGAGCCCGGCCTTCTGCGTCGCGTCTTCAAACGTGCCGTCGCCACGATTGTGCCATAAGCGCAGCGAAGCGCCTTTGTATGATTCCGGGGTGCAATACGATTTCGATTTGCCGTCGACGGTGCAGTACAAATCCGTTTCGGGTGACCACTCGACATAGTTCGCGATGATCAAGTCGAGGTACCCGTCACGATCGTAGTCGACCCACGCGGCGCTCGTACTGAACTCCTGTGGGCCCCAGAGCCCCGCTTGCTTGGTTGCGTCCGTAAAGCGTCCCTGGCCGTCGTTGTGAAAGAGATGATTCTGTCCGAGCGCAGTGATAAAGATGTCGTCGTAACCGTCGTTGTCGAAATCACCGACGGCCACGCCCATGCCTTCCATTTCCACGGCGAGGCCGGCCTTCTGCGTCACGTCGGTGAACGTCCCGTCGTGATTGTTGTGATACAGCGCAAGTGTCGCTCGGCGCTGCAGGTGCCCCGGCCAATCTGCGCCGTTTACAAAAAGAATGTCCTGCCAGCCATCGTTGTCGTAGTCGAGGAACGCTACGCCGGAGCCCATTGTCTCCGGCAGCCATTTCTTTCCGAACGCGCCATTGTTGTGAACGAAATGAATTCCAGCAGCGCGCGTTACGTCCTCAAACCGCACGTCTGTCTGAGCTCGAGAAGGTTTCCCGCGCGTAATCCCCAGTGAACCAGATGCAACCGCGAGTGTGATGGCCGCGCCACATATGCAAGTCAGCCAGCTTGCGCGGGGACACATCAATCGGAGTCCTTCGAACGGATCGCGGCAAGCGCATACTTCTTCACCGCGCGCTTCGCGGTTCCCAGCGCAGCAATCGCGGAAACGTGCTCGTGGATCGGCTGCCGCTCGAGATTATCGTCTGGATGACTGCGACGATAGGGGCCAGTCAATGTCTGCGAAGATTCATCCGCTTTGAAGCGAAGGTAGCGTTTCTGGAACTCCGTAGCGCGTTCGGGCCGCTTCATTCCGGTGTAGCACAACATCAAATTGTAATTCGCCTCCAGGTCCTCGGGATCGACCGTGAGAGCAGCTTCGAATTCCGTCACGGCATCGGCATAGCGGCGTTCGAGAAAAAAGACACGCCCGAGATCGTCGCGTGCGACCCGGTCGTGCGGATATTGAGCAATCACTTCGCGCAGATGTGGAATCGCATCGCCGTAGCGCCCTTCGTTGCGGAGCGCTCGCGCGTAGAAATAATGTGCCCGCGCGAGATGCGGACTGAGCACAATCGCATGCTCAAGCACCTGCTTGGCGGCTGCGAGATTTCCTTCCTGCAGACGCACGCGCCCAACATTCACCCAGCCGTCCGGATTTGACGGATCCATTTCAGTGATTCTTCCAAAAGCAACCTCCGCGGCTTTCAGATCGCCTTGCAGAAGCAACCCAATGCCGTAATCGTTCCAGCGTTGCCATTCGTTCTTGTCGAAGGCCATCTCGGGCGTCGGCGGTGCCGACCCAGCCGGGAGCACTTCGATGTCCACGGCATCCTGCGCCACGGTCACGATCGGCAGGTTAGGAATCGCGTGAACGTTTCCGGAGACGTTCGTAAGTTCCCCGGTGAATGTGACGGGGCGGTCGTCATAGTCCTTCGATACTTCTCCCGCGCCGGTGATTTCCGAAACGCCCGCAAATGAGAACTGGGTGTTCCACCAAGCAAACTTGCGATAGTTGAGCCTGGCCGCGAGATGAATATGACCGCTCGCCTCGCTGGGCACTTGCAGCCGGAAGTGCGCCGTATCAGCAGCTCCCGGCGGAATCAGGTGGGCATACACCGTAGCGCGGGCGGCCCACGCGTTCCGCTTGTTGATTGGGTTGCTGTGTGCATCCACAAGAAGCGAACGATAAAAATGCGCGCCCGGCTCGACGCGCCCGCGCCCGTTGTCCTCGACCATCCCGCTCCAGAAAATTGTGCGGTCGCGATCGTCGGTGGCCTTTAGTTCGAGCCAGCAATCGAACGCGTCCACCGTGCCCCCGGGGAAAAAGTGCCCCATCTTGAGCGTGCGAACTACCACATCCACGCGCACCGTATCGCCCGCCCGAACGGCCGCCGGCACACGATTGAGCGGAGCCGTCACGACGGGCAACTGTTCCTCCTCCAGCGCTGCGCTCGACGGTGCCGGCGTCTCTGCTTCTTCGCCCACTGCAAACGTAGTCTGAATTTCCGGCTGCGGAGGTTCAGCGCCAGCGCTTCGATGGCCTGCTCTGCCGTCGGTTTCGCGCGAAATGGCAAAAATATCCACTCGCAACTTGCCGTCCGCCAGAAAGGTTTCGGTTTGAGAGAGTTGAGTTGCGTCCTGATTCACAAACGGCACCGCCGTATTCGCCGCAAGGAATCGGTGCGAGTGAACATAGCCGCCAATGTTTCCTGCGTCGCTCGAGGCAACCAGTGTCATATGGCAACTCGCGCAATCCTGCGGCTCACCCGGGTAGTAGAAGGACCGCGCGCCCATTCCGGAAACGCCGCTCGCCTGCCAGTTGTCGTAATCGTTGAATCCGCGAATCCAGCGATAATTGTTCACCGGCACATCCAGGTGAACTTTGTGGCAGGATGAGCAAAACTCTGCCGTTTGCGTGCGCATGAATGGCTTCAAGAATGTTCGCCGATGTGGCTCCGGATTTTCTTCGATTAGAAAATCGATCACGCGGCGCACGAATGGGTTCGTGCTGGCGACGAGCTTGTGCATCGCCGGGTATTCGAGCACGTAGTCGCCCTGTCCCATCGTGCTTTTCACTTTGCGGATGGAATGACACACCATGCAGCCCATGCCCGCCTGAGCGGGAGGTGTAAAGATGCGGTCCTTGATTGGAGTATCAAAATTTCCAGGGAAAAACAAAGCCGCGTCGTGGCAGCCCGCGCACCACTTCGAGGGCTGTACGCCGTCAACCTCCTGCATGTATTCGATGCTTTTGCGATACCACTGATTGTTGAAGGAAGAAAAATGGTGCATCGAGCTTTGCCACTGTTGATAGATATCTGCGTGGCATCGCTGGCACACCGCTGAATCCATAAAATAATCCTCCGGTACAGTTTCGCCGGAGTAAGTCTCTCCCGAACTCGGGAAGAAAAGCCCGCCGGGACCGTCTCCTTCGCCGTCCGGGCTCGCCGGAGCGATCGGCGGGTTCTCGATGCGGTAAGCGCGCTCCCAGGGCACCGTTCTCACCCACCACGCGCCCGAAACGATCATCGCCGCCACCATAAGAAAGGCAAGGGTTCGCAACCGAGCCGCGCCGCTTCCACCGGCAAGAAACCCGCGCTTGGCGGCCCACGCCGACGCCAGTAGCGTCCCGCCCGTCAGACATGCGCCGATGTGAACGTAGAGCAGAGGCCAATCGCCTCGACGAGTTCCGGTATAAACAAGGATGGCGCCGAGTACGCCGCCAATTGCGAGCAGAATCCATCCAGTGCAAGCGGTCGGCGTTTTGTCTCGGAAAATCGATCGCAACGCGAACGCGAGTGTGATCAAAAACACGATACCCGCGGCAAGATGGAGCATTACGCCCGCGAAATAAGCAATGTTCGCCGAGGGCCAGCTAAACAAGTACGCGGCAGTGAAAAACTGAACGAGCAGAAGGAGAAATATTAGCCGGCTTGAAAAGCGGGACATTTCGGAAGCGCGAATTCTTACATCGCGCCGGGGCTAAGTCAATCTACAGGCAAGGGATGAGCAGAAGCGTGGCCAGCGTTGCCAGATGAAGCACCACGTGCAGCGTGTTCGGTACGATTCCGTTGCGACGCGGCAGAAAAGCGATAGTCCCCTCGAACATCGGCTGGTAGCGGGCCGCCCGCTCGGGCTCTGGCCGCAGCAGGTAGGGCACCCACCAGGCTTGGAGTTCACCGACGAACAACAGCCCATAACTAACCCACAGCCACGTCCGCAGCCAGGCAGGCGGCGGTCCGTTGCGAAACCACAAACTGAACGCCAGGCCCAACGCGAAAGGCGTTCCAGAGATTAACGTCCCGGCCAGGAGCTGCGCTCGCGTCACGGCACGACGGACGCCCTCGAGGTTATTCAGCCGGCCCAATGGCACCCAATCGTGCAGAAATAGGAACGCGACGTGAAATCCTTGCAACGCCATGAGCGCTAGTTGGCAGGTTCGCGGCACGGTTGAGGGAGTCGAAGTCCGCATCACAATACTATGAACAGCTGTTCTCGCGTCAAGTGCATCGCATCTCTGCCGTGATAAACTCCCCGTTTTGTTCGCAAGAGGACCGAATTGAGCGAGCTTGTTTATTTGTCGCTTCTCGAGATGGCGCAAC
>Ga0307475_10002206_pt1 | contig 11747 bp, 11 predicted proteins | sample atmos_gasesECM1C_FD_203317 | JGI IMG/M metagenome (GOLD analysis project Ga0307475, IMG submission 203317) | Hardwood forest soil microbial communities from Morgan-Monroe State Forest, Indiana, United States - atmos_gasesECM1C_515 | ecosystem: Environmental > Terrestrial > Soil > Temperate...
GCGTATCGCCGCCACAATATCGAGGGCAAGTGCTAGAGCTCGACGACCGTCTTCGAGAGATACGACCGGGGCGGAATGGCGATGGACTGCGTCCAAAAACGACTTCAGCTCCGCATGCAGAGGTTCCTCAGACGCAACCGCCGGCTTGGCAACTTTGATCTGCGGATTCACGGACGGAGCACCCTCCGCCTTCTCATCTGCACCGACCGTGAAGACCAGCACTTCCTGTCGTCCATAGTCGACAGAAACGTATTGTTTCGGCTGAAAAAAACGCAACTTGCGGACACGTTCGGTCGAAACCCGGCTGGCAGTGAAGTTCGCTACGCAGCCCGATTCGAATTCCAGCCGGACATTCGCGATATCCACCTTGCCCGAAAGAATGGGCAGGCCGACAGCGCGGACTTCTCTGACTGCTGAATTTGCGAAGGCAAGCACAATGTCAAGATCGTGAATCATGAGGTCGAGCACCACGTCCACGTCGAGCGATCGCGGCGTGAATACGCTCAGCCGGTGCACTTCAAAAAACATGGGTTGTGTGAGCAGAGGAGTCGTGGCGCGGACCGCAGGATTGAAACGCTCCAGATGCCCTACTTGAGCAATCCGTTTATGCTTTGCAGCCAGTTCTACCAGTTCTTCCGCCTCGACCAGCGATGAGGCTAGGGGCTTCTCGATTAACACATCCACGCCTGCTTCCATCAATGCGCGGGCCACAGTGAGATGATGCGCCGTGGGTGCAGCCACCGATGCTGCGCGGACCTCGCTGTGAGTCGTCAGCATCTGTTGCACCGCTCCGAAGGCGCGGCAGTCGAACTCACGCGCCACCGCGTCGGCACGGCCGAGATCGGGATCAACGACCCCCACCAGACGCACCGGCTGCCCCTGTTGTTCGAGTTCTTTGTAGACGCGGGCGTGATTGCGTCCGAAGACGCCTACACCGACCACAGCAACCGGGATCGGATTGTTAGCGTGCAGGCAGGGTTCTCAGGCGGCTGGTTGCCGGCAACAAATTGTAAACGCAAAGCCGAGAAAGAGCATCTGGAATGGCGTTCACAGCCAGCGCTGAATTATCTTTCTTGCAACAGCGCTTAGAGAGCGCTGGGCCTTGAGCATTTCAATCAATCAATCTGAGACCAGGAACTGAGCAATAATATGCGGACCATTCCGCTGCTTACGATCTCAAACATCTTCATGACTTTCGCCTGGTATGAGCACTTGAAATACCGGAGCGTACCTCTTTTCAAAGTGATCCTCATCAGTTGGATAATTGCTTTCTTCGAATATTGCTTCCAGGTACCGGCCAACCGTATTGGTTCTTACGAATTCACCGCGGCGCAGCTCAAGACCATACAGGAAGTCATCACGCTTGTCGTTTTTTCCGTCTTCTCGGTGCTGTACCTGAAGCAGCCCATTCGATGGAACCACGTGGCGGGCTTTGGCATGATCGTCGCCGCCGTCGGGGTGATCTTCAAGCAATGGTAACCGGAGTCGGATCTCGATCCAACGGACCGCGCTGTGAGTCATTGGCATCTGTTGGGCTGGTGTATGATCTGACCGCTATGTTAGGCGACCGCAGCAGCCAGGAGTGGATCGACCAATACGCCACCAGCCACCAACATCCGGTGAACCGGGTCTGTCACACGCTGGGCATTCCTACCATTCTGATCTCCATCGCGCTCTTCGTTGCTTCTGGTTTCATTCACCGGCTATGGCTCTACGGCTTACTGTTGTTCATCCTGGGGTGGGTTCTCCAAGTTGTTGGACATGCCTTCGAAGGCAAGCCTCCAGAATTCCTGCGCGACTGGCCCTTCTTGTTTGTGGGTGTGCGATGGTGGTGGGCCAAGATCCACGGCAAAGTGTAGCCCGGTCGCAGGCTTTCGTTAACTCCTAACTGCTTAACACGCTGACTATGTTTCCTCGACTAGCGCGATTTACCGATTTCACTCTTCTGCTGATGCGTCTGATGATCGGATTGGTCTTCGTGACCAGCGGGTACAGCCACCTCAAGGACCCCGAGGCCCGCGCCAAGGACATTGGGATGAGCAAAGGCTTCACCATTTTTCTGGGCATTGCTGAAGTCGCGGGGGCCTTGGGCGTCGCGGGGGGCGTCCTCACACAGCTTGCCGCCATCGGGCTCACACTTATCATGTTTGGCGCTATCGGGAAGAAAATCGTCTCCTGGCGCACCGGCTTCTGGGGCGAGAAAGGTTCTGGCTGGCATTACGACCTGCTATTTGTGCTGATGAATCTTGTCCTCCTCGCCACCGACGGCGGGGCTTATGTCCTAATGAAAGCCCGGTAACGCACAAGCCTGGGGGCTGGTGTCGTTCACTCGCTCGAGGTCACAACCGAGGCAACAAGACGGCGGGCAGCGGCAGTTTGAGGTCGCGGAAGCTAATCTGCCGCGTTGGATTCGGAGAGAGCTTGGGCGTATTTCTTGGCAAGGAATGCCAGGCGCACTCTCACTTCATCGTGGTCGTCTTTGATTACCGCCTGAAGCAATGAGAGAAGTTCCTCCAGTTTTTGGCGGTCATTCTCGGAGGAAATGTCCCGGCATAGTTTTTGTACTAACCCCACGTCATACACGATTCGCGCCTCCCCAGACCACTCCCCCGAATGGTAGTTAGTTTGTACATGAATGTCGGGATGCTGCCATATACAGGAAATGCTGTATGGGATCGAACAGACGTTCTAGCCATCAAGTGCCATGAGGTTCGCATAGCGTCTGTAGCCTCGAACCGAATCACCATTTCACGACGTTCGACGGGGCGACGATGAAGTCCTGACAATGGTGCCCTTAGGACCAACGAAGAGCGCTCCGCCTTCGGGAAATGGACTCGCGGCGTTCAGCCTGAAATCGGGATTCTTCGGGGCATTGATCTTGCGGGGGTTAAAAGGCAGCCTGAGATCGAAAATGGAATCGGAGGCCACGATGAAAAGTCGACCCTCGTCCACTCGATCAAAAATCACGGCGGAAAAATATACTTGCGGATGCATCGAAGCGGGTTTCCAAGTCTTGCCGCCATCCTCAGTGAACGCGAGATTGTCGCCGTCCTGATTGGGATGTTTATAGTCGCCGCCGGCAATCACACCATGATTCGCATCGCGGAAAGCGATAGAGAAGATTCCTGCCGAGTCAGGCCCGTGAATGATAGGAGTAGCGATCACTTGCCAGGTTTGGCCGCGGTCAGAAGAGTGAAAAACGCGCGCGGCGCCTCCTCCAGTGGCGAACCAGATATTCTCGCCGTGGATGGCGATGCAGCTGTTGCTAGCCGCGAAGGCTCCTTCGCCATCGAGTGCGGGTGGAAGCGTGGAGGAAGAAAGAGGCTTCCAGGTTTGGCCGTCGCTGGTTGTAAGAAGCTCAAATTTCAGTTGGCCGTTAGCATCAGGAGTGGGGTCGCCGAGAACGATACCGTGAGTGGCGTCCCAGAAAACCACGGAGTCGAAGAATCCTTTGGGATTCCGGTTGGTGAACTGCAAGGACCAGTGCTGGCCCGCGTCGGATGTCTGATAAATGCGGGATTGGTCGCCGGGGCCGGCGGACATTAAGAACGCTTCGTCCGCGGAGAAAGCGACAACCCCGCGGAAGTCGAGGGTAGCAGCCCCCGGAACCTGGGCAACCAGCCAGTGGCGGCCGCCATCAGTGGTACGGAGATAGGTGCCGTGAGTACCGCTGGCCCACGCGACCTTTTGTGAGACCGCGCTGACGCCTCGGAGGTTTTCGGTGGTGTTGGATTTCTGTATCTGCGGGGTCGATTGGGCTTGAGCGAACATGCAGGCGACCCAGAACGGGACCAGAGTCAACAGTCGCGGCATGAGGGAATTGTCGCAGAAAAGTTGCCCGCGGCGCTTGCGGCGGCTCTCAGGGAACACTAGAATTGGAAAACGCTGTCGCCTTGAAAGCCTTGTGGAGGCGAACATGCAGCCTTCACGCGGCTATATCCTGCGAACTTGCACCCCTTCGTCGTTGGTCAGCTCTTTGGAATCCGTTCTCCTGGATTCAGAGATGCGTCGTGATCCGTTTGGGTGAAAAGGGGAATTGTCATGCGAAGTTTGGGTTTTAAATCATTCGCAATTCTGACGCTGGCGTGCTTGTGCTGCACTTGGGCATTGGGACAGACGCTGAAACTGCGCCCTCCCGCCGGGCAACAGCCAGCGAATCCCACAGCGGAAGCTCCGGCGGAAAGGCCGGCACCCGTAATGATGCCGATCAGCGTGCCAACAGGTACTCCGATCAAGGTTGCGCTCGATTCCGAGGTGCGCGTTAGAACGGTTGGACAGCCGATTCATGCCAAGACGATCGATGCGGTGTATGGATTCGACAAGCTGCTAATTCCAGCGGGCACTGTCGCCAATGGCAAGATCGTAGCGATCGACGGCGTTCCAAGAAAACAGAGAACCCTCGCGGCGATAAATGCAGATTTTTCTCCGACGCGAAACGTGCACGTGCAGTTTGACGAGTTAGTGATGGCCGATGGCCGCCATGTCGCGGTCAACACAGTAGCATCGCCGGCGCCGGATGGAGTCCTGCAGTTTATCTCCCCAACCGAGAAACATCCCGACAAGAAGGATCAGCAGAAGCCAGACGCGCAAACGGTCGACCAGAAAGATATAGATCAGCAGGCACAAGGCAAGACCGAAGACACCGCTTCGCAAGCAAAAAAGGGAGAAACGGTTTCGCAGGACATTCATGAGGCCGGACAGGAAGTCAAAAGGCAATGGAAGAAAATGAACACGCAGATTCGTGCCATGGGAAAGGCACACAATCTGAAGCGGATGGCGCTTGCGCAATCGCCCGTGCGTCCTCAATACATAGCGGCGGGCACAAGCTTCGATGCGGACTTGCTTCAGCCGTTAGATTTTGGCACCGAGGAGATGAGGCCAGAGGCGCTCACGAGCGTTGGAGCACCGCCTCCATCGGGAAGCGTGGTGCATGCGCGGCTGGTGACGCCGCTGAATTCTTCGACCACGAAGAAGGGCGAAGAAGTGGAGGCGCTAACCACACAGCCGCTGATTGTTTCCGAGCACTTGATTTTGCCCGTAGGCAGCGTAATTAAGGGCTCAGTGATCCAGGTGCATCCGGCCCGCCACATGGGACGCAATGGGCAGTTGCGGATTCTTTTTCATCAAGTCACGCCGCCCGATGGAGTTGAGCAGAAAGTGCAGGCGAGCCTCGAAGGCGTGGCGGTGGCGAAGGGAGAACATCTGAAGCTTGATGCCGAGGGCGGAGCACAAGTGACGACTCCGCGGACTCGGTACTTGACCACAGGCATCGCCGTCGCGCTTGGGGTCACAGGTACGTCCGGCGATCGCGACGCTGGAGCACCTGGGCAGAGCTTGGGCGAAGCCGGGAAAAGCGGAGCTCGAGGAGCTTCTGGATTTCGGTTAGTAGGTATGGTGCTGACGATAGCGGCGCACTCGCGAGCGGTGTCGGGTGCGTTTGGAATGTACGGGGCCGCGACTTCGGTGTATTACCACTTTCTCGCCCGCGGCAGAGACGTGGTTTATCCCAAGGATATGGCAATGATAATCGGACTGGGAACACGAGAGTCGGAGTCGAAAGATAAGGGAGCGCCCGCAGCGGGTATTCCGGTTTCTCAATTGCCAGCCGAAGCGAACCCGGCGGCCGCGGAGAAGATTTCGAGCGAATAAACACCTTAGTTTTCTTGTGAAATGACGCTAGGGATGCCGCGGAGCTCCCCCGCCTGAACTTTTATCGGTTCGAATCCGCAGAGACGTCAGCTTGCTGCGCGCGAGCGTAATATCCCATTCGTAAGCTCCCGCCCACGATCCACTCTATTGCTTCTCCGTGAAGTCCGCGAAGGACGCCGTTTTTCCAAAATAGATCCGCAAGGTACAGCGCGATCCGACGTGGGCAAAGGCCAGGTCAAGGATATTGCCCGGCTCGGATACCTGTGCTGTCTCCATAGTCGCGCGGGCAAGGTCTTGTTTCTCATCGTAGGCAGATCCGGCAGTGACATTCTTGTTCACCGCGAGAGTCCAGTGGTCTCTGCCTGGAATGGGATACAGCGTGTAAGCGCCGATGGGAATGACTGAGTTGCCGAATCCCAGTCTGGTTTCAGTGAAAAGTGTCATGGGCGCTCCGCCAGGAGTAAAGGGCTTGCCGTTAGCAATCTTTTCCTTGCCCGCTGGGATGGCGTTGTAACGCACGGAGACCTCCTTGCCATCATCCAGACTGCAGGTGGTTGCCGACGAAGGCTGAGCACTGCCAGACGCGATCGCAGAGGACGAGGGCGCCGCCTGTTGCGCGACCGAAACTGACGCAAACGCGAAAAGGACAGTTGTGAGTTTTGTGAGTGGCGCACGGAACATGGGACGAACCCTCCCGGCGAAAGAGTGTAGCGCCGAATGGGCGTGAGAGGGAAGGATTTGTTTGAATTATGGGCCTGAATTGCGGCTAGGTATTCGCCGTCACTTCGATCTGAGGCTGATCCTTTCTACAGGTATAGCCTCCCGTGTATGCCCGAGGGAACCCAAAGACCCAAAGCCCCGGTCGTTGCTGGTCTTCGGTGACGTTCTCAGGGCTCTTCGAGGTTGCTACCGTGGCTCGACGGTATCCACCGGGTATCGAGAGGATAACTCACATGTCGAAGGCAGCAACAAAGCTGAAAGTTCTTTACGGCGAAGGAGATACAGAGATTCTGGCAGAACACGCCCCGGCCTTTGAAAAGGCTGGGCACACGGTCGAACAGGCTCTGGGGCGCAAAGGCGTGCTGGAGGCGTTAAAGAAAGGTCAGTTTGACCTCGTGGTGCTGGGACCATCTCTAACCCGCGATGACCGCCATCACCTCGTCTATATGGTGAAGAAAGCGCACGCGGGAACGCGCGTGCTGGTTATGCATGCCGATGGCACCCGACATCCGTATGTAGATGCGTGCACCGACACGGGGGCAAGCATGGAGACGGTTCTGGCAAAAGTCGCCGCGGTCATGGGGCAAGAAAAGGCCAGGGCGGCTGGGGCGGGACAGTAGAGCGAGTTGCGAGTGCTGAGAGCGAGTTTTGAGAGGGCGGCCTAACGGTCGCCTTCTTTGTTTTGAAGATAAAGACGCGAGACACGCGCGGTATGAGAAATAACCTAAGCAAACCGATGTGTCGCGGCAGGAATCCAGATAGCTACGAATCTCGCCCGTTAACCGTGGAACGGATGATATCAGAACCAGGGTTGCAGACTGAATAAACTCTCATCCATGTGACAAAGTGGGCGGCACGAAGGAAGACGAGGGTTGACAGTCCGGATAGCTCTCCTCTGATTCCAGCGCCGCCCCGGAAGAATGCCGGCCTTACTGGCGCTGCCCCGTGGATGCGGTGGTAGCGGCATCCACCCCTGCCAGGCCGCCGATCGCGTCTCCAGATAGCACAAGCTCGACCCGGCGATTCTGCTGACGTCCTTCGGCGGTATCGTTCGACGCCACTGGCTCGCTCTTCCCGAAGCCGCTGGCCACGATCGCATCTGCGGAAATTCCCTGCTGCACCAGATAGTCACGGACTGCCTCTGCCCGGCGTTCGGAGAGCTGTCGATTGTATTCGTCGGTGCCGACGCTGTCGGTGTGACCTTCGACTGCCAGATGCAAGCTGGGATATGCCAGTACGATGCCCGAAACTTTGGCAAGTCGCTCCCGGGCAGGAGTTAGCAGTTCAAAGCTTCCGCTCTTGAACAGCACATCTGACATGTTCGCGATTAGGCCTCTCGCGGAATCCCGCGTCGCAAGGACAGTATTCAGCTGCTGCAACAGTCGTGCGCGCAATTCCTGCTTTTCTTTTTCTGCCTGCTGGCGCAGCTGATCGGACTGGGCCGCGGCCTGCCGGGCCTTGTCAGCTTCGACCGCCAGGGCCTGCTGCTGAGCAACGGCTTCGGCTTTAGCCTGCTCGGCTTCCTGCTTTTGACGGGCGGCCTCTGCAGCCGCCTGCTGAGCCTCAAGCTTGCTGCGCTCTGCTTCCGCCTTAGCATCTTCTGCCTGCTTACGGGCGGTTTCAGCCTGAGCGCGGGCGGCTTCAGCTTCTATGCGTCCGCGCGCTTCAGTTTCGGCATCGGCACGCGCCTTGGCTGCTTTTTCTTCTGCAGCCTTCTTCGCGGCTGCAGCCTGGGCCTGCGCTTCTTCTTCGGCCTTCTGCTTGACCGCCATTGCGCGCGATTCCTCGGCGGTCTGCGTGGCTTCACGCGCCACAGCTTCAATCGCCGTCCGATTCTGTTTTTGCCGATAGGCGGTCTCGGCCTGTCTCAACTGGTCGTCGGCTTTCGCCATGATGGACGCTGCGTACTTGTCTGCCGCGGCGATATGCGCGATTCGGACCGCGTTGCGAGCCTCAAAGAGCTCGCGTGGAGTGTTGGGATCCATGCCGAAGATTGCATCCTGAATATGAGTGTTGGTCGAGGAATAGGTGCCGCTTCCGAGCAATTCGTACCGGGCGTTTATATCTTCTCCCGCGGCGCCAGCGACGACTACATTCTCGAGCACAACCTCGTTGCCCGGCTGGTTCACGGCGAAATACGGTTCGGCAGTGACGATGAGGCCGAACGTCTGCATGTCCGTAAAGGCTTTCACGTGGCCTTTGCCATGATCCAGCGCGAGCTCTCCCAGATTCACAGCGCGGCCTTGGGGCGAGACAGCCCACAGCACATAGGTCAGATACTCCAAACCGAATTTGGTGGCGTCTTCCAGACCTTGAAACTTGGCGTCAATCTCGATGCTGATTTTCTTGCCTTCGATCTTCGCCTCGCCGGAAGCCCCTTGCATCAGGTTGGTTCCCTGGAATGCAATCTTGACGCTGCCTCCCTGCTCCCTGAAGTGCATGGCCTTCGTTGTGCGGGAAACGACGGTCTTCGTTGCTGAGGCAGAAGCGGCGGGCTCGGTCTGCGCTAGCGATGAAGTGATCGCGGCGCAAACAAAAAAGGTCACGGCCAGATGTTTTCTCACGGCATCCTCATTCCGGGGAGTGATTGGAACGGACTAATCTCCCGATTACTTTATGGCGAAACAGCCCGTGCAGGAAGAGTCGATAGGTGCGGGGCACGCCCTAGTACTTTGGTTACCCAGAGGAGCTCCCCACAACGACCCTTTGTGAGCACTTGCGCGGGGTAACGTTATTCCGTCTAGGGGATGGTTCGGCGCGCGGGCCTATTACCGGCAGCGGATTTGTAGTCTTTTGGATAAACCATGAGGCAGCGCCGCATGCCTTCTCCTTCGCTTTCTGTGCGCAGATCGGCTTCGTCGCGCAGGGCGAGATGAACGATGCGCCGTTCGCGCGATGACATGGGAGCGAACTGGTAGGGCGTTCCGGTCTTGCGTACTTTTTCAGCGGCGACGGAGGCGGCCATGCGCAGCTCCTCTAAGCGAATGGATCGCTGGTTCTGGCAGTCGAAGCAGATTTTCTCGTGTTCTCCGGAAGGCAGACGAAGCATTTCAAAAGTTAACAGTTCCAGAGCGCGGAGCAGCTCTCCGCCGCGTTCCAGGAGAAGAGATGAATCCGGACCTGCAAAGTCGACAAGGATCTCGGGTTTCTCCCAATCGCGCTGTTCGGCGAGTGGCGGATCTACTGTAATTCGGTATTTGAGACGCAAACCGCCGTTGGTGACGACGGACTGCAAGAATTCATTGATCTTCTTAGCGGCGGCAATTTTGTCGGGCATGGGCATAAAAGAAGCTCTTGGCTTTTAGCTGTTAGCCTTTAGCTTGAAACCAAATCTCTTCAAATCTCGTTGAACCGCTCGCGGTCGCCCACGCGAATCTGCCTCTTGATTATCTTGCATTTGCTTCCTCGCCCGAGGCCGTGTTCGCCTTGCACCCCAACGGTGCAGCTGGAAATTTTCATTCCGAGGTCGTCGCACACCAGCTAACAGCTAAAGGCTAAGAGCTAAAAGCTACCTACTTTTCTTTCTTACGCGCCCGCTTCTCCATGATCTCGCGAATTTCGCGGCCAAGATCGGTGCGGTTGATTACGGATTGTTGCGCAATCCCAATGAGGTTGCCGACAGAATAATACAGGCTAAGGCCGGCGGCGAAGCTCCAACTGAAGACGCCAAACATCACTGGCATCATGAGATTCATCATTTTCTGTTGTGCCGGATCCATGCCGGTTTGGGGCGTCATACGCTGCATCAAAAGCATAGTGAGAACGACTGCAATCGGCAGGATGTGCCAGGGATCAGGCCCCGACAGATCGCGGATCCATAGCCAATGGGCGTGGCGCAGGTCGAGCGCGACTCCAAGCATTCGGTAGTACGCGATGAGGAACGGAAACTGAATTAGCATGGGCAGGCACCCGCCCGCCGGATTGACGCCTTCTTTCTTATAAAGCGCTGCGACCTCTTCATTCATTGCCGCCTTGCGTGGATCGCGAAGGCTGTACTTCTTGTATTTCTCTTGAATCGATTTTATCTGCGGCGCCACACGCTGCATCTTCAACATGGATTTCATCTGCGTAATGCGCAGCGGCAGCAACGCGATGTTAATGATGAGGGTCTGGAGGATAATGGCCCATCCCCAGTTGGCGACCAGATGGTTGTAAGTCCACTTCAGCCACAAGAAAAGCGGGCGCGCAATGATGCCCCACCAACCGAAGTCAACTAGACCGCGCAAGTCCGGGTTCGTGCCCGTAATCCCAGAGATCTGCACGGATTCGAGCACATCCAGCGCTTTCGGGCCAACAAACACGCGTTCCACGGTCGGGCCACGCAAATTGCCCACCGCAGCTCCGATAACTTCAGCGGGAACCATCTCCTTGGGGTCGGGCTTCTGCGGATCTCTGGGAATCTGCACGGAATTTCGCAGCGTAACCATCGCCGCCGTGTTGGGGTCGTCAGGAATGAAAATCGCGGCGAAGTACTGGTTCAGCGGTCCGGCCCAATGGAAGGGGCCAGGGATGGTATTTCCGCTTCCGACTTTCTTAATGGCCAGACGCTCGACGTTGTTATTGAACTGGTAGTCGATGAGGCTGGCGGCATAGGACGCGGGAGTCATCTGGTCGCCGAAGCCGGAAGGCCACGCGGGCAAGGCGGCAACCTGGCTGCCCTTGTACGCAACCGAAGTCTCAAGCTTCAAAACGTAAGTGTGGTCGAAGTGAAACGTTTTGCGGACAGAAACATCCTGGTCCGAGTATTCGAAGGTGACGTCGGCCGGTGCAGTCTGCGTGCCCTCGTGCGAAGAGACATAAAGAAGCGAGCTCAGCTTGCTGCGCAGCGATTCGTCGTAAGTCCACAACGACAAGGGATAGCCGTATTTCTGCGCGGCGACGGAGTTGACCAGCTCGAGAGGACCGTTCTGCTCGTCATTATCGAACTTCTTCAAGATCCAAGACTTCACCTGTGCGCCGCGGTTGGTGAAGGTAATTCGGTAAAGATCGTTCTCGATTATCGTCTCGGTTTCGCCGGCCGCCTGCTTGACGACGCCTGCGACTGCAACCGTGGGAGTTGAACTGGCAGGCGCTGTGTTCGCATTTACAGCCGGAGTCTGAGGCTGCTGCGTTTGCTGCGGCGCAGTGGTTGGCTGCGGCCCATATTTCTTGAGCAACGGCTGAAACGCTATGATCACCAGGAAAGTGAGCGCGAAGACCAGGAGCAATCGGCGCTCGGTGCCCGGTTCTGGTTGAGGATTTTGGAAGTCTGGCAAATTTAGTTACCGTTTCGAGAAATACTTGACCGCACCGGGTCCCGACACGCTCAAACCCCGATCTGTCCGCGCCGCACTGCACGAATAAATTCGCGCCCTTCGAAAGCGCTGGGCTCACATTCG
>Ga0307475_10002207_pt1 | contig 11740 bp, 12 predicted proteins | sample atmos_gasesECM1C_FD_203317 | JGI IMG/M metagenome (GOLD analysis project Ga0307475, IMG submission 203317) | Hardwood forest soil microbial communities from Morgan-Monroe State Forest, Indiana, United States - atmos_gasesECM1C_515 | ecosystem: Environmental > Terrestrial > Soil > Temperate...
GGGAGGCAACGCCGTCGTCTATATGATCTCTCCTTCAAAGTTCGTGGCGGTTCCACTGAACGACCCCAATCCCGCAGTCTGGGACTTCGAGCTCTCTTCGGTTCCTGCCTCCCTCTCTCTTTCTTCGCTTTCGCTGAACCCCACGAGCGTCACGGGCGGGAATTCTTCTACCGGCACAGTGACGCTCAGCGGGCTAGCTCCCACGGGTGGAGCACAAGTCGCACTCTCCAGCAGCAACACGGCCGCGGCCAGGGTGCCTGCCAGCGTGACGGTTGCAGCCGGAGCCACCAGCGCATCATTTACAGTGAGCACCAGCGCCGTCGCTGCGTCAGCCACAGTCACTATCTCCGCGGCTTACGGTGGCGCGACCAGATCGGCCTCGCTCACGGTGACGCCTGCGCCTCCGCCCCCACCCACTCTCTCCTCGTTGACGCTGAACCCAACGAGTGTCACTGGCGGGAATTCCTCTACGGGCACGGTGACGTTGAGCGGTGCAGCTCCATCGGGTGGCGCGCAAGTTGCGCTCTCCAGCGGCAACACGGCGGCGGCCAGGGTACCTTCCAGTGTAACGGTTGCAGCCGGAGCTACCAGCGCGACGTTCACGGTCGGCACCAGCGCCGTCGCCGCATCGACCACGGTCACGATTTCCGCTTCTTACAGTGGCGCAACCAGATCGGCGTCGCTCACGGTCACGCCTGCGCCTCCGCCCCCACCCACGCTCTCCTCGTTGACGCTGAACCCCGCGAGCGTCACGGGCAGGAATTCCTCCACGGGAACGGTGACGCTGAGCGGACCGGCTCTATCAGGTGGGGCGCAAGTCACGCTTTCCAGCAATAACACGACGACGGCCAACGTTCCTTCCAGCGTGACGGTTGCTGCCGGAGCTACCAGCGCATCATTTACAGTGAGCACCAGCGCCGTCGTCGCATCGACCACAGTCACCATTTCCGCTTCTTACAGTGGCGCGACCAGATCGGCATCGCTCACGGTCACGCCTGCGCCTCCTCCACCGCCCACGCTCTCGTCGTTGAGCCTGAACCCCACGAGCGTGATTGGCGGCCTGCAATCTTCCACGGGCACGGTAACGCTGGCCGGGCCAGCCCCAGCGGGTGGCGCTCAGGTCTTTCTTTCCAGCAGCAACGGCGCGGCAAGCGCGCCTTTCAGCGTGTTCGTTCCTGCTGGAGCCAGTAGCGCGAGCTTCACAGTCAACACGTCCATCGTACTCATCTCAACTTCGGCCACAATCTCGGCTTCGTACAACGGTACGACCCGGACGGCAACTCTTGGAGTGCTCTTGTAGCGAGGACGCGCCTTCATCCGAAAGATACAGGTAGGCGATGGTGCGTCAGTCAGCAGGGTTAACTTGAATGGATACAGGCGGGGATAGTGTGGTCTGATACAAGCGTCCCCCAATGATCCCGCCATTCGCCGAAAACAAGGCGCGAGGGGATGCGCCACCCAGAGTCATCTCACCTCGCGGCCACCCGCGTGATACACTCCTGGCGCGATGTGGATTCTACTCTCGCTACGGTCAAATTACCCTGGCTGGCGCAAGCCTGCCGGGAACCTCTTTTTGGAGCCCATATTTCCAGCGGTATATTTTTTTAGTGTGTCTACGCCCTTCTGCCGTAAGGCGTGGGAAAAGCTTGTCGAGGACTGGACAGAATGTCCAAACTTTTTCCAAACCCAGGAACTTTGCCAAGTAAGGCGTGGTTCCCGTGGGAGTAGGCTAGGACACCTAAGGCATTTTTTATGCGTAAGATACGTCTACTAATATGTCGCGGGCGTACCAGTGGGCCAAAAACTGCTCCTATAGCCTTGGGGTGGAAGGGCCAAAGTCCAATCGGAAACGGCAACCAAGAAGAAAAGGCGGGTTCCAGTACGAGAAAAGACCTTCACGTACTTTGCTATGAGCATCACGCTGAAATGCTCCTAGAGTGCCGGGGCGAGCCTACAGAGACGTTTCTATATGCCTGCCGGGAGCCCGGTTGTTTCATTCACTACTACAGCTCGCAAGGGTACTTCACCGAGCCCGCAAATGGGGACAGGAGCGAGCCGGAAATCAAGCCTGGCGTCCATTGTCCGAAGGATGGGCGCGTTATGTACCTCGCGGAGGTGCGGCCCGAGAAAAAGAGCTTCCGCCTATGGAAGTGCCCGGAATGTGACGCGATCCGCACTAATAGGGAGATTTCAAGTACGGCAGCCTCTTCCGGCTAATGCTGTTCCAACTTTTTCGGCCAAGTCTTGTGACAGAATTGTTTCGGCTGACAGCTCGAATTTGAATTTTTCTTTCGGCTAAGATAGTTGGAACGGCGCTAGTAAGACTTTGCCCACGACTCCACCCGGACGGACAGTTCCAACCCGACAGCAAATCTGCATTCCGCCAAAAGCTCGCAGTAAACAATCTGCCCCAGTGCGCGCACGCCCTCCTTCGGAGAGATTACCATCACCTCCTGCCCCGGCCGCCACTCCCGTTCCATCAAGACGCCTGCACCGTGAGGACTCACGTTTTCGATCAGCGTCCTCACTTTAGGCATACCTTCGTCCTCAGGACGAATCTCTACGGTCACCGCCCTCGCAATCCGCTTTTCGATTCGGCCGGTTGGCACCGGCATATTCTTCCACGACTTTCTCAGACCAAACGTTCTTATCTTTCATACCGATGGGCGGCATGTTCACCGAATGAGAGGGAAGCCTCTCGCACCTTCGGATTGAAGAATTAGCTCCTAGGAGGGCCAGACGCAAGAGCGCTCCCAATCTTCGCATCTCCAAACTTGGATAGCAGTGGCCAGACCGGCTGACAAGCGGGTAGAGATTGTAATTTCCTAGCAGGTGAACTGTGTAGTAGGCCCTAGGATCTTGGAGCCTAATCTTTGTGGCAACGCGTGTGGATCCTTCAGTCCTGCTACAAATACCCTCGAGAGTTAATGTTGCATTCGCGCCTACTGAGCGTAAGCTCAAGGCGTCAATACACTGTTCGCAGCTTTCTGCAGCTCCTGTGATATCGGGTACATGGGAGTACCTCCGGCATGACTACCTACAGAAAAGTGCAAGTCAAGTACGTTCCACCTCGATGTGAATAGTGTGGACAACCTGGCCGGTTCACCAACGATATTGAAACCTGAGAAGCAGCCAGAAGTCCCCTTCTAGGAAGTTGCGCGAGCGAGGCGCAGACGCGATTGATACAAGCTGCCCAAAAACCCCGCTTCCACCCCAGTCACTTGCGACCTCGGTAGAGCGGGGGTTTTTGGGCAGCCTCAGCCCGGTCGCAATGTTTACGCTGCGCATGCTCAACTTCCTCGAACCGGACTTCTGGCTCGACATTCCCCCCGAGCAATTCGGGGTCGCTGAGCCATAAGAAGGGTCAATCCTGCCAGTGTCGACGCAGGATTTGTATGGTCCTCAAGAAAACGTTCTCGCCGCTTTTCCTAGCGTTTCACGCTTGCCGTGCTCTCTCGCACAATCAATTCCGGCTTGACCCCGATCGAACTCGGATAGGGCGCTCTCGCTGGCGCATTGATCCGCCTCAGCAGGGTCTCCGCCGCGACCACACCCATTTGCCGCAACGGCTGTCGCACCGTCGTGAGGGCGGGATTCTGAAATGCTGCGCTCTGGATATCATCGAAGCCCACAACCGAAACGTCTTCCGGCACGCGCCTGCCCGCTTCTCGCAGCGCGCGTATCGCTCCAATTGCGGATACGTCATTGAAGGCAATCAGCGCCGTGAATGCTTCCCCCGTTTCAAGAAGCTTTCGCGTGACTTTATACCCCAGCTCAGGTGACGACGATTCACCTTCAAGTTGTCCCACCAGCCTCTGGTTGATCTCAACGCCCGCGTTCTTCGCGGCCCCGCGCATTGCCTCCCACCGAATTTCCGTATCCGAGCTGAACTCTTGGCCCTTGATCATTGCAATTCCGCGATGTCCAAGCTCCGCAAGGTGTTCAATCGCCAGCTTCGCCGCGCGCGCATGATCTAGCCTGATGTTTGTCACCCCTGGCACCTCGCGATGTCCGGACACGGCCACAACTGGTATCGGCACGCCCTTGCGGCACGCAGTGTCCACGGCGATCAAGCCCTCGACTGCCCGTTGCTGCAGCAGACGAGGATATTCCTCGATCAAATCGGGCCTGTGCCTGTGACTGACCACAAAATAAAAATAACCTTCCTCGAGCAGATGGTCTTCGATTCCAGACATCACCAGGGCCGCATATCCTTCGCTGATTTCCGGAACCACTACGCCGATAGTGAAGCTGCGCTGCGCCCGGAGCGAGCGGGCCATGAAATTCGGGCGGTAGTTCAGCTCACGGGCGGCTCGCCGGATGCGCTCCTGGGTGCGATGCGGAATCGATTTTGCAGCGGGAGAACGATTAATGACGAGGGACACCGTGGCAGGCGAGAGCCCGAGGTGCTCCGCCAGGAATTTCTGGCTGACGGACAGCGCGGAGATGTTTCCGCGCAGCCGAGAAGACGCAACCGTTTTCGACCGGGGCATGGGGTGTACTGTGCGTGTAGTCTGGCACAAGGGCGAAACGCGGGCAAGCGTCAATGCAACATTTGTCGAAAAAATTTGAAGCATAGCCGGTGAAATTCAAAACCCACGAACACTAGACAAATCGATTTATTATGGGCGGGTTCTAGTACGGAGCTTCGCGAACGCCATTATATTCTTCTTGACACGGTTGCTCGGCTGGGTGTTTCATGCTCGACAGGGGTGGGATAAATCGATTTACTGAATTCATTTTTCCCATGTTTGCAAGAAATCGAGCTGAGGTGATGCCATGCGCTTGAAGACTCTCCTTCTTATTCTGATTCTGTCTGTTTGCTCCGCCTCCACCTACGCGCAATACCGGGCTTCGATTCAAGGGGTTGTGACCGATCCTGACGGGGCCAGTGTCTCCGGAGCGACGGTCACGTTGAAAAATCTGGAAACGAACCAGACGCTGACCGCCACGACCGACGCGAACGGAATTTACAACTTCAACGCCCTTCCTCCCAACAAATACTACCTCACGGTCGAAAAGACGGGTTTCAAGAAGAAGGTTCTCGACAACGTCGGGCTGATCGCAGAGCAAGCAAACGCCTTGAATATCCAGCTTGAAATTGGACAAGTCACGGAAAGCATCACGGTGAGCGGCGATTCGACTCCACTCATCGATACGGAAACCGCCTCAGTCAACGGGGTCGTTTCCGCGAACCAAATTCAGCACTTGCCGTCCTTTGGGCGAGATGTTCTGAAGCTCGCGCAGTTGGCCCCCGGCTCGTTCGCGGATGGGTCGCAGGGGCAAGGCGGCAGCGGCTTTAACCTTCCCGGCACCCAGACAAACGGAGGGGCTTCTGGTGGTGCGGATGGCATCTTCAAGACCGAAAACGGCGCGCAGGTCATTGCCAATGGGCAACAGACGGAGAACAACGGCATTTCAATTGACGGCATCACTACCAGCAGCTCCGTCTGGGGCGGTTCAACGATCGTAACACCCTCTGAAGATTCCGTTGATAGCGTAAAAGTGGTCTCCAATAGCTACGATGCCGAGGATGGACGCTTCAGCGGCGCCCAGATTCAGATTATTTCTAAGAGCGGCACGAACGACTTCCATGGCAGTCTCTTTCTTACGACCCATCAACCGAACCTAAACGCCTACCAGCGGTTCAACGGCGCGGGCCTTGCCGTACAGCGAGACAACAATAAGTTCGAACAAACCGGCGGCAGCGTCGGCGGCCCGATCTGGAAGAACAAAATCTTCTTCTTCTTCAACTATGAGACGATTCGTGAGCCCTTCTCAACACTGACGGGCAACGGTTGGTACGACACCGCAGCTTTCGACGCTTTGGCACCCGCGGGAAGCATCGCCGCGAAGTTTCTTTCTTTTCCAGGCAATGGTGTAGTCGGGACCCTGAATCCTAACGGCACGTGCGCCACTGCCGGCCTTACGGAAGGAGTAAACTGCAGAACGATTCCGGGCCAGGGTATCAATCTTGGTACGCCTCTGACAACGGGCTTGGGCACGCAGGATCTAGGATGGACTACTCCCCAGAACCCTGGCTGCGGTGGGGCCGGCACAGGCTGCGGAACCGCTGGCAGCCCCTTGGCTAACGTGGCCGACATCGCGAACTACAACACGCTCAACCCGACGCACTTTGCGGCTAACCAGTACAATGGTCGCCTGGATGCGAATGTTACCGCCAAGGATCGCATCGGCTTTACCCTCTACTACGTTCCTCTGTCAAGAGATACCTTGAACGGCAACCGTGCCTACGACGTCTTCCACCATTCGCAGATCAATGAGGCATTCTCGGCAATCTGGGATCATACCTTCTCGTCTACGGTGCTCAACGAAGTCCGCGCAAATGCCGCAGGCTGGCGATGGAATGAAATTGGATCCAACCCGCAGACTCCCGTCGGATTTCCCGCGGACAGTATTGGCACGACCGGCAGCATTAACATCAATTCCTTTGGGCCAGGCTTCCCCAGCATTCTGAACCAATGGACTTACACCTTTAAGGATGTGGCCACCAAGATTTACGGACGCCACACCATTAAGTTTGGCGGTGAAGTCACGCGCCTCTTTTACCTGGATGAGTGCGCCCCTTGCGGCGTGCCAAGATACAGCTTTTTCAACTTGTGGGACTTCCTCAATGATGCGCCGTCAAGCGAAGGGGGCAGCGGGCAGAGCTTCAACCCCAATACCGGATTCCCAACGACGATTCGCCAAGACCAGCGCCAAGATATCTGGGGTTTGTTTGTGCAGGATGACTTCAAACTCCGCAGCAATCTGACCCTCAACCTCGGCCTGCGCTGGTCCTACTTTGGTCCACTCTCCTCCAAAGAGGGCAACATGTTTGTGGCCACCCCTGGCGCGGGGGCGAACTATCTGACGGGCCTGGTTGTCCGGAGGGGCAATTCCTGGAACGCCCAAAAGAACAACTTCGGACCCCAGATCGGTTTTGCCTGGAGCCCGGCTTCGCTGTTCGGACATGGGTTCCAGAGCCGTTTGGTGATTCGCGGCGGCTACGGTATCAGTTATAGCGGGGAAGAGATCGCTATTTCTTCCAATATTGCAGCAAACCCAGGCTTGTCGGTATCCCCGGTGTTCCAATTTAACAGCGCTTCGACTTGCGCGCAGCCCCTTCCGAACTGCGGCATTGTGTATGCCCTTTCGTCGGATCCGCACAACCTTAACGGCTATCCGGCAAACCCCAACGCGATTACAACATTTGGCTCGAATGGGCTCCCAACAACCGGCCAGGTTTTCCTCAGCATCTTCCCTAATGACCTGCCCACCGTGCTTGTCCATCACTACTCGCTGGATGCCCAATACGATCTCGGTCACCAATTCGTAGCCTCGTTGGGATATCAGGGAAGCTTGTCGCGTAACACCTTCTTCCATGAGAGCCCACTTGCCGTCCCGGCAACCCAAGGTTTCCCCTCCAATCCGCAGATTGGCGGTGGTGACCTCTGGGGCGTTTCCGGCCGAGCTAACTACAATGCTATGCTCGCTGAGCTAAAGCATCAGTTCTCCCACCAGTTCATGGCAGATGGACAATTCACGTGGTCGAAGTGTATGGACACGAGCTCTGCGCCGTATTCGGAGCAGCCCTACCCGTACAACCTCGACCTGAATTACGGGCGCTGCGACTTCAACGTCGGCAAGGCATTCAAGCTTTTTGGATTGTGGCAGCCGGTCTTCTTTCACGGCAGCAATAGCTGGATGGAAAAGATCGCTGGTGGCTGGTCGCTCAGCGGCATCTTCAATCTCCACTCTGGATTCCCCTGGAGTCCAATGATAAACGTTCTTAACGGAAATACCTATTGCGGATCATGCGGTTACGGGTCGCTGTTCCCTGCCGCCTACCTGGGCGGCGCGGGCGGCAGCACCAGTAATGATGCATTCAAGACTGAGGCTAATTCGAACTTTCCCAAGGGGACAAACCCAGCTACACCGGGCGGGACGGCGTATTTTTCCCCGACGCCTCCATACCCTGCTTTCTTCGGCACCACGCTTCCCCCGTCCCCTGGTGTCCATCGCAATTCGTTCAACCTCCCCGGATATAAGGGCGTGGACGTGACGCTAGCGAAGGCTTTTGGCCTCCCCAAAGCGCCGGTCCTCGGCGAAAGCGCCAGAGTTGAGTTGCGGGTTGACGCCTACAACCTATTCAACAACCTGAACCTCGACCCAACACGAATCTCGAACAACGTTCAGGCCTCAAACTTCGGCACGATTACTGGTGCTCTTGCCGCGCGTGTCATGACACTGGGGATTCGGTTCAGTTTCTAAATGATTCCGGAGGCGCTTCACCCCAGCGCCTCCGTTGGGGTAAACGGTGACCTGCCAACGAGTTCCCCACATCCCGGGAAGCTCTCTCGTTGGCAGATTTTCACAGACACTCTTCGAGTGCTCATGAGGGGAAAGAAGCCTTATGAAGAAGCTGTGCCTCTGCTTCGCTCTGGCAACCATTCTGCTTCTGCGCTCTACCTCTCTTAAATCTTCGTCGCGGGAAGACTCGCCCACAGGAACACAAGAGATTACCGTGGACGCCAACGCGCCTGCTCATCCCTTCCCCCACTTCTGGGAAAAGATGTTTGGTTCGGGGCGGGCGATTCTGTCCCTTCGCGAAAGTTACCGGCACGATCTGCGCGAGACCAAGCACATCACGGAATTCGAATACGTTCGCTTTCACGCCATTTTCCACGACGAAGTCGGACTTTACGATGAGGACCCGGCGGGCAAGCCCATCTACAACTTCTCCTACATTGATCAAATGTACGACGGATTGCTGGAAAACAAGGTGCGGCCCTTCGTGGAACTGAGCTTTATGCCCAAGAAGCTCTCTTCCGATCCGAACGCGCTGCACCCGTTTTGGTACAAGCAGAACGTCGCGCCGCCAAAGGACTGGAACAAATGGGAACAGCTCATCGAAGCCTTCGCGCGGCACTTAGTCGAGCGCTATGGGGAAGACGAAGTCGCGAACTGGTATTTCGAGGTGTGGAACGAGCCTAACATCGATTTCTGGGCCGGCGACCCCAAGGAAGCCACATATTATGATTTGTACGATCACAGCGCCCGCGCCATCAAGCGCGTCAGCGCCCGACTGCGCATCGGCGGGCCGGCAACGGCGCAGGCCGCTTGGACCGACCGCTTTCTGGCTCACTGCAAAGAGAAGAATGTTCCGGTCGATTTCGTCTCTTCGCACGTCTACGGAAATGACAGGTCAGAAGACGTCTTCGGCACGCACGAAAACATCTCGCGGAATGAAATGGTGTGCCGCGCGGTAAAGAAGGTGCATCAGCAGATCGCAGCCTCCGCCTACCCCAACATGCCGCTCATCTGGACCGAGTACAACGCCGCCTACAACAACCAACCACAAGTGACCGACAACGCCTACATGGGGCCATTTCTGGCCAACACGATTCGTCAATGTGATGGCCTGACGGAAATGATGAGCTATTGGGGCTTTTCCGACGTGTTCGAGGAGCAGGGTGTTGTGAAGACTCCGTTTTACGGGGGTTTTGGCATTCTCGCCGAGCGCAGCATTCCAAAACCGGCTTTCAATGATTTCGCCCTATTGCATCGCCTCGGGGAAACGCGGCTCGACGTAAGCTCGGACTCAACTCTTGCCACGCGGCGCAGCGACGGCTCGCTCGCAATCGCCGTGTGGAATATCTTCCTCCCCGAAGAAACAGGATCACCCAAAACGGTCACGTTGCATTTCAATGGTTTCAGCGCTGCGCATACCGCCCGCATCACCATCGTCGACCAAGAGCACGGCTCGCCGCTCCCCGCTTGGAACAAGATGGCCCGCCCGGCGTCTCCCACGATCGCCCAGATCGAAACCCTTCGCCGCGCCGCTGCGCTCCCCTCCCCGCGAGAGCGAAACCTCGCGAACGGCTCATTGACGTTGACGCTGCAGCCCCAAGCTCTTGCCCTGATCGAGATAAGCAAGTAGCTTCGCGATCCTTACTCCGGCCGGAATCCGGCCAGTTTCATTCCATTCTGCGCCGCCGGATCCTTCATGAACGTGTTCCAGATAAACTGCGTGCGCTGGTTTTCCGCCATCAATACGGAAATCCCTAGGTCGATTCCGATCACGTCCGCGTCGTACCAGCCGGTCAGCGGATTGAAGGCATCCACATAGCCGTACCGCTGCCAGGCACGTGGGTAATGCCCGCGGATCCAGCGCAGCACGCGAATCGTTTCCGGAAAATCGAATGGTAGAGAACCCGCCGTTGCGCACGGCACGACGCTGCCGTCGACGGGCCCAATTGGCGTCCCCTGCGCCGAAGGGCCTCCCCACGCAACATAGCCGTTCTTGGAGTCTGAGGCAGTTATTCCCCAAAGATCCGCGCTGTAATCCGAAAACTGCCCACTCAGTGAAAGGCAGAAAAGCCGGTGCGCTTGCGTTACCGTGATCGAATTCTGGAAATAGTTCGCGACGGCGTCCTTCTTGCTCCGAAAATCGAACCACGCGTGCGAATACTGATGCACGAACAGCGGGTCCGACCCGGAAATGTAGGACAGCCCATGATACTGGATCTTTGGCCGCGACCACGCGGACCAACTGGAAGCCGGAATTGGAAATGTCGGCGAGGCCATCGCCAACAAGTACAACATCATGAGCTCGCTATAGGAGTCCCATCGTGCGGCGAGAAAACCGCTCTCAGGCTTCCAGCCCATCGAGAGCGTCGTGCCCCCATTCAGCATCCAGGCGAAATTCACGTTGTTGTATATCTTCGTGGCCAGCCAGGGGATTTGCGGATCTTTAGAAAAATACTGCCGGCACATCAGGGCGCCGCAAAGCAGTATCGCGGTATCAATGGAAGAAACCTCGGAATTGAACGCCCGCGCGCCCGTCCTCATGTCCACAAAGTGATAGAGGAACCCGTTCTTCCCATGCGGTTGCAACTGGTTCAGTACAAAGTCAAGAGTCGCTTGTACGCGTGCCCGGATGGCTGCCTTCGGTTGATAGCCGCGCCGATCGCCGGCGCAAAGCGCGGTCAATCCAAACCCCGTTGCCGCAATACTCGAAACCGTTCGCGTATCATTCCCTGCCGCCAGCGCCCGGTCTTTCACCTGGCCAGTTTTCGGATCCGTCTGCTCCCAAAAAAATAGAAAAGCCGTCTTCTCGATTTCATCAAGTAGTTGATCGTCGGTCCCCGGCTGACCCTCTCCAGGTAGCGTCGCAGTCAGAGCGCTTCCGGCGGTACAGCCGGGCAGGAACAACCTCACCGAGGCAGCAAAAGAGGAAGCGCCAGCGACCCTTACGAGTTGCGCCAGAAGCTCGCGCCGTGTGAAATACGCTGTCACTGTGTTGCCTCCGCCCTCGTAAGAAATGATTATCACCCGTTCGCTCTGGTTTGAGCCCTGAGATTTCCCTTTAAGCCATTTCGGGCCTCCTTAGTGGTTGCCCAAAAACCCTTCCTCCCGGTTAACTGCAAATACTTGATTCTATTGTTGTGAGACTTCGGGATACCGTTGCCCACAAACAGGGCTATGTGGAACTCCACCGATACGCACGCTCCGGAATACGCTTGCATTAATTTTCGACGAACGGCTGCGGCTGCAGCCGTGTGAGTCAGCTTTCGAGTCGCTGACTACACGCGTGCGGTAAGAATCATTACGCTATGGAGGGGCAAGCTGATGGAGCTGTTGCCCCAATTGCAGCCGTGCGGCTTCCAGGGCGTTCGGGCTCTGAGTCCAGTTGCTCCAGCTCCCCGCAATCGGCTGGAGGATGGGGTTCAGGAAG
>Ga0307475_10002208_pt1 | contig 11739 bp, 10 predicted proteins | sample atmos_gasesECM1C_FD_203317 | JGI IMG/M metagenome (GOLD analysis project Ga0307475, IMG submission 203317) | Hardwood forest soil microbial communities from Morgan-Monroe State Forest, Indiana, United States - atmos_gasesECM1C_515 | ecosystem: Environmental > Terrestrial > Soil > Temperate...
ACACGGACGCCGCGCTGGTGCACCTGGCGCAGCGCGATGTGACATTCGCGGCGATTTCGCGGGCGACATTGCCACAGATCGAAGCGTTCAAGAAGCGCATGGGCTGGCGCTTTGCGTGGGTGTCGTCGAATGGAAACGACTTCAACCGGGATTATCACGTGTCGTTCACCAAGGAGGAGAAGGCGAGCGGCGAGGTGTACTACAACTATGAGGTGGGGGCGTTCCCTAGCGAAGAGGGGCCGGGGATCAGCGTGTTCTACAGGGATAAGGCGGGAAACATCTTCCACACGTATTCAGCTTACGCCCGCGGGACCGAGATGACGATGAGCACGTACAATTATCTCGATTATGTACCGAAGGGCCGGGACGAAGACGGGTTGCCGTTTACGATGGCCTGGATTCGGCACCACGACCGGTACTCGGATGGCAAGTTGGCCGACAAAGATATGCCGTACTGGCCGGCCAACGCCGCCGCCGCGTCGTAAGACGCACCGACGGCGCGTGCGCCGCGAGTCGGCGAAGCAATACAAAAGGGCGCGAGCCTCAGAGGCTCGCGCCCGCGCGGTGCTTGGGTCTAGGTTGCGAACTTACTTCGCCTTCATAGCCACGAGGACCTGCTCTCGTGTCACCGGACCCTGGGCCAACTCGACGTCCTTGGGGGCCTTCGGCGCGGCGTAGCGGAGGGTGCGCCCGATGCCCGACAAGCGAAGCTCCGTGACAGCAGATACGCTGCCGCGAGTTTCGATGACCAGCATGCTCTGTTCGCTATCTTTTTCGTCCGCGACCAAAGCGGGGATGAACCGATAGCCATTGGGGCCGTTAAGGGTGATGAGCGACGGGGCGCTGAGGGACTTCATCTCGAAAGTGTAGTCGCCTGCGGGCAGCGTGGCGTTCTGCCACCGAACTTCATGGGGGAGAGTAAAACTGCCTTTGTAAACTCCCTGAGCGGTGGCGGGGGTCGCGCTTGCGCAAACGGCTGCCAACGCGAAGGCTGCGATTACCGGCATGCGATTCCGAAGCGATGTCATAAAACCTCCTTGCGAAGCTTGAGTCGATTGCGGCCTTTCAGGTTTGATCTTGGGTCGCACGCCAGGAGAGGAAGCATTCGGCGGGCCACAGCGGAGAGAATTAGCGAACCGAGGTGATGGTGGGGGGGCAACAGGTTGAAGCGCAAGGAGATAGCGTGTCGGTGGGAGGGAGCTAGCGGACCAGCGTTCTAGTGAGGGGCTGCGATTTCTCTCTGAGCGGATAGAGGGGCTATCTAGTCGGATAGTGCCCTCCAATAATTTCTGTCAATCGGCGGCGTTCGCCTCGCCTTCCCACCGCGGCAAGTCCCGTTTGCCGAGCATAGCCTCCGCCGCCCAGGCTCCCAAGTACACGGAAAGCGCGACGCCGTGCCCGCTGTACGCTCCGAGCACAATTACGTTGCGACGTTCTGCGTGCCGCCGTAAAACCGGCTTCCAGTTTTCGGTAATGAGGATCGGGCCGCCCCAGCGATGACTTAGCCGGACGTCGTGCAATGCAGGATGTAAATCGCGCACGCGTCTTGCGAGATCGGTTAGAAGTTCGGCTGCGCGGCCTTCCGCCACATTCAGGGCCAGCAATTCCCGCCAATCCTCGACGTGCACCAATCCGCATCCAAAAATCACGCGGCTTTCGTGGAAGACACGCCCCCACAAATAAGGCAGATCGACGGTATAAAACGGCTTGCGCTGGGCGAGCCCTAGCGATGAAAGCTGTTCGGGCGACAGCGGCTCCGTGGCCACCGCCATCGTCAATTTGGGTTGCGCGCGGCCCGCAAGGCCGCTTAGCTCCAGGGATTCAGCGTTTGTCGCCAGCAGGACAGTGCGAGCACGCACTGGCTTTCCGTGAATCGTCAGGACGGGAAATTCTTCGAGGCTCAAGCTTTCCACAGGCGCGTTTTCAAAAATCAGCGCGCCGCGTTTGCTGGCTGCCTGCGCCAAGCCGCTCAACATCTTGCCGGGATCGATCGTACCGCCGGGCACTTCTCGCGTGACGCCCAGGGTGCCGGAGTCATGCCATGCGATCGGAGAATCCGGCATCACTCCTTGCCGGCCGATCTCCAGGGCGCCGGGAAGCGCCAGATCGCATCGTACGTCTAGGTCGCGCAGAATGCCCGAGAACCCCGCGAGCACATCGCCAAGGCCGGGCAGATTCCCAGCCGCCGTTTCAGATAGAGCCATTCCCCCGGTATGTCCACTGGAGCCTGCGCCGATGTGGCTGCATTCAAAGAGGGCCACGCGCTTGTTCGGCTCTGAGTGGCGCAGCCAAGCTGCAGCGGCGAGTCCGGTAAAGCCGCCGCCCACGACGGCGAATTCAACTTCTTCCGGCAGTGCTTGCTGCTCCGAATGCAAATCAATGGTCCAGGGTGGAAGTCCCCATCGCGGAAGTGCCGCCGAGCTTGGCGGAAGTGTCGCACCCATGTGTGTCACCACGCTGCTACGATTTCTGCTTTTCACCCGAGAGGCGCCGGCCCAGGGCTTCAAGCGCCTTGTCCAGCGTTTGACGCTTCTTCCAGAAGTCCTTCCATAAATCGCCGACTGTTTCCAGGCGGGACGAGATAGTTTTGATCGTCCAAGCGTCCGGGTCGATGCTGCCATTCATAAGTTCGTCCGCGGTCACCGGGGTTGACACAGTGGCTCCAGGATGGGCCCTTGCGGAATAAACCGCGGCCAGCGGCTTGCCCTTGGCGTTTTGCAATGCATCGAGCAGGACGCGTCCGGGCGGGCGCTTGCGGATGCTGCGCTCGAGAGTGGTGTCTCGCGGCAACTCGGAAGCGACGAGTTGGCTAATGATTTCGGCGAAAGTGCGCGTCTGCGCGTACTTGTAAATCGGCTCGAGGGGCACATAGATGTGAAATCCGGTGGCGCCGGAAGTTTTGAGGAAGCAGACCAGGCGTGTGGAGAGCAGCACCTTGTAAATCGACCGCGCCACGCGAAGCACGGTGCTGAACGGCGTCTCTGGCGTGGGATCGAGATCGAAAAAGACGTAATCGGGATAATCCTGATGATCGAAGCGGCTGGACCACGGATTGTGGTCGATGCAGCCCAGATTGGTGAGGAAGAGAAGGGAAGCGCGGTCTTCGGCCATGACGTAGTCCATTTCGCCGTCGCGCTCGTCGGAATATACGGTGGCCCGCTTGATCCAAGCAGGAATGGATTCCGGCGCTTCCTTCTGGAAGAAGCTTTTTTCTTCGATTCCGTTTGGGTAGCGGCGCATCACCAGGGGCCGGTCCTTCAGGAAGGGAAGAATATAGTCCGCCATGCGGTAGTAGTAGGCGAGGAGGTCGCGCTTGCGGATGCCGGACTCCGGAAAATAGATTTTGTTCAAGTGTGTGAGAGCAAGCGTTCTACGGTCGACCTGCAGGCGCAGGCTCTCTGCTGTGCCGTGCGCCAATTCTTCAAAAGCTGCGTCGCGCGCGGGAGCTTTGGATTTCGAAGGCTTGCTTGCCAAGGGTTTCGGATCTTCGACGTGCTCGGGCCGCGCGGCGGCGAAGGTACATTCCTCGGGCGTGCGGTCCTTGCGGATGGCCAGGAAAACGGGGGCGCGCAAGTGTTTGTCTTCCGTCCAGTTCGCGAACTTGATTCGTGCAACCATTGCGGGACGCACCCATTCAACGTGTTCGCGCAACTTGGGGGGATTGCGCAAAGGCGAACCCGCAACGCGCAGCTTCTTGAGGTGCGCGAGCAGATCTTCTTGCGTTTTTTGATCGAAGCCGGTGCCGGCATTGCCGATGAACTGCAAATCTTTTTTTTCGTCGTATAACGCGAGGACCAGCGCGCCAAAATACTGGCGCGTGCGGCGCGGCGCGGTCCAGCCGATTACTGCCGCGTCGAGTTCGTTGACGATTTTGAATTTGAGCCAGAAGCCCGTGCGATTCCCAGTGTAGGGACTTTCGATTTGCTTCCCGACGATCCCCTCCAGACCTTGTTCCTTCGCCGCGGCGTTTAGCTCCTTCCCGTTTTCGAGTTGGTGCTCCGAATAACGCACGCGGTCCTCGCCGCGCAGCATCTGGCGCAGCAATTCCTTTCGCTGCAGGAGCGGGGTTTTTCGCACATCGAAGCCATTGCAATAAAGCGCATCGAAAAGGTAGTAGGTGAGCGGGACCTCTGCTATCAGTGTCTGCGAAGGCTTGGTGACACCGAAGCGGTTTTGCAGCTTCTGAAAATCACTGCGCCCGTTTTTGTCCAATGTAACGATTTCGCCGTCGACGATGGCGGTGCCGGCGCGCAAGTGTTTCGCCAGATCCTGAAACTCGGGAAATTCCGCGGTGACATCGCGCCCGGAGCGGGCAGATAGGCGCACGTTGCCATTGTCGACAAACGCGACAGTGCGAATGCCGTCCCACTTGATCTCGAAAAGCCAGTTCGGATCGGAGAAGGGCTTGTCCGCGAGCTTGGCCAGCGTGACGGAAATCTCGCGCGGCATCGGGGCGCTTCGGGCTCCGGGCAACTGCGCGGGACTGGGCGGAGTGGAGTCCTGGTCGGATCGTTTCTCCTTTTGCGTTTTCGGCAGAGGGCGGCCACTGACCACGGATTCGCCGTGTTCGTCCACATTCCACAGCGGGTCTACGTATTCGTCGCGGTGCTTGATCAGCAGCCATTCGTTTTTGCCTTGGCTACGCTTTAGCTTGACCAGGACGAAGCTTCCGTTCAGTTTCGCGCCGTGCAAGCGAAACTTCAGCTCGCCGCGTTCGATCTGTTCCGCTGCGCTGAGAGCGCCTTCCGGTTCGTAGGTGCCCTGGTCCCAAATAATGACTTCGCCGGCGCCGTAGTTTCCTTCGGGAATCGTTCCTTCGAACTTGCGATATTCAAAGGGGTGATCTTCCACTTGAACCGCCAATCGCTTATCGCCAGGATTGAGCGATGGTCCTTTGGGAACGGCCCAGGACTTAAGCACGCCACCGACCTCAAGGCGCAAGTCATAGTGAAGACGGCGCGCGGCGTGCTTTTGGATGACAAAGCTCTTTTCGCCCTTGTGAGCGGCCTTCCCGCGCGGTTCCGGGGTGTCGGCGAACCGCCGCTTGCGTCGATACTCGGCCAGAGGAGCCATCCACCCGGCATTATAAGGGCATTTGCAATTACACTTTCAGCATCCTCGCGGGTTCCCTTGCCGCTCGCAGCCTCGGCCTTCCGAGCGAACGAGTGCGCCATCGCGTTGCCACGAAAATCCCGCAATTTGACGCAACCTCCCGCATCCGCTATAGTCATGAAGCGGGGTGGAGCAGCCTGGTAGCTCGTCGGGCTCATAACCCGAAGGTCGTCAGTTCAAATCTGACCCCCGCAACCATGGGCGCTTACGAGGCGAATCCTCTAAGCGCCCTTCTTATTTACAGTTACGAGTTGAGCCGTAACAAATCCTTCGCCTAATTTAACGCCACAGAGTTGTTCCTGTTCTCGATATTGGGAACAACTGGGAACAAATCGCCATAGATTGCCCGTTCTAGAGCGATTGCAGCGTCACGTTCCGCTTCCGCAGAGGTATGCGTGTAGATGTCTGCGGTCATCTTGATCGTGGAGTGCCCGAGGAACTTTTGCGCCAGCTTCAGGTTTCCCGTCCGGTCGTTAACAATACTCGCAGCGGAATGCCTGAACGTATGAAAGCCTGACGCGCCCTTCTCTCGCGGAATCCCTAACCTGTCCAAAATCGGGTAGAGGGCGTCCTTTCGAAGCACGTCCGGGTCTAACGCCAACCCGTCCTTTTTGCAAAACACGAAGTCATCCGGCCCCTGATGCAACGAGTTCGCACGGTGATTCCTAAGAGTCTCGTTCAGGGCACATCCCAAAGGGATGTCTCGCGTGCTTGCAGCCGTCTTGGGCGAGAGAAGTTGTCCTCGCCATAGACTATGTTCAATTCGGAGTGATCTGCGCTCCAAATCGACGTGCTTCCATTTCAGGGCCAGTACCTCGCCCAACCTCGTTCCGGTTAGAGCCACACAGTCGAAGAATGCCCGAAGGCCCGGTGGAGCCGCGCTCAGAATACTCAGCAACTGAGCAGGAGTCCAAATCGGCTTCTCGTGCCTATCAACTGTTGGTTTGTGTCTATTGCGAATCGGCGAACGATCAATCAAGTCATTGTCCAATGCAAGCGACATGATCCCCTGTAAGACCAAAAGAAGATTGCGGACAGTCTTTGCGGAGAGCCCGATCTCGACTTTTGTTTGGATGAACCTCTCGATGTGCAGTGGGACGATTTCCTCAATACGAAGCTCGCCAAAAACAGGCAAGATGTGCAGCTCCAAGATCGAATCGTAATTCCGCTCCGTGGATGGCTTCACACCTTTGCGCTGTAAGTAAGGCTTCCACCAGGCATCTACGAAAGCTCTCAGGCTCAGGTCTGAGCCTTCAGGCTTGGTGAAGGATGCCCCGCGGATTCTTTCCTCTAAGACGGCACGGGCTGCCCTCTTCCCACAAAGCCCATACAACGTCTCGGCTTTTTGATTCCACTTCCCGTCAGCCGACTTCACCCGATAGCGTATCTTGAAGACGGTACCGGATCGGGTTGGGATCGGCTTTGACACATAGCCCTGCTGATACGATTGACGACGAGTCACTGTTTTTTCTCCTTTCGTTTCTGTGACCCGTCTTTGCCTCTCATTTTGATATAGAGCATCCCTCCATTCCGCAGGACCGAAGCAATGGACTCCCCCAGGTCGCGAGCCTTTCGTGAAAAGAACGCGGTCTCGCGGGGCGATAGTCTGAGTGGAAACAATTTGCTGCGTCGGTCGTCATGCGTTATGCGGGGCCTACCCATATCAATCGTAAATGTATATACATTTACGATTGGGGTCAAGGAATACTGAACGCCGTCCGGCCCGCTCTCAGGGAGAGTATTGCTCAGCATGGTTTCATCGTCCCAACCGCTCCAAGACTCTAGGCCATGAGAACCGCAAGTACTTTCCGAGACGATAGGCTCCGATCTCGCTCGCGTGGTTGTAAACCCAGTTGCGGCTAACACAGAGGCGCGCTGCCACTTCGTCAACCGTCAGGAGATGTTTTCCGTCTCGGCCTTCCCCTACTGTGACCCTGTTCGCTTCGGTCAAAGGCAAGTCAAGGACTTCCATATGACCCATTCCCGAGGCGGGCCTCGCATCTTCCTCCTGCAACAATTCGACCGCTGTAGCTGGCTGCGCTGATAATGGACTTACTGCAAGGCGCGGGGCATGCTGTCTTGACGACGCTGTGTTCTCGCGCACACCGAATTGTGTTGGACGGGTCTTCATGTTTGTTACACGGCCTTCGTGAGAGCCTCTCCTTGGTTCTGTACTGAATTGTGGTCATTCGCGACTTGGCCTAGCCAGGCTTTGAACTCGTCGTCGCGCTTGAATAGAACCTTCAGCGCCTCCGTAATGACGTAAGACGGAGTGGAGTCGATGAATTGTGCGTATCGATCGAGCTGCATTTTTACCGACTCCTCGACTCGCGCCTGGATCGTTACCGACTTTGGTTGCTTGGGTGGTGCCTTGATGATCGCCATGCTGCGCTTCTCGTCCTCCCTATCTGGTTTGTCTTACGTCCTGCATTACGAATCGCATTCTCCGACTCCTGCACGCGGCCAAAACACGGTCACGCTTCCTGCGTGACGGGCGGGAGCGATCCCACGATATTTTGGGCGGCTGGAAGCCGTCCAGAATGGGGTCGCTCCCGCCCATCCTAGTGTTTTGCCCGCATGCAAATCCGTTGCTCTCTCTTTACGCATCTTGTTATTTCTCTTGTGCTTGTCGCTCCTGCGCTCAGAAAGCTGGCTCGAAACCTGCGCCGAAAGTCTCTGGCAACGGCTGCGTCACCCTCGTCACTCCGCTCCGAGAGCCCCCGCGTGTAACGCTGGGCTGAAAAAGCGCGGTCTGACCGTCGACGAGTTCGGTTCGGAAAGAGACTTCCTGCTTGGGCGCGAGGTTGCGGAATTCCGCCCGGATCATGTCTGGGGAGGCGCGTCCTTGGAGCCATTGGTGATAGCGAATGTCGCTCAAGGCGTCGTTATATTGTTTGGTTGCCCGGTTGAGGAACTCGAGGTCGTCATCGTTCAACTTGCCGTATTGCTTGGCTTCCCAAAGCTTGCGCAGGGTGAAATAACGGACGACTTGTTCGCCGGGATCAATGTTTGGAGCCCGTTGCGTTATGGCGAGGAACAGTTTGCGAGCAGATTCAGAGTGGGTCGAGCGCGCGGCGATGTACACAAAACGGAGCAACGGCAACGCCGCAAAGAGGGTGCCGTAAGCCAGAAGATGAGTTTCGAAACTGGCCAGCGTCATCAGACCGTGATCAACAAAGCTAAAAGTAATCACAGGGGGAGAAGAAGATTCAGGAACATAGAACAGAGGGAACTTGTCAACGAAATATCGGTCAGTCTCCTTGTGGCGAATCGCTCCCGAGTAGCGTCTCGCAGGCAGAATCCCCCTGCTGAAGCCGAGCTTGCCGCAAAAATAGTCCACCTTCTCGCCTTCGGTTTCGAGGTAGCGATAGTCGAGATGGGCAAGAATGAAGTCCAGAATGGCGAGCTTGGTGCGGATGTACTCGATGGAGTGTTCGCGGCGATTGCGGAGGTTTTGGCGACTAGCAGCTCGATAAATTAGGCGGGAATGGAGATGGTAGACGCGCCCGTTTCGCAGAAGTAGCTTGGCCGTTGCATGGCCCCTCCCGAGAAGTTTCTGCGTGAAGGCCATGCTCTTCTCGCCGCTCTTAGCACTGGTGAATTGCAAGTACTGGCGCGTGGAGAAATAACTGGAATGCGTTGCGGCGATGTAGAGGAAGCGCGCTTCGTCCTCGGTGTAGCCAAGGCTGCGGAGGTTCTCAATACTGGGTTCAGGAAATGTCATGGTTCAAAGGCTCAGGATCGCGGCTGTGATTTCGTGTTCATCGCGGACGCGGCGAAGGCCTGCCGTGTCTTGAGGACGCGCGTAAAGTTGAAAGCCAGCGCGGGCCTTTTCCGCGATGTGACCGGCATGGTAGTGCCTTGTGGCGAGTTCCAAATCAAGACGCGCAATTTCGTTTTCTGGAGTGGCGTACTCGATACGCAAATCGGGGAAACTGACCTTGCCGCAGGCCACGGGAAGTTGTAAGTCGCGCGCGAAAGTTTCCTTGAGCCTCTTCGTTTCGCCTTGGTCTCGTGCTTGAGCGCGGCCCAGTCTCCGGTAGAGCTTTTCCTTTAGCTCGTAATCCAATTGAAGACCGAGCACCTTGCCACCCTTGCGTTCGATCTCATCGGCGGCTTTGTGATACATGCGGTAGAGATCAGTGTCGTGCTCTGCTTCCTTGGGCTTCACGAGTCCCGAATAAATGGCCTGGTCTTCCCGTACGAAACCATGTCGGCGAATCAGGCGTTCCCCTTGTTCAGTGAGCGTCAGGACTCGCCGTGATTCCTTCTTAAGGGGAGTAGTTTCTCGGTGCTCGATAAGCCCCTGGCGAGCGAGGTTCCGAAGCTCGCTCTGCATTCGCTCTCGGTCGCCGTTGTACGCAAATGTTGCGAGATCGTCGACGGCCACTACGCGGAATTTACCACCTTCCGTGAGCGTGTGGATTTCGGACGGGCGAAGGACATAGGTTCGCTCACGATCCGTGTATTGCGAGCGATCACGCTCCTTAAGAGTCTTTGCCTGCCGGTCTTCTCGGGAGAGGGCTGGGAGAGTGTCTTGCGAGTGTTCTCGGTTCTGAACAATGGCGTGGTCGGAGCTGGCTTCGGCCTCGCGGACCTTCTCGAGCTTTAGCCTTGTGCTCGCCCGCGTTTGCCAATCGATGCCACTTCGTAGGGTAGAATTGCGATTAGAGTTGGAACGTTCGCGTCCCCAGCCTGAATCGCGAAAATCATCAATTTCGGGTCCGTCGTAGCCTCGCGACACGATAATCACTCCTTTAAGCTTGAGAGCCGGACGCGGTAGCCAAGTGGCGACCTTATCTTCCGCGTGATTCGCCCTAAAACTCCCCCTACCTATACAGAGGCCCTGTTTTGGAAAAACCGCAACCGACTCTTTCAAAAAATCTGAGGACAAGGTGATTGTTCGCGGTACTAGACAGCCTGTTCTTTGCTCCTGACGCGGCCTTAATGAACGGCGAGGCGCTATAAATGGACACATTTTGTCTAGGGGCCGGCGCGAACCCAGGCGGAAGCAATAACGCTCAGTGGCTGACCGAAGTGGGACGGCTCCACCAAGCCCAAGCAGAATCCGCAACAGCTTCCCCCTACTTACTCAGAGGCCCGGAAAATGAAAAACGTGAGGAAAAATATTGGTACCAGTACATTTTTTCCGAGAGAGGGTCCTGAGCGGACCTCGGTGCGGATGTATTCGATTTGGCGGTTATAAGTCATAAGAGGTGATCACTAACACTCCGAGAACCTGACAACAGACCGTCGCGCCATTGGACTCGCGCCCCGTCGCCTTTCGATCTAACCTTGGTAAGGATTTATATGAAACGCAATAAGGGGGCAGTCTAACCAGGGCGGGCCCGTGGAATCGCGACACAGCGGACAATGGGCGTCAGCCGTTGGATGACAATCTCATCGGCCTAGCCATGCATCTCTCCGACGGATCGGGACTTAACAAATTACCTCCGCGGGCAATAAAGGGCGTGTAAGGAATCCCGGCCTGAGTTTGGCCGATGGTTTTAAACGTCGACCTCCTAGTCCCGAACCAGGGTTTCACAAAATCCCAAGTGCTTTGTCTGGTGTCGCTTACGGGACCGAAGGCCTTGTTTCCCCTCTCTTAGTTGTACCTAACTTGTACCTAGGTTGAAGACGTGTAGGTTAAGATCGGTGGAAAGGAGATCCGCATGTTCGGTGTTCCGACCAGTGTGTCTTTGATCTACCTCATGGCTGCCTTGAGCCCGGCGATGGCCCAAACGCCGGCACAGCGTCCTCCCGACAGACGAACACCGGCAAAGGCAAGCAGCGAGGCGCGCCCGCCGGCTCCGACCCGCGATCCGAACACGCCCGGGTATGTCAAAGCAAATGAATTGGCTGACGGCACTATTCCTTCGCCAAAGGAAGACGGGAACTTCATCATTGGCCCCACCCACAATCCCGCGCGGGAAATGGCCGCGAACGAAAGCGTGCCCAAGGGTGACGTCTTTGAATTCACCATGGAATCCAAGGACAGCAAGATATATCCCGGCATTGCGCGTGAGCCTAACACCTTCGCCGTGCCAGACCCAGCGGACCCGAACAAGGTGATCGTCAACAGCTATTCTGCTCCCTATACGCGCCGTGTGGCGGTGTACGTCCCCAAACAATACGTTCCCGGTACTGAAGCCCCGTTCATCGTCGGGGCGGATGGGCCTGACCAGACTTTGTTCACTGCACTCGACTGTCTGATCGCCGAGCACCGCGTGCCGGTAATGATTGCGATCTCCATCGGCAACGGCAGCGGCGACGCTCAGGGCAGCGAGCGGGGACTGGAGTACGACACGATGTCCGGGCTTTACGCGGAGTTCGTGGAGAAAGAAGTGCTGCCGCTGGCAGAGAAGAAATACAGCGTGACGCTTACCAAGGATCCCGACGGGCGGGCGACGACGGGCTGCAGCTCGGGAGGAGCGGCCGCGATGGCGATGGCCTGGTATCACACGGATCTCTACCACCGTGTTCTGAGCTACTCGGGAACGTTCGTCTACCAGCAGTGGCCGTACAACTCTGAGACCCCGCACGGCGCGTGGGAGTTCCACGAAACCCTCATTCCCAACAGCCTGAAGAAGCCGCTGCGCATCTGGATGCATGTTAGCGATCAAGACA